>Ga0207684_10000113_pt1 | contig 150344 bp, 126 predicted proteins | sample KBSK5501metaG_FD_184342 | JGI IMG/M metagenome (GOLD analysis project Ga0207684, IMG submission 184342) | Corn, switchgrass and miscanthus rhizosphere microbial communities from Kellogg Biological Station, Michigan, USA - KBS K5-50-1 metaG... | ecosystem: Host-associated > Plants > Roots >... | reverse complement strand
TCGGGCTTCCGGCAGCTTGAGGATCCCCGGCGGATGCCCCGACTTGCCGAGCGGAGCGGCGGGATCGTACCCGCGCACGTAGGTGAGGTTGAATTTCGTGGCCCAATCGCGAGCGAACTCCACGTGCTGGATCTGGTCCCGGCCGACCGGCACCACGTCCGATCCGTAGACGAGGATGTCCGCCGCCATCAACACCGGATAGGCGAACAAACCGAAGTCAGCGCTGACGCCCCGCGCCGTCTTGTCCTTGAAGCTGTGCGCGCGCTCCAGATTGGAGTTGGGAACCACCGTGCCCAGGATCCAGTAGAGCTCCAAGACCTCCGGAATGTCGCTTTGCCGAAACAGGATCGCCTTGGCGGGATCGAGCCCAAGCGCGATGAACGCGGCTGCGGTCTCGCGGGTGAGCTCACGGCCCATCGCGGCGTCGCGAACGGTGGTCAGCGAGTGAAGGTTGGCGATGAAATACAGCGCCTCCCCCTCGTGCTGCAGCTGGAGGAATTGGCGGATGGCCCCATAATAGTTGCCGAGGTGGAGCTTCCCCGAAGACTGAACGCCGGAAAGAATGCGCATGGCTTCAACCATAGCCGAACCGCGACAAGGCGGTGTCCTCCACCTTGACCCGCTGTGCCGCGCGGCTAAGGTCTCGAACGGCGGCGATGCGCTTCTTCGCACTAGGCTTGTTCGCGCTGCTGGTCGGGTGCGGATACCGGTTCACCTCCGGAGGAGCGGGTCTTCCCGACGGCATTCGCCAGGTCTACGCCCCGGTATTCGTCAACAAGACGCCGGAGCCCGGCTTGGAGGCCATCTTCACGCAAGCGATGCGCGAGCAGCTGGTCCGCGCTGGCGTGGCGGGGGACAGCTCCAGCCAGGCGCAGCTTTTGGGTGAGGTTCGCGCCGTCTCGAGCGCGGGCGCGATCGTCACCATCAGGAACACGCTGGCCAGCTACCGCTTGAACGCCCAGATTGCCATCCGGCTCCACAACAAAGGGGTGGACCTGCCCAACAGCGCCGTCGTCGTGGACGGACAGGAGGACTATCTCCCCGGGAAGAACGTCCTCGAATCGGAGGCGAACCGAAGCGCGGCGCTGCGGCGATTGAGCGAGTCGCTGGTGCGGGATGCGTACGATCGGTTGGCCACGCGCTGGTAAGATCGGCGGGACTCCAAACCGTTTACGCGCGGGGATGACTGCGGTCGTACACCGCTCGCAGCCGCGCTCTGTTCACGTGCGTGTAGATCTGCGTGGTGGAGAGATCCGCGTGGCCGAGCATCTCCTGCACCGCGCGAAGGTCCGCGCCGCGCTCCAAGAGGTGGGTGGCGAACGAGTGTCGAACCTTGTGCGGCGAGAGCGCGGTTCGGATGCCCGACTTGAGCGCGTAGCGCTTGAGCAGCTTCCAGAATCCCTGCCGGGTCAAGGCGCGACCGCGCTCGCTGACAAACAGCGCCCGCGCCTCTCTTCCGTGCAACAGTTTCTGTCGCGGCCCCTGCAAATAGGCCTTCACCTTTTCCGCTGCCGCGCCGCCCACCGGCACCATCCGCTCCTTTCGCCCCTTTCCTTGAGCGACGACGTAACCGGCTTGAAGGTGCAGGTGGTCGAGTGGCAGGCGGGTGAGCTCGCTCACCCTCAGGCCCGTCGCGTAGAGCAGCTCCAGCATGGCGCAGTCGCGCGCGCCGCGAGCCGTCCGCTGATCCGGCGCGGAGAGCAGCGCCTCCACCTCTTCGAGCGTGAGATAGCCCGGCAGCTTGCGCGAGATGCGCGGGCTGTCCACGTCCTCCGTGGGATCGCTGCGCGCGAGATTCTCCGCACAAAGAAATCGGTGGAAGGTGCGCAGCGCGGAAAGATGACGCGCCCGGCTGCGCGTCGACAGTCCGCGATCCGCCAGCGCGCCGAGGTGCGCGGCGACGCGCTCCTGGGTGATCTGATCTGCGGAGCGGACGCCGGCAGCAGACAGATCCGCCAGGTAGGCGGCCAGGTCGAGCGCATAGGCCTCCACCGTTTCGCCGGAGAGACCGCGCTCGGCGCGCAGGTACTCGATGAACGCGTCGAGCAGCTTCTCCATCGCGCTTAACCGTAGCGGATCAATCGCCGCCGGCAAGAAATGGCCTCACGCGCCGGGCACCACGCCTTTGCCCTGGCGCAAGATCTCCACCCTATCCCCGAGCAGCGAAACGACCGTCGAGGGGTCCCCAGCCGAGCCTCCTCCGTCGAGGATCAACTCCAGCCCGTGGCCGAGAGCATCCTTGATCTCGCGCGCATCGGTCAGCGGCCTGCCCCCGGGATCCGCTGCCGAGGTATTGACCAACGGCCGGCCCATCGCACGCGAGAGCGCGATCGCGATCGGCAGGTCAGGAACGCGGATGCCGACCTGTTTCTGCCGGGTGGTCATCATCTCCGGGACCAGGCGGGTGGCCTCCAGAACGAAGGTGAACGGGCCCGGCGTCAAGTGCCGCATGGTGCGGTAGGCGAAGTTGCTCACGTGCGCGTAGCGCGCCACGTCCGACAGATCGGGGCACAAGAGCGTCATCGGCTTCTTCCGGTCGCGCGCCTTCAAGGCGTACAGCCGATCGATCGCCTTTTTCGAAAACAGGTCGCAACCGATCCCGTACTGGGTGTCGGTTGGATAAGCGATCAGCCCACCCGTCTCCAGCGCAGATCTCGCGTGCTCCAGCGCACGCGGCTGCGGGTGCATCGGATCCACGACCAGAATCGGCGCCGCCATGCGGAGCGTTCAAGCACATTCGCGCGCGGCGCGCAGGTTGAATTCGGCTCTTGGGCGGCGAAGAAATGTCGCGCGCGAGTCAGCTCTCGTGCGTTTCGGCGGGCTCGCTGCTCTCGGCCGGCGTCTGCTCTTTGGCTTGCTCCTTCTGAACCGCAGCGCGCGCCGCCCGCTTTCCTTCCTCGATCAGCTTCTTCACCTTCTGCCCGCCCTTGCGGCCGATCTCCTCGTAGAAGTTCGGACCCCGGGTGGCCTTGACGCGATCGCCACCCTTCTTGCCGATCTCCTCGTAGAATTTCGCTCCGCGCTCCGCCTTCACCGTCTCGCCACCCTTGCGGCCGATCTCCTCATAGAACGCGCGACCTCGCTCCGCCTTGACCGTGGCGCCCCCCTTGCGACCGATCGTCTCGTAGAACTCGCGGCCGCGCTCGTTGCGAACGGTCTCGCCTCCTTTTCGACCGGCTTCCGCAACGGTCATGCTGCCCTTATTGTCCTTTTCAGCCATTGGCTCTCCTCTTCATCTCGAGTTCTCTCGTCCCTTCATCAACGCTCTCTGCCAAAGTTGGGTCCGGAGCGCCCCAATGCAAGCACGCCCCGCCTACCAGCGACCGTCCCGTCCACTTCCATATCGTCCGTTAGCACCGTCATTCAGGGCTTTTACTCGTTTTCCGCCCTTGAGGGTTTCGGCCGATAGTGCGGGCGCCCGCCCGTTCGTTCACTATCCGACCGATCTTCTCAGCGACCGAGCGAGGATCCGGTAGTAAGGGCGTCGATGGCGCGGCGCAACATGGAAGTGGCCGCTTCGATCTGCGCAGGCTCGAGCAGCTTCTCTCCCTCGGTGGTGGTGACGTAGAAGGAGTCGATCGCGCGGTGCGCCTCGGTGGCGACCTTGGCGAGCGCTATCTGCAGCCCCATCCCGGTCAGCGACGAGGCGATGGCGTAGAGCAGCCCCACCTGGTCCTCGGCGCGCACGTCGATCACCGTGAAGTGCTGCGAGGCGCGGTTGTCCACCGAGATCCGCGTCGCCACCGACGGCAGCCGGCGCCACAGGAGGGAGCTGCCCCGACGCCGCGCCAGGATGCCCTCCACCGTCGCCTCTCCGGTGAGCACCCGGATCAAATCCGTGCGAGCGGCCTTCCACCGCGCGTGATCCACCAGCTGCCCCTGCGGCGCCATCAGGTCGAACACGTCGAGCGCAAGCCCCTCGCTGGTGGAGGCGATCCGCGCGCGGAGAATATCCATCCGGTGGGCCGAGAGAACGCCGGCAAATTGCGCCAGCAACCCCGGTCGGTCGGCCGCGCACAAGGTGAGCTCGCTAAAGCCCGCGTCGCGCCGGTGCTTCAACGAGGCGGCCAGCGGCTGGCGCCGCGCGCGCAGCAGCAGGCGACCGTGGAGCGGCGCATTGGAGGGTTCGGTGCTCAAGAAATAGCGCGCCGGAAGCGCGCGGCCGAAGGCCTCCGCGTTGGACTTGCCCAGCGCCGCTTCCCAGCCGCGAATGAATTTCCCCTTCGCCTCCGAGAGCAGGTGTTCGGCCGTCGGTCGGCTCTGCGTCAACAGTTGCGCGCAGCACTTTTGGTACAGCTCGGCGAGCAGCTGCGCCTTCCACTCGTTCCACATCTTCGGGCCCACCGAGCAGATGTCGGCGTAGGTCAGCAGATAGAGGCAGCTGAGCTTCTCCTCATCCCCCACCCGGCGGGCGAAGTCCGCGATCAGCTCGGGGTCGCTCAAATCTCGCCGCTGAGCGGTGTGGCTCATCAACAGATGTTGCAGCACCAGGAACTCGCAGATCTCCTTCTGGCGGGCGCTCAGCTGCAGGCGCTCGCAGATGCGAGCCACCAGCTCCGCTCCGCGGCGCGAGTGATCTCCCCCCAGCCCCTTGCCCGCGTCGTGAAACAACAACCCGATGTAGAGCGGAAGCGGATCCTCCAGATCGCGCATCTGCCGCGACAACTCCGGCTCCTGCTCCACCAGATCGCCTCGGCGCAGCGCGTAGAGGCGGCGCAGCGCGAACAAGGTGTGCACGTCCACCGTGTACACGTGGTACAGGTCGTGCTGGTGCATCGCGGTGACGCGTCCGAACTCGGGCAGCACCGCGCCGAGCGCGCCCAGCTCGTGCATCTCGAAGAGGAACTGGCCGTCCGTCTCCGGCCGTTGCAGCAGCGCCTTGAGCTCGTCCACCACCGGCAACTGATCGCGCGCCTTCTCCAGCGCCGGCAGCGCCTGGACGATCTGGTCCTTGGCCCACGAGTAGATCGGCACCGAGAGCTCGTCCGCGGCCCCAAACAGGCGCAGGATGGCCGCCGGCTCGCGTTCCAAAAGCTCGCCGGTTCCCTCCAGCGTCAGCTTGCCCCGGAAGACCTTGAAGGAACCCAGCCGGCGCTCGGGGAGGAAGGGGCCGCGGCGCTGGCGCGCTTCCTCGCAGCGCTCGATCAAGGCATCCGCCGCTCGACGGATGGCCTTGGCGGAGAGGTAGTAGTGGCGCATGAACTGCTCCACCGCCAGACCCTCGCTGTTCGACTGGTAGCCCAGGAAGGCCGCGACCTGCTCCTGGAGATCGAAGGTGAGCCGATCCTCCTTGCGGCCCGAAGCGTAGTGGAGGTGATTGCGTATCCGCAGCAGGAAGTCCCGGGAGGCGGTGAGCAGGTCCACCTCCGACGGCGGAAGCACCGATTGCTGGAGCAGCGCGCGCAATCCCTTCGCCCGGAAGCGCGCGTAGGCGATCCACAGCGCCGCCTCCAGATCGCGCAGCCCGCCCTCCCCCAATTTGAGGTTGGGCTCCAAAAGGTAGATCGAGTCGCCGTAGCGCTCGCGGCGCTCGCGCAGCTCGCGGCTCTTGTCGGCGATGAATGCATCGGCGCGGCGCGCCAGGAGGTCGCGGAGGAAGCCTTCGGTCAAAGACTGGTAGGTGGCCTCCTCGCCGCTGAGCAACCTGCAGTCCAGCAGCGCGGTGCGCACCGTGTGATCGTCCTCCGCCGCGCGCGCGCACTCGGCCGCCGTCCGCGCGCTCCACCCCACCGACCGCTTCAAGTCCCAGAGCAGCGTGTGCAGCGCTTCGGCGAAGCGCCTCGTCTTCTCCCCGGCACTCGAGCGCCCTTTCAGCAGCAGCAGATCCAGATCCGAGTGGGGCGCCAGCTCGCGCCGGCCGTAGCTGCCCAGCGCCACCAGGGACAAGCCCGCCGGCGGCGACAGCTCATCGCGCAGCTCGCGCCAAAGCCCCACCACCAGCCGGTCCGTGGACTCCGTGATCAAGCGGCACGTGGAGAGGCCGGCGGCTCCCGAGCGGTGGAGCCTCTGGACGAAGCGGCTCGACTCTTCCAGATAGCGGCGGGCGCGATCGAGGCGGTCCTTCCGCTTGCCGCTCGGGAAGTCCCCCAGCCCCTGCCGCTGATGGTGATGCGTCTGCGCCGGTGGCAAGGGAGGTCCCAGCCCCAGCGCCTCGGTTGGCCCCAATGCGCGCATGCTTTACCGGGAAAGATACGCAAAAGGCGGCGCCGCTGCGACCGAGCTCGCGTGATTGGCCTTCCCGCGCAATGCGAACGGCTTCAATTCACCTTGGCTACCCGCTCCCGGCCGCCCAGGAAATCCTGGACGCCGGCCGCGATCGCCATCGCGATCTCCCGCTGGTAGGCCCTCGACGACAAGAGCCGCTCCTCGTCCGCGTTGGAGAGGAAGGAAGTCTCGACCAGCACCGCCGGCATCCGGACGCCCAGCAGCACGTAGAACAGCGCTTCTTTGGTCCCCAAGTTGCGGACCTCGCGGTGGCGCGCGGTCAGCTGGCCCACCAGGCTCTGCTGCACGCGCGCCGCCAGCCGCAGCGACTCCTCGGTGTTGGCCTTGGTCGCCAGGTCCGCCAGGATGTACTGCAGGTCGGAGATCCCTTTTTCCGAGGACGAGTTCTCGCGAGCAGCGAGCCGGATCGAGTAGCGGTCGCCGGAAGTGTTCAAGGTGTAGGTCTCCACGCCCCGCAGCTTCTTGCCCGGGGCCGAGTTGCAGTGGATGGAGAGGAACAAGTCCCCTCGCGCCTGGTTGGCCATCAGGGCGCGCTCCTCCAGCGGCACGAACGAGTCGTCCTCGCGCGTGAGGGTCACCTGCAGCCCCGCTTCGCTGAGCAAGTCGCGCAGAAGGAGGGCGATCGAGAGCGCCACGTCCTTCTCCTTCGTGCCGCGCGCCCCCACGGCACCGGTGTCGTATCCACCGTGGCCCGCGTCGATCACCACCCGGTGGACCTTGAGCCCCAGCTGCTGGGCCAACGTGGCTTCGCCGCTGTTGCGAGCCTGGTCGAGGGCGCGCAGCCGGCCGCGGGCAACATGATCGCTCGAATCAGCTGCGGCGGGCGCGCGGACGGCTCGGGCGATCGCGTCCAGCAGCGCCTGGTTGCGAGAGCGCGGCTTCACCTCCGCCGGCAAGGACTCCAACAGCTTCGACAACTCCGCCGAGCGCGGAGACTTGGGGTTGTCCGCCAGCGCCCGCTTCAGCGTTCGCCGCGCCAGCTCGGGCTCCCGCGTCCGGTGGAGGAAGACGCCGGCCAGCGCCAGGGCTGAATCCGCCGCCAGGCGGTGTTTCGGGTAGGCGCCCCGCAGCTTCTGGTAATCGGCGATGGCGGCCTGGAAATCCTCTTCCAGGCCGGAGATGCGGCTGAGCTCGCGCAACAGCTCCGCGGCCCTGAAGAGCGCCTCCGGCGCGCGAGCGCTGGAGGGAAACTTGGACGCCACCGCCTCGTAGCGGCGAGCCACGGCCAGCCAATGGCGGCGCAGCTTGCGGCGCGCCGGATCCGCCTTGAGCGCGCGGTAGCTTCTGCTGGCGGATGAGAAGGCACCCTCGGAGGCGCTCGAGGCCGCGCCGGCCGGCGTCGCCAGGAGCAGCAGGGCCAGTGCCCAGAGGCGCATTCCATCCATCGGACGCTCGAAGAGGAGGGCCGTGCATCTGGTCACGCCGTGCGCGCGGGAGCAAATTTTTCACCGCATCCGGCGACGCGCTTGCGTCAGTGCTCCGACAGGTCCTTCTTCCACCGCGCGATCAGGTTGAGCGCTTCGATGGGCGTGGTGGCCTCCGGAACGATGGCTTGCAGCTCTTTCAAGATGCCCTGCTCCGCGGCGCCCAGCTCGGGCGCCGGCTCCTTGGCGAAGAAGGTCAGCTGCTCGGCGCGGGCGCCGCGCTCGCCGTGTGTCAGGCGCGGCCGGCCGGCCTCGTCCAGCTCGCCCGATTCTAAGTTGGCGAGGATCTCCCGGGCGCGGCTGAGCACCTCGGGAGGAAGGCCCGCCAATCGCGCCACCTCGATGCCGTAGGAACGGTTGGCCCCTCCCGGGATCAGCTTGCGCAGAAACAGCACCTTGCCGTGGGACTCTTTCACCGCCACGCAGAAATTTTTCACCCGCGGCTTCTCGCGCGCCAGATCGGTGAGCTCGTGGTAGTGGGTGGCGAACAAGGTGCGCGCGCCGATCCGATCATGCAGCTGCTCGGCCACCGCCCAGGCGATGGACAGTCCGTCAAAGGTAGACGTTCCGCGTCCGATCTCGTCGAGGATCACCAGGCTGCGCCGGGTGGCGTGGTGCAGGATGTTGGCGGTCTCGGTCATCTCCACCATGAAGGTGGATTGCCCCCGCGCCAGATTGTCCGCCGCTCCCACGCGGGTGAAGATCCGATCGCACAGGCCGATCCGCGCCCGCTGCGCCGGAACGAACGAGCCAGCCTGCGCCATCAAGGCGATCAGCGCCGCCTGGCGCATCACCGTGCTCTTCCCCGCCATGTTGGGGCCGGTGATCACCAGGATCTGCGCCTCGCGGCCGTCCAGGTACACGTCGTTGGGCACGAACGCGTCGTTGACCAGCATCCGCTCCACCACCGGGTGCCGCCCCGCCGCGATCTCCAGCGCGTCCGAGTCCTCCACCGCCGGGCGGCTATAGCCGTACTCCGCCGCGCATCGGGCAAACGAAAGCAGCGCATCGCAGGTGGCGACTGCCTCGCCCGCGGCGCGGATCTGCGGCGCGTGAGCCATCACCCGCGCGCACAGCTCCTCGAAGATCCGCTGCTCGAGCGCGCAGCGCTTCTCCTCCGCGGCGAGGACCTTCTCCTCGTACTCCTTGAGCTCGGGCGTGACGTAGCGCTCCGCCCCCACGGTGGTCTGCTTGCGGACGTAGTCTCCCGGGACCAGGTGCAAATTGGAGCGGGTCACCTCCAGGTAGTAGCCGAACACGCGGTTGTAGCGGACCTTCAGCGAGGAGATCCCGGTTCGCTGCCGCTCGCGCGCCTCGATGCGAAGCAAGAAATCCTTTCCCGAGCTGGACAGCTGCACCCATTCCGCCACCTCGGAGCTGTACGCCGGCCGAATGAAGCCGCCTTCCTTGAGGCCCGCCGGGGGCTCGTCCACCACCGCCGCTTCCAGCACGCGCGCGAGCTCGGAAAGCGCGCGCAGCGGGGAGGGGAGCATGCACAGCAGCGGGGCGCGGCACCGCGCCACCGCCTCCGCCAGCTTGGGCAGCGCGCCCAAGGAGACCGCCAGCGCCCTCAAATCCCGCGCGTTGCCCGCACCGAGCCCGATGCGCCCGCACAGCCGCTCGATGTCCGCCACCTGTTTGAGCCAGGCGAGCATCTCCTCGCGCCAGACGCCGTGGGCGGAGAGCTCCTCCACCGCGTCCAACCGCGCGTTGATCTCCGGAAGAGCGCACAGCGGCGCGCTCAACCAGCGCGCCAACTTTCGAGCGCCCATCGCGGTGGCGGTTCGGTCGAGCACGCCCAGCAGCGACCCCGAGCGGCCTCCGTCTCTAAGGCTCCTCAGCAGCTCCAGATTGGCGCGCGAGGACTCGTCGAGCAGCAGGTGGGTCTCCGGCCTCAGCAAGGACAACCGATCCACGTGCAGCGCCTGCGTCTTCTGGGTGTTCTTGAGGTATCGCAGCGCCGCCCCGGCCGCGGCGGTGGCCAGCGGCACGTTGGCCAGACCAAAGCCGTCCAGCGACAGCACCTGGAAGTGGGACTTGAGGAACGTCGCCGCGCGCGCCGGATCGAACGCGGCGCGATCCAGCGTGGCCAGCGGCGGACGATGCGGCAACAGCGAGCACAGCTCCGCCAACCTGGGCGAGGACGCTTCGTCTTCGCACACCAAAAGCTCTTTGGGCCCCAACCGCCCGAGCACCTCCGCCAGCTCGCGCGCGCTGGCCGCTTGCAGAGCGCTGAATTCGCCGGTGGAGGCGTCCAGCACCGAGGCACCCAGGCCGCGCTCGCCGAAGTGGACCGCCGCCAGGAAATTGTTTTGGTTGGACTGCAGCAGCTCGTCGTCCAGCACCATCCCGGGCGTGATCACGCGGATGACTTCCCGGCGGACGATCCCCGGTCCGCTTCCCGGCTCCTCCACCTGCTCGCAGACGGCCACCTTGAGCCCCGCCTCGATCAGCCTGGCGATGTACCGCCGCGCGGAGTGGTACGGAACGCCGCACATGGGCACCCGCTCGTCGCCCTTGGAGCGCGCGGTCAAGGTGATCTGCAGCAGCTCCGAGCCCTTCAGCGCGTCCTCGTAGAACATCTCGTAGAAGTCGCCCAGGCGGAAGAAGAGGATGCAGTCCGGATGGAGAGCCTTGGTCTCCAAGTACTGCCGCATCATCGGCGTAGGCGGACCGACCTCGCGATCAGAATCCGGGCGCGCAGGCGCTTCGGCCTGCCGCGACAGCTGAGCTTGATTCCCCGGCAACAGTCGCATCCTTTTGACCTTCGCTCGCGCGGCTTTTTTTCGCGTCTACCATGCTTCCCCGACATCATCTTGCGCTATTTTCCAAGCCAACATGGCGGAGCGACCACGCGAGCGATCTTCGAGCGCGGGGCCTCAGTGAGAGAGCATCAGCGCCAGCAGCGCGATTTTTTCCGCGTCCGGCTTCTCCCACAGCCCGGGCGGAATCTCCACCGTGGTCGAGCTCTGCGGCGCCTGACTGCAGCTGCGGAATCCCTGGTACTCCGTCTCCGATCCCTTGAGCGAGTAACTGCAGCTGCCGATCGGGCCTTCGATGCCCGTGCGGGAAACTCGCAAGTCGGTCAAGCGACCCTCGAAGAGACCGTGCACGTAGAGCTGATCGCCGTCGCGCCGCACCGACAGCTGCACCGGAGTGCGGCCGATCATCCCGGTGACCTCGTCCCCCTTCCAGGTCACGTCCACCGGTCGATTGAACGCCGTGCCGCGCAAGCCGGAGCTCGAGACGTTCACCTGCACGTCGGGGCCCACGATTGCCGAATCGGTCACCTTCGCCTCGGTGACGCCGCCGCCAGCCACCTGAACCCGCAGGGTGTCGCCGGCGGACGGTCCGGAGCGACCATGAGAACAGCCAGCCAAACTCGCCACGATGCCGATCGCGATCAAAGGTCGGTTCATGTCCGACTTTGTAGCTCCAAACCGACTGCCAAAGCCACCCCGCGCCCATCGAGGCGCCCCGGACAATGACTGAAGGTAGAACGTACGTGCAGCCCAGTCGGCTGCCTAGCCGGATGCTCCGTAGCCGTACGCCCCGATTGAAGGCGAGCGCCCTGGCCGGGTTTCAACGCGGCTGATCAGCCCGCTGCCAATTCAAACCAAAGAATGACTCGCACGAAAAGTGAACTCTCAGCGGCTCAAAAATATGCTGCGTTGCATTTGATAACAATTCGCTGTACTGGCGCGTGCATTTTGAATTCAATGGTGCAACTTGCAGAGACGGTGACCAGGCCAGCGTATCTGGGTTACAAGCCTATTTTTCGCGACCTGATACCGGCGGGCCTTCTTTGAGCAAGCTCTCAATCAGTGTACGGAGCGCGTCCTCGTTCTCCAGCCTTGGATCGCTACCTTTCGCACCACTCTGGGCGCGGATGACACCAGCGCGGTCGATCGCCACGACCTGTGGAATGTTCAAGATTTCGTTGCCCTGGCGGTCCAGGTACTTGTCCACCTCGTCCGGCGAAGCGTAGCCAACCGGATAGGTGAGTTTGAAATATTGCACCATTTGAGACACCAGCGGCTGACTGGCATCGGGCCCGAAGGCTATCGCCACTGGCTGAAAGCCGCCAGGTCCCAACTCCCGGTGGAGTTTGTTGATCGTCTGCGCCAGAGTCAGGCACTTCGGAGAACGAATGAAAAAAAACTCGATCACCACCACTTTCCCTCTGTAGCTGGAAAGCTGAGCGATCTTTCCGGAAGGCTCATTAATGATGAAATCGGGGGATTGCCGTGGGACTGGCGGCGCAGCCGCAGTTGGGCCGGCCAATGTAAAGAGAGCAATGATCGAAGCGGTCGTCACGGGACTCATTTATACCTGTCTCCCCTTTTCGGTGGCGCGTTTCACTTCCGCCTCCGCCGCGCGCGCGGCATCCCCCGGGCTCAGCTTGCCTTTGAGGACGCTCATGAACATCCGAGGAATGACAAAGGTATTGAAAACTTCCATCGCTGCTGGGGTTGCATATCCCGGGTGACCCAGATTCCGAGTCCAGTACAGCGCGTCCTTCAGTGCCTGATATTTCCAGGGAGGATCTGCCTCCGGATCATTCGCCAGCCGCACGCCCAAGTCAGGAAGCGTCTTCTGGAAGATGGGAAAATTACAGCCCTTGGACTTCTCGTAGATGGCTTTGGAATGACTAATCAGATCGGCCAAGAACTGTTTCGCCGCTTCCTGATTCTGTGCGAAGCTCCAGACCGCGAAGCAGTTGGTGACGTGGGGAACCGCGACGACGCCGCCAGAGCCGAGCAACGGTGGTTGGAGCATAATCTTCTTGGCGACTTCGGGGTCCCGCTTTTCCGCAGCGCGCACGAGGCTAATCCCATTGAAGGTGCACGAAGTCTTGCGCGCCAGCATTGCTGAAACATTGCCGGAGGAACCCCAGGTGAGCTGCTCGGGGTTTCCGGCATCCTCGTACAGCGCTTGAACGTACTTTAACGCCTCGACGGTGCGGGCGTTGTAGATGGTCACCTTCCCGTCCGCATCCCAAATGCGGCTATTGAACCCGTACAAGAGCGTATGCAGGGTGACGTTGCTTTCCAGGCTGGGCGCGAGCGCTAAGCCACAGGGAATTCGGAGCTTGTCCCGAATCCTCTGCCCGCCGCTGCGAAGGCTGTAGTAGTGGACAGGACCGAGAGGCATGTTGACCTCGGCCCAATAGTCCTGGAAGAAGTGCACTGGGGCCGGTATCCAGGAATCGCAGAAGGCGAAGTATTTTTTGCTCTTGGGATCGAATGTCGATCGATGTCCGAAGCGATCGACATTGCCATACTTGAAGGCGACCTTCTCATAGAGCTCGGCATGGTCGATCACATGCTGCTGGTAGACCGCCGGTGGCCAGGGAAACATGAACAGGTCGTGGCCTTTGCGCGCCGCTACCTCAGCCGCCGCGAGCGCGTTGATTTTTTCCACGGGAACGTTGTCTACGACGACTCGAGTATCGTGCTGCCTGCCCCAATCCTTGGCGAGCTCGCCCTCGAACCATCGATCGAATTCAGGCACAAAGTGGGCCCACTTGGCGATTCGGAGGGTCCTTTGCTTGGCCCGCGCGAGGCTGGAAAAGAAAAACGATGCGCCGAGCGCGGCAGCTCCGGCTGCGCCTTTGATGAAGTCCCGCCGAATGATCTTCCTTCCGCTCCCACTTCCCATTTGGCGATCCCTTCACACAGAAACGCCCCTTTACCGGCTCTTCCTCCGCTCGGTAAAGGGGCAGTTTCGGAAGCCGTTGCCGCCTCTCACCATCGAGCTACGGAATGCTCGATGCCGTTGCCGATGGGCTACCCTGGCAAACGCTCCCCGACGGGAACTGTCCCGTCGCCTGCAGGCACGCGAAGTTCCCAGCAAATCGCGGATCGAGTTTCCGGCCCCCTGTCCCCGGTATCCGAACCACATCCAAAAATGCATCTTGTGCAATCGCTCCGTTTCGAGGGTCCAGGATGGTCGGGCAAATCAGCCACACTGCTCCTCCGTCCGCACCGCCCACATCCAGGTTGCCTTCATTCCCGCAGGGCGAGGTCGGCGGCGGCTGCGCGCTGAGAGGGAGGCCGAACATGCAATTGCTGGTTGAAACTACGCACTCAGACGCCTGGGCGACGCCCTCGAGAAAGTGGAGCTCCGAGCCAGTGTGGATGATCGGGGTGCCATCCAGGCTGTTTCCGTTTTGCGCAGACGCCGCGGCCAATATGTTCTGGCAGGTCGGGGTAGGGTTGATGCGGTTCCCATGAGTGTCAAAGCCTCCAACCGAGAACTGGGTATACCAGAAGTAAGTAACGATCCAACTCCCGGTCAGGTCGTCGCAGAAGTATCCGAACGGCGTGGTGGGGCCATTAGAGCTTCCGTCAATGGCATTGCGATTGCTGCTTACCCTCCAATCGTGCCTCAGGTTGGGAGTCGCAACGCTGGTCACTGGAAAGCAGGGGTTGGCGGCAAGGCTTCTATCGTGCAGGGTGCCGCAAGGTGTGGGAGCGAGAACGCCGCCAACCATCTGCGTCGGCGCGGCATAAGCCTCGAAATTGCCGACGATCGACTGCGTCGTGAAGCCACGGACGTTGGGCGTAGCATGAGCGCCGCCGGTGAAGAAATTTTGGTTGAGCAAGAAAGCAATGATGGAAAGGAACTCGGTCGGGGCGCCATCACTATCCTTATAGGCTCCAGTGGTGGCCAAGATACGAACGTTCCTCTTGATGGGGTCATTGGGGCTGCAGCTGGTGTCGTTCACCCAGTTGACCTGGTTGGGTAGGAACGCCGGCGGACCCGTCTGCCGGAAGTTCCCGAAGCGGCCGGCCGCAGCCGTGTTCAAATGACTCACGTCGAAGCCGTTCGTCGTGTAGAAGTTGTCGCTGAAATCGCAGGGCGGAGGGTTGAAGACAGGAAACGTCTGGGCTGTCAGCTCGCTCGGCAGAATTATCAGCGACGCTGCCAGGGCGAGAAGGAAAATAACGGTGTGTTTCATGACTCGAATTCCTCCTCAAGTGCCGCGGGTGATCCGCTGTTTGTCATTGGGCGGCATGACCCAGGAAATGGATTCAACGATAAATCGCGCGTTGGCCAGCCCCGGGCAAGCGGCCCATAGCATCAGGCGTTCGTTTCCATAGCGGACGTTGCCAATGTGCTGATTCAGGTCCTGGTCGCGCCGGGGGTCCGGGTCGGTGAAGCCCAGGCTCCGGCGCAAGAGTTCGATGTCCTCGGACTTGCCGGTGAGAAACTTCCAGCCCGGTCCCACACGATGCATCTTGGCAAACTGCTTGAGGGCCGCCGGGGAGTCCTCTTTCGGCTTCAGCGTGATGGAATTCATGAAGATTTCCCGCCCCACTCGATCCCCGAGCAGCTTCTGGACCTTTGTCAGATTGGCCGTGACCCTCGGACAAATCTCATCGCACTTGGAAAAAAAGAAGTTGATGGTGACGACCTTATCCTTGATGAGGTCCTGGTAGAACCGCACCTTTTCGTTGTCCTGCGTGCGCAGGATGACATCTGGGAAGTGCCGCCGGCGTATGGTATCGCGCGCGACCGCTTCCGGGTCGTCCGCGGCGAGCGCGTTGCCTGGGAGGAGCGCGCTTGCAACGGGCGCCATCGCCGCCAGGCCCAATAGCTGTCTTCTCGACGCATCCATGGTGAGCCTCTCCTTTCCGTCTGCTCGTGCTATGGCACCAGCACGGTGTCTCCCTGCGGCACGACCTTCCACAGTCCCATCATCGCGTGGTCCTCATGCACCACGTTGTGACAGTGAATCGGGTACTTGCCCAGCCAGTCGCGGAAGCGGAAGAACAGGAGCACCCGCTCGTTTGGATGCAACTGCGTCACGTCCTTTCGCGAACGCTCGACCGCCAAAGTCGGCGGGGCGCGGTTACGCGAGAGGATCTGGTGCTCCTCCAGGTGGATGTGAATGGGGTGAGTCCAATCGCCGGTGGCATTGAAGAGAATCCAGTTCTCGATACTGTTTTGCTGTACTAGGAAGCGAAAATGGCCGCAATCCATGAATTGTCCATTGATGGACCACTGGCCATTCAAGCGGTCAAATTTAAAGGTCCGCGTGACCCTCGGAGTCACATTGGTGCTGGGCAATGCGTAGAACGTCGGATTCGTCGCCGGATCCACGCTTCCATCGCTGACCGGAGTCCCGCTCACCCGGAACTGCAAGAGTTGGTTGCCCTGTCCGGCCGGTAGAATATCGGAGAGCACGTTTCCGCTCGCGTCGGTACACTCAATCTGACCGGGGAGGAAGCCCTGTGGAGGCACCGGCCCCATGCCATTGATCTGCCTGAGGCGGTTCTCCAAGTAGATGGTCCGGCCGGCGAACGGCCTGAAGTCAATGATCACGTCCACGCGCTCGGCCACGCCGATCCGAACACTTGAGACCTGCACCGGGTTGGGGAGCAGGTTTCCGTCATTGGCAATCACCCAGAATGGGTTGACCGCGCTCGGATTCTGCAGGTCAGTGAGGAAGAACTGGTAGAAACGCGAGGGACCCGTGTCCAGCAACCGGAAGCGATACCGGCGCGGCTGCACCTCGAAGAAGGGCTGGATTTTGCCGTTGACCAGGAACTTGTCACCCAGGATGCCGTCCAGGTTGAACAAATCGAAGAACAACGTGCCGTGCTGCGTGTCAAAGACTTTATCGGCGAAAGCCAGTGGAATGTCGAACTGCGGGTAGCTGGGTAGATGGAAACCCGTGCTTTCGTCGCCGGTGTCGAATTGATTGAATAGAAGGTAAAACCCCAGCAGCCCTTTGTACGTATTCTGCGAAGTGAAGTCGACGCGATGGTCGTGATACCACAGCGTGCTCATCGATTCGTTGATGTCACCGTTGGGTGGGTTGGTGGAGGCGAATCCGGCCAGCACGTTGGGATAGTGCTGGTCGCAAAAGAACCCGCTCCCGTAAAAGTCGCACGGGTTGCCATCGCTTTCCGAAGGTGTGTGCCCGTTGTGAAGGTGCGTCGTGACCGAAGGGATTCCAAAGCCACCCGTCGTGCTTGGGAGTGCATTATGGTTCCGCGTAATCTGGGGCACGCCGTAGCGGGCCGCGTACGTAGGCCCCGGGCTGGTGAGGTGGCCATTGGAGTCGTCGAAGCCCCAGATGGTTTGAACCGGTAGATCCGGGGACATCACGACGTTCAACGGGCGCTGAAAGAACTCGTAAAGCTTCTGCGGCGGGAACTGGTCGAAAGCCTGGTCATCAGCTGCGCGGACCTCTCCGGCCGCAGCGTTGGGACTTTTGGTGTGCGGAGGATTGAGCGCGGGCACGGTCTGCGCCTGCGGCATGATCGGAAGAGGTTCAATAAATGACCTGGTCGGCGGACTGGCTGCCTGATTGCCGACCTGACACACGTTGAACGATCCCGGGCTCCCGCCACTCTGTCCCCAAGCCCGGGCGCTCAAACCGCTCTTGGCAACCAACACCCCGCCGGCGGTCAGCAGTCCCATCTTGAAGAGATCGCGCCGGCTGGTGAGCCCAGCGGCGATCAGCTCACGCCGGTTCTGGGCGGCGTTAAGCATTTCCCTATAGCGCCGCCTGGAAACCTTTTCCCCATAGACGTTGAAATACATGAGTCATCCCCTCCTGACTGCGCAGGCAAGGTCACCTACTCGAACAGCTAGCGCTGGTTCGGACAACGCGGACAGCGGTACCGGAGCACATGTTCGCGTCCCATCTACGCTCGGCCGACGTTCGTTAGAAGCGCGGACAGTTAGCCGAAATGGCTATTTGTTAGCCGAAACAGCTATTTGTTAGCATTTGAATGATCGCCGTGGTGGCGATACGCCTGCGGCGCCATCGTAAAGCGGCGCTCAAATGCACGAATGAAGCTGGATGTATGTTCATACCCAATCGCGCAGGCGATCTCCTTGATCCGCATGTTGGTGCTCTTCAGGAGGTAGGCGGCTCTTTGTAACTTTTGTTCGGAAAGCAAATGGCCGAGAGGCAGACCGGTCTGCCGCTTGAACAAATGCTGAAGATGCGACTTGCTCAAGTTGAATTCATCCGCCAGTTCGTTAAGACAACAGGGGCCTCTGGACTGGATGGTCTGCAGGATCCTGCGCATACGTTCTTGGTGCAGCTCCTCCGGTCGTAAGCTTGGGTGAGTGGAGACACGCCCCTCCACGTGCTGACCGGGAGAAGATCGTTGACCGTTTTTGTTGCCGGCACCGACCAACGAAGGCACGGCCCCCCCAATAACGCTTTGTCAGAAAGGCAAGGTCTGCCCATGACCTTGCCAAGAACAGCGCTACTAGCGCTTCCTTTAACGGTGGTCAATATTGGCAATGCTGCAAATGCTCTGCGTGAAAAACACCTTCTAAAAATCCGAGAAGTCCCTCCGACAAGACCAGCGGGCGCGAAGGTCATGGTCGGAACTAGTGCTGCGGACGGTGAATAGCGATCCGCACTCCAATGATTACTCGGACGCGGCCAGAACGATTTCAATTCGTCGGTTCAGGCTGCGGTTCTCCGCGAGTTGTGCGGTGCGATCTACTCTCCGTACCCGGTGGCGCAGAGCAGAGTCGGATCCACCTTGTTGCTTTGAAGGAACGTCCCCATCGAAAGCTCTCAGTTCGTCCGATAAAGCCCCTTGGCTGTCGGCACATCTTCCTTGTGTCCTTCCACGCGGATGATCTTCCCCTGCACGTTTCCCAGCCCATCGGCGACCTTGGCCAGCGCGTCTGGAAAGACGAGATCGCCGATCCCACTGAAGGCAGATGCGCTCAAAGTGAAGCAGCCGATCCGGCGGCCAAGCCAGTTCGCGTGCGCGTGCCGGTCAAAACAAACATTCCACTCACACGAAAAGTAAATTCTCAGCCGCTAAAAAACCGTTAAGAATGCTCATGATTGTAATTGTCAACCGTTGGATGTATTGCGTGCGACGAAGCAAGAGGGAGGGAAGTTAACCCAGCCGATCACAATCGCTATCTGCTTCGCGCGAGCGGAGCAGGAGAGGGGGATTCATGTCCAAGGAATTGATGCCGACGAGCATCGTCGGCGCGTTTGTCTTCACGCTGTCCGCATACGCCAACTTCGGCGATCCATTGCCGGGTCTGACAGCTCAGCAGATGACCGATTTTCAGAATGGGAAGACCGTCTTTCAAAAGATCGATGAGATCAAGGCGGACGGACTCGGCCCCGTCTTCAACGAGGCTGCGTGTGTCACGTGCCACTTGGGTCCCGCTGGCACCGCTGCCGACGGCGCAGTGGGAGGGACAACCGAGCGGACCGAAACCCGGTTTGGAAAAAATACCGGCGGCGTTTTTGACCCGCTTGCCAACGAGGGAGGTTCTCTGATTCAGGATCACGCCATCGGGGCGGCCGCGCAGTACTTCCCCAATCCGGCAGGCGGGGCACCGGCCTTGCCTGCCGGCTGCGAAAACGTCGCCTTCGTGCCCGAAATTGTCCCTGCCGATGCGAACGTAACCGCCGGTCGCCGCACCACGCCGCTCTTCGGCCTCGGGCTTCCGAATGCCCTGAGCGACAACGACATCATCATCCAGGCGATCCTCGAGCAAATCTTCAGCCCCTTCACCGCGGGAACGATCAGCTTCGTTTCGAATCCGGATCCGCAGCCTTTCTCGCAGAACAGGGTGGGCCGATTCGGTTGGAAGGCTCAGGTTCCGACCCTCCACGTCTTCTCGGGCGACGCCTATCTGAATGAAATGGGCATCACCAATCCATCGTTCCCGAACGAGAGCTGTCCACAGGGAAATTGCGCGCTGCTGGCCTGCAATCCATTCCCCAACCTGAACGACGACGGCGGCGACGTGAACAATTTTACGAACTTCATGAGCCTTTTGGCTCCGCCCCCGCGTGGCGCCATTACTGCCTCGGTCCAGCGAGGGCAAGAGATCTTCGAGATCATCGGCTGCGCGGACTGCCACAGGCCGACCTGGCAAACCGGCCCGAACCCGGTGGCCGCTCTGAGCAACAAGATCTTTGAGCCATACACCGATTTCCTGCTGCACGACATGGGAAACAACGCGGATGGAATCACTCAGAACCTGGCGACGGGAAGACTGATGCGCACCACGCCGCTCTGGGGTCTGCGCGCCCAGACTGCGCTGTGGCACGATGGCCGCTTCACCGGACCCAACCGCATCGCCAACGCCATCGAGGCCCACGACGCATCTCCCGAGGCATTCATTGCTGAGTTCTTCTTCGACATCCTCGGCTCGGGATCCCGCGCCGATGTACTGAACTTCTTGAACTCGCTCTAAAGCAGAGGCGGAGGGCGGATCCCTTCGATCCGCCCTTCCAGCTCGCCTTTCGAATAGCCACAAACCAGACGCGCGTGTTTTGATTTCTTGGCTCCGATCGAACCAACCTGCTCGCTTTCTTGAGCTCGTTGTAGCTTCAGGGGAGGGGGCGCCGGGGCGATCCTCACCGGCGTTGCGGTCGAGACTTGGCCAGACGGATCGCCCCGGCCCTCAAGCGCATCGCTGGGCGTTACGCGGTTTCGGCGAACCGAGCCGCGTCCGCGGTAGGCCATCGCTCCCGGGTTTCGATTTCCACCGCCCGGGCTCCCTCGGACTTGAACAGATCGCGCACCTCGGGATGGCAGGTGAAGGCCACTACCTGGTGGCGAGATGAGAGCCGCGCCAGGGTCTGCACCGCCCGCCGCGCGCGCGAAGGGTCGAAGTTGACCAGGATGTCGTCGATGATGACCGGCAGCGGGCAGCGCGCCTCGCCAAACTCCTCCACCACTGCCAGCCGAAAGGCGAAGAACAATTGCTCGCGCGTGCCTCGGGAGAGCGCTTCGGTCGGCCAGTCGCGTCCGCTCGAATCGCAGACAAAGAGCGAGCCCGGCTCCTCGGAGGACGCGTAGATCTGCAGGTACCGGCCGGCCGTCAGCTCCTGGAAGGTTCGCGACGCCAGCTGGATGATCCGCGGCTGCTGGTCCTTCTCGTGCCGTCGGCGCGCCTCGGCGAGCAAGGACAGCGCCAGGCGGTCCACCGAGTACTTCTGGGAGAGCTCCGCGGCCTGGGCGCGAAGCTTCTCTTCGGTCTCGCGCAGCGTGCGGATCTCCGCGTCCGCCTCCCAGGCCTCCAGCAGCGCTCGCAGGTGTCCGCGCTGTTCGGAGAGGGCGCTCTTGCGACCAATCAGGTCGCTCAACTGCGAAGCCAACGAGCGCGAAGCAGCTAAGAGCGCCTCCAATCCCCCGCGCTGCTCGAGGGCGCGCCGCGCGCAGGCGAGAGCGAGGCCCGTGGCCACCTCGATCCTCAACGTCAGCTCGCCCGCCTCTTGGGTCAAACCGCGAAACGCGCCCGCTTGCTCGGCCCGTCGGCGAAACTCCATTTCGTCCGCGCAGGCGCCCTGCTCCAGCAACCGCGCCACCGACTCCTCCAGCGCAGCTCGGCCCCGAGCCAGCCGCGCCGCCTCCTCCCGCTTGGCGTGAAGGCTCTCGGACAGCCGACGGCGTTCGTGCTGCACCTCGCGGACGCGATCCAAAAGCGTCGCCAGCGCCGCAGCGGCCGCTTGCGGATCCGCCGTGCCCAACCCGGCGCGCTGGGCCGAGGCGCACACCGCTTGTGCTGCCCTCGCGCAGAGCAGCTCATCGGCGGCCAGTAAGCCGCGCTCGCTCTCGAGGTCCGCAGCGCGCTGCTGCAGCGAGGCCAGCTCGGTCCACAGGTCCACCGCGCCCTCCGCCGAGAGGCCCGCGGGGAGGCGGTGCGCGGCGAGAAACGACTCGAGCTCGCGGTGGATGGCAGCTGCGCTCGACCGAGCCGCATCCAGCTCTTCGGCCGCCAGGCGCTGCTGCAAGAGGAGCTTCGCTCGCGCGGCCGAGCCTGATTGGATCTCCCGCTCGAGCCGCTCCCGGGTCTCGGCCGCTTCCAGCCTCGCGGCGCGCCGCTGCAGTGCCCAGAACGTGGCGCCCGCGATCAGCGCGGACAAAGCGGCAACCCTGGCCGGCGACCCGAAGGCGAACACCGCCGCGAGCGCGAAGAGCGCGAGCAGCACCAGGCTTGCCATCAGCCAGGAGAGCGGAAAGCGCCTCGGCGAGGAAGCGACCGGTGCGGGCGCGCGGTCGCGCTGCGCCTCCAGGCGCTCCAGCGCCAAGGTTTGCTCGGAGCAGGCAGCCGACGACGAGGTGAACTCCTGCTGCGCGCGCTCGGCAGCCGCCCGGAGTCGGTGTGTATCGTCTCGCAGGCGCAGCAGCTGTTCTTTGCCGTCGCCGAGCTCCAGCGAGGAAAGTTGCGAGAGCTCACCTGCCATTCCCAGCTGCTCGAGCTTGGAGACCAACTGCATTTGCCGCTGCGCAAGCGCGGCGCGCCTCGGTGGAAGCGATCGGAATTGTTCCAAGCGAGACTGAAATTCAGCGATCTCGGAACGCAGACGGGGCTCACGGGCCGCAAGCTGCTCGGGCACCAAAGCAGCGGCGAGCTCTCGAGTCAGCGCTGCGGTCCGGCACTCGACGGCCTCCGCTTCCGCGCGCACCTGCGCGATCTGCCGACCCAGCTCGTCGAGCCTGGCCAACCCGTCCACCGGAAATTCCTCCAGCGGTGGCAGCGATGCAAGCCGCGCCTCCACCGCCGCGAGCTGACCGATGAACCCTGCCGCCGAGCGCAGCTTGGCCAATTGATCGCGCTCAGCCGTCAACTGCTCTGCGCGCTGCTCGAGGCGCTGGAGCTCGGAATCGATCGCCTCGAGCTGCGCGGCTGCCTGGGCGTACTGCGCCGGCCGATCGCCGATCTCCGACAGCCGCTGCTGCACGCGCTCCAGCTCCAGGAGCACGCGGTTGAGCTCGCGCTTCGCCCTTCTGCTGGATCCAAAGATCGCCTCGGAAGAATTTCGCAACTCCTGCACCGCTTGCGGCAGACGCCGGGCGCCGCGCATCCCGGCGGCAAACAGCGCCTCCGACACGGATCCCTGGGAAGCCAGCTTCTGGAACGAAGCCACCTCGTCGGGGCCGAAGGCGAACACCTGAAAGAACAGCTCGCGCGAAATTCCCGAGAGCGCTTCGAGCAGCGCCGAGGGGCTCAACCGCTCCCCGCTGGGCGCCCGCACGGTCAACTCGCCCTCGTATCGCCTGCCCCCCACCCTCCGTACCCACAGCGGTCCACTCTCCGTGGCGAGCAACAGCTCTCCGCCAAAGTCGCCTCGCGCCGGCTCGTAGCGAGCCGCATCGGTCCGCCGCCGGAAACCGAACAGCACGGCCCGGACGAACGCGAGCAGCGTGCTCTTCCCCGCTTCGTTCGGTCCGAACACCACGTTCAAGGCCGGCGAGAGCGCGAGCTCCACGTTGGCGAAGTGGCCAAACCCGTGGACCCGAAAGAGGTCGATTCTCATGCCGCCGCCCTCATGGACCGGCCTCTTCCTGAAGCAGCTCCAGCGCTCGCGCCATGGCCCGGTTGAGCACCCGTCGCCCCTCCTCGCGCGGAGAGCGCACGCCGGCGCGCCGGAGGGCCCCTTCGAGTCTGGCCAGATCGCGATCGGCCCACGCCGCTGCCAACCCACCCTCGGTCCGCGCCGCCTTGGCCGCCGAGACGACGGCTCCAGCCAGGCCACCGGACGCCATCAGGCGATCCAGCTCCACGTGGGCGCAGGTCTCGTCCACGATGGACTCCACCGCCACCGGTGGCGTTCGCTCCATCGCGCACCGGCGCAGCTCATCTTCCAGCTCGCCGAGCGCACCCGGAGAAGCCAGCTCGCGGTGAAGCGCGCCTTCGCCCATCAACACCAGGCGGACCGCGTGCGCATCGGGCCCCTCGCCGCACGATTGGTACACCTTCTCCTCCATCGCAGAAAGGAGCGCCTCCAGCGATTCGAGAGTAGACACGTCGAGCTCAAGCCGGTGCCAGCGCACCGATTCCACCGGAACGAAGCGGCGCACCGACCGTCCGTCGGCGACGTCCACCACCACGCAGCCGCGTTCGCCGGTTTCGCCCGCATGGCGGCCCTGCGGATTGCCCGGGTAGACCGCGATGCCACCGCAGTCCAGCGCGTGCTCGGCCCGGGTGTGCACGTGCCCCAGCGCCCAGTAGTCCAGCCCGCGTTGGGAAAGGTCGGCCAAGGTGCAAGGCGCGTAGTTCGGGTGCTCGCGCCTGCCCTCCAGATTGGCGTGAAGCAGCCCCACGGTGAACTCGGGGCCGCTGCGGTGGAACATCCGGCTCAAGTTTTCGCCGACCCGCTCCTCGGGATAGGAGACGCCTTGCACACGGCACAGCAGCGCGCTCGAGCCCGCGCGGCGCACTTCCATCTCCTCCCAGCGCGCGCCGAATACCTTCACCGAAGGCGGAAGTTTGAGCATCCCGTTGTCGGTGCTGAGCGGATCGTGATTGCCGTGGACGATGAACGATGGGATTTCTGCTTCGTGAAGGCGGCAGAGCTCCCTTCTGAGCGCAAGCCGGGCGCGCACCGATCTGTCGCGAAATTCGAACAGGTCCCCGGCGAGGACCAGGAAGTCCGCCTTCTGCGAAAGGCAGAGGTCGACGATGTGCGACAGCGCGGCGAAGGTGGCGCCCTCGAAGGTCGCCCTCAGCGATCCTTGCGCGGGCACACCCCTCAGCGGGCTGTCGAGGTGCAGATCGGCAGCGTGGACGAACCTGAACTGCATTGAGTGCGCAGCCTATCGCGCGGGCATGACATGGCCGCGGTGGGCAGCTGCCAGTCGGGATAGAAGGTTTGCCCGGCCGTCTGCACCGTGACAAGTTGGCTCGCGGCGTGATCAAGGAAGCCTTTCAGGATCTCAACCGGCTCCGGCAGATCGGGGTGATCGCCGCGCGCCACGGGTTCGCCGACTGGCTCGAGCGCGCCGGCCTGTGGCGCCTGGTCGGGCGCAAGGAGTCGGTGGATCCGCTCCCGGAGAGCCGACGTCAGACCGTGGCGCGCCGCTTCCGGATGCTGCTCAACGACCTGGGACCCACCTTCATCAAGCTCGGGCAGATTCTCTCCACTCGAGCTGACTTGCTTCCCGCCGAGTACATCGAGGAGCTCTCGACGCTGCAGGATCGGGTTCCGCCCATTACGCTCGCCGAGGTTCACGCGCAAATCCGCGAATCGCTCGGCAAGAATCCCACGGAGCTGTTCGCTTCCATCGACGCCGAGCCGCTGGCCGCCGCCTCGATCGCTCAAGTGCACCGGGCGGTGACGCTCGGCGGAGAGGAGGTAGTGGTCAAGGTGCAGCGGCCCGGGATCGCGGATCAGATTCGCGCCGACCTGTCCGTGCTTCACTACCTGGCGCGGCTGCTCGAAGCGGTGGTCGAGGAAACCGGGATCTACACGCCCACCGGAATCGTGGAGGAGTTCGACCGGGCCATCCACGAAGAGCTGGACTTCTTGAACGAGGCGGTCAACGTCCGCGCCTTCTATCGCAATCACCTGGAGCGCAAGTACCTCAAGATCCCCAAGGTCTACGACGAGCTCTCCAGCCGGACCGTGCTCACGTTGGAATTCATCCCCGGGGTGAAGATCAGCCAGGCGGACCTTTCCAAGCACGATCGCTCCGCGCTGGCCCGCAACATCGTGGAGGCTTCCTTCCGGCAGCTGTTCGAGGATGGGCTGTTTCACGGGGATCCCCATCCCGGAAACATCCTGGTGCTCGAGGGGGACGTGATTGCCCTGCTCGACTTCGGAGTCGCCGGGCGAGTCACCAAGCAGATGCAGGAGACGCTGGTGATCCTCGTGCTGTCCATTGCGCTCAAGGATGCCGATTCGGTGGCGCGGATCCTATACCGGCTCGGCGCGCCCGACACGCGCTCCAATCTGATGGGGTTCAAGAACGACATCGAGGGCATCCTCACCCAGCACCTGCCCACCTCGATGACTTTGGGCTCGGTGAATACGCGGAACCTGCTGCGCGATCTGTTCGACCTCGCCGTCAAGTACCGGATCCGGATCCCCAAAGAGTACGCGCTGCTCTCCCGCGCCTCGGTGGCGATCGAGGGCGTGCTGCGCAGCCTGCATCCGGATTTGAAAATCGCGGAGGTGGCCCTGCCCTACGCGCGGCAGCTTTTGGTCGGGCGGTACGACCCCACGCACCTGCAGGGCGGTCTGATGCGCACGCTGCTGCGGGTGCAGACGCTCGCCGGCGATCTGCCCGTGCAGCTTTCGCAGATCCTGCTGGATTTGGAGAGCGGCAAGTTCTCGGTGACGGTGAGGGCCGATCAATTGGACCGGCTCAACAACAATCTGCGCAACCTGGCGGTGATCAGCTTCGGCGGCCTGTGCGCCTGCGGATTCATCGTCGGCACCTTCATCGCCTTCTCGCAGACTCACTGGACGTTCCGGGGCGTGCCGGTGCTCGGGATGGTGGGCATCGCCGCGGCCGCCGCCCTCTTCGGGGCGACGAGCACCTGGTACGTCTTCGGTCCGCGCCTGCGGAAAATCCGCCTGAGCCGACTGCTGAAGAAGCGTTCGTAACCATCCCTTCGCCGTTGCCGTGCACCGGCGGCACTCGCTTGCGCACCGACTGGCAGCGGAGCCAAGCTGCGGCGCATGATGCACCCGATGACCGCTCGCCCCGAGCGTAGCGAAGCGAAGTCGAGGGGTCGCTCATCGCTGCACTGGATCTTCCTCGCTACCGTCGCGTTCTGGCTGCCCGGATGCCATCCGGCTCAGCTGAATGCAGAGTCCGAGTCTGGTCAGCTGAGCAGTTGGGCCGGCCACGTACGCTGGAACGGAACGCGTCTCGCGCCGAATGTGTTCGAGGAATGCGCGAAAAAGTCCGCTGGCGCCTGTCGCAAGCTGGCCGAGATGTACCGCGATGGGGATCGCGTTTCCAAGGACCTCTCGAAAGCGGCTTTGTTCTTCGAGCGCGCATGCGGCTTCCACCACTACGGCAGCTGCGTCGAGCTCGGCGTTTTGTATGGGACTGGGCAAGGGGTCGCGCAGGACGAACAGCGGGCGGCGGCGCTCTTCCAGGAAGCTTGCGATCACGGCGGCGCAGCGGGGTGTCTGAACGTAGGCGTCCTTTACCGGGACGGTCGCGGCGTTGGACGCGACCAAGGAGTCGCCGCAACCCATTTCAAGAAAGCGTGCGACGGCGGAGAGGGCGGCGGTTGCACCGCTCTGGGCTTGCTCTACCTTCAGGGCAACGGGGTGGAGAAGAATGAAGCCGTCGCTGCCGAGCTCTTTCGGAAGGGATGCGATACCGGCGACCTTAATGGTTGTGGCAACCTCGGCCTTTCGTATCTGAAAGGTCGCGGCGTGGCGCTCGACGCGCGACGCGCGACCAATTTGTTTTCGAAGGCCTGCGCCGCCCAGCACCTCGCCAGCTGCGTGAATCTGGGAACATTCCTACTCGATGCCGCGGAACCTGAGAGGAATGAGAAGCGCGCTGCGGAGCTGTTCGCGAAAGCCTGCTCGGGTGGACAACCGTTCGGATGCTACTGGCTGGGCGTCGTTCACGAGAACGGGCGGGGAGTGCCGGTGAACGAGGTGCTGGCGATGGACCACTATTCCCGCGCCTCCGACGCAGGCGTCACCGAAGCATCGGCAGCGCTCGGCGCCCTGCAGATCAAAGCGGGCAAACCGAACGAAGGCATCCAATCCCTGAACAAGGCGTGCGACGCAGGAGAGATGAGCGCGTGCAACCGGCTCGGATCGCTGTACGGCGAAGGGGTCGTCGTTCCCAAGAATCCAGCGCTCTTTGCCGCGGCATTCCGAAAGCCGTGCGAAAAAGGAATCGCCGCCGGTTGCTACAATCTCGCGCTGCAGCTCGAGGAGTCTGGCGATGCCGATCCGAGCGCCCTGGCTTCTCTGTACGAGCGCGCCTGCGGCGAGCTGCCCGCTGCCTGCTCCCGGCTCGGCCTGCTCCTCTCCGGCGGCAAAGTATCGGCGGCCGACCGCGCGGCTGCACTGGATTCATTCAAGCGAGGCTGCGACGGAGGGGATCCGCTGGGATGCGAGCGCCTGGCGAGATTCTACGAGACGGGGTCCGGAGTGAGCCGCGACCTGCCGAAGGCCAGAGAACTCTTTCGTCGCGGGTGCCGCGCAGACTTGGCTGAAGCTTGCCTCGGGCTGGCCCGCGTGCTCATGGCAGGCAACTTCGAACCTGGGGACAGCACGACCGATGTCGAGGCGATCGGGCGCTCTTGTGAAAGAGACGTCGCTCAGGCCTGCGCGCAGCTCGCCATGCTCTACCTGCAAGGACGATCGGTGGAGAAGAACGAGCAGCTGGCGGCGGCGAAGCTTGGAAAGGCGTGCGATCTCGGGCTGCCATCCAGCTGCACCAATCTGGGCCTGCTGCATGAAAACGGAGAAGGGGTCGCTCGAGATCCAGCGCGGTCGTTGGCGCTCTACTCCCAGAGCTGCGAGCGGGGCGACGCGACGGGCTGTCACAACCTGGCGGTGTTGTATCGAACCGGCAAGGGAACGCCGTCCTCGCCCACCTTGGCAGCCAAGTTTCACCGCCGAGCCTGCGACGGCGGAGCCCACTCCGATTGCCACCAGCTGGGGTGGCTGCTCGCGAGCGGCGCGGGAGTTGACCGCGACCTGGCGCAGGCCGCGGGCTTCTACCAGAGGGCTTGCGCTGGAAAGCTCTACGGCGCCTGCCGCGCGCTGGCCCGGATGTATGCCGATGGCGAGGGCGTCGCCCGCGATGAGGTGCACGCCCGGGAGCTGTTTCAGTTTGCCTGCGAGGGTGGAGAGCGCGCCGCCTGCCGCGACGCCGGCGTGATCAGCTCGCGGATCAGTCGGTGACCGCGAGAGAGCGACCGGCCGCCCGCGTTCAACGAATCAAGAAAATGAACCGACGCGCGACGCAAATCGGGAAAGGCTGGCGCTTGTAGAGCCAGCCACTCTTGACTTGCCGCGCGACGGCCGGGTCGATCTCCGGGACGCCCTTCATCGCCGTGACGCTGGCAATCCTTCCATCGCTCCTGATGCACAGCCGATAGGTGGCCACCACCGTCTCGTTCGCATGCCTTTCCTTGAAGTCGTCCGGCAGATGCGGATCCGGGTACAGCAAACGCTGCGAGTCCAACCGCTCTCCCGCCTCGGTTCCGCCCTCCCCAAACTGAATCGCTCCTGGCACCGGCTCTGTCGTCTGTCCCCCTTCGTCGCTGGCGAGCGCTTCTGGAGTGGCGGGTGCGTCAGGCTCCCGATGCTGGGCCGCCAGGCTCGGGCGAAGCGCCGGCGCGTCCACCGGCTCGAGCCAGGTGGGCAGGTTGAGCCTCGCACGCGGTTTCTTCGGACGATCGGTTCGACCTTGGATCGGCGCTCCAGCCGAGGGCGGTTGCGAGATCTGCGACGACGCAGCGAAAAGGGTAATGGTCAGCGGCGGCGGGTCCAGCTCCTCGATCTTCCAGAAGAGGGTTGCGCCCAGCAGCGCGGCGATCGCAACTGCATGCAGGCCCAGGGAGGCTGCGGCCAAAGAGACGCGCCTCATGACGCCGGTTCCTTCGCGAGCCAGATACCGGTCGAACATCGTGCGCGCCTCCGGCGCAGCGGATGGAATCTTAAGTCAACACTGGCGCACGAGGGTAGCCCAGGCGCGGACCGGAAAAACAGCGCAACGGCGTGGCACCCACTCGGCGAAATCGGTAGCGTTGGGCCAAGTCGTTCCACCGCGAGGGACCGCTGAAACGGACCGACACCCTCTTGCTGCTGAGCGCCGCGTGCCTGCTTTGCCAGTGCGCGCGCCGCAGCGAGTTAAAACCGGCAGCGGGCACTCCCGTCGATTCGGCAGATCCGGCCACAGCCGTGGCCCGCTCGTCGGGCGTAGCGGTCGAGGTGTCCGCCAATCTTTGGAACGGCAACCCGGAGAATCTCACCGAGGCGCTGCTGCCGCTGTTCGTTTCGGTCAAGAATCTCAGCGGCGAAACCCTGTGGATCAGCTACGCCGACTGCGCCGTCGTCGGCGACTCGGGGGCGCGCTATCCCGCGCTCGAGCTCAACTCGATGAACCGATCGGTCAAGGGCCAGCGCACGGCCATGAGCCGGGACCGGGCCGGCGACTCGAACGTCACACTCCGGACCGTGTCGATTCCGCTGCCGACCGCTGAAATGCGGGAGCAGGCCTTCCCCCAGGGCGTGGTCAGAAACGGCGGGCGGGAGGAAGGGTTTCTCTACTTCGACGACGCGACCAAGGTCGAGACGCGGTTCTCCTTCGGGGTCGTCCTGCGAGGAGAGGACAGAGAGCCGCGCCTGGTGATGATGATCCCGTTCGTCACCGGACGGTGACCGCGCCATTTGTGCCGCCTCAGGCTCGCCTTGCGCGGCTCACCGCTTGGAGCGATTCAGTTCCCGCATCTTCTTCTTGGGCTCGTGGAGAAGCTTGGCGGCGAGCTGAGGTCGATCGGTCCGCGCGTAGAAGTCCGCCAGCTTGCGCCGAACCAGGGGCGACTGCGGTTGTTCCGCCAGAAGCTGCCGCAGCTCGCGTTCCGCTTCGGTGAGCTTTTTTTCGTTCTCCAGCGTCGCCGCGAGCTGGACCCGCGCCTGCGTCCAGTCCGGCCGAAGCTTGACCAGTTCCCGGTACTGCAGCTCGGCCCCCGCCCAATCGCTGGCGGAGAAATATGCGCCGGCAAGTCGGAAGCGCGCGTCCGGATACTCGGGGCGGTACAGCACCGCCAGCTCCAATGAGCGGATCGCGTCGCGGCGCCGACCTCGCTCCTCCATCAGCAGACCCCAAAGGTAGTGCGCCCTCGGGTTCTCCGGAGCCACCGACCGCGCCGCATCCAGATCCGCCTCCGCCCGATCCAGCTCCTGACCGAGCTTGAGCCTCAGCCGCGCCGCCTCGATCCGGGCGATCTCCGACGACGGGTTCCGCGCGATCATCCTGTCCAGCGACTGGAGCGCCCGAGCCGCATCACCGGCTTGCTCGGCGGCAAGCGCTTCGGCGATGGGATCCGCGGTCAGGGCCAGCGAGGAGCCCACGGCCAACAAGACGGCAAGCCACATGCCGTGCTGATAACAGAGCAGCGGATGGCTCCTCAACTTCCTTGACGGCGCGCGCGAACCCAGGTTCAACCACATCGATTGCAGATCGCCGAACGCACACTCAACGACCTCGGATTCGCGGAGATCGCGCGCGCACTCGCCATGCGCTGCCGCACCGAGCCCGGCAAGAGCCGTGCGCTCTCCCTGCGCTTCCTCAGCGGTGAGGACGAGGTGCGGGCCAGCCTTTCGCGAACCGAAGAGGCGCGCTGGTTGGCCAAGGAGGAGTTTTCGCTTCCGCTGGGCGGCGTCGTCGATGCTCGGTCGTGGCTGGAGCGGTCCGCGAAGGGAGCCGCGCTCGAGCCGCGCGAGCTGATCTCCATCGCCCAGCTCTTGTTCAGCTTCGAGCGCGTCCGCGAAGCGCTCGAAGATCGCGCCGAGCAGGTACCCGGCCTGGCCGCGATCGGCGCCAGACTTCCCTCGCTGGAGCCTCTCGCGGCAAAGATTGACCGCTGCTTCGAGCCGTCGGGAGAGATTTCCGACAGCGCCAGCCCCGCGCTCAAAGAAGCTCGAGCGCGCGCCCGCTCTCTGCACCGGAGCATCAAGGCGAGGATCGAGACGCTGCTTCGCGACGAGAAGTTCCTGGCCAACCTTCAGGAGCCGTATTTCTCAATCCGCGGCGGGCGCTACGTGCTGCCGATCCTGGCCGCCAATCGCGCCCAGGTCCCCGGGATCGTCCACAACGCCAGCCAGTCCGGCCAGACGCTGTTCGTCGAGCCCGACGCGCTGATCGGCCAGGGCAACGATCTGGCCATCGCCGATTCGGTGGTGCTCGACGAGGAGCGCCGGATCTTGCTCGAGCTGAGCAATGCGGTGGGCCGCGCCGCTGATCGGATCATCGAGGGACAGGATGCGGCAGCGGAGCTGGATGCGATCGAGGCGGCAGCGCGCCTGGCGGCCGACCTGGGGGCATCCGCACCAGTGGTCGACCCGGATCAGGGTGCGCTGGACCTGATCGACTTGCGCCACCCCCTGCTGCTGCTGCGCGGCAAAGAGGTGGTGGCAAACGATCTGGCCGTTTCGCGCGAGGTCCGCTCGATCGTGATCTCCGGCCCCAATGCCGGCGGCAAGACGGCGACCCTGACCGCGGTCGGGCTGTGCGCGCTGATGCTGCGGGCCGGCCTGCAGATCCCCGCCCGAGGCAGCTCGCGGGTTCCGCTCTACAGCTCGGTCCATTCGGTGATCGGCGATACGCAGGATCTGTCGCATGACTTGTCCACCTTCAGTGCACACGTCGAGCAGTTGCGCGAGATCGGCAAGGCCGCCGGCCCCGGATCGCTCGTGCTGATCGATGAGATCGCCGCGGACACCAACCCGCGCGAGGGTGCAGCGCTGGCCATCGCCGTGCTCGAGGACCTGATTGCCCGGGGCGCAACCGTGCTGGTGACCACGCACCTGGAGGAAGTGAAGGCGCTGGCCCATCTCGATCACCGGTTCATGAACGCGCGCGTCGGCTTTGATCCAGACCGCTTGGCGCCAACCTACAAGCTTCAGCTGGGGATGGCCGGAACGTCCTCCGCCATCGAGATCGCCGCGCGCGTCGGCCTGCCGGCGGCGATCTGCCAACGAGCCCGCGAGCTGGCGATGGGCACTGCAGGGTCCTTCTCCAAGGCGTTGACGGAGCTCGAAGAAGAGCGGCGGCGCCTGTCGCAAGAATCCGAAAAGGCTCGAAGCACCGCGCTGGAGGCACAGCAAGCGCGCTCGGCACTGGAGGCCGAGCGTCTGGAGCTGGAGCGGCGGCGCCGCATCGAGGACCTGGAGCACCGCCAGCGGCTCAAGGCGGAGCTGGACAGGGCGGCAGCGGAGATCAGGGAGATGCTCGTCGCCATTCGGGCCGAGCGATCACTGGACGCGGCGACGCGAGCACAAACCGAGGTCGGGGCGAAGCTGAACGAGGTGGAGCAGCGCATCCAGCAGGACCGGGACCAACTCGGTGCTTCCGAGCGGAGGGAAGCGCCGGCTGAAGTGAAGGTCGGTTCGTGGGTATGGCACCCGTCGCTCGACGCAGACGTGGAAGTGGTGGACGTGATCGGCGACGAGGCGGTGATTGCCGCCGGAGCGCTGAAGATGCGCGTTCCGGTCTCGCAATTGCGAGCTTCCCGCGGCAAGAGGCCAAAGCCGCGCTTTTCCGCTCAGGCCAAGGCAGAGGGAGCGATCCACAAGGCCGAGCAAGCCGCTCCCGCGACCTGGGCAGGATCGCAGAGACGCTGCGACGTGCGCGGATTGCGCCTCGAGGACGCGCTCCGCGAGGTCGATCGTTTCCTGGACCGGCTTTTGCGGAGCGGCGAAGACGGCGCGGTGATCGTCCATGGTCACGGGACCGGGGCCCGCAAGCAGGGCATTCGCGATCTGCTCGCATCATCCCCTTACGTGCGTCTCTACCGGCCGGGCGAAAGCCACGAGGGAGGCGACGGCGTCACCATCGTCGCGGTCCGGCAATGAACGGCGGGATCAGTGCTCAGCCGGGCGCGCCTCGTTCCAGATGTCCGCGGCGATCTTCCAGCTCCCGGAGACCTTCTTCAGGCCGACCATGAATTTGCCGCGGTCCGTGGGGCCCGGACCCTTGGGGCCGGGTGGAAAGGAATAGATGCCCGCCGCGTACGCCACGGTACCATCCAGCTTCGCATCCGCCACCTCGAGCTTGAGGCCCTTGCCCATTCCCTTCTTCCAGAAGGCTTCGATCTGGGCGCGCCCCCGGACGATCTCGCCGTTCGGCGGCAGCATGACGGCGTCCTCCGAGTAGACCTGCGCCAGCGCGGCGCTGTCTCCGGCGTTGTACGCCCGCGTGTACTCGGCCAGGACTTTTTCTGCGGTTCGTTCTGCGCTGCCTCCGGCCTGCGTGAGCGAGGCTGAGGCGAGCGCGGCAAGCGAGGTGGTCAGCAGGCTTTGAATTTTCATTTGCCCTCCCGACCCGACGAGCGGGAACCAAAGCTTACGGCGGCGTGGTTGTTTTGCCGCCTGGCGCGTCCTTGCCGGCTTCAGGCGCGGTGGTGCGCGGCTCGGCAGGATTTTTTCCGATCTCGATGTCCGGGCCGCCTTCCCTGCCCGGAGCGCAGCGGTCGAACAGGCCGGCGGTATCGCAGTGCTCGTTCTCGCTGCAGCGCCCGTGGCAGGGAAGCGCGTCGCACAGCCCGGTGGTGGGATTGCAGCTGGTGCCGTTCGGACAGGCCGCGTAACACCCGCCGCTCGCGCGGCTGGCGCCCGCGGCAGCCGCCCCGATGCCAACGTTGATCAGCGCGGCGGTGCCATCGCTGGGAGTCCTGCACCCCGAAAGCGCGAGGAATGCAATTGGGATCGCCCGTCGCATCCGCGCGAGTCTAGCCTCAATGATGCTCGGACGCTCGGGCCTGTGGCTGGACTTGCTGCGGGGCGGCCTTGCCCGAGGTTTTCTCGAAGCGCACCACCTCGAAGTCCAGCTGCCGGCGCTGCGGATTGACCGAAACCAGCCTGACCACCAATTTTTGTCCGGCGCGCACCTTGAGGCCGCTGGCGTAGGTGATCAGCTGCTTCTCCCGGTCGAAGCGGAATCCTGCTCCCAGCGAATCGGCCTTCACCAGTCCCTCGACCCAGGGATCGTCCAGCTCCACGAAGAACCCGAACTCCACCAGGCTGGAAACCGTGGCCGTGAACTCCTCGCCGATCCGGTCCTTCATCAGGAGCGCGGAGTAGAAGGCTGTCACTTCGCGCTCCACCTGGATCGCTGCGCGCTCGCGCTCCGAGCAGTGGACGGCAATGCGCTGCAGCCGTTCTACCTCCGACTCCTTCGCCTCACTCGGCGGCCGGCGGCCGGGGCCGTGCTTCTGCAGCTGTCGATGGACGATCAGGTCTGGGTAGCGGCGGATCGGGGACGTGAAGTGCAGGTAATGCTCGGCGCCCAGTCCGTAGTGGCCCACCTCCTCGGCCGTGTACACCGCCTGCATCATCGAGCGCAGCAAGAGCTGGTTCAGCGCCCGCTGCTCAGCGTGGCCCTCCAGCTTCTCCAGGAACAGGTTCAGATCGTGCGAGGAGACTTTTCCGCGCGTGCCCAACCGGAACCCGTGCGCATTGGCCAGCGCGGCGAAGGCGGCCAGCTTCTCCTCGTCCGGCTCGCCGTGGTAGCGATAGATGGTCGGTATCCGGCGGTCCTGGAAGAACTTGGCCACCGCCTCGTTCGCCGCCAGCATGCATTCCTCGACGATCCGATGGCTCTCGAGACGTTCGCGCCTCTCGATGCGCACCGGGTTGCCGGCATCGTCCAGCACCACCTTCCGCTCGGGCAGGTCGAAGTCGATCGCACCGCGCGCCTCGCGCATGCGGGTCAGCGCGCGAGCGAGCTGGCGCAGGTGCTGGAAGTGCTCGCGGAGCTCGCTTCGGTGGGGGACGTCCTTTCCGTCGAGCACAGCCTGGACCTCGTTGTACGTGCAGCGGGCGGCGCTTCGCATCACGCCCGGGTACAGCTCGAACGAACGCATCCGCGCGCCGCGGTCGAAGATCATGTCCGCGACCCTGCACAGCCGGTCCTCCGCCGGGGCCAGCGAGCAGATGCCGTTCGACAGTCGCTCCGGCAGCATCGGCAGAACGCGATTGGGCAAGTAAACGGAGGTCCCGCGCAGGAAGGCCTCGGCGTCGATGGGCGCCCCCTCGCGCACGTAGTGGGCCACGTCGGCGATCGCCACCACCAGTCGCCAGCCGTCTCCGTGCGGTTCCGCGCAGACCGCGTCGTCGAAGTCGCGCGCATCCTCTCCATCGATGGTCACCAGGGGAAGGCCGCGCAGATCGCGGCGGTCGGGGGTGAGATCCTCGGGACCGACGCTCGGCCGCACCGCGGCCGCCTCGTCCATCACCTCGGCCGGAAATTCGTCGCTGAAACCTTCGGCGAAAGCGATGGAGAGAACTTCCACCGACGGGTCTCCGGGCTTTCCAAGCGAGCCGGCTACCTCGCCCGACAGCGGCACCCCTTGCGCGCGCTCGGGCGAGAGAAGCCGGACCTTGACCAAGTCCCCGTCGCGGGCCAGCTGCGTCCGCGGAACGCGGATGGGCCCGGGAATCGCGGGGTCGCGAGGCAGCACGTACGCTCCCTTGCCGCGCTCGAAGTAGATGCCGATCACGTTGCGCCGCCGCCGCTCCAGGATCTTCAGGAGTCGCCCCTGCGTTCGGCCGTTCCGGACCTCCTCCCGCACGAGCACCAGGTCGTTGTCCAGCGCCCGCTGTGCCTCGCGCCGGGGCAAATAGATGTCCTCGCCTTCGTCATTCAACGGATGGACGAAGCCGAACCCGTCCCGGTGGACGCGCAGAATGCCTTCCACTTGCCTCAGCGCTGGTCGGCCGTCGCGCTTTTTTCGGGCAGTGCCCTCCGGCGCAGAGTCGCGACGCCGCTTCGGCGCGCTCTGCCGCCGCGTTCGAGCATTGACTCGCTCGGGCTTCCCGGATCGACGCTTCTTCAGGGTTTGACCACCACCCCGAGCTTGAAAGTTTTGGAGACCTGGCCCGGGCTGAACGCCTTGGCGAGGAAGAAATCAACTTCGAAAGTTCCCGGATTGCGCGGTGTGAAGAAGAACTCGCGCGTCGGCGGACCGCCGGAAGAGGGCTCGTAGTTCGCCTCGCGCAGGCCCATCCTCTTGGCCACGGTCGGCTCGATCGCCCAGGTGTACCCCGCGCGTTCCGGTAGCCGCACCGTCAGGCCGTGGTTGAGCTTGGCCTCCACCGCGCTCTCCACGCTGGTTCCCTCCACCTTGACGATCTCCAGGTTGTCGCGGGAGAACGCTTTGTGGTCCAACGGACGGGGCTCGAAGCTCTCGGCGATCAGTCTGCCGCCCCAGCCTGAGCTCTTCTCCAGGACGCCGGTGACCTGAAGCGCCTGTCCAAGATGCTTGCGCAGCCCCTTCGCCGCCTTGCCCTCGAGCAAAAACGAAACTTGCTGGCGCGTTCCCGCGTTGGAGACCACCAGGAAAAACTCGTCCCCGGTCATCTCCAGATTCCCTCTCACCGAGCCGAAGCCCTTCATCCCGGCTCCCATCCCGGCGGCGCAGATCTGCTCGATCTCGCCGGGCGAGAGGTACTTCAGCTTCTCCTCCAGCAACGCCGCCGGTGCCTCGTGCCCCAGCTTCTTGGCAGAGTACCTGCGGACGTCGACGATCCCTCCGTAGTTGGTGGTCTTCTTGATGAAGCCGCTGACCGACACCTTGTGATCCAGGTAGGCCGGCAGGACCTCCTGGTCGGGACCCTGGAGGAGAAACAGCAGCTCGCGCTTATCTCGTCCCATCACCTGAAGGTATGGAAATCCATCCCTCACCAGCAGCCGACCTTTGAGGCTGCCCTCGCCCGAAACCCCACGCCCCTGCCCGGCCGTCAGCAGCTCCTCCATCTCGCGCTTGTTGAGCGGCTGGCCAGACGGTGGAAGCTTGGTGGCGCGAGGCTGAGGCTTTTCGGGCGCAATGGCGGCAATCTCGGGAAACTCGGCGGCGCTGGACGCCAGCGAGCGGTTGGATTTCGGGGACGTGCCCGGTTTGCCCTGCTTTTTCGAAACCTTGAGTGGGTGCACCGCCCGGGTGACCTTCGCCGCTGCCGGGGCAGCCTTGGAAGCTGTCTTGGCTACCCGCGCCGCAGCAGTCGCCAGCCGGCTCTTGAGCAACTTCGCCTTGTTCTTACCGAGCTTTTTGGCAGGCTTGGGCTTCTTTGCGCCTGCCTTGGCCTTGGCCATCGACGCTCCCGGACGGCCATGCTTCTAATTGCGTCCCCGTTGAGTGTCAATTTATGTCTGTGGCTCCACAGGAGTCTTGCGAGCGCAAACCCATGTCTGAATCGGCCTCGCTGTTGAGCGTGGATGACGCGCTCGAACGGATTCTGCAGCTCGCGGACGCGCTGCCGTTCGAACGGGCGAACATAGATGAGGCGGTGGGCCGCGCCACATCCGCAGACATCGCGGCCGCGCGAACCGTTCCCCCGTGGGACAATTCGGCGATGGACGGGTTCGCAGTCCGCAGCGAGGACGTCGCGGCCGCGCCGGTGCGGCTGCGCATTGTCGAGACGATTTTCGCGGGCCAGTTTCCCACCCGGGCGATCGGTGCCGGGGAGTGCAGCCGGATCATGACGGGCGGGCCCTTGCCCGATGGGGCAGATGCCGTGGTGATGCAGGAGCGAACCCGGCGCTCGCCTTCTTCAGCGGACGTGGAAGTGCTCGAGGCGGTCGCGGCGGGAACCTCGGTCCGCAGGCGGGGCGAGGATGCCCGGCAGGGCGAGTTGCTCCTTACCAGAGGAACGCCGATCGGGATCGCCGAAGCGGCTCTCCTCTGGGCACAGGGAATCACCCAGGTGGAGGTGCCCCGCCGCCCGCGCGTGGCCATCCTCGCGACCGGCGATGAGCTGTGCCCCGTCGGCGAGCCGGCAGATGAGAAGATCATCGATTCGAACTCGCCCGCTCTGGCGCTGGCCACTCGTCGAGCCGGCGCAATTCCATCCTCCCTCGGAATCGCGCGGGACACCCTGGAGGACGTGACGCGCAAGTTGACCCGCGCGCAGGACCACGACGTCGTGCTGACGAGCGCCGGCGTCTCGGTGGGCGAGCACGACTTCGTCAAGGACGCGCTGGATGGGCTGGGCGTGGAGATGAACTTTTGGCGGGTGGCGATCAAACCAGGCAAGCCGCTGGCCGTGGGACACAAGGGACGCACGCTTTTTTTTGGCCTCCCTGGGAATCCGACCTCATCGCTGGTGTCCTTCGAGCTGTTCGTGCGCCCCGCTTTGCGCCGAATGCTGGGGCACTCAGTCGTTCGGCCGCCTCGGGTCCGCGGCCGGTGCGAGGTGGATCTGCGCAAGGCGGCAGGCTTGAGCCACTTCATCCGGGTCACCGCCGAGTGGCGCGATGGGGAGCTGTGGGCACGCCCGCTCAGCTCGCAGACTTCCGGAGCGCTGCGCTCCGCCGTCGGTGCCACCCACCTGATGCTTTTTCCGGAGCCCTCCACGTCGTTGCGCGCGGGGGATCCCGTCGAGCTGCTGCCCGTTTCGTGGGCCCCTTGAAACGGAATGGCCTCACCCAGCATCTATTCGCCTGGCGACTTGACAAATCTTATGGTTACGAAGACCCGTTCTCGCTTGCTGACCGTGCGAGGCCTTGACGCCGGAGGGCCAATGGGATCGACTGCAGGCATGGAGTTACGCAGATGAGCGAATCCCGCACGCCCAAGATCGTCTCGGCCAAGAAGCCGGGAAAGTTCCTGACTCGCTACGCCGAGGCCGACCTCCCCACCCAGCGCGGGATCTTCCGGACGATCGTGTTCCGCGACAAGCGGACCGGTAACGAGCACCTCGCATTGGTCACCGGCGAAGTCGAGGGGCGGGAGAGCGTTCCGGTCCGGGTGCATTCCGAGTGCCTGACCGGAGAGGTGTTTGGAAGTCTGAAGTGCGATTGCCGGCAGCAGCTCGAGCGGGCGATGGAGTACATGTCTCAGGCGGGTCACGGGGTGATCCTCTACCTGCGGCAGGAAGGCCGCGGCATCGGCCTGGGAAACAAGATCAAGGCCTATGCGCTCCAGGCGAGCGGAATGGACACCTACGAGGCCAATCGCAAGCTGGGCTTCCCGGATGATCTGCGGACGTATGACGTCGCGGCGGAGATTCTGCGAATGCTGGGCGTGCTGTCCGTGGATCTGATGACCAACAACCCTCTGAAAATCGCCGGGCTGGTGGACGAGGGCATTCCGGTGCGCCGCCGCATCCCTTCGCGCACCGCGCACAATCCGCACAACGCGGACTACCTCAAGGCCAAGCGCGACCGCTCGGGCCACTTGATCGAAGCGGTGAGCGACGACGAGGCCAAGGCGAGCTGATCGGGCGCACGGGGCGCTCAGCCCACGGCGGATGAGGCCAGCGACACCGCTCGTCGCAGGCCGCGAAATGGGAGCCGCGCCGTGGCCTCCTCGACGCTCACCCAGGCATACCGGTCGTGCTCCGAGGAATCGAGTCGGACGCGATCGTCACCCGTCCATCGGGCGGCAAACGCCGTTTCTTCCACCACCGCAGGGACAACTTCGTCTCCCAGCGCGAAGCAGTGTCGGTAGCCCAGCTCGCGCACCGGCAGGTGCAATCCGGTCTCCTCATACACCTCGCGCTTCGCGGCTTCCGCCGGCGACTCACCGGGCTCGACGCGGCCGGTGACGATCTGCCAGAAGTCGCCGCGCTCGGCGGTGCGGTGAAGAAGCAGGACGCGCAAGCCGGAGGCGTCCTTGCGCAACACCACGCCGGAGATGGTCCTCATCGCCGGGCCTGCGATTTCCACGCTGCCTCCGAATACCTCGCCGAACGCCGTGGCCAGCGCGGATTGCACCTCGAACGACTCGACGCGCCGCGAAAGTTGCCTCTCGATGGAGGTGACGCCGGCCTCCTCGATCCCACACGGGATGATCAGCTCGAAGTGGGACAAATCGGTGTTCACGTTGAGCGCGAAGCCGTGGCTTGTCTGCCAGCGGCTGATGTGCACGCCGATGGCCGCGATCTTCTCCGGCGCAGGTGAGCGTGGCCCGACGACCCAGACTCCGGGCCATTTGGCGATCCGTTCGCCCCGGATCCCGAAGCTGGCCAGCGCGCGGATGATCGCTTCCTCCAGATCGCGGATGTACCGGCGCACATCGCGGCGACCCGGCGGCAGGAGAAAGATCGGATAGCCGACGATCTGCCCCGGCCCGTGATAAGTGACGTCGCCGCCGCGGTCGGTCTGGAAGATCTCGACGCCCAGCTTCTTGATTTCTTCCTCGCCGACCACGATGTTCTGCGCCTTGCCGCCGCGCCCCAGCGTCAACACCGGGGGATGTTCGAGCAGCAGCAGCGAATCCGGCACCAGCTCCTTCGAGCGCGCCTGCCCAAAGAGCTTCTGAAGCTTGAGCCCATCCTCGTATTCCACGCGGCCGAGCTGATGGACGGTGAGCCTTCCCATTCGATCTCTCACGGCGGATTGATCAGGTCAGCTCCGGCCGCCCTTCCTCCGGCGGCTGCGGCGACCTGGCGAAACCGCTGCCAGGGTCCAGGCTCCGTCCGGCAGGCGATCGATTAATGCCTTCACCTCGTGGCCGCCACGCCCCGAGCGGAGCGCTTCGCTGGCGACGGCGGCGATCAGCTCCGCCGAGAGCGTCAAGGCCGGCACCCGCGCGGCGGCCAACCTGCGCGCGATCTCTGCAAGATGGCCAGCGCTGGATTCCAAGGCGAGGACCCTGTTCGCCAGCTCCAGCAGCTCGACTGGCAGTCGCGCGCCGCAGGCCGAAAGCAGCTCTCGAGTCGTGTACAGCGAACGGCTTGCGCGCTCGCCGCGGATGGAGAGCTTCGCGGTGGGCACCTCTCCTCGAACCGCCAGCACGCACCTGCCGGAGGAGCGGACTGCGGCCGCGAAGCGTTGCGCGACCTTTTCATCCATCCCATCTTCGCCGTCGACCAGGAGCACGCCCTCCAGGCGCTCCGGCAGGGAATCGCCTCCCGCCAGGTAGGCGCCGAGCCCGCGGGCTTCTAGAGCGCGCAAGCACGCGGTCTTGCCGCTGCCAGGCAACCCCAGAAGCAGGACCAGCTTGGCGCCTTCCCGCATCGCATCGACGAGTTTCGGGATCACTCCGTATGGATCGAAGAATTCGACGCGTGCTGCTCCGCCAATCGCCGGAACGGGAGCGCTCGGCGCGGCCGACGGTCTTGCCAGCGCGATCGCCGGCCCGAGCGCCGGCTCCTCGCGGCCCAACAGCCTGGTTGCGTGCCGCAGGCACCCCGCGCAAACGAAGGCTCCCGCTGGCCCGGCAACCAGTGCCCCCACTTCCGCGCGGGGGCGACAGCAGAAGGAGCACCAGGCGTCGGCGGCTGGATCGGCCAGCGTTGGGCCGCGATCCGCGAGCTGTTTGGCCAACGCCGCTTTGCGATTGGGGGCATCGGGATGCGGACCCGTGCTCTGCGGCACAATGCTCAGCGCGCCTGGCGAGGCGCGCGGCGGATCGCGCAGGCTCTCGCCCACCTCTGCCCCATCGCTCTCGAGCCGGGTGGCATGTCGCAGCATCTGCAGCGACCGGCCGCGATTGCCCGCGCTCTCGTACAGCTTCGCCGCTTGCTTCAACAGCTGGATCGCCTGCGATTTGTCCCCGCGGATCTCTGCCGCTTGCGCCGCGCGGATGTATTCGCGAATGTCCTCTGGCATCGGGCGACCTGCAGCGGCGTCACGGGCGCTTCAAGAAGTCCATCAGCTCGCGGCGCTGCTCCAGTATATGCCAGGGCTCGTCAGCGTAGAGATCCTCGAACAGCGTCTCCGGCGGCGGCGGTGGGAGCTTCTCCGCCTCGTCGATCGCCGCATTGACGTCGGCCAACAGCTTGGCGCGCAGCTCCTGGTCGCGGCGTTCGTTCCAAGAATTTCCCGCCATCAACCTGCGCCGGAGGCGGTCCAGCGGATCGCGCGCCTTCCATTCCTCCACTTCGCGCGTGTCCCGGTAACGGGTCGGATCGTCCGAGGACGAGTGCGCGCCGATGCGATACGTTTCGGCCTCGACGAACGTGGGTCCGCCGCCGCTGCGCGCACGCTCGACCGCTTCGCTGGCCGCGGCAAACACCGCTTCGACGTCGTTGCCATCCACCTTGACGCCCGGAAAGCCGTACGCCTTCGCCTTGATGGCCAGCGTCTCGCTCGCGGTCTGCCGGCTGGTGGGCACCGAGATGGACCAGTGGTTGTTCTGGCAAACGAACACCAGCGGAACCTTGAACACGCCGGCGAAGTTCATCGCCACGTGGAAGTCCGCCGAGGAGGTGGCGCCATCGCCGAGGAAGGCCATCACCACCGTGTCCTGCCGCTTCAGCTTGGCGGCCCAGGCGGCTCCGACCGCCTGCGGCAGCTGCGTCCCGATGCAGGAGGACCAGCTCACCTGGTTGACCGAACGAGATGCCTGGTGCGACGGCATCTGGCGTCCCTTGGTCGGATCGCCCGAGTTGCCAAACACCTGGCTGATGTACTGCACCAGCGGAAATCCCCGCAGCAGCATCGCCGCGCCCTCGCGCAACGCCGGGAAGATCCAGTCGGTGGGCCGAAGCGCGAAGGCGCTGCCCACGGACGCCGCCTCCTGACCGGTGCAAGCGCCGTAGAAGCCCACCCGTCCCTGCCGCTGGAGCGTCATCATCCGCTCGTCCAGCGTGCGGATCAGCAGCATCGCCCGGTACACCTCCACCAGCTGCGCCGGCGAGAATTGATGCTTGCCCTGCGCGCGCTCGATCAGCGGCGAGACGGTGGAAGAGGACATCAGGCCATCTCCAGAAAGAGCAGCTCCGGATTCTCCAGGTATCCGATCAACGCGTAGGTGAAGTCCGCGCCCACCGCGCCATCGATCACCCGGTGATCGAAGGAGAGCGACAGGTACATCATCTCGCGGATGGCGATCTGGTCATCCACCACCACCGGACGCTTTCGGATCCGGTGCACGCCCAGGATGGCGACCTCGGGATGGTTGATGATCGGCGTGGCCAGCAGCCCTGCTCTCGGCCCGAGCGAGGTGATGGTGAAGGTTCCGCCGGAAAGCTCCTCCATCTTGAGCCTGCGCTCTTTGGCTGCCTTGCTGAGGCGGGCGATTTCCGCGGCCAGCTGTTGCAACGAGAGGCGATCGACGTCCTTGACCACCGGCACCGTGAGCCCTTCGTCGGTGGCCACCGCGATGCCCAAGTTGTAGGCACCTCGCACGATCAGCTCCTGCGCGGCCTCGTCGAAGTTTGCGTTCAGCGTGGGAAATTTGCGGAAGGAGGCCACCAGCGCCTTGCAGATGAAGGGGAGAAACGAAATTTTCGATTCGCTTCCCGACTGATCGAGAGCGTCGTTGAGCCGCTTTCGAATCGCGACCAGGTGCGTGGCGTCCATCTCCTCCACGAAGGTGAAGTGCGGCGCGGTGAACTTCGATCGCACCATTTTTTCGGCGATCCGTTTTCGCAGGCCGCGCAGGGGAATGCGCTCATCGATCCGAGATGGGCCTGCCGTCGGCATGGGAGCTCGGGCCAGTGCGACGGCCGGAGCCGCGGTGGTCCCGCCGGTGGCCAGCGCCCCCGTGCCCTCGCCGATCGCCGCCATCACATCGGCCTTGGTGACCCTCCCCTGCGGACCGGTTCCGGCGATCTGCTCGAGCTGCAGCCCGTGCTCGCGCGCCATCCGCCGCGTCACCGGCGTGGCCAGGACTTTGCCCATCTGGCCGCCGTCGTGATGGCCGGGTACCGATCTTGGCGGAGGGGCGCGGCTCGAGTCTTCCGCAGCCGGGGAGCTCCTGGAGCTGGTCGACCGGGACGCCGCACCGGCGGCGGCAGGCGTCGCGCCCGGGGATCGAGTGGACCCGGTCGACTCCGCATCGACATCGAGCGTCACCAGCGTCGTGTGCACCCGCGCGATCTCGCCTTCCTTCCCGTGCGTCTGGATGACTCTTCCGCGCCTGGGGCTGGGAATGGTGACCGTGGCCTTGTCCGTCATCACCTCCACCAGCGGCTGGTCCTCGGCGACCGTCTCGCCCTCCTTCACCAGCCACTTGACGATCTCTCCCTCCACCACCCCTTCGCCGATGTCGGGAAGCTTGAACTCGTAGGTGACCATGAACGCTCCTCTAGGCGATGAACTCGAGGGTCTCATCGATGCCCTTGAGAATCCGCGGTGCCAGTGGAAGGTACTCGTTCTCCAACGTATAGGGGAACGGCGTGTCCCACCCGGTGATTCGCCGGATGGGCGCCTCGAGGTGGACGAAGCAGCGCTCCTGGACCAGCGCGGAGATCTCCGCGCCCAGACCGCACGTGCGCGGCGCCTCGTGGACGATCGCCACCCGTCCGGTCTTCTTCGCGCTCTGAACCACGCACTCGATGTCCAGCGGCCAGAGCGTGCGCAGGTCGATCACCTCGCACTCGATCCCCCGCTGCGATGCCTGCTCCGCCGCGGCGAGCGCCTCGTGGACCATCGCTCCCCAGGAGACCACCGAGATGTGGCGTCCCTCGCGCGCCACGCTCGCCTTGCCCAGCTCCACCTCGTAGTTGCCCTCCGGTACCTCTCCCTTCGCGGCGCGGTAGATGCGTTTCGGCTCGAAGAAGAGGATCGGATCCTGCTGCCGGATGCAGGACAGCAGCAGGCCCTTGGCATCGTACGGGTTCGAGGGGGAGACGACCTTGAGGCCCGCGGTGTGGATGAACAGCGCCTCCGGGCTTTGCGAGTGGTAGTGGCCGCCCTTGATCCCGCCGCCGTAGGGCGTGCGGATCACCATCGGGCAGGGATACTGACCGCCGGAGCGATAGCGGTACTTCGCCACCTCGTTCACGATCTGGTCGAAGGCCGGGAAGATGAAATCGGAGAACTGGATCTCCGGCACCGGCTTCAACCCGTACAGCGCCATTCCCACCGCGGCACCGATGATGCCGCCTTCGGCCAAGGGCGTGTCGATCACCCGGTCCGACCCGAACTCCTCGTACAGCCCCGCGGTCGCGCGAAACACGCCGCCGAACTTGCCGATGTCTTCGCCGAGCACCACCACCCGCGGATCTCGGCGCATCTCCAGCCGAAGAGCGTCATTGACCGCCTGCAGAAGGTTCAGCGTGGGCATGGCGGTCAGACAGGCCGCGCCCGCTCCATCAAGCCCTGGATGAAGAACTCCGCTGCGCGATAGCTGGATCGAACGAGCGGGCCGGAGGCGACGTAGAGGAATCCGAACGACTCCGCCATGGCGCGGTACTCGTCGAACTTCTCCGGCGCGACGAAGCGGTCGACCTTCAGGTGATAGGGAGACGGTTGAAGGTACTGGCCGATGGTGACCACGTCCACGCCCACGCTGCGCAGATCAGAGAACGCCTGCCGCAGCTCCTCGTCGCTCTCGCCCAGGCCGACCATGATCGAGCTCTTGGTATAGAGCTTCTCCGGCCGCTGCTTGAGGTACTCCAGCACCTGGAGCGATTGCCGGTACGTCGCGCGTCGATCTCTCACCGACGGCGTGAGGCGCTCCACCGTCTCGATGTTGTGCGCCACCACGTGCGGGCGGGCGAACGCGACGGTATCCAGATCGCGCTTCACGCCTTGAAAATCCGGAATCAGGACTTCCACGCGCGTCTTCGGGCTGCGCCGCCGAAGCGCGCGGATCGCCGCCGCGAAGTGGGCCGCCCCGCCGTCCGGCAAGTCGTCCCGATTGACGGAGGTCACCACCAGGTAGTCGAGGCCGAGCTCGCTGGCCGCCTGCGCCAGGTGCTCGGGCTCGTCCGGATCCAGCGGCGGAGGGGCTCCAACCTTCACGTGACAGAATCGACACGCCCGCGTGCACACCTCGCCCATCAGCATCACGGTCGCCGTGCCACCGCCCCAGCACTCGGCGATGTTCGGGCAGCGCGCCTCCTCGCAGACGGTGGACAGCTTGGTGCGGCGCACGATGGACTTCACGCGCTCGTAGCCATCGCCGTGAGGTAACCGCACCTTGAGCCACTCAGGTTTGCGCGTCGGTCCGCTCGTCTGCGGCTGGGGGAAACGGTCTGGTGTCGCCATGGCGTTGCGTGCCCGGTCTAGAGCCAGCGCTCCGGCCGGTCAAACATAATACTGTAACGCCGAGCGTCACGGCGCAACGCAGAGGCGATCCGGCGCAGGAGGCAGCCGGCCCGCAGCGCTTCTCCCCTGCGGCAATCGATGCCCGCGCTGCGCGTATCAGAGCCAAATGCAGGTTGAAAACCAGGGAGGGAGCAACGAATCAGCCGGAGCCGCTGGTCGGCCCCGGCAAGCGGCGAGGCGCGACCATGAAGACCATGACCGAGATCTTTCGGACGCTGGACCCGGAGCTTTCGATGACTTGCGGGGTGGTCGCGCTGGCGTATGCCTGCCTGGCGATGCTCGTCTTTTAGCCGCGGCCCTCGCGGCGCACCGTCTGTAGCCGCGGCCCTCGGCACCGTCTTTAGCCCCCGCCTCGGGGCGCAGCGTCTTTGGCCATTGCCTCGGGGGCGCACCGTCCACTGACCGCATTGTGCACTGAGCCGGCGGATGCTCATCTTTGCGCTGTGGCAAGCATTCACGTGGGCACCAGCGGCTTCGTCTACCGGCATTGGCGCGGCGTCCTCTATCCCGAAAAGCTGCCGCAGCGGCTCTGGCTGACCCGGTACTCCACCGTGTTCTCCACGGTGGAGCTGAACACCACTTTCTATCGACTGCCCAAAGCCGAGGCAGTGGACCGTTGGCGCGATGAAACCCCGCCCGGCTTTCTCTTCGCCTGCAAGGGAAGCCGTTACTTGACGCATCTGAAGCGACTCACCGAGGTCGGACAAGGCCTGGATCGCTTCTTCAGTCTGGTGCGGCGATTGAAGGAGAAGCTCGGCCCCGTGCTGTGGCAGATCCCTCCGCAGATGAGCAAGGCGGACCCGGCCAGGCTGCAGCGATTCGTGGATCATCTACCCTCTGATATCCAGCACGCGTTCGAGTTCCGATCCGAAGCCTGGTACACGGCGGAGATCTGCGACATCCTCGACAGCCGCGGCGTCGCCTTCTGCGAACATGATCTGGTGGACAAACGGCCGCCGCGCACCACCGGGCAATTTCGTTATCTGCGCTTCCACGGCAGGACCGGGAAGTATTCCGGTCGCTACGGCCGGCGCGGACTTGCCCCCCACGCACAGAGCCTTGACGCCTGGCGCCGGCGCGGCTTGGACGCGTACGTCTACTTCAACAACGACGTCGGCGGGCACGCCGTCCGCGACGCAATCGACTTGACCCAGTTGCTCGGCGAGACCCCGCCGCTCGAGCTCCACCTCTGATTCGCCTTGCGTCAGCTAAATGACCGAAGCAGCCCGTCCAAATTCTTCAGACCCCCGCCGTTATTTCTGTCAGAGATTTGGATCCGAAAAGAACTGGTCAATGCGCTCGGTGATCTCGGCGTCGCTGCTCGCGTCGGCCACCCTCCTCAATACCTCGGAAACGAAGCGGCTTCGCGTGGCGCGACGCCGCTTTGCCGCTCGGTCAACTTTCCTCATCACTTCTTCAGGAACTGAGATCGCGAACTTCCTAGCCGCCACAGGACCTCCTGGTATTCTGCGAAAGATAAACGAGACGATGCAGCTTTCGTGAATACTCAACGTTGAGTATTCATGAAACAATTACCTGCGACAAGCATGTCTGTCTTCAGGGCATCCGCCGCCGGCCATTTCGAGACATTTGCTTCATTTTCCCGGAGCCACCGGCGGGCGTCGGGACGGCTGGCCTCGGACTTCCCTTGGCAACCCTTGAACGGTGCTCCCGCTCTACCCATGCCCTGCCCTTCTTGATCGCTGCCTTCGTCGGCAGCTTCCCTCTGTCCCGCCAAGACGCTTTTTCCGGCAATCCGAACACGGAGATGAGGATGTCGCGCAGCGGCTCCAGGTAATTGATGGGCAAGTTGAAGTTAACCGCCGCGCCGGCGGCAGTAGGCCTTGCGTGCATCAGGATGATGCCGTCGCCGCCGAACCTTTCCAGCTTGTCCTGCAGTGCCTTGATCGTCGGTCCGAATTCCGCAGGAAGCGGTTTGGGCGGCCCATGCTGCTTGCGCACGGCCGCACGCATCTCCTCGACGGTGCAGTCGGCGAAGGGCTTGGTCGAGGTGACACCCTCCGCGGGAACTTTGATCATCACCTGCCCCGGATCACCATTCGGCAGGATGGCATCGGTCAGCCGTTCGTAGGCCAGCAGCACCTCGAGCCGCGAGCTTCCGTACTTCTTTGCCACGTCCTCTGAGAACGCTTTGGCAATCGCGCCGTATCGAGTGAGCGTGGCCTGCGAGATTTGCCCGAGCAATTTCGCCGCATACTCGTGCGCGGTCTTGAACCCGTCGGCCTCGTACAGCTGGCCGTCGACAATCTTGTTGAAATGCATGCCTATCAACCAGTGCTCGTCGTCTTCGTTCTCCAGCAGACCCAGGATCGCCTTGGTTTCCTTCTCCAGCTCGGGTGATAGCGACGCCTTCCGGCGCGGTTTCGCCGCGTGCTTGCTTGCCATGTTGGTGCCTCCCCTCTCTGGGCTGCGGTATTTACACGGACGACGGGAGAACGGGCACAACAAAATCGACGGTCGAGCACAGCACCCCCTCTGGCCAGAGCGGCGCCTGCTTTGATGCAATCGCAAAGGCGCAACGTCCGCACGTTTCCCGGTCCGCGTCCGGAGACGGCGCTCTGGCGATCTTGATGGGCCGATCTGCTCTCGCTTCCGCAGCTGGAGTTGCCTGGGCGGACGCGTCTTCCCCTCCCCGGGAAAGGGGGCAGGGGTGGAGTAGCGCTCTGCTACCAGCGGAACAGGTCTGCGCAGCTGCCCGCGAGGGACGGAGAAAATAGGGGTCTCCACAGGTCCAGCCAGCGCGAACAGCACCTATAGTAGAACGCTGCTCCACCCCGCCCCCTCTGGGCAGAGCGGCGCCTGCTCTGATGCAATCGCCAAAGCGCAACGTCCGGCGCGTCTCCCGCTCCGCGTTCGGAGACGGCTGTCGGGCCATGCTGATGGGCGATCTGCTCTCGCTTCAGCTGGCCCGTTCGTGATTCTCGATCAAGACGATTAGGAGGCTTTTGCCTCGTTTCCGGCGAAGTGTGCGTGAATTTCGGCCCCCCAGGGCACATAACCATTCACACTTCCCATGCGTCGTTACCTTCAGTGGAACGTTGCACCGCGTGAGACCATTCGGGAATCACGATCGCTGCTTTAGATGTGGATCGGATGTCCGAGCGTGATCTCCGCGCCCTCGTGCATGATCTCGGAGAGCGTCGGGTGCGCGTGCATCGTCCTGGCGATCTCCTCGGTGGTCGTCTCCAGTTTGAGCGCCACGCACGCTTCGGCCAGCAGCTCGGTGGCGTGCGGGCCGACCAGGTGGACTCCCAAGACCTCGTCGTACTTCTTCTCCGAGACCACCTTGATCATCCCCATGCCTTCATCCGAAATCAAAGCCTTGGTAAGCGCGCTGAACGGGAAGATCCCCGTCTTCACCTCGTAGCCTCGCTGCTTGGCTTTCGCCTCGGTGAGGCCGACCGACGCCACCTCCGGATAACAGTAGGTGGCGTTGGGCACGTGGTCATAGTTGATCGGCTGCGGATCCTTTCCCGCGATGTGCTCCACCGCCAAAATTCCCTCCGACGAGGCGACGTGCGCCAGCATTGGCGTCGGCACGATGTCGCCGATGGCATAGACGTTGGGCTCGGTGGTTCGCATCATCTCATCGGTCTTGATGAAGCCGCCGCGCTCGAGCTTGATGTTGGTCTTGTCGAGCCCGATGTCCTCGGTGACCGGCGCCCGGCCGAAGGCGGAAAGGACGATCTCCGCCTCGAGCGACTTGGTCTCCCCGCCCACTTGCACCATCACCTTCCCCCCCTTCGGCCCAGCCTCCGCTCCCTCCACGCGCGCGTTGACCAGGAAATTGATCTTCCGCCGTCGGAAATACTTCTCCAGCTCCTTGGAGGCGTCCTCGTCCTCGATCGGAAGCAGGTGCGGCAGCATCTCGATCAGCGTGGTCTGGCTTCCCACGTGATTGAAGACCGACGCGAGCTCGCAGCCCACCGCGCCGCAGCCGAGCACGATGATGCTCTGCGGGACTTTTTCGATCTGCAGGATCGAATCCGAGTTCATCACCCGCTGGTGATCGACCGGCACGCTGCGCAGCGACTTGGGCACCGAGCCCGTCGCCAGGATGATGTTTTTCGTCTCCAGCACCTGCTTGCCCGACTCCCCGGTCACCTCGACCTTCCCCTTGCCGGCGATACGGCCGTGGCCCTTGACCACCGTCACCTTGTTCTTCTTCATCAGGTAGTCGATGCCGTTGGCGCCCTTGGTGACGACCTTGTCTTTGTGCTTCTGCGCCTGGGTCCAGTTGATCGCCGGATCTTTCAAGTCAATGCCAAACTCGTTCGCCGCCAAGATGTGGCTGTACAGCTCGGCCGTCCACAGCAGCGACTTGGCGGGGATGCAGCCGCGGTGGAGACAGGTCCCGCCCAGGCGCTTGTCTTTCTCCACGATGGCCGTCTTGAGCCCGAGCTGCCCCGCTCGGATAGCGGCCACGTATCCGCCCGGCCCGGAACCGATGATCACCACGTCAAAACCGTCAGCCACGCGAACCTCCGTTTCATTCTCCGTGGCGCGCTGATAATCCCCGGTAGGTGCCGGAATCAAGGAGTTTGCAGCGATGCGCGACCCCACCGTCCAAAAGGAAATGAGGCTGCGGCGATTCCCGCTTCGAACGTTGCTGCTGATGATCCTCGCGCTCGCCGCCTTCGTGCGGATGTGGTGCGCGACGCATCCCGCTTCGGAGCCGCGTGGAAAGGCAGTAGACGTGCAGCTTCAGCGTTAAGCTCCGGGAACCCATGGGATCCCCCAACGTCGTCATCGTCGGCGGAGGCGTGATGGGCTGCGCCATCGGGCTTCGGCTGGCTCAGGCCGGAGCGAGCGTGACCGTCGTCGAGCGCAGCGCTCCGGGCGCCGAGGCCTCGAGCGCGGCAGCAGGAGTCCTCGCTCCGCAGCTCGAAGCGGAAGCTCCCGGACCATTCCTGGAGCTGTGCCTGCGCAGTCGAGCCTTGTACCCGGCGCTCGCGGAGGAGCTGCAGAGCCTGTCCGGGATCAACATCGAGTATCGACCGACCGGCGCATTGCAGGTGGCGTTCACCGAGGACCTGGCTCCGCGCTTTCAGGCGATGGTCGCCTGGCAGAAGGCCATCGGTCTGCGCGCGGAGCTGCTCGCCGCGGCGGACGCGCTTCGCGTGGAGCCCAACCTGTCGCCTCGGGTGGCCGTGGCGGTTCACCTTCCGGACGATCATCAGGTGGACAACCGCCTGCTCGTTCGCGCCTTGTGGCTTTCCGCGTCGCGCGCGGGGGTCGCTTTTCGAATCGGATCCGTTCGCAGCGTGGCGGCAGAAGGAGATCGAGCGACGGGCGTGGACGTGGACGGCGAGGCGCTCCGCTCGGATGCCGTAGTGATCGCCGCGGGCTCATGGTCCAGCCTGGTTCAGGGAAGTGGCATCCCAACGCGCGCGGTAAGGCCGATGCGAGGCCAGATGGTGCAGCTGCAGGCCGACCCTTCGCTCCTGGGCTCGATCTTGATCGATGAGCACTCGTATCTGGTGCCGCGCTCCGACGGCCGCATCCTCGCCGGCACCACCTTCGAGCTCGCCGGTTACGAGAAGCGGGTCACCGCCGAGGGCGTGAAGACGATTCTGGACCATGCGCTTGAGCTGTGTCCCAAGCTCGCCCAAGCACCCATCGGCGACATTTGGGCTGGGCTGCGCCCCTACACCGATGACCGTCTACCCATACTCGGAGCAGGTCCCCTGCGCGGCCTGTTTCTTGCCACCGGCCATTTCCGAACCGGGATTCTGCTGGCGCCGATCACGGCGAAGTTGATTTCGCAGGCCGTGCTGGGTCAAAAAACTGCGGCCGATCTCAAGCCGTTTGCATTCCAGCGGATTCAGCCACTGTGACCGCAGTCCAAGTGACAATCACCCGCGGATGCCCGTAATATCCGTGGAGTGGAAGCTATTCCCTCGATGGCTCCACGGATCCTCATCGTGGACGACGACGAGTCCGTGCGGGATGTCATCTCCGTTCTCCTGAAGGAAGAGGGATACAACTGCGTGGTGGCCAGCGGCGCAGAAATGGCGCTGGACGTCGCCGCAGCGGAAGAGACGCCGCTGGTGATCAGCGACATGAAGATGCCCGGCCGCGACGGAATGTGGTTGCTGGAGAACTTCCGCGCGAAGTATCCGGACACCTCGGTGATCATGCTCACCGGGTACGGGGACACCGAGGCGGCGGTGGACAGTCTGCGCAAGGGCGCGGTGGACTACCTGCTCAAACCCCCTCGGCTGACCGACCTGATCCGCGCCATCGAGCGCGCGTTGGCCAAGCGGCGCATCGAAATGGCCCGGCGGCGGTATCAGAAAAAGCTGGAGCGGAAAGTCCGCGACCGCACCACCGAGCTGCGCGCCGCGCTGAAGAACATCGCCAACACCTATCAGAACACCCTGCTCGCGCTGGTGGCAGCGCTCGACGCGCGCGAGCACGAGACCTCCGATCACTCGCAGCGCGTGGTCCGCTACACCACCGCCATCGCCGCCAAGCTGGGAATCGCCGGTCAGGACCTGGAGGAGATCGGCCGGGGCGCGCTGTTGCACGACATCGGCAAGATCGGCGTTCCGGACGCGGTGCTGCTCAAGCCGAGCAAGCTCACCAGCGCGGAGTGGGCCGAGATGCGCAAGCATCCCGAGATCGGCTACCAGATGATCCAGAACATTCCCTTCCTCAGCATCCCCGCCACCATCGTGCTCTCGCACCAGGAGCGCTGGGACGGGGCTGGCTATCCGCGCAATCTCCAGCGGCAGGAAATCCACATCGGGGCGCGGATTTTTGCGGTGGCGGACACGCTCGATGCGATGACCTCCGATCGGCCGTACCGGAAGGGGACCAGCTTCGCCAACGCCATCCACGAGATCCAGCGCTGCGCCAACACCCAGTTCGACGACGAGGTGGTGCGCGCGTTCATGGCGATCGGCGAGGAGGGGTTGATCCGGATCAAGCGGGAGATGGCGGCGGAGAAGGCGGCCACCGCGGCGGAGCTGGAGGCGCGCGCTCGCCACGCCGAGGCGGAGCACGCGGACGCCGATGCGGCCGTGGAGAACGCGCTGGCCAAGGCCAAGGCCAATCCCGAGGAGGCTCCGGAGCCGCTGTGATATCCGTGACGAAGAGCGCCGCGCGCGAGATCCGGACCGCGCAGGCGCAAAAGGGCGCGCTGGACTGCGGGCTGCGCATCCAGGTGGTGGGCGGCGGCTGCGAAGGATTCCTCTACGACCTTCTCTTCGTGGATGGCCCGGAGCCACAGGACCAGGTCTTCGAATCGCAAGGCATCAAACTCTTCGTGAGCTCGAAGGTGCTGCCCGCGGTAGACGGCACGACGATCGATCTGGCGCCGACGCCCCACGGGGCCGGGTTCGTGTTCGACAACCCGCGCGCCCGGGGCCGCTGCAGCTGCGGAGCGAGCTTCAGCACCTGACCGATTTCGCTCGGCGGCCGGTCGAGCGATCGCTCATCCGCGTTTTGCGCCGCCCTGCTCCGTGCTATCTGTCTCCGAGCACATGGGTCAAAGCAAGCTCTCGCGCTACGTTGGGACATTCCTCTTCGCCGCGGCGATCACCTGCATGGTCGGGTTCTGGTGGGCGCGGACGACCGGAAGCAGCTCCTGGCTCTTCTGGGCCCAGGGATTGAAGTGGACGCTGATCATCCTCGTCGCCTGCGCCGCGTACATGGCGGCGGTTGGGCTCTATCACACCGCGCTGGCCGCCCTCGGCCTCGACGGACAACCTGGCATCTTCAGCCGAGGCGCTCGGTCGGGCCCTTTTTCCGGGCCTCCCGAAGGACGCCGCGAGCCCGCCACCCGACGCGGCAAGGGCGCGGAACCGAAAAAAGAAGAGGACGGGACGTGATCGGCGCGCGCGCTGAGGTAAGTACGGGCTGATGCGATCGCTGAAAGCAGACCCTTCCACTCCCATCCCGGTATCCAGTCGCCTCAGCGGGTTCACCTACGCCATCCGCAACATCGTGGCCGAAGCTCAGAAGGTGGAGGCGACGGGACGCCAGGTGCGCTACCTCAACATCGGCGATCCGATTCGCTTCGGGTTCTCCACTCCGCCTCACCTGGTGGAGGCCGTGGAGCGAGCCATCCGCGATGGCCAGAACGGCTATGGCCCCTCGCCCGGAATCGCCTCCGCGCGACAGGCCGTGGCCACCGAGTACACCAAGCGGGGATGGAAGGTTTCGCCCGAGCGGGTGCTGCTCACTTCGGGCGCCTCGGAGGCCATCGAGCTGGTGCTCACTGCCCTGGTGAATCCCGGAGAGGAGGTGCTCGTCCCGGCCCCGACGTATCCGCTGTACACGGCGGTGCTCGCCAAGATCGGCGCCCGGGCCGCTTTCTACCCGCTCGATTCCAGCAAAGGCTGGCAGCCCGACATGGCCGCACGCGTGACGCCGAAGACGCGCGCGCTGGTGGTGATTCATCCCAACAACCCCACGGGAGCGGTGCATCCGGATCAGAGCCTGCGCGCGCTGCTGACCTTTTCAGAGCAGCGCGGCATGCCGCTGCTGGTGGACGAAGTTTACGCGGACCTGGCCTTCGATGGACCCGTTGCGCCGCTGGGCCGCCTGGATCCAGACGCGGCGGTGATTTCCTTTTCGAGCCTGTCCAAAGGCTATCTCGCGCCAGGGTGGAGGGCGGGATGGCTGGCCATGGGTGCGACGCCGCGCCTGAACCCAGCGCTGGCGGCGGTTCAGAAGCTGGCCGACGCGAGGTTGTGCAGCCCGCTCCCGATGCAGCACGCGATCGCCGCGGCTCTGACCGGAAGCCGATCGCATCAATCCACCTTCGTCGAGGCGCTCAAAGAGCGGGCGCAGCTGATCACCGGCCGTTTGCAGGCAGTGGAGGGCATCCGCTGCCCGGCTCCAGCCGCCGCGTTCTACGTCATGCCTCAAGTCGCGCTGCCGGCGGGCAAGACCGACGAGGACTATGTGCTGGCGTTGCTCCGGGAGACCGGATTGCTCTGCGTGCACGGCTCGGGGTTCAATCTCGACCCGCGCGCCGGTTACTTCCGGATCGTTTTCCTCGCCAATCCGACGGAGCTGCGGGCCGCTTGCGACGCCATCGCGGACTTCACGCGAGGCTTTCTCCGCAGAGAAGACCGCAGCTGAGCACGCTCGCAACGGACGCTCGACGCACTTCGCGGCATTCGCCCTGAGTCGAGACGCGTGATTTGGAACGCCAGCGCCGAAAGGTGCGTGGACGTCGGCGGGCTGCCGTGCGCAATTCAAACCAAGTTCGTCGCGATGGTGACATTGGCCAGGGACGGAGGTGGTGCCGCGGGCGCCCGTCGAGGGCTTCGGGGGAGTACGCGAAACCGTCGGAAGGTCGTGCGGAACTTCCGACATCCCGAAATGGTTCCTAGAGCGCCCCGCTGCCTCGTACGCTGGCGCGACACGCTTGGCGCGCAGGAATTCGTTGCTGCCCGAGATCGCTCGACTGAGGGCAGGTACGCGCCGTTCAACAGCATCGAAACGATGCGGAGTTGTCGGAACATTGCGAATGTCTTCCGACAGTTTCGCCTACGTCCGCGAACCCCTCGCCGGTCGCGAGCCCCAGCGTTCTCCAGTGGTGGTCGACGCGATGGATTGGTCCCGTCGCTCCCATCATCTAGCGATCGCGTTACCGCAGCGTACGGCAATCCCCGAAAGAGCTAGCGTGTGCCGTTAGGGTTAATCGCAGCTTGCGGCAATCCCGGAACGCGCTCGGTCAGGGTGCTGACGCACTACCGCGCCTCGACAGCGCAAACGGCCGCGGCCGTGAAGCACTCCGTTACCGGATGAGGCGAAGGGTCAACGGGTAGCGATACGGCACGCCTTGATAGGCGCGCACGCTGGCCAGGCAGATCAACACCAGGGCGCCGATTCCGATCACCGGGTACAGAAAAAAACCAATGGCGATGAACGCCAGCGCGGTGGCGATGAGGAACGCGAAGCACACCGTGATCTGGAAGTTGATCGACTCCAGCGCTTGCTGGCGAACGAAGGCGGATTCCTTCCCCTTGGTGAACAGCACCACGATGGGCGCGATCACCCAAAGCACCAGGGTTCCCAGATGGGCGAACAGCGCCCAGTTCCTTTCGTCAGCGGTGGGAACTGGCGCGACCGCCTCGACGATCTGCACGCTGGGCGTTGTGGTTGACGTCGGCTCCATGAGAATCTCCTTCAGGCCCTTTTAGTCTCGATAAATTTCGCCACCTGAGCGGCTGAACTCCGCCGACTTCTCTTCCATTCCCTTCTGCAGCGCGTCCTCGGCGCTCATCCCCAGCTGCTTGGCGTAATCTCGCACGTCCTGGGTGATCTTCATCGAGCAAAACTGCGGTCCGCACATCGAGCAGAAGTGGGCCACCTTGGCGTTCTCGGCCGGGAGCGTCTCGTCGTGGTACGCCCTGGCCCGCTCCGGATCGAGCGAAATGTTGAATTGATCCTCCCAGCGGAACTCGAATCGCGCCTTGGACAGCGCGTCGTCGCGCGCCTGCGCGCCCGGATGCCCTTTGGCCAGATCGGCGGCGTGTGCGGCGATCTTGTAGGCGATCACCCCTTCCTTGACGTCGTCGCGATCGGGCAGACCCAGGTGCTCCTTGGGCGTCACGTAGCAGAGCATCGCGCAGCCGTACCAGCCGATCATCGCCGCGCCAATCGCGCTGGTGAGGTGATCGTATCCGGGCGCGATGTCGGTGGTGAGCGGCCCGAGCGTGTAGAAGGGAGCCTCCTGGCAAATCTCCAGCTCCTTGGTCATGTTCTCCTGGATCAGCTGCATCGGAATGTGGCCCGGGCCCTCGATCATCACCTGCACGTCGTGCTTCCAGGCGATTCGGGTGAGCTCGCCGAGCGCGTCCAGCTCGGCGAATTGCGCCTGGTCGTTGGCATCGGCGATCGAGCCTGGGCGAAGTCCGTCGCCGAGGCTGAAGCTGATGTCGTAGGCGCGCATGATCTCGCAGATCTCCTCGAAGTGCGTGTAGAGGAAGTTCTCCTGGTGATGCGACAGGCACCACTTGGCGAGGATGGATCCGCCGCGCGAGACGATCCCGGTCACCCGCCGCGCGGTGAGCGGGATGTAGCGAAGCAGCACGCCGGCGTGAATGGTGAAGTAATCCACGCCCTGCTCCGCTTGCTCGATCAGCGTGTCGCGGTAGATTTCCCAGCTCAGCTCCTCCGGTTTGCCGTTCACCTTCTCCAGCGCCTGGTAGATGGGCACCGTGCCGATTGGAACCGGGCTGTTGCGCAGGATCCACTCGCGCGTCTCGTGGATGTTCTTCCCGGTGGAGAGATCCATTACCGTGTCCGCGCCCCACCGAATGGCCCACACCATCTTCTCCACCTCTTCCTCGATGGACGAGGTGACCGCCGAGTTGCCGATGTTGGCGTTGATCTTCACCAGGAAATTTCGGCCGATGATCATCGGCTCCAGCTCGGGGTGGTTGACGTTGGCGGGGATGATCGCCCGTCCCCGCGCTATCTCGTCGCGCACGAACTCGGGCGTGATTTGCTTCGGAATGGATGCCCCCCACGAGTTGCCCGGATGCTGCGGCCGCGGCGATTGCTCCAGCCGCTGATTTTCCCGGATCGCGACGAATTCCATCTCGGGGGTAATCATCCCCCGCCGGGCGTAGTGCAGCTGCGTCACCGCCGAGCCAGACCGCGCCACCAGCGGCTTGCGGCGGTTCTGAAACCTCACGGCGTTGAGCCGCGCGTCTGCGAGCCGCAGCCTGCCGTACTCCGAGCTCACCTGCGGCAGCTCCTGCACGTCTTCGCGAGAGCGAACCCATTCCGAGCGGATCGCCGCCAGGCCCTTGCGCACGTCGATCGAGGCGCTGGGGTCGGTATAGGGACCGCTCGAGTCGTAGACGACCAGCGGAGGATTCGGGAGCGTCCGCTCATTCGGGCCGTGCGCCAGACGCGTATTGGTCTGGGTGATCTGCCGCATCGGTACTCGAAGGAACGGGTGTAGAGCCCCCCGGGCGAAGATCTTTTCGGACGCGGGCAACGGTCCGCGGGTGACGCCGCCCAGCGCGGACTGATCCAGCTGCAAAGTTCTTCCGACGCTCATGACTCCTCCGTCCTCTCAACGTCCAATCGGAGTTGGCGGGGAGCCGACCTCGGCCGCCGCTTCCCTCCGCCGGCATGACCCGGTTCAGGTTCGAAGGGTCGGCCGGTTCGCCGGCCATCTCAGCCCCTCTCGAGGCACCCCTAGCGACAAGAGCCCTCAAAACAGGCCCACAAATCTTTGTCAATCCCTTCTGCGAAGCTTGACCCAGCAAATGTCCGGCCGCTGCATCCCATGGCCAGCCGCCCAGGCGCTCAATCCGGCTTCGATCCGCCTTTCGTCCGACTCGCTGTCCACGTTGCTGCCTTCGAGCTCTTCCCAGCCTCTGGGATTGCTGCCCGAGTTGCCATTCACGGTGGGGACGTGCGTTTCGAACTCCGCCCACATCGCGTCGAGCTGGCACTCCCAGGGAGGCTTGCCCCCGCCGACCTGCGAGTAAAAGAACGATGGGCAGCTGCGGTCGATCTGGCTGGCCAGCGCAGTGACATCGGCTCGCACCGGGTGCTTGTCGTAGGCGAACGTCACTCTCCCCTGCTCGATCAGACAAAAGAAAGCGATCCCCATGGTGATCCACGGCGGACGAGCTCGGCGGTCGACGAAGAGCGCCAGGCCGACCGCGGCGGGAATCAGCTCCATGATTCCGATCCGGCAGACGCCGCGAATGGCATTGGCGCCGGGCAGCCAGCGGAAGATGAGCATCCACGGAGAAACCTGGCCGCGGTACATCGACGCGAGCAAAGCGACGACCAGCCAGCTCAGCCCCAGGATCCGCACCAGCGGCTTTCCCCTTTCGCGGTAAAGCGAGCCGATCGCGACGATGCTGGTGACCAGCCCTAGCCCGAGCCGATGTTCCCAGTCCATCGACAGATACTTGAAAGGGGCCCGGTCAGCGGTCCACCCGTACAACCAGTTCTCCTTGCCCATGTAGAACCAGGATCCAAAGCGGGGCAGCATGTCGGAGGCTTCCCAAAACTGGCGGTAGCCGACCGTTCCGGCCGCCCCCAAGTAATGCCAGGCGATTGGTGCCAACGCGGCGCAGGACGCGAGCATGCATACTGAGATCGGCCAGCGGTGCGATCGAGCCAACCAAGCCAGCCTGGCGCGACTCGTCCGCCGCGCAACTGCCACGATCAGTGCCACGGCGAGCCAAAAGAGCAGGAACCAACCTTGGTAGTAGCTCGCGTAGAGCTGGGCGGTCGTGCTCGCAAAGAAGACCGCGATCCAAAACCCAGGAAATCGACTGGCAGGCCCAGGCTCGAAGACTCGAACCAGTGCGTACAGCGCGAGGACCGTGAAGAACTGAGGAACGAGGGACTGGTGATTCAGCTGGTTCAGGCGGGGGCTGCCGAACGCGAAGAGAAATGAGCCGAAGCAGCTGGCGAGCGCGGTGAACCGCAAGCAGCGCCGGAGCAGGAGGTAAGCAGCGACGAAATTCAGCCCACCGGTGAGCAGCATCCACAGCTGAAAGGCGGTGTCCGGCGCAAATCCCGCAGCTCGCCACGGAGCGTAGAACGGGAGCATCCCGAGCATGAGCTCGGTGTACGCCGCGGTATTCGCTTCGGGATGGAAGATCGGAGGGCTGAACAGCGCGCGATGCCCGGGCGCTCGCGCCAGCCAGCGATAGTCGTGCTCCAGGACGTAATTGAGGAGGCGCGTGTCGGCTGGGTCGTGTTGGATCTGAGCAAAGCCGGAGAAGAGCGTCGGGTAGAACGCCAGCGCCATCCCCGCGACCCCGAACAGGATGGGCAAGGCCGCGATGAAGGTGCGCTGAGCGGGGAAGATCCGCATTGAGCAGGCGAGGATTGAGCACATCAACGAGGCGGTTTGCAATCTCGTATCGCGGCACGAACTGCGACAACGTCCTGCGCAGCGACCCGGACACGAGCAAATGTCCGGCCGCTGCATCGCGCGGCGAGTCGGCCTTGAAAGCCCCCCTTTTCGTTCGTCTGCGAGCTTGAGGTACCATCCCCACCAGGCCCGGCCCATGAAAGCGCGCTTTGCCGTCCTGTTAGTTCTCTCGGTGATCGTGCTCGCCGGTTGCGCCGCGAAAGGTACCCCGCCTGGCGGTGGACCGGGGGGACCAGGTCCTGATGGCGGGTCCGCGATCAGCAGCGCGGCCGATGTGGCGCGACGCCTCAATCTCTCGCCACACTTCCTGATCGGGATGGGAAACGATCTCGCCGGAGCAGCCGATGGCTACGACCACAACCGCGACGGCGCCTATACGCTGGGAACCAAGCTCGACCTGCACTACTGCTATCTGGTCGGGCTGATGGGACAGGGAGGTTGGCCGGACTGGAATGCCGGCGGTTCCTTCGTGAACATCATGACCGACACCGCGGCAGCGCACGGCGTGGTCCCGATGTTCACGCTCTATTCGATGGCCGCCTGGGCCGAGGGCAATCTGTCCGTGCTGACGAATGACAATTACATGCGGCCCTACTGGAACGGGGCGGCGCTGCTCTTCGATCGACTGAACCAGTTCAATCAACCGGCGGTGGTTCATCTGGAGCCCGACTTCTGGGGATTTGCCCAGCGACAGGCGCCCCATGGCGACCCATCGCAGATTCCGGTCCACGTTTCCTCGTTGGCGTCGGATTGCGCTTCGCTGCCCAACGATCTCACCGGCATGGGACGATGCCTGGTGCGAATCGCGCGGGCGCGCGCTCCCAAGGTGGTGATCGGATTCCACGCCTCGACCTGGGCCGGAAGCGTCGGCGAGATGGTGACCTTCCTCAATCGCGTCGGCGCGGGTGAGGCGGACGTGCTGGGGCTCGACGCGTTGGACCGCGACGCCGGGTGCTTCGAGGCGCACGTGGATCCCAACTGCCAACGAACCGATGGCCCCTGGTACTGGGACGAGAGCAATCAGTCGCGTCCGAATTTCCGCGATCACTTGCAGTACGCGAGCGCGCTTCACTCGGGAATCGGCAAGCCGCTGCTCTGGTGGCAGATGCCGTTCGGGGTGCCGAGCAGCACGCCGGGAGGGAGCGCGGGGCACTACCGCGACAATCGCGTCCGCTACCTGTTCAGCCACGTCAGCGAGTTCGTCGCCGCCGGCGGACTGGGCGCGGCGTTCGGGGTCGGCGCGGGCAATCAGACGTACATCAACACGGACGGAGATCAGTTCAAGCGAGCGGTGGCGAGCTACTTCAGCAATCCGACTCCCCTGCCGTAGTTGACGCGACCGCGTCCGGAGCATCGGTACGGGCTTTCGACGCCAGCCAATTTGCCTCGCGAGGGCACCGAATCATTTCGCGGCTCGCCGCACCAAGATGTGCTAGTCAGCGCGGTGTAGCGGAGGGGACATGCGACGGACACAGTGTGATCGCGCCCGGGTCAATCGGCGGTACACGCATCTGGCATCGATACAAATTGTTCTTGGGTTGCTGGCGCCGGGTTTGGCCCATTCGCAGAGCTGGTCAGCCGCGGCGAGCATAAGCGCTCCCCGGTACTGGCACACTGCTACCCTGTTGAACGACGGGACGGTGCTCGTAGCGGGTGGACGCAGTGGCAGCTCGATCGCTGCTTCCGCTGAGATCTACGACCCGAGCACGGACACCTGGTCGCTCACCGGAAGCATGTCCAGCCCCAGGTATCTGCACACCGCGACGTTGATCGACGGCGGCTTCGTGCTCGTCACCGGCGGATACGGCGCGTTCACCGGCGACAATGTCCTGCGCAGCGCCGAATACTATGATCCATCGACCCAGACCTGGATTCCCACCGACGACATGATGTTCGCTCGAGCGGGGCACACCGCGACGCGCCTTCCCTCCGGCGCTGTTCTGGTCGCCGGCGGCCGGGCGTCATCCATGTTGCCCGTCCCGAATTCCGAAACCTGGTCGCTCGGCAATGGCTTCTGGACGCTGGCTGGCCCGTTGATGGGGCCCCGGTTCAATCACGTCGCAGCACTGTACTCGGGGGGAGTGCTGATCGCCGGCGGCAATAACCAAACCGACTGGCTCTCGACCGCTGAAACGTACGACGGAGCGGGTTGGTCGAGCGCGCCGAGCATGTCCGCGCGCCGGGCGCTGCACGCCGCCGCGGTGCTCGCGGATGGCCGCGTCCTCGTCTCCGGCGGAGACAATTTCGGAACCATCACCGCCTCCGCGGAAATTTACGATGGAGTCTGGACGAACACCGCGAGCCTGGCCGGCCGCCGAGAGAATCACACCGCCACGCTGCTGTACGACGGCACCGTCCTGGCCTGCGGAGGCGAGAACTTTTCCAGCTCGCGAATCGCCACCGCGGAGATCTACGATCCGACGGCCCAGAGTTGGACCAGCATCGACAACATGCTGGGCGCTCGAGCGGTTCACACCGCTACGTTGCTCCTCGATGGTCGGGTGCTGGTGGCCGGAGGCGTCTCGAACGCAGGACAACTCTCGACGGCCGAGCTCTACGCCGGCCCGGCGCCCGGCGGCGGGGCGATCGCGACCCGCTGAGAACCGTCCTTCTCGCAACGGTTTGCCTTCCGATGGTCGGCGACCGCCATCCGGCGTTTTCAACTTTTCGGCGCTTCGGGTGTATGAGCCTGGAGGCCATCTTCGCAGTGCGGCGATGCCGCCGTCCAAAGGCCCGAAGCGACGATGAAGGTGACCAGCTCGATTCCCGGAGGACTCATGAACACAGCGCGCCCGATTGCTGCCCTCGCTTCCTTTGCCACGGCGCTGGCCTTGGCAACGACTGCATCCGCTTTCCCGCACCCCGGAATGATGCACTCGGCGGATCAGCTCAACGAAACATGGCAGATGGCTTATCAGGAGCAGGAACCCTGGAAAAGCGCCTACGACGATCTGATTCAAAGAGCGAACGCAGCAGAGGGGCTCGGACGCTCGTCGCATGCCCGCCAAAACTTCAACGTGCCCGGATTCTACGTCGATCCCGAGGGGCACATCGCGGCCTCCGAAGCGCTCAACGGCGACGGCTGGGCGGCGTACGCGTGCGCGCTCGCCTATCAGCTCACCGGAGATCCCGACTACGGGCGGAAGTCGATCGAGCTGCTGAATGGCTGGGCGTACGTGAACACTCAGTACTCGGGCGATGACGGCGCTCTGGTGATGTCCTATGCCGGCGTCAGCCTCGCTTTCGCGGCCGATCTGATGTGGAACAGCGAGCTGTGGGATCCGGCTGACCGCTTTCAATTCCTCAGCTGGGTGACCCGCGTTCTGCGCTCGGCGGCGGACGGCATCAAGACGCGCGCCAACAATTGGGGTGCGTGGGGAACGCTCGCGTCGATCGCTTCCAACTATCTGCTCGACGACGTCGCCAGGGTGGATGCGGAAGTCGCCCGGCTTCGATCCCGCATCGACGCTTCCATCGCGCCGGCGGGCTACCTTCCCGACGAAACGGCCCGCGGCGATCGCGGCATCTGGTACACGTACTTTGCCCTGGCTCCCCTGACCGCCGGCTGTCAGATCGCCTGGAATGCGCGTGGCGTGGATCTTTTCAACTACGGCCGCCTCAAGCTCGCGCTCGACTACCTTTTCTACTACTCGATTTATCCCGAGCAGTGGCCGCACTACGTGGGTCAGCAGGTGCACATCCCCACGCCGGGCGATTGGCCGGGCAACCTGTTCGAGGCGATGTCCCGCATCTACCAAAGCGCGGATTACGAGGCGTGGATCGCCGACACGCGTCCGCACGTGGTGAAGGGCCATCACTACGCCTGGACCGTCCCGACGCTGATGCGGCCGAGCCAGATTTCGACCTTTGGTTTCGCCGATTCGGTCCTGGAGGTGATGCGGCGCGCCTCGGACTGGCAGATCGCGCATCTGCCGGGAGGCGAGCCGAAGGATTGGGTCCACGCGGTCTTCTGGGCGGGATTGATGGCCTCGTACCAGGCGACCGGCGAGGGTCGCTACGCGGACCGCGCGACTACCTGGGGGCAGGCCAACAACTGGATGCTCGGTCCTCGCGCTCGGGATGCGGATGATCAGTGCGCCGGTCAAAGCTATCTCGAGCTGTACCAACTCGATCCACAGCCCCAGCGGATTGCAAATACTCAGCAGCGGCTGGATGCGATGGTGGCCGATCCGCATCTTGGCCGCGTGGACTGGTGGTGGTGCGATGCCCTGTTCATGGCTCCGCCGGTCTTCGCGCGCCTTGGCGCTCTCACCGGCGACCCCGCCTATTTCGACACCATGAGCACGATGTGGTGGGACACGACTGATTTCTTGTTCGACCCTGACGAGAGCCTGTTCTATCGCGACTCCGGCTACTTCGGTCGCACCTGCCCGAACGGTCAGAAGATGTTCTGGTCGCGCGGCAACGCCTGGGTGATCGCCGGCATCGTTCGCGTGCTCCAATATCTGCCGGCCGATCATCCCGACCGGCAGCGTTTCAGCGATCTGCTTCGGGCGATGGCACAGCGACTCGCGTCGCTGCAGAAGCCGGATGGCTACTGGGCCTCCTGTCTCACCGATGCCGATGACTATCCATGGCCGGAGACCAGCGGCACTGCCGGATTCACCTACGCGCTGGCCTGGGGCATCAACGAGGGCCTTCTCGATCCGGATCAGTACGCCGGTGCGGTGTTCAACGGTTGGAATGCGCTGGTGATCGCGGTGGACGCGGACGGCAAGCTCGGCTGGGTTCAACCTGTCGGGGCGCAGCCGGGGATCTCCCATCAGTCGGACACCCAACCCTACGGCGTGGGCCTGTTCCTTTTGGCTGGGAGCGAAGTCTACCGGCTGGTGGCGCGTTAATCACAACCAGGGTGCGTTAATCACAACCAGGGAAGGTCGTCCGATGAAACATGTCTCGCATGGTATTTGTTTCAAGCGCCGGGGACCCCGGGCGCGGTTCGGCTTGTTGCTGGGCTTCCTTGCCATCGCTCCGGCGGCGCGCGCCCAGGGAGACGAGTTCGACGACCTGCGGGCAAGATGGAAGGACATGCTGACCGGCGGTGCTTCCATCGACCCGACTGATCCGGACATCGCCAGTCGCATCGCGGCGATCGACGCCGACGCGCGCACGCAGTGGAGCCGGATGAATACCGCGCCCGACCGGACCTATCTGTGGAGCGACTACGCCAGCACCACCGTCTCCAGTCACATCACCGGAAGCTACAATCGCCTGAGGTCCATGGCCCTGGCGTTCTCGACGCGCGGCTCCAGCCTGGAAGGCGACCCCGGGCTCCTGGTGGACATCATCGGAGGCCTCGATTGGATGAATGCCAATCGATACAACGCCGGGTTCAGCGAGTACGACAATTGGTGGGATTGGGAGATCGGCACCCCGCTCAGCCTCAACGACAGCACGGCCCTTTTGTATGAGCAGCTCAGCGGCGATCAGATCTCGAGCTATATGGCGGCCGTCGAGCGCTTCACGCCGGCACCTGCCCTGACCGCAGCGAACCGCGTCTGGAAATGCACCGCCGTGGCCATCCGCGGCGTGATCGTCAAGGACGCGGGAAAGTTGGCGTCCGCGCGAGACGGGTTGAGCGATCTTCCCTCGCATCGCGACAGCGTATTTGCCTACGTGAGCAGCGGCGACGGCTTCTATCTAGACGGCTCATTCATCCAGCACGGCAAGCATCCCTACACCGGCGGCTACGGGATCTCGCTTTTGACCAACCTGGCAAACGTGATGTACCTGCTCGGCGGCTCGAGCTGGCAGATCGCCGATCCCGCCTCGCAGAACGTGTTCCGCTGGGTCTATGACTCGTTCGAGCCGATGATCTACGACGGCGGCTTGATGAGCATGGTCCGCGGGCGCGAGGTGTCGCGCAAGGGGAGCCAGGATCACGCCGCCGGCGGCTCGGCAATCCAGGCGATCATCCGGACCGCACAGGTCGCCTCCGACGCCGATGCCGGTGCCTACAAGAGCATGGTGAAGTACTGGATCCAGGCGGACGCGTTTCGCAATTTCTTTCAGTTCGCGTCGATCAACATGATCGTGCTCGGCGAAGCAATCATGAATGATGCAACGGTGGATCCGCGAGGCGAGCTGATTGGGCATCGCCGCTTCCCCAAGATGGATCGCGTGGTGCACCTGCGGCCCGGCTTCGGCTTTGGGCTCAGCATGTCCTCCACGCGTACCTACAATTACGAATGTATCAACCAGGAAAACCTGAAGGGCTGGTACACCGGCGACGGCATGACGTACTTGTACAACCAGGATCAAGGCCAATACAGCGACGACTTCTGGCCGACCGTCAATCAGTACCGGATGCCCGGAACCACCGTGGATACGCGCAGCCGCTCGAGCTGCAGCGGGCAAAGCTACGCCAGCCCGAAGAACTGGGTGGGCGGCACGGATCTGTGGGACGTCGGCGTCTCCGGAATGGAGCTCAAGGCCTTCGGCAGCTCGCTGACCGCGCGAAAATCCTGGTTCATGTTTGACGACGAGATTGTCGCGCTGGGCGCGGCCATCAACAGCACCGACAGCGGGGGCGTAGAGACGATCGTGGAGAATCGGAAGCTCAACGCAGAGGGCTCGAATGCGCTGACCGTCAACGGAGAGGCGAAGCCGGCCACGCTCGGCTGGTCCGAGGCGATGAGCGACGTCTCCTGGATTCACCTCGAGGGGACCGGCGGGTACTACTTTCCAGAGTCAGCAGTGGTGGGGGGCGCACGCCAGGCCCGGAGCAGCTCATGGCACGACATCAACTCGCGCGAGACGACCACTACGCCCACTACCCGAAATTACCTCGCGCTGTGGTTCGATCACGGTCCGAACCCCGTCGACGGGACCTACTCATACGTTCTTCTCCCGAACAAGTCTGCCGACGAGGTCAATGCCTACGCGGCCAATCCACAGATTTCGATTCTGGAGAACTCGGCCGAGGCGCAGGGCGTGTTCGAGAACACGTTGAACGTCGAGGCGGTGAGTTTCTGGATCGACGGTGGCAAGACGGTCGATTTGATTACCAGCGACCGCAAGGCGTCGGTGATCACGCGCATCAACGGTTGTTCGCTCGAGCTGTCGATCTCGGATCCCACCCAGGCGAACACGGCGAGCATCAACGTCGAGGTGGCGCGAGAAGCCGTGGACGTCTCCGCGATCGATCCGCAGCTGAGCGTCAATCAACTCAGCCCCACGATTCAGGTCAGCGCCAGCGTCAACAACTCGGCGGGCAAGAGCTTGAGAGCGGCATTCGTGCTCACCAGTTGCTTCTTTGCGGACCAGGCGGTTCCGGCAGCACCGTCGCGACGCTGACCTACTGAGCTTCTCGCCGGTTCGCTACGGTGGACTGTAGCCCGGGCCGACTGACCGCTGTGCAGTGGCGCCGTGTGCGGCGGCCGCCGCCTGCGCTGCAGTGATCGGTCCGGCGAGGCTCGCCGATGCCGCGGCTGCTCCGCTTACACTCGCAGAGGTCTTTGGAACCTGGCAGACGCAAGCCGTGGCGCCCTCGTTCGACCCTGGCGACTGATTGCCAATGCCAACCATCCCGGCGAACTCGAGGTTCCAACCCTTGCACATCTCCACGCAAGTCTGCGGTCCTCCCTGAATCTTCCAGCCACTGGCGCACGCAGTGCCAAAGCAACTCGCAACAACCAGCACCGCGCGCAGCATCCATTTTGTCATGACCGCTCCCAATGAGTGTTTGAGCGCCGAATAGCTGGAGCGGCCAGTGATGTCGAGGCAGGAATTTGCTACGAGCCACCGTAGACGGGCAACACCGCTCCGGTGGTGAGCTGATTCTCGGTGGAAGCCAGCCACAGGATGGCGCTCGCGATCTGAGCCGGCTTTGTCCAGCGCTCGTAATTCGCCTTCGACATGGCGGCGCGATTGGCCGGCGTGTCGATGATCGAGGGAGCAATCGCGTTGACCCAGATCAGCTCTGCTTTCACCTCTTCGGCCAGCGATTGCGTCAGCGCGACGACCGCGGCTTTCGAGGCGGCGTAGGCGATCGCCCCTCCGCTCGGGACCAGCGCGACGCGCGAGCTGACATTCACGATTCGGCCGCCCTTGCCCGCGGAGCCCTTGCGCATGTTCCGAATCGCCTCGCGGCAGCAAAGGAACGCCGTGGTCAGGTTGATGTCCAGCTGTGAGCGGAGCGTCTGCAACGAGGTTTCCACGATCGCCGATGGAGTGAAACCACCGGCCAGATGGATGGAGGCCCAGAGCGGCGGAAGCTCGGCGTAGAGAGACGCGACCGCCGCCTCGCTGGTCAGATCGACCCCGGCGATCACCTGCACGCGCTCTCGACCCGCGCCGCTGGAATCGCGCCCGCGCTGCGGCAAGTGGCAGATCGCGCCGGCGGATGCGAATGCATCCACCACCGCGCCGCCGAGCCCGCCGCTCCCACCGGTGATCACCACGTGCCTGTCCTGAAAATCGAGTGCCATGGGCGATGGATATAGCAGAGGTGACGCGCTGGCGCGCTGCGATCAACACCGACAGCGCGAAGCTGAACGATTCGCAGCCCTCAAACGCGTTGCGGTCTCACCGCTTGCCCAGCGCCTCCGCGATCCGCTCTTTGGTCACCGGAGCAATCTCGCCCGCCTCGGTGAAGATGGCGCGGATGAGAGAGGCCGGCGTGACGTCGAACGCCGGATTGTACGCGGCGGCCGGGTCAGGACAGATTTGCGCATCTCCACAGTTGCTCACCTCGTCCCGCGAGCGCTCCTCGATCGGGATGTTCGACCCATCTGCGACGGCGGGGTCGAAGGTGGATCGCGGCGCGGCGACGTAGAAGGGGATGCCGTGGTGGCTGGCGTTGACCGCGACCGAGTAGGTACCGATCTTGTTCGCGGTGTCTCCATTCGCGGCGATCCGGTCCGCCCCGGTGATGCATAACTGGATCCGGCCCTTGGACATCAGCGCCGCGGCAGCACCGTCGCAGATCAGCGTGTAATCGATTCCCAATCGCGACAGCTCCCAGGCGGTGAGCTTCGCGCCCTGGAGCCGAGGCCGCGTCTCGTCCACGTAGACGTGGATCCCCTTGCCTTGCTCGTGCGCCTCGCGGATGACGCCCAGCGCCGTCCCCAGCGCGCCGGTGGCCAGCGCACCGGCGTTGCAGTGGGTCAGGACTCCCGCCCCGTGCGGCACGCGCTCCGCTCCGTAGCGCGCCATCCGGCGGTTGGATTCCATTTCGTCTTCTTGAATCGAGCGCGCCAACGCGAGAAGCGCCTCGGCGGTCGGCGAGGCGTCTGCGCAGCGCGAGCACCGCTCGAGCGCCCAGAAGAGATTGGCCGCGGTGGGACGCGTTCCGGCCAGCAGCGAGCGCGATTTCGCCAGGTGCTCTGCCATCGCGCGCTCGGCCAGCCCGAGCCGTTCCCCCTCTGCCGCGGCCAGCGCCATCCCATACGCCGCGGTGACGCCGATCGCCGGTGCGCCTCGCACCGCCATGCTGCGGATGGCCTCGGCCACTTGCTCCGCCGAGCGGCATTCCAGCCACACCTCGGAGTTGGGCAGCAATCGCTGATCCAGCAGTCGAAGCGCGCCCGACCGCGCATCGCCGCGCCACTCAATCGGTCGAATCTCGGCTTTGCTCATAGATCCTCACCAATGCGCGCCACTCGGAGTCGGGAAGGGGCACCGGACGGCCCACGGCGTAGGCCATCCAGAGCACTTTCGCCGCGTGCTCCAGCCGCTCGGTCCGCGCATACGCCTCCTCGACGCTCGTGCCCACGGTGACCGTCCCATGGCGCTCCAGGATCAAACCGTCGTGGCGCTCGATGTACCCCGCGAGCGCATCCCCCAGCTCTTCGGTGACCGGCCGCGCGTAGGGAACGACGGCCAGCTCGCCGATGCTCAGCGCGACCCTCGGCAGCACGCCGTTCAGTCGGATGTGCCTCAGCAGTGAGAGGGCAATGCAGGTCGGCGGATGCGCGTGCATCACCACGCTGCAGTCCGGACGCATGCGCAGGGCGGCCAGATGCATGGCGATCTCCCCGCTCGGGCGCCCCTGGCCGGAGATCGGCTTGCCGCTCTCGTCCACCACCACCAGCTCGTCGGGCTCGATCAAGCCCTTGTGGCGTCCGGTGGGCGTGATCAGGATTCGACCGCCGGAAAGCCTCGCGGACACGTTCCCGTCGTTGGCCGCCAAGAAGTCCCGCTGGTGGAGCAGACGGCAGAACTGGACGATCTCCACCCGGAGGGTGTCCTCGTCCTTCAAAGCGGGCGGGCGCATCGGCGCCAACTAACCCCGCCCCGCCGTCGCGCGCAAGCGATGCCTTGCAACCTTTGCCGGACTCGGGGGTTGAGGCTAAAGCAGGGACTGCAGCTCGCCCTATGCGCGCAGCCCAAGGGGGAAGACCAAATGAAATCACAATCGTGGAGCTCGGGGGTCGTTTCATGCGCATTGTTCACCGCCTTGTGCGCCGCTTGCTCCGGCGCCGGCCTTCAGTCCGTCGGAACGCAGCGCAGCCACAAGTCGGAAACGTCCGCCCTGGCCAACATCCAGCACATCGTCTTCATCGTCAAAGAGAACCGCACTTTCGATAACTACTTTGGCACCTTCCCCGGCGCGGACGGCGCGACCAGCGGGACGATTCACACCGGCGATGTGATCCCGCTCGGCCGGACGCCGGATCGGACTCCACACGACATCGGGCACTCCTTCCAGGCTGCGGTGACCGCCATCCACGGCGGAGCCATGGATCGGTTCGATCTGATACCCAACGGCGGCGACCTGCTCGGGTACACGCAGCTTCAGGAGGAGGACATTCCGAACTACTTCGCCTACGCGCGCTACTTCACCCTCGCTGACGAGATGTTCTCGTCCCTCACCGGCCCCAGCTTTCCCAATCACCTCTACACGGTCGGCGCGCAATCCGGCGGCGCGATCAACAATCCGAGCAGCGCAGGAATCTGGGGCTGCGATTCGCCGGGGACCGCCACGGTTCAGGTGATGGACGAGATGGGCACCATCCGGCGCGTGTACCCGTGCTTCGAGTTCCGCACCCTGGCTGACGGCCTCGAGGATGCCGGCATTTCCTGGAGGTACTACGCGCCCAACCGCGGACAGAGCGGATACATCTGGTCTGCGCTCGACGCGATCGGCCACATTCGCAACGGCCCGCTGTGGGCGGAGAAGGTCGTTCCTCCAACTCGCTTCATTCCCGACGCTCTCGGCGGCAATTTGCCGGCGGTGAGCTGGATCGTGATGGCCTCCGCGAACAGCGAGCATCCGCCCGCCAGCAGCTGCGTGGGCGAGAACTGGACCGTGCGCCAGCTCAACGCTGCCATGCAGGGACCGGATTGGAGCACCACGGCGATCTTCGTCACCTGGGACGATTTCGGCGGGTTTTACGATCACGTGCCGCCGCCGGTGGCCGACAACTTCGGATTCGGACCTCGCGTCCCGCTGCTGGTGATTTCCCCGTTCGCCAAGCCCGGCAATATTTCGCACACCCTCTACGAGTACTCCTCTCTTCTCAAATTCGCCGAGGAGCGCTTCGGCCTGGATCCTCTGACGAACCGCGACGCGCTGGCCAACGATCTCCTCGACAGCTTCGATTTCAGCCAGAATCCGCTGCCACCGCTGATCCTGAGCGAGCGCACTTGCCCTGCGGGCGCAACGAAGATGCAAGCAGAGGACGAGGACCTGGAAGTCGACGTGGATGGGGACGACGCGAACTGAAAGCAGCGTCGGCCTCGGTCTTCGCGTTGTCCACGGGCTTTGACATTTCCGCCCGGCGCGGTGCAGCTTCGTCGGCAAGGTGACGCAGCAGCCGATGGACGCGAAGCGTGCGGTGGACGAGCTATATCGCGAGGAGTGGGGCCGCATCCTCGCGACGCTGATCGGAATGGTGGGCGACTTCGAGCTCGCCGAGGAGGCAGCGCAGGAGGGATTCGCCGCCGCCCTCGAGCAGTGGACGAGCGCGGGGCTGCCGCAGAATCCACGCGCCTGGTTGATTCAGACCGCGCGACACAAGGCCATCGATCGCCTTCGGCGCCAGAGCCGCTTCGAAGCAAAGCTGCAGGAGCTGGCGGACCAACCTGGCGAGGACGGAGGCGACGAGGCGCTTGACGAGGGCGGCGCGGTACCGGACGAACGCCTGCGCTTGATCTTCACTTGCTGTCACCCGTCGCTGGCGATCGAGGCGCAGGTTGCGCTCACGCTGAGAACCCTGTGCGGGCTCACCACCGAGGAGATCGCGCGCGCGTTCCTGGTGCCGGTCCCGACGATGGCGCAGCGGCTGGTACGCGCCAAGCACAAGATCCGCGACGCGGCCATTCCCTACGAGGTTCCGTCCGAGTCGCAATTGCCCGAGCGCCTGGATGCGGTGATGGCGGTGATCTATCTGGTCTTCAACGAGGGATACGCCGCGACGCAAGGAGACGCGCTGGTGCGCCGCGATCTGTGCGCTGAGGCGATCCGGCTGGGTCGGTTGCTGCGGAGCTTGATGGGACAGAGCGCGCCACCGGAGGTGCTCGCGTTGTTGGCGCTGATGCTGCTGCACGATTCCCGCCGCGACGCGCGGGTGGGGCCGCAAGGGGATCTGGTGTTGCTCGAGGAGCAGGACCGCGGCCGCTGGGACAAGGGGCAAATCTCCGAGGCGCTCCCGCTGGTGGAGCGGGCGTTGCGCGGCGGGGCCGGGCTCTACGGGTTGCAGGCCGCGATCGCCGCGCTGCACGCGCGCGCGGCGCGGCCCGAGGACACAGACTGGCGGCAGATCGCCATGCTCTACCAAGTGCTGGAGGAGGTTCATCCCTCGCCTGTGGTGACGCTCAACCGGGCCGTAGCGGTGGCGATGGCGGAGGGCGCGGAGCGCGGCCTCGCCGTGGTCGACGCGGCAGCCGACGGAGGTGCGCTGGAGGGGTATCACCTGCTGCACGCGGTGCGCGCCGATCTCTTGAGGCGCATGGGCCAGCGCTCCCAAGCCGCCGAGGCCTACCGGCGCGCTCTGGCGCTCGTCGGCAACGAGGCAGAGCGGCGGTTTCTCCAGCGGCGGCTTGCGGAGGTCAGCGACGCACCGTCGCCCGCTACAACTTCATGACCGGCCGTACCTCGATCGAACCGTGGCGCGCCGAAGGCACGCGAGAGGCGATCGAGATCGCTTCGTCCAGATTCTTGGCCTCGATGAGGTAGTAGCCGCCCAACTGCTCCTTGGTTTCGGCGAACGGACCATCGGTGGTGAGCCGCTTGCCGTTGCGCACCCGCACAGTGGTCGCAGTCGACGTGGGCTGCAGCGGGGCACTGGCCTGATGTTGGCCGGCTTTCTTGATCTCCTCGGTGAATTGACCGTACTCGCCGAAGATCTTCCCTCTCTCGGCGTCGCTCATCTTGGTCCAAAGCTTCTCGTCTTCGTAGATCAAAAGCATGTACTGCATCGTTCTTCCTCCTTGCGGCGATTGTCGCCGTCACCTGAATAGTCGAACGGGGAGAATCGGGATCGACAAGCCGCAACCTTTCTCCACGCCCATCTTGGACGGATGAGCTTTTTCCGCGGAATGTTCACGCGTTTGCTCGGTGTTCCGCTGCCGGAAGCGCAAGGATGCTCTCCGCGCGAGCCGTTCGCTCTTCCGCTACTTCGGGGCCTCGACCACGATGAGGCGCCCGCCGGCAGAATCGGGGAGGTACGCCGTCCCCTTCGCATCCGCCATCACCACTCGGGCTCCGGGCGCGGTCTCGGCCGTGGCCACTGTCTTTAGAGAACCGTCCGCACCGACGCGGAAGATGGTCAAGGTAGCCGTCTTGCCGCTGGCGATGTAGAGCAGCCGTCGCGAAGGCAAGTAGTCGATGTTGTCCACGCCGGCGCCCGTCGGAGCCGAGGCGAGAATGGATCCGTTGCTCGCCGAGAGCACGGCCACGTGATCGGTGCAGGCGACGAAGAGGTGCCGCGTCTTCTCATCGAGCACCAGTCCGCGCGGGCCATCCTTGCCGCACTTCGGCTCAAACTTGCCGGTGATCTTCCTCGTGCGGACATCGATGGTCAGCGTGGCATCCTTGTCCTCCAGGTTGGTGTAGAAGAGTCCCCGGCCCGCGTCGACCACGTATCCTTCGGGTTGCCCATCGAGCGGGATCTTGGCGCTCACCTTGAGCCCCTTTCCGGACGCATCGAGCAGCACCAGCGCGTTGTCTCGCGGCGTCGTCACCCAGACCTCTTTGGTCGGCGACACGTAGGCGATGCCATCGGGCAGCGATTCCAATTGCACGCAGGCGCCGCGCTCGAAGGAGCGGGCATCGAAGCCGCAGATCGAAGAGTCCGCTCGATTGCCGATGTAGACGACTCGATCGCCGACCGTCGCCGAGCTGGGCCCCACGGTTCTGTTTCCGCGCGGCGCGGTGGGGAAGCCCTTCACTGAATGCATCTGCCGCGTCGCGGTCTCCACCACCACCGCCAGGCCGGTGTTCCCGGCCGGGACCCACAACCGTCCAGTACCGGGATCGAAGCCGAGATAGTCCATTCCAATTGGACCAGGTCCACCCGGCAGAACCAGCGGCGTGCTCTTGAGCTGCGGCGTTCCGCCGTCCACGTGAGAGGCCAGCGAGGCAGCAAGGATGAGGAACGATGCGACGCTCACGAAGACCTCCGGCGATCGGCATCGTTTGCCGCATCTGCTCGACGAGGACCAGCAAATTTTTGGAGCGTGAGCCGTTTTCTGCAGAGCCGACACCCGGACTTGAACCGGGGACCTACTGATTACGAATCAGTTGCTCTACCAACTGAGCTATGTCGGCGCGGATTTCTCAGATCGGGAAGCGCGCTCCTACCACTGTCTCTGCCCACCGGACAAGTGGGCCGCGCCGCGTCATTGACAGCTGCGGCAAATTGGCGCTTGCATCGAGCGCACGTTGACCTAAGGCCGGCGCTCACCGTAAGAAGGGCGCCCCCTTGAGACCTCTGCTCGGCCCCAGGAGTATTTGAACATGTCGCAACCTGAAACCTTCATGCGCGCTCCAGCGCCCACGCCCAAGCGGACGCTCTACACGGACGCGATGCAGATCTTCCACCGGGCAGCCGACCTGATCGGGTTGGCTCCCCGGGTGAGGCTGGAGCTGGAGGAGCCGGACTACGAGCACATCTTCTACGTCACGGTGAAGCTCAAGGATCGACTGGTCCCCCTCTCCCCCGAGGAGGCCAAAGCCTTCGCCGATTTGCCCGCGACCAAGGTCCGCAACCCGGAGGGATTGGAGCCGCTGGCCGACGGCAAGTACATCCTCAACGGGCGAGCCTTGCTCGGCTCGGACGTCGCCATCCGCGGCGGACACCTGCGCCTTCCGACCGGCAACGTTTACCAATTGGTGCCCGGCGAGTCGCGCCGGTTCAAGGCGTATCGCGTGCAGCACAACCAGGCGCGCGGCCCGTACAAGGGCGGCCTGCGCTATCACCACGAAGTCTCCCTCGACCTCTTCAAGGCGCTGGCGGCCGAGATGACCTGGAAGACGGCGATCGTGGAAGTGCCGTTCGGCGGAGCCAAGGGTGGAATCCAGATCAATCCGCGCGAGTACGGCAAGGAAGAGCTGGAGAGCATCACCCTGCGCTTCATGTACAAGCTCAAGAATCTGATCGGCCCGAACGTGGACATTCCGGCGCCGGACGTGGGCACCAACGCAGAGACGATGGGCCTGCTGTTCCGGCAGTACTCGGACGGCGAGCACGAGCGGCACAAGCTTCGCGGCGTGGTGACGGGCAAGGACGTCCGGATCGGCGGCTCCGAAGGCCGAACCAAGGCGACCGGCCAGGGAGTCTCCTACTGCATCGAGGACTACTACGCCGAAAAGGGCACCACCGCGCGCGGCAAGTCTTTCATTGTGCAGGGCTTTGGAAACGTGGGCTCGAGCGTCGCGGAGATCATGAACTCGATGGGCGCGCGCCTGCTCGCGGTGAACGATGCGGACGGTACGATCTACAACGGCGACGGCATCGATGTGCCGGCGCTGATCGCCTACGTTCAGGATCCGAAGAACCTCCGGCGCTCGGTGCAGGGATTTCCCGGAGCGCACCGGATCGAGAAGGCGGATTTCTGGCAGATCCAGGCGGACATGCTGGTGCCCGCTGCCCTCGGCGGCGAGATCACCGCCGACATCGCGGAGCGGCTCAAGGTCAAGCTGATTGCGGAAGGCGCCAACGGGCCCACCACGCCCGAAGCGGACAGGGTGCTGGCCCGGCGCGGCATCGACTTGATCCCGGACATCATCGCCAACGCCGGCGGCGTCACGGTCAGCTACTACGAGTGGATCCAGAACAAACGCATGGAGAGCTGGACCGAATCAGAAGTGAACCGCAAGCTGGAGCACGCGATGAAGCGCAACTGGCGAATCATCCGCGACATCGCGCGCAACAATGCGCGGCGCACCGAGATGCACGACAGCCGCCGCTTCTGCATCGGCAAAGAGGTGGACATGCGCTGCGCCGCGATGATCCTCGCGCTCAAGCGCATCGAAGCCCATTACCAGCTCGAGGGCTTCTCCCAATAGCGCAGCGAACGCCCTCACATTGGCCGCTGCTGGGCGCTAGTGGAGGACTCGCTCGCGCGCGACGAGCATCAGGGGCTGGTCGTCCTTGATCTCGTATGCCACAATTCTCAAACCCACTCCCCTGCTGAAACCCTCGTTGCCGTCCTTCTTCCCGTACGAGAGCGCGACTTGGTAGCGGACCTCGCACAAGCAAGTCATCTCCGTCCCGTCCTCGCCGGAGAAGGTCACCTTGATCCGACCGCCGAGGGGGATGGGCTCGCGCGTTTCCACGAACATGCCCCGGGCGCTGATGTTGCGGCCGATGCCGCGGGTCATTCCCTCGGGCGTCGTCAGGTAGACGGTGAAGACTTTGTCGAAGCGAAGGTTCCTGCGGCGGTCGATTGGGTCGGGTTCTCGCACGATGCAGCCAAGCCTAGCGGGTGTGCAGATGTAGTCAAAATATCTACCTTAGCCCACCTCACCGGGCGAGCTGGTTGGCTGATTCTGGTGCCCGCCTTGCTCGGCGCCGGAGGGTCCCGATTCGAGCAGCTGAAGGACTCTGCGGAGCCCGTGGGCGGCCTGGGGGCATTCCTGGAGAGGTACATCGGCGAATGCGCGGGGGCGGTGGGCCCCCAGTGCCGCTCCAGCGCCGCCGGCTTTCGCACCAGAGCCCGCAGCAAGAAGTTCTACATGTTGCTGGGCGAGGAGTCGGCCAGTTCGCTTTCGATCGGTTCGTTCGATTCCGCCCAGGGCCAGTTCACGCTTCAGGTCATCCCCTTCTTCTCCAGCGGACCCTACGCGCTGACGCACGGCGCGCCGAAAAAGACGGACGCCGACGGCAACCCGCTGCTCCCGCTGCTTCTGGTGCGGGCCAAGGCCGGAGAGGATTGGAGCGCCGATCGGGTTCAGCGGCTGATTGCCAGCCGCGCCTTTCGCGTGGAGGTGATCTTCACGCCCGAAGACGTGTGGACGCTGGCGCGGAAACGGGGCGGGAAGATCCACGGCGTGAAGACGCGCTTCCAGGCGCTTCAAGTCACCCATGCCAGAACAGGCGAGGTGCTCGCGCTCTGGGAAACGCGCTGACGGCTATTCCAGTCGAACGGCGACGTACTTGGCGACCTCTCCGCGCTGGAAGCGCAGCAACGCCGTCCGCTCATTTCCCAAATTTTCAATCGCCGCGTTAAAGGCGCGCACGTCGTGAACCGCTCGGCGGTTGATCTCCGTCACCACGTCTCCCGCTCTGATGCCGACCTGGTCGGCCGGTCCACCGGCCAACACCAGCGAGACCAGCACGCCGCTGTAGGGCGGCAGCCGTAAGCTGCTCGCCACGTTGCCGCTGATGTCGCGCACCACCAGCCCCAGCCGATCCACATCGCCTGGCGTCACCGCGGTGGGCGTCGGCTCTGCAGCGGGCCGCTGCCCGAGCTTCACCCGAACCTCGCGGACGGCGCCCCCTCGCAGAAGCGACAGCGTGGCATCGGTACCGGGCGGCAGAAAAGCGATCCGACGCAGCAGCTGAAGGTATGACTCGACGGGATGTCCGTTCACCGCCATCAACCGATCACCCGGCCTGATCCCCACTCCCGCCGCCGGGCTGCCCCGGAACACGTCCTTCACCACCGCGCCCTTGGAGGGCCCCTGCCCTGTTCGAGCCTCCTCGTAGATGTTGACGCCGAGCCATCCGCGCTCGAGGCGACCATTCACCTGCAAGTTGGGCAACAAGTCCTTGACCATGTTGATCGGCACCGCAAAGCCAATGCCTTGCCCTTTGGTGATGATGGCCGTGTTCACGCCCACCACCTCGCCGCGCATGTTGAAGAGCGGCCCGCCGGAGTTGCCGGGGTTGATCAGCGCATCCGTTTGGATGAAGTCGTCGAATGGGCCGACCCCGATCACGCGCTCCTTGGCGGAGATGATCCCCTGCGACACCGAGTGATCGAGCCCGAACGGATTGCCGATGGCCATCACCCAGTCGCCGACCTCGAGCCGGTCAGAATCGCCCAAGTAGGTGAAGGGCAAATCGCGCAGGCCCTCGCCCAGCAGCCGGAGCAATGCCACGTCGGTCGAAGCGTCCCGGCCCACCGCCTCCGCCGGGAACTCTCTTCCGTCCGCCAACCGGACCTGGATCTTCTGCGCCTTCTCCACCACGTGGTTGTTGGTCACCACGTAACCGGATGGCGTGAGGATGAAGCCCGAGCCGAGCGACGATTGCTCCGCCTCGCTGACCAGCGGTCCCGCGCCGTCGCTGGCCGCCATCGCGCTCACGTTCACCACGCTGTGGCTCACCGCGCGGATCAGCGGCGCCAGAGAAGTCGGAGGCGCAAAACCGGGCAGAGCCGCGTCGCCGGGAGCGCGCTCGCGCCACAGCGGGCCGGGAGCATCCGAGCGCTGACTGCCGCGGGTCCTCAGGTATTCTCGATATTCCTCGGCGCGCGCCTTGAGCCACGGCGAGAGATCGCTCTGCGCCTGCCCGCCCGAAGGCTGCGCCGCCAGCGTCGCCAGGGCGACTGCGGGGAGAAGAAAGCTCATCATCTGCGGGGCAACTCTACAGCGATTCGAACCCGCGCAGGCGAACGCCTCAAGCTTCTGCGGGCATCATGTATCGAGCGACCCTCACTCGCGCGGGCCGGATGACGCGGTCCTTCCAACGGTAACCCGCGCGATCCTCCGATACGATCTTCTGGTCATCGTCGGGTACGGTGGTGATCTGAACGTCCGCTGCCTCGGCCAGATTGGGATCATATCGTTGGCCGACCAGATCCAGCCGCTCGATCCCCATCGCCTGAATCTTGTTGAGCAGACCATCCCGGATCAACCGCACGCCGCGGGCCAAGGGCGAGTCGTCTTCGCCGCTTGCCTTCAGCGAAAGGTCCAGCTCGTCGAGCACCTCCAGAAGGACCTGCGCGATGTTCCCTTTCTCCACGTCGATGATCCGCTCGCGCTCGCGCGTCAGCCTTTGCTTGAACTCCTCGCGATCGCTGCTCAGCGCTTGGAACGCCCGCGCCAGCTCGTCCACGCGTTTGCGGGCCACGTCCAGCTCTTGCTGCAGTTTCGCGCTCTGCTCCTCCGCGGCGGCGGTCGAACCGGATCGCGCCTGCGATTCTGGCTCCTGACCGCGCAGCTCCTCCGCCTCTGGTCGGACGTTGCCATCCATGTCAAACCTTCTTCGATCGTTCACGCGGACCGTCGCTCGCTCGTCCTCGAGAGAAGCCTGCTCCTTTTCCGCTTCGCTCATGGGTCACCTTCGGCCATCAAGCTAAGCAGAAACGCAAGGCTGTCAATTCACTGTCGAACCCAGCTCGCCCGTTTCCTGGTCCACGATCTCCACCTGCGCTGCGCGCAGTGAATAGTAGAGCAACCACCGCTCGGCGGCCGTAAGCGCTCCCGGTGGAAGGGCATCCTCGATCTCGCGCGTCGTCAGCCGCCCTTGGCGAAGGCCCTTGGTGAAGAGCGCTTTGCGCGCCAGGTAGCTGTTTGCCAGAGGAAGGTCCACGGCTGTTTCACTCTTGGAAGGAACATAAGGACGGGCTGCGCAGACGCCAGGCAGACCCGCTTGGGTGTGCTGCTCGGCGGCGAGCGATCAGGCATGGGTCTGGCCCCACGGGCCGGCAGGGACGGGCTTCTCCTCTCGACGCTCGTCCGCCTTCTCCTCGGGAGTCTGATCGGCGAGGAGCCGCGCCTGGGCGGTGACCTTCGGCCCTAGGATTCGCCGAAGCTCGTCCTCCTCCACCACCTCGGTCGAGAGCAGCCGCGCGGCCAGCGCCTCGACCTTGTCCCGGTGTTTGCGCAGCGTGGTGCGCGCGCGCTCGAGCGCTTCGGTGACGATGCCGCGGATTTCCTCGTCGACGAGCCGAGCCGTTTGCTCGGAGTAATCCCGCACTTCCGGGCCGATCGACGAGCGGAGAAACACGTTGCTCTGGTCTTGTCCCAGCGTCACCGGACCAAGCGCGCCGCTCATGCCGTAGTCGCGCACCATCAGTCGCGCGATCTCCGTGGCCTGTTTGAAATCGTTGGCCGCGCCGGTCGAGATCTCTCCGATGAAAATCTCCTCCGCGGCCCTTCCCCCCATCATCCCGGCCATCTTGTCGCGCAGCTCGTCAAGGGAAAGCAGGTAGCGATCCTCGAGCGGCAAGGAGATGGTGTATCCGAGCGCCGCCAGCCCTCGAGGAATGATCGACACCTTGTGCACCGGCTCGGCGTGCGGAAGCATCCAGTTGACCACCGCGTGGCCCGCTTCATGATGGGCCACGATTTCCTTCTCGCGTTCGTTCATCCTCCGGTTCTTCTTCTCCAACCCGGCCACCACTCGCTCGATGGCCTCCTCAAAGTCCGACCTCATCACCGCGTCGTGGTTCTTCCTCACCGCCAGCAGCGCGGCTTCATTCACCACATTGGCCAGGTCCGCTCCGGCGAAACCGGGCGTTCGCGCCGCGATCGACCGCAGATCCACGTCCGGACCGATCTTCACCTCCCGCGCGTGAATCTGGAGGATCTTCTCGCGTCCCCGTTTGTCCGGCCGATCGACCAGCACCTGCCGGTCGAATCGGCCGGGTCGCAAGAGAGCGCTGTCCAGAATCTCGGGGCGATTGGTGGCGGCGAGGATGATCAACCCCACGCGCGCATCGAAGCCGTCCATCTCCGCCAGCAGCTGATTGAGCGTTTGCTCTCGCTCGTCGTGGCTGCCCGCGATGCCCGCGTTGCGGCTCTTCCCGATCGCGTCCAGCTCGTCGATGAAGATGATGCAGGGCGCTTTGGCCTGGGCCTGGGCGAACAGGTCGCGCACCCGAGCCGCTCCCACGCCGACGAACATCTCCACGAACTCCGAGCCGGAGAGCGAGAAGAAGGGAACGCCCGCCTCGCCCGCTACTGCCCGCGCCAGCAGCGTCTTGCCAGTGCCCGGCGGTCCGACCAGCAGCACGCCCTTTGGAATGCGACCGCCCAGGCGGCGAAATTTTTCCGGGGTCTTGAGGAACTCGACGATCTCCCGCAGCTCTTCCACCGCCTCGTCGATTCCCGCCACGTCCTTGAAGCCCACGCCGGTGTCCGACTCGGACTGGATCTTCGCGCGCGTCTTGCCGAAGCTCATCACGCTCTGTGGACCTTGACCGATGCCACCCGCAACCCGGCGCATGATGAAGCTCCAAAAGAGGAACGCCAGCGCGATCGGCACCAGCCAGACCCAGAGCGCTTCGCCGAAGGTGGAGGGCGGAACCGCCTCGTACTCGATCTTCTTCTGCTCGAGCAGCTTGACCAGCTCGTCATCGCCGCTGACCCGGTTGGCGAACCAGGGGAGGGAACCGGGCTCGCTGCGGAAGAGCCGGTTGTCCCTCTCCGGCGGCGCGGCGACGGTGTTCTCCGGCAGATATCCCTTCACCCACTCGTTGGCCAATTGCACTTTGGTGAACTGGCCGTTGCGAACGGCGTCCTTGAATTGGCTGTAGCTGACCCTTCGAACTCCCGCATCCTGGAACAGCGTGCGCAGGAACAGAAAGCCCATGATCGCCACCAGGACGTAGACGAGCGGCGAGCCCAGCCGGAACCAGCGCCCTTCGCCGGGGCGCTTCTCGAATTTCTTCCCTCTAGGGTTCAAGCCCGGAACCTGCTTCATCGGCCGCCCCGATCTCCTCCGCGCGCTTGCCCGTTTGGATGGCGAGCGTTGCCACTCAAGATGCGCACCTTCTGCGAAGCGTCAACATCGGGAAATATTCATAACCGACGCGATCGCTCGCCCGCTCGCAGAAGTCCCTAGTGGTCCAGGTCCAGCAGCTTCTCCAGCGTTCGGGCATCCGCGTCGGGGAACCGGTATTGGCTCATCTCCTCCAGGGTTACCCACCGGTGATCGTGCACGCGCAGGTGTTTGATCTCCGAGTCGCCCGACAGAAGACTGCAGCGAAAGACCCGAAAGTCGATTTCGTAGTCCGGGTAGTCGTGCCGCAGGTGCATCGCCTCCTCTTCCACCTGAACCCGGATGCCCATCTCTTCTTCCAGCTCGCGCGCCAGCGCCTGTTGATCGCTTTCCCCCTCCTGCACTCGACCGCCGGGGAATTCCCAGAGCAGCGGCAGCGAAGCCGTCGGACGACGCTGGGTGATCAGGTATCGTCCCTCTTCGTTCTGCAACATCGCGCCGACGACGCGAATATAACGGCGGCTCATGGCGCCCCTCTCCGGCGGGCTGCGTAACACGAGCGCGTTCGTTTTCCAAACGCCGCAGCGTGACTCTGACTAGAGTGCGCAGGCGATGAGCTCGATCCAATTTCTCGGCGCAGCGGGGACCGTCACCGGCTCCAAGTTCCTTCTCGAGCATCAAGGCCGGCGGGTGCTGGTGGACTGCGGCTTGTTCCAGGGCGCGAAGGAGCTGCGGCAACGAAACTGGGCGCCTCTCCCGGTCGATCCGAAATCCATCGACGCGGTGGTTCTCACGCATGCGCACATCGATCACATCGGCAGCCTGCCACGGTTGGTGCGGGACGGCTTTCACGGGCCGATCTTCTCTACCTCGGGAACGCGCGATTTGGCGGCGCTGCTGCTCCCCGATTCAGCTCACCTTCAGGAGGAGGAAGCGCGCTACGCCAACGAGCAAGGCTACTCCAAGCACACCCCGGCTCTGCCGCTGTACACCGTGGCGGATGCCCAGGCGGCGCTGCCGCTCTTCCAGACGTTCAGCTACGGAATTTCCAGGGAGATCGTCCCCGGCATCACGCTCAGCTTCGCTCACTCCGGGCACATCGTGGGTTCCGCACTGTGCACGCTCGATCTCGCCGGCAGCCAACAGCGCGTGGTGTTCACCGGCGACCTCGGCCGCTACGACGTGCCCATCCTCCGGGATCCCGAGCCCGTCGAACGGGCCACCACGCTGGTCGCCGAGAGCACCTACGGCGACCGGCAACATGGCAGCGTGCCGGCCATCGAAGCCCTGGCCGAGGCGGTCGCAACAGCGATCCGGCGCAATGGCATGGTGATCATCCCCGCCTTCGCCGTCGGGCGCACGCAGGAGATCCTCTACGATCTGCGACTGCTGGAGGAACAGCGGCGGATTCCGATTCTGGACGTGTTCATCGACTCGCCGATGGCGTGCGACGCGACGCCCATCTATCTCGCCCACACCGAGGAGCACGACGTGGACATGGCGGAGCTGGTACATCGCGGCGTGTCCCCTTTGGCCACCCACAAGACGCACTTCGTGACCTCGGTAGAACAGAGCAAGCGGCTCAACGATCGCCGGGATCCGGCGATCATCATCTCCGCGAGCGGGATGGCGACCGGCGGCCGGATCCTCCACCACTTGAAGCACCGGCTGCCCGATCCGAAGAACACGGTTCTCTTCGTCGGCTACCAGGCGGAGGGCACGCGGGGACGGAGGTTGGTGGAGGGGGAAAAAGAGATCCGGATCCTCGGCGAGATGGTGAAGGTCAATGCGCAGATCACGTCCGTGAGCGGCTTCTCCGCTCACGCCGACTGGCAGGAGATGCTGCGCTGGATGAAGGGATTCCGGTCGCCGCCCAAGCAGACGTTGCTGGTGCACGGCGAGCCGCCGGCGCTCGAGGCGCTCCGGGGCCGAATCGCCTCCAATGGCTGGGCGGTGCACGTTGCCGGCTACCTCGAGACGGTTCAGCTTGACGCGTAGGCGCTGCCTTCCGCAATCTGCCGTTCGCCGAGGGAGGAGCGGGTATGAGCCGGAACATCCGGGCTCCGCGAGGGGCCTCCATCTCCTGCAAAGGGTGGGTCCAGGAGGCTGCGCTCCGGATGTTGATGAACAACCTGGACCCCGAGGTGGCCGAGAAACCGGAGGAGTTGATCGTCTACGGCGGCGCAGGCAAGGCGGCGCGCAACTGGGAATGCTTTGACCGGATCGTCGAGGCGCTGCACAGGCTCAGCGATGATGAGACTCTGCTGGTGCAGTCCGGCAAGCCGGTGGGCATCTTGCGAACCCACGCAGATGCGCCGCGCGTGCTGATCGCCAATTCGAATCTGGTCGGCAAGTGGGCCACCTGGGAGCACTTCCACGAGCTCGAGGCGCGCGGCTTGATGATGTTCGGGCAGATGACGGCCGGCTCCTGGATCTACATCGGCACCCAGGGAATCCTGCAGGGGACCTACGAGACGTTCGCCCAGGCAGGGCGGACGCATTTCGGCACCGCCGATCTCGCCGGGCGCCTGATCCTCTCGGCGGGGCTGGGCGGGATGGGTGGAGCGCAGCCGCTCGCGGCCACCATGAACGGCGCGGTGTTCCTCGGAGTGGAGATCGATCCGGTGCGCGCGCGCCGCAGGCTCGAGACGCGCTACCTGGACGCAATCGCCGGGAACCTCGACGAGGCGCTCTCGCTCTGCGAGGAGGCGAGGAAGAAGCGCCAGCCGAAGTCGGTGGCGGTGATCGGCAACGCCGCGGACATCTACTCGGAGTTGGTGCGGCGGGGCCTTGATCCGGACCTGGTGACCGATCAGACGTCGGCACACGATCCACTGAACGGGTACATCCCCTTGGACTTGACGCTGGACGGCGCGGCCGAGCTGCGGCGAGCGAACCCGGAGCAATATGTCCAACGGTCGAGGCGCTCGATGGCGGTGCAGGTTCAGGCGATGCTCGACTTCGCCAAGGGTGGCAGCCACGTCTTCGATTACGGAAACAACATCCGCGCCCAGGCCCAGCTCGCCGGAGCGGAGCGCGCGTTCGACTTCGAGGGCTTCGTCCCGGCCTACATCCGGCCGATGTTCTGCGAGGGGAAGGGCCCGTTCCGATGGGTGGCGCTCTCCGGAAATCCGGCGGACATCCTCCGGACCGACCAAGCGCTGATGGAGCTTTTTCCGCACAACGAGTCGCTCAAGCGCTGGTTGACTCTGGCTCAGGAGCGCGTCGCCTTCCAGGGGCTACCGGCGCGGATCTGCTGGCTCGGCTACGGCGAGCGCGACAAAGCGGGCCTGGTGTTCAACGATCTGGTCCGTCGCGGCGAGGTCGAAGCACCGATCGTGATCGGACGCGATCATCTCGATTGCGGCTCGGTCGCGTCGCCCTACCGCGAGACCGAGGCCATGAAGGACGGCTCGGACGCGGTCGCCGACTGGCCCATTCTCAATGCCCTCGTCAACGCGGTGAATGGAGCATCGTGGGTTTCGTTCCACCACGGCGGCGGCGTGGGAATCGGCTACTCGCTGCACGCGGGACAGGTGATCGTCGCGGATGGAACTGTCGAGGCAGGTCGCCGCATCGCGCGGGTGCTCACCTCGGATCCCGGGATGGGCATTCTGCGGCACGCAGACGCGGGTTACGAAGCGGCGATCCGCACTGCGAAGGATCGGGGCGTCAAGATTCCCGGCATCACCTTGTAGCCAGCCGAGGTCGCTTTGGCGCGCTCGTTCTTGATTCCGCTTTGCGCCGCCCTCCTGGCGGCATCCTGCGCGCCCACCACCGCGAGCCCGATGGTGATGCGCTTCAAGCCGGGAGCGCCCGATCAGTTTTCCGGAGCCCTCGGGGTCCGCACGGGCCCGCGCCTGTCCGCTCCGCTCTCGCGCCAGCTCCGGCTTGCGGGATCCACCTATACCTTCCACGGCGATCGCGACAGCTTCGCCTTTCCGCAGTGGGGCGTGGCCTACGATTTCACCCTCACCCGACTGCTCACCGAAAGGACGGCAGTCCACCTTGGACTGCAGGGTGAGCTGTACGATCCGATCCCCGTCCCGGGCTACGGCGTGTACGTCGGGGCTTCGCAATTCTACGCGTTCGGATCGGTGAGTGTCGCGCCCGCTCTTTGCATTCGAGGAGCGACCGATTTCGGGGTCCTCGCTCCCGGAGGACCGGGAAGCATCGCGGGCGTCGAAGCATCGATGACGTTCACCTATTCGCCGGACCGATTCGTCTCGGTGGGCTTCGTCCCCTTCTTCGGATTGCACCACGTCTGGTCTGACCGGGCCGACAGCCAGGCCACCTACCTGGGCGCCGTGGTGGCGGCGGTGATCACGCTGCCGCTCACCACCGTGGAGCTCTCGAGCGGCTTTGGCCGCGTCTTCATGCCCGGGCTCGACAGTTGGAACGTGCCGATCATCGGCGTGAGAGCGGAGCGCTAGCCGATGCCGGCCTTCGACCTGCTGGTGTGCAATGCGTCCGAGGTGCTCACGCTCGCGGGCGATCCGGCAGATGGCCCAGACCGCGCTCTATCGCCGATCGCCTCCGGCGTCGTCGGCATCGCCAACGGGCGGATCGCCTACTTGGGCTCGGAAGCGGACCTTCCTGCGGACGCGGTGGGCGAGCGCACGCAGCGCCTGGATGCCGCGGGAGGTTTCGTGGGACCTGGTTTCGTGGATCCCCATACGCACCTGGTTTTCGCGGGAGATCGGGCCGCAGAATTCGAGCTGCGCTGCGGTGGGGCGACCTATCTGGAGATTGCGCGCGCCGGTGGAGGGATTGCGAGCACGGTGCGCGCCACCCGCGCCGCGTCCGAGGATGAGCTGGTCGCGCTGGGAAGTCGCCGGCTTCGCGCGCTGCTCGAGCAGGGGGTCACCTGCGCCGAGGTCAAGAGCGGCTACGGCCTCGACCTCGCCCAAGAGCTGAAGATGTTGCGCGCCGTCCGCCGCCTCGCGTCGGTGCAGCCGATCGAGCTGGTGCCGACGCTCTTGTGCGCGCACGCCATTCCGGAAGAGTGGCGCTCCCAGCGCGAGGGCTACGTGCGCCTGTGCGCGGAGCAGATCGTCCCTGGTGTTGCCGACGCGGGTCTGGCGCGCTTCTGCGATGCCTTCGTGGAAGACGGAGCGTTCACCCGAGACGAGGCGCGGCGCATCCTGCGCGCGGCGGCATCCTTCGGCCTCGCTCCGAAGCTCCATGCGGATCAGCTCAGCGATGGCCGCGGCGCCGAGCTGGCCGCGGAGCTGGGCGCGGCTTCGGCCGATCACCTGGAACGCGTTTCCGAACCGGGGATAGACGCCCTGGCTGCGGCGGACGTGGTGGCGGTGCTGATGCCCACCACGACGCTCTTTCTTCGACATCGCCCCTTTGCGCCCGGCCGGCGACTTCTGGATGCGGGCGTGCGAGTGGCGCTGGCCACCAACTTCAATCCCGGCTCGGCGATGAGTGAAAACGTCGCCCTGACGCTCGGTCTGGCGTGCCTGGAAAATGGCCTCACGCCGTCCGAAGCCTATTGGGGCCTCACTCGCGGCGCGGCGCTGGCCTTGCGACGCTCTGACCTGGGGCATCTGGCGATCGGCGCGACCGCGGATCTCGCAGTCTTCCGGTGCTGCAGCCACCATCATCTCCCGTACCATTTGGGCGTGAACCACGTGCGGTACGTGGTGAAGAGTGGCCGAGTCGTCGTCCGCGGCGATGCGGATGCGAACCTGTGCGATGCCGCCTGAGCAGCGCCAGCCAGCGCTTCAGTATTAGACTCCTGGCAATGTGCCGCCTCTTCGGCTTCCGTTCAAATCTTCCGGCGCGCGTGCACCGGTCGCTGATCAGCGAGAAGAACTCCCTGCGAAAGCAGTCCATCGAGCACCCGGACGGATGGGGCATCGCCTATTACGACCGCGACGCAATCCCCGAAGTGGCGCATGGTCTGGGCCCTGCGCACAGCGATCCGGAGTTCGAGCGCGTGAGCAACCTGCTCTCCTCGCACGCCGTGCTCGCCCACGTTCGCCTCGCCTCGGTCGGCGCCATCCATCGGTGCAACGCCCATCCCTTCTTGCACGGCCCCTGGGCGTTTGCGCACAACGGCACGCTCACCGATTTCCACCGGCATCAAGCAGAGCTCGAAGCCGAGATCGACTCGTCTTTTCGGCCGGCCATTCAAGGAGAGACGGATTCGGAGCGCTGCTTCTACGTTTTCATGACCCGGCTCCGGGCGCTGGTGCGCACGGACAATCTGGTGGAGGCGCGGGCTCTGGCAACGGCTTTGGCACAAACCATGGTCGTGATCTCGCGGATCACCGATCAACCGGGAGGCAAACCTTCCTCGATGAATTTCATGGTGACCAACGGACGACTGCTGGGTGCCACCCGGCGCCAGCGGACGCTCTTTCTCTCTGAGGAGAGCCACGGCGAGCCTTCGGGACACGCGCCATCTGAAGACGGAACGGAGCTGGACCAGCTGGTGATCGCCAGCGAGGAGCTGTCCGGTGAGGATCACTGGCACGAAATCCCAGAGGAGTCTGTGGTGGCAGTGGACGGCGAGATGATTTTCAAGCTCTGGCCCGTTTCCGCGCTGGCCGACGGCTCCGGTTAAAGGGCGAGGCGCAACTCCAGGCCAGAAAGAAAGGCCCATCGCCAGCCCTCCGGTTCATCCTCGGTCGTCCGGAACATGGTGTAAGCCGGGTTGAACAGCGCAGCTCCGAGCTCCAGGTGTGGTCCGAGCCTGGCGCGCAGCTGCAGATGCGCTCGGCCTTGCACGGCGAGCAACCCACTGGGCGCAAAACCCAGCTCGATCCCACTGCGGAGCGAAAAAATCTGGCAGAGCGGAAGTCGCCAGGCGGCTTGCACTGCCGCGAATGTGGCGTGGTTGCCAGAGCCGCGCCAGAGCCAGATGTGCCGCAGCGAGAGGAGGATCTCGTAATAGCTGTACAGTGTGAGCCCGGCCGAAGCGCCCTCGATCGCAGTTTGGCGAGCGAGATCAAATGCTCCGTCCAAACCGGCGATGACGGCGAGCACCGAGTGCTCGCGCTGATGGAGATCGAACACGAAATCTTCGCGCGCCACCTCGGACGTGATCTCGTCGTGCGCCGGCAACCGGTGGAGATCCTGCGCCAGCGCGGTGCCCGTTGCTCCAAGCGCCAGCGCGAAAAATACGAAGGGCGTCGAGACCTGGTTGCCGCGCGCGCGCATGGCGTTCACCTGGGATGACCGCACGCGCCCAGGGCGCCGGGCTCTTCGAACTCGAACTGCACGATCGACTCCCAGGGCACCGTCGCCGTCTGCACCAATTGGAGGCCGGCGACTTGAGCAGGCAATTGGCCGGCGCTCGCGTCGAAGCTGGTGGTTGGCACCGGTCGATGACTGTAGATGATCCACTGATCGGCCGTGCGTTCCGGAATCAGCACCTCAGATACGAGGTCGCGAAGTAGGGAGGTGCTCAGCTCGCTCAGCTCGATCGCGGCAAGCTCCTCGGCGACCACGTTGCGCAGCCGTCCAGCGGCATCCAGCGGCGACGACAATCCCTTGAGGGTCGTCTGCTCGATCTCATCCGGATCGCCCTGCACCTCCTCGGCCTTTTGCCAAGCTCGATGGAGCCAGAGCGGCGCGGCACAGATTGCCGGGCTCTTGTCGCGCTCGGAGCGGCAGATCGCCCGCAGAACGTGGAGAAGCTCGCTGGACGGATGATCGATCCGGATCGAGGTGAGCGAGTCGGTCCGTCTCGCCACCCCTCTCAAGTGGTCGCGAACAGGCCACGTCTGGAGATCGTTGAGCAAGCCAGGCGGCAGGCTCCTGCGAGACAGGAACGACGCGCCCATCCAGCTGCGGACTTCGAAGACCGCCACCGAGCTGCTTGGATCGTCATTGGAGAAAAATGTCCAGCGCCCGGCACGCATCCGCGAGCCGATCTCCACGAACCATTCGACCTGCTCGCCCAAGCCACGTCCAAACGGCGAGCTCTCCCGAAGCTCGATCACGCTCACCCGTTGAACGGCGATTTTCCTCGCCGGCGAGCCGAGCCCCAGCCAGGCACGGTCCGGGCAAGGTGCCCCCGCCTTGCAGGCACGATCGGCGATCGAGCTGCGGGATGCGTCTGGCTTCACCCAGCCGCAAGCGTTCCCAGAGAGGCTGGATGAAAACAACGGGCTCGGGCTGGCGATGAGATCCACCTGAAGATGCGTCTCGTCCGAGGAGATGCAGGTCGAGTACAGCGGGACGACCAGCTCCGGAGCACGAGCGGGCCCGGTGAACACGCTCATGCTGGCAAAGCACGGACCTCGCAGGTGACAGATGTTCTGCAAAGCAAAGATCAGATCTGCCGTGGGGTTCTCGATTCGAATGACGCCTACGGCCTCGAGCGGCACCTCCCTTCGGAGGTAGACGCCGCCTTCGTAGACGCGCAGCTCTCGCAGATCGATCCAGCCGCTCCAGCCCGCCGGCGTCTGAATGCGCATTCGGGTCTCGGGACCGACCTGGATGGTGCCTTCCCCGGCCTGAAGGACGAAAGGTCGAGCGTGCCCCGGCTGGCGCAAGGCGGACGCGTGCTCCGGCCTGACGTGGGCGCCCTTGAAATGCGAGATGCATCCGATCCACGCGCAAGCGACCAGGAGAACGGGAGTTCTTCGCACGATTCGAGCCCGCCGCGGCGGCATTCTGCGGTCCTCCCAGCCCCCGTTGCAATCTCCGGCGCCGAAGGCTGCTTCAACCTGAGCATTCTCTACTCGAAGACCTCCGGCGCTAAGAAGCCGTAGGGCGCTCGCGGCTTTCGGTCACCCATCGTCTGAGCAGATCTCTCGGCCCGTGCCCAAAAGCGGAGGCGGTGATCCGGCGATCCTGATCGCTTTCGCCGAACTGAAATTGCAACAGCAGCAGATCTGCGGGTGCCGCGCCGGGGACGCGATCGAGCCATTCCACCAACATGGCTGCGTCTGCGCTCGCCAGATCGGTGAAACCCGTCGCATACAGCTCGTCGTAGTTGGCGATCCGGAAGAGGTCCGCGTGATGGATGGGAATCCGACCTTGGTACGGGTAGACGATGGCGAAGCTCGGGCTTGCCACTTGCGCGCTCGGCACGCCCGCCCCAGCTGCCACGCCCCGAACGAGCTGCGTTTTGCCGGTGCCCAGCTCGCCCACCAGGCCCACGAAGTCTCCGGGTTGGATGATCCTCCCCAGGGCCACGCCGAGAGAAAACGTCTGCTCCGGTGAGCTGGACTGGAAGCAATGCTCCAGGTCGGCTCGCCGCGCGGCTCCACTCACCTGCGCCACCGCACCCAGACCTCCTGAATGCCTTCCAGCAGGTCCGTCGCGTTCAAGCCCATCAGACCGGTTCGGCTCGCGACGAGATCGCCTGCAAGCCCGTGGGCGTATACAGCCGCGATGGCCGCGTCCGAGGGCTGGAGGCGCTGCGCCAGCAGGGCTCCGCAAATTCCAGAGAGCACGTCTCCCGCTCCGGCGGTGGCCATTCCGGCGTTTCCCGTCGGGTTGACGAACAACGTACCGTCCGCGAGCGCGATCAACGACCGCGACCCCTTCAGCACTGCGACTGCGCCGGTTCGGGCGGCAAGCGCCCGCGCAGCACCCGGTCGGTCCTGCTGCACCTGCGCGGTCGTCTTCCCCAGCAGGCGGGCCATTTCGCCGGGATGGGGCGTCAGGATCAGCGGGCATTTGGCCCCGCTGAGCAGATCGATCTGGCCCGCCAGCGCGTTCAGGCCGTCCGCGTCGAGGACGCAAGGCACCGAGCTCTCGCGCAGCAGCGCACCGAGCAGTTTTACCGTTTCGCCGCCGAGCGGAATGCCCGGTCCCAACACCAGGGCCTGCTTGCCATCTATGGCGCGAAGCAACGGCTCGAGATCCGACGGACCCAACGCACCATCGCCGTCCAGCCCGATTCCCATCAGCTCGGGCGCGTGAGACAGGGCCGATGGGATCACCTGCTTTCTGCTGGCGATGGAGACGAGCCCGGCGCCGCTGCGAAGGGCCCCTTTCGCCGCCAGCGCCGCTGCGCCGCTCTTGCCAAAGCTGCCAGCGACCACCAGGGCGTGGCCGTACGTTCCCTTGTGCGAGTCCGGGCGCCGCTCGGGAATCCTGTCGCGCGCATCCGCCTCTTCGAGCAAGTACACCGAGGGCGCGGCAAGGCCCACCGCGGACCAACTGGGGAGCCCGATCTCTGCATCGCTCAAGCTTCCGCACAAGGACGCGCCGGGCTCGAGAACCTGCCCCAGTTTGAGATACCCGAACGAAACGGTGGCGTCGGCTTGCACGCAGGGCGCGAACGCCTGCCCGGTGTCGCTGTGCAAACCCGAAGGCACGTCCGCAGCGAGCACGCGCGCACCCGACCTTCTCCAATTCAAGATTCGCCCGATCGCCTCCGCCGGCGCACCTTGAGGCGGCCGATTGAGCCCGGTCCCGAAGATCGCGTCCACCACCACGTCGCCGGAAGAGACCCTGAGCCCCGCCGGAATGGGTGCCGGCACCAGCGCGGTCGCGCGCAGCGCCAGGTAGTTGCGCTTCGGCTCCCCTTTGAGCTTGTCCGGATCCCCGATCACTTCCACCAAGACCGAGCGCCCGATCGCGGCGAGCTTTCGCGCGGCCGCCAGGCCATCGCCCCCATTGTTCCCCGGCCCACAGAGGATCAAGAAACGGCCGCTCGGCGCGGCGAGCTCGACCGCCTTCTCCGCCAACGCGGTGCCCGCATTCTCCATCAACAGCGAAGCCGGTAGCCCGAAACCCTCCGCGAGGCGCTCGAGCTCGCCCATTTGTTGCGAGGTGACGACAGGCTTCATCGGATCCGGTCCAGTATCACGGCCGCCGCGGCCATGCCGCCATCGTGGGTGAGGGCGAGGAATACTTCCAGGCCTCGTCGCTCCACCTCCGCGAGCGCCTGGCCGCGCAAGTTGAAACGGGGAGCGCCTCGGTCGCGAACGACTTCCATCTCGGTCCAGCGCAACCCGGGCGGCGCGCCGAGTGCCTTCACCAGCGCTTCCTTGGCGGCGAATCTCGCTGCGTACGCCGCCGCGGCGTCGGCGCGCTGCGAGCAGAGCGCCTGCTCGGCACGCGTGTAGACGCGCTCGACGAATCTCTTCCCCCGTGGACCCTCCAGGATCCCGCGCATGCGCTCTACCGAGCAGATATCCAGGCCGAGCCCAGCGACTGCCATGGCTTTACCCGGGGCTCTTGATCAGCTCGAGCATCTGGCGCACGGCTCGATCCAAGCCCACCAGCACCGCTCGGGCGATGATCGCATGACCGATGTTCAGCTCATCGATCTCGCGAATGCGGGCGATGGGCTGGACGTTCACGTAGTTGAGCCCGTGGCCGGCGGCGACGCCCAATCCCAGCTTCGCCGCCACCTTGGCTGCATCCACGATGCGGGCCAGCTCGCGCGAGCGCGCCTGGGCGGCGCGGGCATCGCAATATCTGCCCGTGTGCAGCTCGATCCGATCGGCTCCGCACCGGTGGCTGGCGCGAACCTGCTCGAGATCCGGATCGATGAACACCGAGACGACGATTTCGCCGTCTTTCAGCGTGCGGACCACTTTCTTCAACGCGTCGAGCTGCCCGTTCACGTCCAATCCGCCCTCGGTGGTGAGCTCTTCGCGACGCTCGGGGACCAGGGTGGACATGTCGGGCTTGAACTCGTAGGCCAGCTTCACCATCTCCTGCGTGGCGGCCATCTCCAGATTGAGCGTCGTCTGGCAGCTGCTGCGCAGAATTCGCACGTCGCGCTCCTGGATGTGGCGCCGATCCTCACGCAGGTGGACCGTGATCTGCTCCGCTCCCGCCATCTCGGCAATCGCCGCCGCGGCGACCGGGTCGGGATAGCTGGCTTTGCGCGCCTGCCGCAGCGTCGCCACATGGTCCACGTTCACGCCAAGTCGCTGCGTCATCGCGCACTCCTTACTCCAAATGCGGCGGGCGCGCCCCTTCTCGCCTGGCCCTCCGCGATTCAGGAATTGAGCGCGCGGGACAAAGCATCCGCGATCTCTTGCGCGTATTGCTCGTTGCGCGCCTGATCTGATCCCTCGACCAGAATCCGCACCTTGGGCTCGGTTCCCGAGAAGCGCACGAACACTCGGCCGTCCGACCCCAGCTTCGATTCGATCGAGCGAATCAGCGTCATCACCTGCGGAATCTCGCCCAGCTCGCGCCGTTGCTTGATCGCCATGTTGAGCAGAGTCTGAGGCACCGGCTCGAAGATGGAGGTCAGCTCCGAGAGCGGCTTCTGCTTTCGGCAAACGACCGCCAGCAATTGGAGGGCTGCCAACACCCCGTCCCCGGTGGTCGCATGGTTGAGGAAGATCAGGTGACCGGACTGCTCCCCGCCCAGCGAGTATCCGCCCTTGCGCATCTCTTCCACGACGTAGCGATCGCCCACCCGCGTGCGGCACACCTGCACGCCCCAGCGGGCCACCGCCCGGTCAAGCCCGATGTTGCTCATCACCGTGGCGACCAGGGTGTTCTTTTTCAAGGTTCCGCGCTCCACCAATTCCCCGGCGCAGATGGCCATGATCGCGTCCCCGTCGACGACCTTCCCCTTCTCGTCCACGACGATCAGCCGGTCCGCGTCGCCGTCGAGCGCAATTCCCATCTGCGCGCCGTGTTTGACCACCAGGCGAGCGAGGTTCTCCGGATAGAGCGCCCCGCAGCGGTGGTTGATGTTCTTGCCGTCCGGCTGAACGCCCATGCCGATCACCTTGGCCCCCAGCTCCTCCAGCACCGCTGGCGCGACTTTGTAACCTGCGCCGTGCGCGCAATCGACGGCAACGCACAGCCCCGCCAGGGTGAGCTCGCGCGGGAAGGTGCTCTTCAGAAAGACCACGTAGCGGCCGCGCGCGTCGTCGAGCCGGACTGCCCGGCCAATCTTGGTCGCGGTCGGGCGCAGGTGGTGGATGCTCTTGTTGAAAATCAGATCTTCGATCTTTGCCTCCGCCTCGTCCGGCAGCTTGAAACCGTCGCGCGAGAAGAACTTGATCCCGTTGTCCTGATAGGGATTGTGGGACGCGGAGATCACCGCGCCCGCGTCGGCTCGCATCGAGGTGGTGATGTTGGCGATCCCCGGCGTCGGCAGCGGCCCCACCAAAGCCACGTCCACGCCCATGGAGGTGATTCCGGCCGCGAGCGCTTGCTCCAGCATGTAACCGGAGAGGCGCGTGTCCTTGCCGATCACCACGCGATGGCGATGATCGCCGTTGCGGATCAGGTAGGCGAGCGCCCGCCCCAGCTCCATCGCCACCTCGGCAGTCATCGGGTGGACGTTGGCCACGCCGCGGACTCCGTCCGTGCCGAACAGGCGCGGCGCTGGCGCCGTTTCCTCAGCTTGGTTGACGTTGACTTGGTAGGCCATTCTCAGCACGCATCATCGCAGGTCGAAAATACGGAGCCCACCGGCCCAGGGCAACGTCTCTACTCGCGAGTATCAGTTTCATCCCAAGCTGTCACCTGCCTCTGACGCATTGCCAATGGCCTCCGCCACCGCGAGCGCATCTTTGGCCTCGGCAACGTCGTGAACGCGAAGCACGTCCGCTCCGCCCGCCACGGCTATCGCCGCGAGCGAGCCGAGTGTCGCGGCCAGCCGGGCGCGCGGATCCTTCTTGCCGGTGATCGCCCCCAGGAAGGACTTGCGGCTGGTCCCCACCACGATGGGCAGGCCCAACACGCGCAAATCGCGCAGCCGCCGGAGCAGGAAAAGACTGTGCGCGGCGGACTTGCCAAATCCGATCCCCGGGTCTACCCAGATGCGCGACCGCTGGATGCCTGCGGCCACCGCACCTTTGATCGCCTCGGCAAGGTGAGTCACCACTTCCTCCACCACGTCGCGGTAGCGGGGATCCCGCTGCATCGTCTCGGGCGTGCCCGCCATGTGCATCAGGCAACAGCCGGCGTTCGAAGCGGCCAGCGCACCCGCCATCTCGCGATCGAAACGAAGACCGCTCACGTCGTTGACCAGTGTTGCTCCGGCGGCAATCGCCTCGCGGGCCACCGCGGCGCTGCGCGTATCGACCGAGATGGGCAAGTCTGACTGCTTGCGCAGTCCCTCGATCACCGGGAGAACGCGCGTCAGTTGTAGCTGCGGTGGCACTTCGGTGGCGCCGGGGCGAGTCGACTCTCCTCCCACGTCGAGGATATCGGCTCCGGCCTGCTCCAGCAGCAGGCCGTGCGCGATCGCCTTCTTCGGATCGAGAAACTCTCCGCCGTCGGAGAAGGAATCGGGCGTCACGTTGATCACGCCCATCAGATAGGTGCGCTGCCCGAAGGCGAACGTCCGATCGCCCAGCTTCACCGGTGCCAGGACATGGGTCTCGAGCACGGGCTCGATTGCGGTGCTCAGGGTGGTCATCTCGGGCACCTGCCGGATGCGAGCGAGCAGCCGATGGAATTGATCTCTGCGCCCGCTGAGCAGCGCAGCGTCGGATGCCCGCCGCGGATCGCCGCTCGCAAAGCGAGGCCCTTCCTGCCCGCCGGCAGCGAGCTCCTCCGACGTCCTGCGCAACAAGCGGCCCTCCAGCTCTCCCAGCCCGGTGAGGAGCACCTGGAGGTGGGGCAGCTTTTCGCGGAGGTAGTCGCGCGCCGAAGTGGGCAACCCCATCCGCTCGAACGCCAGATCGAGGTCCTCGCTTCGATCACCGCTGATCACGCGAGCAAGAATCACAGCCGGGCCTCCGCGGCAGCTAGGCCTTGTTCGGCTCCATCTTGGGAAGCCCTTCCAGCGCGTCGAGGATCTTGCGCTTCTCCTTCTTCTCCAGCTTGGGAGGCGCGATGATCCTGGGAGGCGGCCGCTCTCGGGTGAGCGAGCCTCCCTGCAGCAACACGTTGACGTCTTCCGCGTCCAGCGTCTCGTACTCGAGCAGGGCGTCGCCCACCCGCTTCAGCGTCTCCATGTTCTCGACCAGCAGTCGCTTGCCGCGATCGTAACAGGACATCACGATCTCGCGGACCTCGGTGTCGATCTGCCGCGCGGTATCCTCCGAGTAGTCCGGTCGGGTGGCGAAGTCGCGCCCGAGGAACACCTCGCCCTCGCGATTGCCGAACGCGAGCGGCCCGAGCTTCTGGCTCATGCCCCAGCGACACACCATGGCTCGCGCCAGATTGGTCGCCATCTCGATGTCGCTCGCCGCGCCCGAGCTCATTTCGTCGAACACCAGCTCCTCGGCGATGCGCCCTCCCATGGCCATCGAGATCTGATCGAGCGCCGCCTTGCGGTACTGGTTGTGCTTGTCCTCGAGCGGAAGGGACATGGTCAAGCCGAGCGCCTGCCCGCGCGGAATAATTGTCACCTTGTGGAGCGGGTCGCATCCCGGCAGCAGCCTTGCCACCAGCGCGTGTCCAGCCTCGTGCACCGCGGTGATCCGCTTCTCCTTCTCGGACATGATCATGGACTTGCGCTCCGGCCCCATGATCACCTTGTCCTTGGCCGCCTCGAAGTCGCTCATGTCCACGCGCTCTTTGGACTGGCGCGCGGCAAACAAGGCAGCCTCGTTCACCAGGTTCTCCAGATCCGCACCCGTCATGCCGGGGGTTCCACGGGCGATGATCTCCAGGTCCACCTCCGCCGCGAGAGGAACGCGACGCGTGTGGACGGCTAGCACGCCGATGCGACCCTTGAGATCCGGTCGGGGCACCACGATTCGCCGGTCGAACCGGCCAGGCCGCTGCAGCGCGGGGTCGAGCACATCGGGACGGTTGGTGGCGGCGATCAAGATCACGCCCTCGTTGGACTCGAAGCCATCCATTTCCACCAGCAGCTGGTTGAGAGTCTGCTCGCGCTCGTCGTGACCGCCGCCCAGGCCGGCGCCGCGATGGCGGCCGACGGCATCGATTTCATCGATGAAGATGATGCAGGGCGCGTTCTTCTTTCCCTGCTCGAAGAGATCCCTGACCCGAGACGCGCCCACGCCGACGAACATCTCCACGAAATCCGAGCCGGAGATGGAGAAGAATGGCACGCCGGCCTCGCCCGCCACAGCCTTCGCCAGCAGCGTCTTGCCGGTCCCAGGCGGCCCCATCATCAACACGCCTTTGGGGATGCGTCCACCGAGCTTGGTGAATTTTTTTGGGTCCTTGAGGAACGCGATGATCTCCTCGAGCTCCTCTTTCGACTCGTCGATCCCGGCGACGTCCGAGAAAGTCACCTTGTTGTGGCTTTCGGACAGCAGCTTGGCCTTGGACTTGCCGAAGGTCATCGCTTTGCCGCCTGTACCCTGGAGCTGCCGCATGAAGAAGATGAAGAAGAGGAACAGGAAGACCACCGGCATCCACTGGCTGAGGATGGTCAGCCAGATGCTGTTCTGCTCCTCTTTCTCGTACTTCACGTCCACGCCCTGGTCGCGCAGCTTTTGCATCATCGTCGCGTCGGCAGCCGGACCCGTAGTGCGAAACTTCTCGTTGGTGTCGGTGAACGTGCCGGAGTACGAAGTTCCCTTGATCGAAACGCTGCGGACCTTCTTGTCCTCCACCTTGGACATGAAGGTGGTGAAGGTTGGCTCCTGAACCTCTTCGCTTCCGTGGCTGAAGAAGTTGTAGAAGGCGACAAACAGGACAATCAGAATGACCCAAAGCCCGATCGTCTTATAGCTGGAACGCACGTGTCAGAAGCCTTTCACCGGACCCAAACGGTACCAGCAACCTCGAAATGCCCTCAACTATTTTGGTAGCCGCTCGGCTGCCAACCGCACTGGCGCCACAGTCTATAACGAATGCGTCCATTCTGCGCTCGCGCCTTCGGAAATGGGTTCGGCGACCAAAAACCACGTCGATTCCGGGCGCGGCGGCCGCTCGCGGCGCGCTCCCGAGCGGGGCCAAACGCCCACCACCCACACGATCCTTCCGGCGGCATCACAAATCACAGGAACCAGGTCTCGCTGCTCGACCGGAATCTTCAAATCGACCATGACGTCTTGAAGTTTCCTTCGCCCCGTTTGCCCGCCGCCGATGCGATCGCCGGGGCGGCGCAAGCGGATCGAGAGCGGCAAGGCCGTGTCATCGACGCCGAGATACAGGCTTCCCTGAGCGGACGGTGGACTGCGCGACAGCCGGACCCGAAGACCGGATGGGGGATGAACGAACCAACCGTCGAGCAGCGGGTGCTCCCATTTCTTCTCGGTCCGAAGCGCTGCCGCTGCGCACCGCACCACTCCACCTGCCGACCGGAGGGACAGACCCATCGACAAGGTGGCAGCCTTGCCCCTTCGCACGGCGGCCGCCGCGCGATCGATCGTCCGCAGATCGACTCGACCTCCTGCTTCGCGAATCAGCCGCGCGAGCACCCTTCTCTGAATAGGTGGGGCCAGAGCACGAACGCCCACTCCATCCAACCGATTGCTGCCCAGGTTCAAACGCTTGAACGCTTCGTCCGCAAGGCCGTCGAGCAGCGCGGCGTCCTCGCGAGCCATGGCTGCGAACTGCGCCAGGTGATGGGTGGCCCGAGCGCCTGCCGCCTGCTCGAGCGCGGGGATGACGGCGCAGCGAATCCGGCTCCGGAGAAAGAGTGGGTCCGCGTTCATCGGATCGCGCACGAAGCTGACGCCTTCGTCGGCCAGAAAGCGCTCGACTTCCGCCCGGGAGCACGCGAGGAGGGGGCGGATAATGGTGCCCCGCCGCTCGAGGATCGCGGCAGCTCCGGCGAGCGACGCGCCCCGCGTCAGACGCATCAGCACCGTCTCCGCCTGGTCAGAGGCAGTGTGCGCCGTGGCGACGAAGTCCAGGCCGCGGGCCGCGCGGATCTCTTCCAGTGCGGCGTACCGAGCTTCGCGCGCGCGCTCCTCGAGGGAGGGGCCCGCAGCGACCGAAAGCGCCCGATGGTTGAAGAAGAGGCCCAGCTGCGAGGAGAGTTGGCGGACCTGTTCGACCTCGGAGGGCGCGGTGGCGCGAAGCCCGTGGTCGAGGCTTGCGACCTCCACGGAAAGTCCGAGCGGGCCACACAGCCGCGCGGTGCCGATAAGCAGCGCGGTGGAATCGGCGCCTCCCGACACTGCCATCAGGAGGCGGCGACCCGTCGCCCCCAGGCGGCCATAGGCCTCGGCAAGCTTTTGGACTAGGGAGGGATAGGGTGCGATTCTGCGCGACACAAGACCTAGAAAGCCGTCGGAACCACTTCGATTTTCGACCGACCGACAGCAGGTTGAAGGGCGAGAAGGTCCATCTTATGATCATGGGAACAAAGGCGACAGCCTGCCGTTTTTAACAAATGTGAGGGCCGTTGGTTTTACAGATGAAGGATTGAGGGGGACATCGGAATGTCTGTTCAGGAAAGCGTGTTACGCAATCGATTTTGCGGATGAATAGTTGGGCCTAGGGGTCCCCCCCCTCCCCCTCTGGGCCCACGGGGCCGCTGGGATTTCATCTCCGCGGTCCCACTTTCGAGAGCCCCGGGTTCCGGATGGAATCCGGGGCTCGTTTTTTTGCGTGCCCTCACTTGCGAGCACTGCGGCTTTGTGGCAGCGACGCCAGCTCGGGTTCAGACCGCGAAACAGGGAAAACGTTGACCAGATCGACAGTCTGGCGGATAAACTCACTCCGTTTTCTCAGGTGGTCAGCTTTTCTTTCTTGCACCGGAGACCCCCGTATGGCTGGTGGTACTGACAAGAGAAAGCAGTCCCTCTACTTTCCCGAGGAAATGCTGAAGGAGATACAGGAGGAGGCGAACCGGCAGGATCGCTCCCTCTCCTGGGTCGTGCAGCAGGCTTGGAAGATCGCCCGGGAACGGATCAAGGCCTTTCCAGCGGTGAATGACGTGACCAGCGAGGAAGCCGTGGCTGGTCGCCGCGAGGAGTAGCCGGTGTCGCACGCGGACAACCGGAAACAGAGCCTGTATTTCCCCGAAGAGATGCTGGACGAGATCCAGCGCGAGGCGGGCCGACAGGATCGCTCGCTCTCGTGGATCGTCCAGCAAGCCTGGAGGGTGGCGCGAGCGGATATCCGGCGAATCCCCTCGCCGAATGACGTTCTGCCGGCGGCAACCGTCCAGGTGGGTCCCTCGCCCGGGGGCAAGCTACCTTAGTCGCAGCCCCGGTCACTCTTTGCGCCGCGAGCGCGTCTGAGGTAGTCGGCCTTTCAAGGCGCTGCACCCGGCATCGAGCAGGCCGGCGTTCTGATTGATCACGCCCCGAGAGGCAATCGACGATGCATATGAAGGATCGGGTCGAGGAGCTCCGGAAGCGGCAAGCTGAAAAGCGAAAGATGGGCGGGCCCGAGCGCCTGCAGCGCCAGCGGAGCAAGGGCAAGTTGGACGTCCGCTCGAGGCTGGACCTCCTTTTCGACCAGGGCACCTTCGAAGAGTTTGGAATGTTGGCGGCGAGCAACGGAAATCTTCCGGAAGAGGAGGATCCGGCGAGGCCGTCTTCCGCCGACGGGGTGATCACCGGGATCGGCGAGATCGACGGACGCCCGGTTGCAGCAGCGGCTTACGACTTCACCGTCTTGGGCGGCTCCATTGGCGAGGTCGGTGAACGAAAGGTGGCGCGCCTGCGAGACCTCACGCTGAAGAACCGGATCCCCATCGTGTGGCTGGTGGACTCCGGTGGCGCGCGCCTCGAAGCTTCCGGAAGCATCGACCCGCGGCAACTCGCGCGGTTCGCGGATACCGGCTACCTGTTCCGAGAGCAGGTGGCGATGAGCGGCGTGGTGCCCCAGGTTTCGGCCATGCTCGGTCCAGGTGCCGCAGGAACGGCGTACATCCCCGGCCTGGCCGATTTCGTCCCGATGGTGAAAGGGACGAGCTCGATCGCCATCGGCGGTCCGTATTTGGTCGAGTCCGTGGTCGGCGAGAAGGTGACCGAGGAAGAGCTGGGTGGCTCCCGGATTCACACGGAGATCTCCGGCAACGCGGACGCGGAGTATCCCGACGATGCGGCGTGTCTGACCGCCGTGCGCGAGTACCTTTCCTTTTTCCCGTCCCACTGCGAGCAAAAGCCGCCTCGCCGCGATTGCGCGGACCCGATCGACCGGGCGGACGACGACTTGCTGCAGATAGTCCCCGAGAATCCGCGCCAAGCGTTTGACATGCACAAGGTGATCGCCGCCGTCGTCGACGATCGCCAGTTCTTCCCGATCAAGGCGCGCTTCGCGCGGAACATCATCACCGGCTTGGCTCGCATTGCCGGCTATCCCCTCGGGATCGTGGCCAGCAACTCGATGTTCTACGGCGGGGTGTTGGACCTGAACGCTTCGGACAAGGCGGCGCGTTTCGTGAACGTGTGCGACGCCTTCAACATCCCGCTGCTGTTTCTGCAGGACGTCCCCGGCTTCATGGTCGGAACCAAGGTGGAGCAGCAGGGGATCATCCGCCACGGAGCGAAGCTCCTCTACGCCGTCGCTTCGGCCACAGTGCCCAAGTTCACCATCGTGGTTCGCAAAGGGTATGGGGCCGGCTACTACGTGATGAACGGTCGAGCCTACGAGCCAGATCTGTTGGTGGCGTGGCCCGGCGCAGAAATCGGAATCATGGGCCCCGAGGGAATGGTGGCCATCGGCGCTCGAAAACTTCTGCAGGGCGCCGAAAACGTCGAGGCGGCCAAGGCCACTCAAGCCGAGCTCTCCGCCGCGCTTCGCCAGCACATCAGCATCTACCGGACGGCTGCCCTGGCGATGATCGACGACGTGATCGATCCGCGCCATAGTCGCCGGCACATCGCCCGCGCGCTCAAGCGATCGGAGAACAAGAAGGTGGAGCGCCCTTACCGACGGCGCGAAATCTCGCCAGTGTGAACGGCTTGGCGATGGGGATGATCTATCAGGTCCAGCGCGATTCGGATCGCGAGCTGAGCTTCGCCACACATCCCGGTGCTCGCCGGGGACGGGGCATCCTGTACGCCATGGCACCGCTCCTGCTGTACGTCCTCGCGATCTGCGTCCTGTTCGCCCTGGCCACGCGCGATCTCTCGCTTTGGAGCGCGGTGAAGACCGTGGCCGTCGCGGGGCTGGCCGGCGCAACGGCGCTGGGGCTTGCAGGCTTCGCCCTCGGGCATCGCGTCCGCGATCGGATCGACGTGGATGCGGATTCGCTCCAGGTGCGCCACACGCCTGGGCTTGGCCCGGAGCGGGTATCCCGACTCTCTTGGAACGACCTGGTGGGATTGGCGATCGATCCGACGGTGCGATCGCTCGGCGCCGACGTGAAGCTGGTGGCGGTGCATCGCGACGGCCGGCGCATTGCGCTTGTGGAAGGAGAGCCGCACAGCGGGCAGTTGCGCGAGCTCGCGGTCCGGATGTCGATGCTTGGAGGGATTCCATTACAGGCTCCGCGGTTCACCCGTTCCGACCTCGTCCGCTGACCTGGCGGCCACTCACAACCGAAGAAGCGCTCGCGCCTCCTGGGGCGTGGCAATCACCCGACCTTTGGCCCTCGCGCGCCGCGCCGCCTCAGCCACCAGCTCATGGTTGCCTTTCGCGAGGACGCCCTTGGCGAGGTAGATGTTGTCTTCCAGGCCGACCCTGGCGTTGCCGCCCTTTTCCGCGGCCAGCTCAACGAACGGAAGCTCGTGCCGGGACATGGCGGCTACGGTCCACGTGCACTGCTCGGGCAACGATGCGATGAGAAAGTCCAGGGCCTCGGCCCGCGCCGCCAGTGCGCCCGGCACACCCAGCACGAAGTCGAAGTGCGCGGGGAAATCGATCAGTCCTTCGCGGGCGAGCTGGCGAGCCTCGTCCACCATTCCCGCGTCGAAGCACTCGATCTCCGGCTTGATCCCAGCCCCGCGAATCCGGCGCGCGATCTCGCGAACGAGCGACCGAGGGTTCCAGAAGACGTCGTCCCCGAAGTTCACGCTACCCGTGGTGAGCGTTGCCATCTCCGGCTTGTCGGCACCCTCCAGCGTCAGCGGACCGCAGCGCTCATCCACGCCCATTCCCACTGCGCCCCCGGTAGAGGTCTGGATCAAAACATCGCAGCGCTTTCGAATCTCCCGGATCGCCGCGCGGAAGAGCTCCGGAGACTGCGATGGGGACCCGTCTGGATTCCGCACGTGCAGGTGAACCAGGGCGGCCCCCGCCTCGCGCGCTCGCGCTGCGTCCTCGGCAATTTCCTGGGGCGAGATGGGCAGGTGCGGCGTCTGCTGCCGGGTTGTTTCTGCTCCGACCAGCGCAGCGGTGATCACCATGGGCGGATAGTTCATCGCTTCACCCTCTGCTTGGGCTGGGGCACCACACACGTTCCGCTGGCGCGGCACACCACCACCGGCTTCTCCAAAACCTGGGCCGCGGATTCCGAAATTTGCCGCAATGGCTGAATTACCGCTCGCGCTTCGAAGCGCATCTTCCGGCTGGTCCTGCCTACCTCGATGATTTCGCCCTCCACCTCTAGATAGTCGCCCGCGTGAACGGGCGCGAGGAACTCGATCGAGTCGTAGGCGCGGAACAACCCCTCGTCACCGTCGTGCCGGATCAACAGCTCGGTCGCCACGTCCCCGAACAGCGCCAACACTCGAGCCCCATCTACCAGGTTCCCTCCGTAGTGCGCGTCGTGGCTGCTCATCCGGACTCGCAATGTCGCCTTCAGGCTCAACTGGGCTCCCCCTGGTAGTGGAGCTCCGCGGGCTCCTTTCCCATTTTCTTCAGCAGCGCATGCACGATGAAATTGGCCACGTCGCTCGGCCGCGTGCCCGAGCCGAACCCGGCATCGAAGCCCAGCTCCAGCGCCAATCGGTGATCCACGCGCGGTCCCCCCAACAAGAGAAGCGCCCGTCCCTGGATGCCGGCGGCTCGAGCCGCATCGATGAACTGGCGCGCGTTGTCCTTGTGCACATCTCGTTGGGTAACCACCTGGCTCACCAAGATGGCATCCGCGCTCTTTGCGGACGCTCGCCGGATCAGCTCCTCGTTGAGAACCTGACTCCCCAGGTTGTACGCCTCGAACCACGGGTACCGCTCGAGGCCGTAGTCGCCGGCGTATCCCTTCATGTTCAAGATGGCGTCGATCCCGACGGTATGCGTGTCGGTGCCCGTACAGGCTCCGAAGACGACGATCCTGCGCCCAATCTTCTCGTGGATGAGGTTGTTCAGCTCGTCGAACCCGAGCTTGCGGACGATGGCCTCCGGAACTTCCAGCTCCGCATAGTCGACGTACGTCCCGCTTCGGGCATAGACGATGAAGAACGTATAGTTGTCCGCGGCTGGCTCAGCGGCCGCTACCTTCACGTCTGAAAAGCCCATCTTGCGAACGAACTGCACGGCGGCTTCCTTGGCCTTCTCCGACAGGGGCACCGGAAGAGTGAACGACAGCTGGACCACGCCGTCGTCGCGCCGATCGCCGTAGGGCCGGATCAGTTGTCTGCCGCTTGCCATCTAGTTGCGCGCCTCTAGGATTTCCAAGAACGGGTTGAAGTAGTCCGGCGCCTTCTCGTGCACGCCGTCCAGTCCCTTGCCCGCTGTCTCCTGGCGTTTGACGTCCCCGAAGCGGCCCTTCCCGATCGCCGCGATCAAACCCTCGGCGCGGCACTCCTCCAGGAGGTGGAGGGCATTGGCAAAGACCTCGCGCGCCCTGGTTGCGATCCGCCCATCCTCGCGCACCGTGAATTCCTGATCGATCCCGCGAGCGGCGCGGTGCACGTAGCTGGCGGCTTTCAGCGCCACGTACCTGTCCGCGAGCAGCGGGGTGTGCATCGCCTCGGTCATCATGCCCAGCAGCTGGATTCCCTGTCGCGTCCAGACGGCCACGAGGTCGGCCATCACGTCGTAGGCATGCGAGAAGAAGATGTCCGTCTGCTTGTGCTTGGTGGGAGGCATGTACTTGAGCGGAGCGTCGGGGAAGCAGCGGCGGATCAGCATCGCCTGGGACAGCTCCAGCAGGAGCGTCTCTGGCCGGGCCGGGTCTATCTCGTAGGAGTGCCCCAGCCCAAGCTGCCACGGCTTGAGCCCGGCGTTCTTGGCGAATGACTCGTTGATGAACTGGCTGGCAACGACGGTGTGCGCCGCGTCGTATGCATCGGCGGTGGTGATGTAGTTGTCCTCCCCGGTGTTGATGATGATCTCCGCCAGAGCGCAGATCCGCCGAGAGAAATACTGATCGATGAACGTCCGCCGCATGTTGATGTCCCGGAACAGGATCCCGTACATCGCGTCGTTGAGCAGCATGTCCAGCCGCTCATAGGCGGCGCAGAAGGCGATCTCCGCCATGCACAATCCAGACGAGTAGTTGGTGAGCTGGATGTAGCGGCGCAGCTTGCGGGATTCCTCGTCCAAAGCCTCCCGCATGATCCGGAAGTTCTCCTGAGTGGCGTAGGTTCCGCCGTAGCCTTCGGTGGTGGCGCCGTGCGGCACATAGTCCAGCAGCGATTGAGCGGTGGAGCGAATGACGGCGATCACATCCGCTCCCGCCTGGGCTGCCGCTCGGGCCTGCTCGACGTCATCGTAGATGTTCCCGGTGGCCACGATCACGTACTTGTGAGGCGGCTGCGACATCGGGAGCTCGGCGCGCAGCGCATTGCGCGTCTCGATCCGGCGCTGAAGCTCTTCCACGGCCTCGCGCGTCTCTGCCCGAACTTCATCCCGAAGCTTGGCCTCCGCCTCTGCATTGAGCGGGGCGAGCTGCTGCGGGGGAGCATGGGTCAAACGCTCCACTGCTTCGAGTGGACTGCGGGCGCCCATCTGCAGCGCTCGGCCGTACCAATATGCCGCGCCCTTGTTGAGCAAGCCCGCGGCCTGCAACTTCTCCACCAGTAAATTGGCCAAGGGCACGCCGCCGGATCCGGCCCCGGAGATCCCCAACAGGCGCAAGACCGTTCGCTCGATGGACACCGTCGTATGGCGGCGGATCGTATCCATCACCGGCTGCGTGATCTCGTGGGCCAGCTGCCGAGCCTGCTGCACCTGCGCCTCGTCGACGAAGGGGGCAGCGCTCACAGGTATCGCCTCTCGAACAGCGACCGCAGCCCCGGATCGGAGCGCAGCAGCGCCAGCGTCAGCTCCGCGTGGCCGGGCACGTAGCCGTTGCCGATGATCATCGCCGCATCCTTTCCGACGCCTTCGGCTCCCAACGCCGCCGCGGTGAAGCTGGTGGCCATCGAGAAGAAGATGGCCGTGCCGCCCTGCCGGACGCTGAGCACGGTGGCCATCTCGGTGTTGGGCACTGACGCGCAATTGATCACCACGTCGCAGAGGGCGCCTTCGGTTGCGCGCGAGACCTCCTGCATCACCTCCACCGGACGCGTGGCATCCACCGTCAGGGTCGAATCGCACAGGCCCGCCTCGCGCAAGGTCGACAGCGCGTGATCCGAGACGTCCAGCGCGATCAGCCGCCTCGCCCCGCTGCGGCGCGCTTGAGCCAAGCACAGCGCTCCGCTCTTTCCTGCACCGACCACCGCAACCGTCGTTCCTGGCCGGATGTGTCTGGCGGCGAGCGCCGGCGCGCCGCACACGTCCAGGGCCGCGAGCGAGAGCGCGTCCGGCAGGTCGCTCGGAATCTTGGCGAATATTCCAGTGGAGAAAAGGATGGCGTGGCCGCGCGCCTCGACGCGAGCCGCCCGCGCGTGAACACTTCCAAGCTCCTCGATCGCCAGCGGCGTCAAGGTCAGGCTGACCAGCGAGGCGACGCGGTCGCCCACGCGCAGCTGAGGCGCGCCGGGATGTCGGGCGCCGATCTGCCGCACTCTTCCCATCAGCATCCCGCCGGAATCGGTTACCGGATTGTGCATCTTTCCGCGCTCTCGAATGATGCCGCCGATGATCCGGGCGATCCGCTCATTGCTTTCCTGCGCTTCACGCCGGATCTGCTCGAAGGAGGCGGCGTCGATGTTCAGGCTGTCCACCTCGATCAGCAGCTCGGTGTCGCGCAACGGCAGAGAGGGATCCAACCTCCGCGCCCGTTGGGGCAGCACGCCTTCCTCGCCGACGACCCGGTGTAGCCCGTACTCCTCTAACCACATGCCCCGATCTTACTTCACGCCGCGCCTCCCCCGGCAAAGGCGGACCGGGCAGCCCCCCACACCCCCTGCGAAGCGCAATGTCGCCAACGCAACGGAAGCTGTGCGCTAGCTAAAACACTCGCCTGCTTGCCCTTGCGCATCGCGGAGCCACTTGCCACCCATTGCATTGATTTTGGGCCTGCGCTCGCGCGCGGCGCGGAGGAGCATGCGCTTCGGCGTCGCCATGATTGCCAGCATTTTCCACCCCTCGGTGGGAGGAATCCAAACACACACCCTGCATTTGAGCCGCAAGCTGAGGGAGAGGGACGTGGATGCTTTCGTGATCACGCGACAGCAGGTGGGCTTGCCGCGCTACGAGGAGATCCACGGCGTTCCCACGTACCGGGTGGGACTGGCGCGGGGCGGTTGGGCAGCGGGCGGAGCGGCTTACGTCCTCGAGGGCGTGCGATGGCTGGCGGCGTCAAAGAGCCGTTGGCAGATTGCGCATGCCCAGCAGATGCTGTCGCCGATGTCGCTGGGCCTGTTGGCCCGAGCGCTGCTGGGGCGTCGGCTGGTGGTCAATCCCCACGCCTGCGGGCCGATCGGCGATATCGAGACGCTTCGTAGAGCCCGGCGGGTGACCGGGCGCGCTCGGCTTGCAGCTGCGGTCAAGATGGCCGACGCGTTCGTCGCCATCAGCCGCGACATTCGGAACGAGCTGACGAGCCTCGGCGTCGACGAGAAGCGAATTTGGGAGATTCCCAACGGAGTGGATACCGGACACTTCCACCCAGTCGATGGCGCTTCCAAGCGGCAGCTTCGACAGCAGATCGGATTGCCGGAAGGATGGATGGTCATCTACGCCGGCCGGCTGGCGCCGGAAAAAGGGATCGACGTGCTGATCGATGCGTGGCCGCGGGTGGTGCGGCAGCGGCCCGATGCGCAGCTGGCGCTGGTCGGCGCAGGCAGCGATCTCGGTGACCTTTGCGATCGGGTGGAATCGCTTGGTATCGAGGGCTCGGTTCACTTCGTCGGAGAATGCTCCGACGTCGCCCCGCTGCTGCAAGCGGCCGATGCCTTCGTGCTGCCCTCGAAGACCGAGGGGCTACCGGTTTCGTTGCTGGAGGCGATGGCTTGTGGGCTGCCGGTGGTGGCCACCCAGGTCGGAGGCTCGCGCCAGGTGCTCGAGGATGGAGTCACCGGCGGCCTGGTTCCGCCAAACGAGCCGGTGGCGCTGGCGGACAAGCTGCTGGTGGCGAACCGCGGCACGTCCTGGGGCGCGCGAGCGAGGCGCCAGATTGCCGCCGGCTACTCGCTCGATCTGATCGCCGACCGATTCGTCGCCATGTACGAGAACCTGCTTCGGCTCGAACCGAATTCCATTCCTGGCGCAGCACGCCGTACAGCAGCCTGATGTCCGCCCTTCCTGGTGCCCATGCGAGCAACAGACCCAATCCAGGCAACTGACATCCGGCCATCCAAGACGCTGGCGTATATCGTCTCGCGATTCCCCGCCATCACCGAGACTTTCATCCTGTACGAGATCGTCGAGCTGGAGCGGCGCGGCATCAACGTGGAGGTGTTTTCACTGTTGAGACAACGCGAGCCGGTGATGCATCGCGAGGCGCGAGCGCTGGTGCAGCGAGCGCACTACGGTCATCTCCTCTCGCTGGATCTGCTGCGCTCGAACGTCCGCTGGCTGCTGAGGAACCCGCGGGCGTACCTGAGCGCGTGGCGCGATGCAATCAAGGGGAACTGGCGATCCTGGAGTTCGCTGATGCGCGCGGTCTTCGTGGTCGCGCAGGCGGCGCTGTTTGCCGAGCTGATGCAGCGGAAAAGGATCGAGCACGTCCACGCCCACTGGGCCACCCACCCGACGCTCGCGGCATACGTGATCCGGCGCCTCACTGGCCTGCGGTACAGCTTCACTGCCCACGCGCACGACATCTACGTGGAGCGATCGATGCTGGCGGAGAAAATCCGCGAGGCCAGCTTCGTGGTCACCATTTCCGAGTACAACCGGCAGCTGCTTCGCCGGCTCTATGGAAAGTGCGCGGGCGAGAAGACGGTGATCGTCCGCTGCGGCGTCGATCCGACCGTCTTCGTTCCGCGCCAGCGGCCGCTGCGCAGCGACACTCAGCCGCTGACCATCGTCTGCGTGGCCAGCCTTCGCGATTACAAGGGCCATCCCTACCTGATCAGCGCGTGCGAGCAGCTCAAGGAACGCGGCGTACCGTTCCGCTGCCTGCTGATTGGGGATGGCGAGGACCGACCGGCCATTGAAGCGCAGATCGCCCGCGCCAACCTCTCCGAGCAGGTCCACCTCCTGGGACAGCAATCGCGCGATCGGGTGAGCGAGCTGCTAGCCAGCGCGGACGCGATGGTGCTTCCCAGCGTCGTCACTCCGTACGGCAAGAAGGAAGGAATTCCGGTCGCGCTGATGGAGGCCCTGGCAACCGAGCTGCCGGTGGTGGCAACCGCCATCTCCGGGATCCCGGAGCTGCTGGAGGACGGTCGCACCGGTCTGCTGGTTCCGCAGCGCGACGCCAGGGCGCTCGCCGACGCGCTGATCAAGCTGCACGAGAATCCCGGGCTCGCTCGGCGGCTAGGGAAGGCGGGGCGCGAAAAGGTCTTGCGCGACTTCAACCTTCAACGCAACGTGGGAATGTTGGGAGAGCTGCTGTACCACGATTGGAGCGGCGACCAGCTGGAATCGGGCCAGCTCGAGACGTTGGTGGCGCACGCGCGCGCACAGTCGGCGTAGCGAACACAAGCGGTATACTGGCGACACGCAGCGCGAGATCAGTCGCGCGCTTGCCCCGAGGCATCCCTGGCATCCGCCCTGTCCAAGCTCGAGGTCGCCACGCCCGAGCGAATCGCCTTGGCGCTGCCGGTCGCTGGAATCGGATTCCGTTCGATCGCCTATCTGGTGGACGTGCTGCTCCTCTTCTTCTTCTGGGTCGCCGCGTACTTCGCGTTCTCGCTGGTGGTTTCGGACTTCCTGGGGTCATTCCTGAGCCTCTCCGGCGCGGGAAAGACGCTCGCCGTGCTGGGCGCCTTCGCCACGCAGTGGCTGTTCTGGACTTGCTGCGAGGTCTTCTGGCGAGGGCAAACCCCCGGCAAGCGCCTGGTCCGGATCCGGGTGGTGTCCGACGACGGCTCGGCGGTGAGCGTGCTGCAGAGCGCGGTTCGCAATCTCAGCCGGATCGTCGACTTCCTTCCCATCTTCTACGCGTTCGGACTGCTGACGATGTTGATCTCGCGTCAGAACCGACGCCTGGGCGATCTGTTGGCAGGCACCATGCTGGTCCGCGAGGATCGGATCGACCTTGCCAAGTACGAACCGGCACCGCTGGCCATCAGCGAAATCCGCGTCCCGGTCGGCGCACCGCCGCTCGCCCCATCGGACGTGGAGTTGATTCTCAGCTACCTCCAGCGCGCGCGGGATCTGGGCGGCGTGCCGCGGATCAAGTTGGCCGCCGCGCTGATCGAACGCTACGGCGGGCCCCTTTCCGCCGACGAGCGCCGGGCCATCACTGCCACGCAAGAGGCGGCAGAAGCGTTTCTGCGCTTGCGCGTGCAGGCGGGAGGCTAGATTTGCTCGAGCCGCTGCACGCGTTCGTCGCCCGCCGCAAGCCGGACTGGGAACAGCTTCAGCTGCTGCTGACGAAGCAGCAGCGGGGCACGCTCGCGCTCGACGAGCTTCGTACTCTGGATGCGCTGTATCGCCGGGCCACGGCTGATCTCGCGTACGCGCAATCGTTCTGCTCGGGGACCGACGCGCACCGCTACCTGAACCAGCTGTGCGGAAGCGCCTATGCGAGCATCTATCGACCGCCGGCGGAGCGCCTGGCGGCGATCAGGAAGTTTTTCACCTCGGAGTTCCCGTCGACGCTGCGGGCGGAGCGTCGCTACGTCGGCGCAAGCGCCGCCATCTTCATCGTCGGGCTCTTGCTGGGCACGATGGTGGTGGCGTTGGAGCCGCGCGGTGCAGAGCTTCTGGTCCCCGCTCAGGTGCGCCAGTACGTGGCCGAGAAGCGAATGTGGACCAACGATCTGCTCTCGATCGCGCCGCCGAACCTGGTCGCCTCCGCGATCGCGACCAACAATTTGACGGTGACCATCTTCGCCTTCGCATCCGGCATTCTGGGCGGGTTGGGTACGCTGTTTACGCTGGTCAACAACGGCGTCCAGATCGGGGCGATCTTCGCCCTCTGCACCCGCGAAGGCATGGCGCTTCCGCTGCTGGCATTCGTCGGGGCACACGGTCCGGTCGAGCTGTCGATCGTCGTGATCTCCGGCGGCGCGGGGTTGATGGTTGGCCGCGCGGTGATCGACCCCGGCGAGCTGCCGCGGCTGCAGCGGCTCAATCAGCGGGGTATCCAGGCGGTGAAGCTGGTGCTGGGGTGTGCTCCTTTTCTGGCCGTGACGGCAGTGGTGGAGGGGTTCGTCAGCCCGGGCGATCTCTTCCCGGCTGCGGCGAAGATCGCCTTGGGGCTCGGGCTCGGCGCGGCGTTCTGGCTCTACCTCTTCTTGGGAGGAAGAACGGACGAAGCTGGCTCATCGGGCGGTGATTCCAGTCGGGCACCTTCGGAGTGACGGGTGATGCGACCGTACGCCAGGTTGAGACCCTTCATGCTCTCTGCCGACCCCCCGCGGTCCGGATGGCGCTCCAGCGCGAGCTGCTTGTATCGGTTGCGGATTCGTTCCAGCGAATCCCGCGGAGAAACCCCCAGGACGCGATAGGGATCCTGGCCGTCGAGATCCGCCAGCCACCGCTCCAGCCTCTCCTTCACCGCCGCGAACCCTTCGCCGCTGGGCGCGGCGGCGGTCTTGGGTTGGATTCTCACCTTGGCGTCGACGCGGAAAATCTCCGAGTAGACGCTCGAGAAGCAGCGCCGGCAGGAAGAGCAGTAGAAGTAGCGCACCTGGCTGTCGGTGCTGGAGCGCTCGGTCATCGGGATCCCGCAGTGGGTGCACTCGACTTCCACGGGCTCCGCGGACAAATCGCGCGCCGCATGCGAACCCTTCATTCTCGCTCCTCCGATTCGGCTCCCCGGCGAATCATGCGCTTCAGGCCTCTCGCGGGCTGTTGCATCCGCTACAGTCGTCTTGTACGCGCCCGCGCGGGTTACGCAAAAATTTGGCCTACATCGGCGCAGGCGGCTCCGGTGGCCGCGCTGTGGAGCGGCGCGAGGCTTCTCGTATACTCATCCGCATGAAGATCACACCGCTCGACATCCGACAAAGGCGGTTCGAGACCTCCTTCAACGGCTTCAAAAAGCCCGACGTGGAGGCTTTTCTGGAAACGGTGGCGGTCGAGTTCGAGGAGCTGGCCAAGATCAACGTGGCGCTTCGGGAAGAGCTGAAGCGGATCCAGCTCAAGCTGGATCAGCATTCCGAGCGCGAGCGTGCGCTCCAGGACGCAATGGTCACCGCTCAGCGAATTTCCGAGGAGATGAAAACCGTCGCCAAGAAGGAGGCGGAGATCGTCCTCACCCAGGCGGAGCATCAAGCGGAAAAGATCGTCCAGAGCGCTCACCAGAAGCTGGTCCAGGTGGTCGAGGACATCAACGAGCTCAAGCGACAGCGCGTGCAATTCGAGTCCCAGGTCCGCGCGGTAATCGAGGCTCACAGCAAGCTCCTGGAAGCCTTTCGCCAGTCGACGTTCGCCGAGGAGTGGGAGCGCATCGACGACAACGTTTCCTTCCTGGCACCGAAGAAGGCGGGCTCTTCCGACCGCTAGGGTGCGAAGGTGAGCGAAGCGACCCCTCGACTCCGCGACTGACGTCGCTACGCTCGGGGCGAACGGTGGCGGGCGGACGGGGTGGAAATCTTGTCGGCGAGCTGTGAATACTCTGGCGTGCGCTCGTCAAACACGATTTCGCGCCGCAGGCTGGTCGGCTGGATGGCAGCAGCGGCCGCTCTGGGAATCGCTCCTGGGCGGGCGCCTGCGGCGCCGGTGCATCGGACTGAACCACGGCAAGATGCGCCGCGGAACTCGGTGATCAGACCCGAGCTGATCGCCGGCGAGCTGAACACCGCGCGCTTCCGGATTCTCTACACCAGCCGGTCGGAGACTGCGGCGCGAAACCTGGCCGAGGAGATCGAGGCCACGCGAGACTACTTCAGCAAGGTGCTCTCCAGGGATTGGCCGGGCGTGACCGAAGTCCGTCTGGGCATGGGCCGCCAGGAATTCGAGGGGCTCGCAATCCCGGGCGACAAGCTGCCGAGCTGGGTCGCGGCGCGCGCCTACCCTCTGGCCAACGTGATCTTGCTCGAAGCGAGGTCTCTCACGGAGGCCAATGGCAACGCGGTGCTGCGGCACGAGCTCTCGCACGTGGCACTGGGCCAGCTGGGTGGGGTCTGGCCCAACTGGTTCCAGGAGGGCCTTGCCAAGTACCTCACCGGCGAGCGCGGCTCACTGGCGGAATACGCCACGCTCTTCCGCGCGGTCCGGCAGGACAAGATTTTCCGATTCGAGGACCTCAGCGAGCAATGGCCCGATCAGCCCTCGGATGTGGAGCTCGCGTACGCTCAAAGCGTCGCCTTCGTCAGCTTCCTGATCGATCGCCACGGGCCCGAAGGCCTGGGCAAGCTGATCGACGGGGTCGCGCACGGGTCGCCCTTCGAAACCGAGTTCGCCAAAGCGTTCAAGACCTCCCTGCTGCTGGAGGAGACCGAATGGCGCCACCAACTTCCGGTTCGTTATTCGTGGGTGCCCATCTTGACCAATCCGTCCACGCTGTGGGCCGCGCTGGCCCTGGTGTGCATGGCCGCGTTTTGGCGCCTTCGCTCGCAGCTGCGCAAGCGACGGAGAACCGCCGAAGCCGCAGAGGCCGCCGAGATTGCTGCGTCGCTCCTCAGCCGAGAACCGCCGGGCACCATAGCTGCTTCGAACGACAACGCGGAGCTTCCGCCCGGCCCTTCCACGCACTCCGGCGACTCGGGATGAGCTCGCGCTCTCAAGCTCAGTGCGCATCCGACCAGGTCAGCCCTGCACCGATGTCGACCTTCAGGGGCACCTTGAGCGTGGCGACCGAGGACATCAGCGTTCGCACCAGATCCTGAATGCCCTGCACCTCGGCATCCGGCGCCTCGAAGAGCAGCTCGTCGTGGACCTGGAGCAGCATTTGTGCGCGCAGACCTCGCGACGACAGGGTCTGATCAATGCGGATCATCGCCATCTTGATCAAGTCCGCCGCGGTGCCCTGGATGGGCATGTTGATCGCCGCGCGCTCAGCGGCTTGCGCAGCATTGCGATTGCGCGAGTGGAGATCCGGCATGAACCGGCGACGGCCAAAGAGCGTCTCCACGTACCCCGTCCGGCGCGCCTTCTCCACTGTTTCCTCGAGATAGCGCCGGATTCCAGCGTAGCGCTGGAAGTAGCGGTCGATGATGGTCTTGGCTTCCTCGGTCGAAATATCCAGGCGGATCGACAACCCATGCGGCGAAAGCCCGTAGGCGATCCCGAAGTTCACCGCCTTGGCCGCTCGCCGTTGGTTGGGCGTCACCTCCGAGGGGGCCACGCCAAACACTTCCGCGGCGGTGCGGGTGTGGATGTCCTCATCGCGCTGGAATGCCTCCAGCAGCGCGGGATCCTCGGCAATGTGAGCGAGGATCCGCAGCTCCACCTGGCTGTAGTCAGCCGAGATCAATTGGCATCCCGGATCAGCGACGAAGGCACGGCGGATCTCCCGCCCCAGCTCGCTGCGGATCGGGATGTTCTGCAAGTTCGGATCGGACGAGGACAAACGGCCGGTCGCCGCCGCCGCTTGATGAAAGGACGTGTGCAGCCGACCATCGGCCGCCAGCAGGATGGGGAGCGTCTCCAGGTACGTGCTCTTCAGCTTGGAGAACGCGCGGTAATCGATGATCGCTTTCGGCAAGGGATGCTGCTCCGAAAGCTTCTCCAAGACCTCCTGGTCGGTGGAAGGCCCGGTCTTGCCGCGCTTGAGCACCGGCAGCTTGAGCTCGTCGTAGAGCACCTGCGCGAGCTGGGCGTTGGAGTTGACGTTGAAGGAGTGCCCGGTCTGCTCGTAGATCTTCGCCAGCTGCACCGCGCATTCCGCGTCGACCTTCTTCTCGATGCTGGACAGCATCGTCCGATCCACCTTCACGCCCTTGAGCTCCATTCGCGCCAATACCGGGATCAGCGGTAGCTCGATCTCGCGCGCGAGCTTGCCCAGCCCGGCATGGTCGATCTCGGTCCAAAGCAGAGCGGCCAACCGGCGCGCCGCGTCCGCGCAAGCTCCGTAGCTTCCCGAGCACTGCTCGACCGTCACTTCTTCCAGCGCGGGTCCTTTCTTCCCGGCCGCCGACGGGGATGGAGGCAGCTCGGCCCGCAGCCGCTCCCGAGCGAGATCGGAAAGCGCGTGTTGCCTGCGCGACGGATTGAGGAGGTACGAGAGCAGCTCGACATCGCCATGGGCTCCGCTCAGCGTCAGGCCGATGCTGGCCAACACCAGGGCCAGCGACTTCAGATCGTGGCCGCTCTTGCGGACGGATGGATCCTCGATCAACGGTCCGAACACTTCCTTGAACGCCGAAACCGAAAGCTGTCCAGGCACCCCGATGTATCGATGGGTCAGCGGCACGTAGAACGTCCGCCCGTCCTCGATGGCGATGCCCAGGCCGGTCAGCTCGGCCGCGTAGGGCAACCCGTCGAAGGCGGGAATCAAGGTGACGCTCTTATCGGAGGCCGCCGCGGCCGCTACTTCCTCCAGCTTGGCGCGCTCGGTGATCACCTCCGTGGAGACCGCCAGCGCCGTCGGTGCGACGGCCGGCATCTCCTGCAGCAGCTTGTAGAACTCCAGCTCGGAAAACAGGGCGCGCGCCTCGGGATCGTTGATCGGCCGCCGCGTCAGCTGCTCGATGTCCACCTCGATCGGCAGGTCGGTGCGGAACGTCACCAGCTCCTTCGCTCGCCGAAGCTGCGCGCCGTTCGCTTCGAGAGCTTCTCTGATCTTCGGCTTCTTCAGCTCGGGCAATCGCGCCAACAGGTTCTCGACGTTGCCGAACTGCTGCAGCAGCTCGAGCGCCGTCTTCGGCCCGATGCCAGGTACCTTGGGGATGTTGTCGATCGCATCGCCGATCAGGGCGAGGTAGTCGCGCATCTGCGAGGGATCGATTCCCAGCCGCTCCTTCACCTCCGCCGGGCGGGTGCGCTTGTCGAGCATGGGATCGTAGAGCTCGACGTCCTCATCCACGATCTGGATGAAGTCCTTGTCTGCGGTGACCACCAGGACGCGAAACCCGCGCTCCCTGGCGCGCCCGACCAGGGTTCCGATCACGTCGTCGGCTTCCCAGCCTTCGAACTCCAGCACCGGCATGTTGAGGGCCTTCACCACCCGCCGGATCAAATCGAACTGCGGCACCAGATCGGGCGGCGGCCCTTCACGATTGGCCTTGTAGGTCGGATCGATCGCCTGGCGACCAAGGCGGCTTTCCTTGTCGAATGCCAGCGCGACGTGGGTAGGGGAGAATTCGCGCAGCGTCTTCAGCAGCATGCGCGTAAACCCGTAGACGGCGTTGGTTGGCACCCCCTTGGACGTCGAGAGGCCCGGGAGGGCGTGGTACGCGCGAAAGATGTAACCGGAGGCGTCGATCAGCGTCAGGACCGGGGCGCCGTCCTTCGTCGTCTCGGACATGAATTGCAATAGCCTTAACCTGTGGCGAGCTTCAAGTCGACAGCCAAGCAGGCTACGGACAACGCAGAGCCGCCCTCTTCTGCTCCAGCTTTTGATTCAACTCGTCGCCGGGCACCGCCAGCTCGAGCGCCTCGGTCAATTCCGCGCATCGACGCGCCGAACGCAAGAGCTCGCGGCCTTTGTCGGTGCAATATCGCAGCGCCTGGAGCAGCTGCAGATTGCCGCGATAGAACTGGGCGCCCAGCTTCCAGATCCGGCAGGCGCGCCGCGCGTCATCGCGGTCGGCCCAATACCTGCCCCGCTGATACGAATGGGTGGCCATGTCCCGCCGGATGCTGCGGCTGTAGAAGGACGGGTATCGTTCGGCGAAGTCGCCCATCAGCTTGCGGTCGTATTGAAGGGCCTGCTGGAAGGGCTCCATTGCGCGTTCCGGATCCTCAGCCTGGAGCGCGCTCTCGCCGGCTTTGAACCAGTGCGCAACCAGGGCGATCTCCTTTCGCAGCCCGTCCGCGGCCGCGTGCAAATCCGTTCGCTGGGGATCCTCTCTCACCCTCTGCAGAACGATGATCGCTTCGGAGGTTTTCCCGGACCAGTAGCTCGTCAGAGCATCGGCCATGGACGGATGGTTGAAGCGGCGCTGCAGCGCGCTCCTCACTTCCCGGTGCGCGTCTAAGCCCGAGCCGCTCTGACGAGCTCCGGTCGATTCCGGACACGTCCAGACGCCCGCGCGCGGATGCAGCTTGGCTCTCACCTGCAAGAACGCGCGGTATACCTCGTCCCTGGACCGCCAATCCCCCCGGCGGATCGGCCCAGCCAATTTGAGCGTGTGGCCCGGCGGCGCGCCCAACGGGTCCTGGCTCGAGCTGCGGCAGGCGAGGCCCATGTATTTTTCGCAGGCGGACAGGGCCGCTGACCAGCGCTGCGCTCGAAAATACTTCCTGCAATCCTCGCCTGCTTTCTTCTTGATCATTTCTGTTGCTTGCGCCGCAACCAAGGTCGCTTTGTGCCGGTAGGAGCTGGCCGCGGGAATTTTCGCGAGGCGCTCGAGCGCGTCCTCGGGTTTGAGCTGCTCGAGCGTCTTTCGGGCTGCGACATAGTCTTCGAACGCCTGGCGCTCGAGCTTGACCTGTTTGTACAAGAAATTGGCCTCGCGATGGATGGGATCCTGATCGAGCGCTTTCTGGCAGGCGCTCTCTGCCTTGGCCCAATCCGGCTCTGAGCCGTCCTGCGCTGCCGAGAACGACCGGCACTGACTCAAGTGCTGCTGCAGCTCGGCGCCGTCGAGATCGAACGCTTCGGAAGATTCTGCGCGCCGGGCGATCTCGAGCCGCGCCTGCCTCAGATTCCAGCCGATGGCGATCAGGCCCATTGATCCACATAGAAGCGCCGTCAATCGCCAGCGGCGGAAGCGACGCGGCGGATGCTGGCCGGCGTCGACAGAGGTGAGCTCGCCTTCGGTTCCCGCCATTGCCGCAGATCAGTCCTCCTGGAAGACGGACGTGTCCACGGCGACACCGCGGCGCCGGAGGTCTTCGTAGAACCTGGGAACGAAGCCGGAGGCAACAAACTTTCCGCGAACCCGGCCGTCTTCGGTGAAGCCTTCCTGCCTGAAAGCGAAGATGTCCTGCATGGTGATCACGTCCCCCTCCATTCCAGCGATCTCGGTGATGAAGCAGATCTTCCGGCTGCCGTCTGAGAATCGACTTTGCTGGACGATCAATTGAACCGCCGAAGCGATCTGGTCGCGGATCGCTTTTGCCGGCAAATCCATGCCGGCCATCAGCACCAGCGTCTCGAGCCGGGCGAGCGCGTCGCGCGGCGTGTTGGCGTGCAAGGTGGTGAGCGAGCCGTCGTGGCCGGTATTCATCGCCTGCAGCATGTCCAGGGCCTCGCCCGAGCGGCACTCGCCGACGACGATCCGATCCGGCCGCATGCGCAAGCAGTTCTTCACCAGATCGCGGATGGTGATCGCGCCCTTCCCTTCCAGATTCGCCGGGCGCGACTCCAGCCGCACCCAGTGCTCTTGGGGAAGCTGTAGCTCGGCCGCATCTTCGATGGTGACGATCCGCTCACTGCTTGGGATGAAGGAGCTGATCACGTTGAGCGTGGTGGTCTTTCCGGAACCCGTTCCTCCGGAAATGACGATGTTCTTCCGCGCGCGGACGCAGGTCTTCAGAAAGTCGGCCATTTGCGGCGTCAGCGTCTGGTGATTGACCAGATCCTCGATCCTCAGCGCGTCCCGCTTGAATTTGCGGATCGTCACGCACGGACCCGCGAGGGCGAGCGGCGGAATGATCGCGTTCACCCGACTGCCATCCTTGAGCCGGGCATCCACCAGCGGGCTCGACTCGTCGATCCGGCGGCCGAGCGGGGCGACGATTCGCTCGATCACCGCGAGGACAGCCTGGTCGGAGGAGAAGGTTTTTTCGGAGAGGGTCAGCTTGCCGTTTCGCTCGACGTAGATTTGATCGGCTCGATTGACCAGGATCTCGGTGATCTCCTCGTCTGCCAGCAACCCCTCCAATGGGCCCAACCCGAGCGCCTCGTTGATCACATCGCGGAGCAGTTGTTCGGCGTCGACCTGGGCGGGGAGCGTCCCTGCCTGCTGCATCCGATCGACCAGATCGCGCACCGTACGTTCTGCGCGCGCACGCAGCTCCTGCTGCCCCAGGCGGTCAAGATCCAGTCGACGAAGATCCAATTCTTCAATCAGCCGGTCATGAATTTCCTTGCAGAAGCGCTCGTGCCGCTCAGTGTCTCCAAGCTGTCCAGCCGAAGGTGGAGTCGCTTCGTCACAAGCGTCGCTGCATTCCGAGCTGGGTTGAAATCGCGCCGCGATGGAGAAGTCGCCGATCAAGATCCGGTCCGAGGTCCCAACCCGCCGCGGCTCGGTCACCCTCTTCCCATTGACGAAAGTGCCATTGGTCGAACCCAGATCGGTGACCACGAGCTCCGAGCCCACCCAGGCGATCCGCGCGTGGGACTTGGAGACGTTGCCGCGCGCGAGCACCACGTCGCTCGAAGGTCCGCGCCCCAGCGTGATCTCCTGCTTCTGGAGGTCGCATTGCCGTGTACCGCCATCCTTGTCGAACACCGTGAGAGAAAACATGGGACGCATTCAGTCGAAGATGCTGAATCCGACCTCGCCCCTGGCCTGCTTGTAGCGGGCGTTGATGTCCTGAATGGTGGCGCGGATGCGCTCCGAGTCGGGATTGACGATCCGCGGCGTGACGAAGATGACCAGCTCGCGCTTGCTGGAGTCGAAGGCGCGGTTCTTGAACAACTCGCCGATGATCGGCAGATTTCCCAGGCCCGGCAGCTTGGAGACGAATTTCTGCTCGTCGTGGCTGAACACCCCGGATAGCACGATGGTCTCGCCATGGCGGACGGTGACGCTCGTTTTCACCTTGCGGGTCCGGAAGCCGGGAACGCTGATCGATCCTCCGACTGAAACGGCCACCGAGGTGTCCACTTCCGACACCTCCGCCTCCAAATCCGTCTGGATATTTCCTCGCCGATCGGCCGTGGGTCGCAGCTTGAGGATCACGCCGTACTGCTTGTACTCGACGTTGAAGTGATTGCTGGAGATGAGCGGGATGGGGACCTCGCCGCCGGCGAGAAACTCCGCTTGCTCGCCGCTGGCGCAGACCAGCCTCGGCTGTGCGAGGAGCCGTCCGTACCCATCATTCCCCTGGAAGCTGACGGAGAACTCGCCGTTTCCGTTGAGCGAACCCCGAGCGCTGGCCTCGGCAGGCTTGCCTGAAAACAGCTCCTTGGTGATCGCCGCGGTGGCGGTCGCTGTTCCGGTGACGTCGGTCGGGTACTTGATCCCGTAGCGATCCCGCGCGTTGCGCCGAACCTCGACGAACTGCACCTCGGAGAGGATCATCCTCTTGATTCCCACCGTGAGCAGGCTCTCCACCTTCTCGCCCACCGCCTTGACGATCAGCTCCGCCTTCTGGAGATCCTGCTGGCTTTCGACCGAGCCCTCGACGAAGATCGCCGAGCCCACCACGCTGGCCTCCACGTTCTTGAGGCCCGCCTTCTGGAATTGGGCATTCAGACTCTGCATCACCGCCCTCTTGGCGTTGGGCGCCACTTTCACGAAGCTCTTCACGCTCGGATAAAGGGCAGCCACCTGCTCGATCCGGTCGGTGTCGCCTGCGGAATAGACGTGTCCGTCGAGGTAGATGTGCTCGCCGACGATCCGAACCGTTACCCCCTCCATCTCGCCGAGCAATTTGCGTATCTCGGCCACGATCTCGTTGGGGTCCTGGCGCTTCACCAGGACCATGTATTGGACCTTTTCCCCTGAACTTTGCGTGGCCAACAGGGTGGTTCTTCCCTCGGCAACGCCGATCACCAGGATTTGGTTGCCGCCGAGGTGCTTGACGTCCGCCACCGCGGGATTGGCGACGTAGACGCGCGTGAGCCCTGGAATGGTGAGCGGCTTTTGCATGCCCACCGCAAGAAGGATGGTGGAATTCTCCTCGCCCTGAGCGGCCGTGCCCAGGAGGATGCCCAGTGCTGCAGCACGCACCCGCCATCGCCGCCCACGCCCAAGAGATGAAACGCCCGTTCCCCGCATTCCCCGGGCGCACTAGAAACTGCACCGGCGAGAAATCCTACGAGGGAAAACCCGAGCCTGGCGGCCGGGCGCTCAGCGCATCACCAGCCTGATCTTGTCGCTGCAAATGAAGTATTCGTCGCCGTCGGTCACCTTGCGGCGATTGATGCGCTGCTTGTTGAACCAGGTTCCGTTCGAAGAGCCGAGATCCTCGATGAAGTACTCGTTGCCCTCGCGCAGAATTGCGGCGTGCTCGCGCGAAACCTTGCCGGAGTTGATCACGAAGTCACAGTGCTTGCCCCGTCCGATCAGGAATCGGTCCTTCCCGATCCGGTGCATCTCGCCCGTATCCGCCATCAGGTAGAGCGCCGAGCCTTCCGCTTGCGCCTCCAAGCCGTTGCCCTCGAGGTGTGAGCCCAGCGCCGGCTCCCGTCCGCTCCTGCTCTGGATCATTCGCTCCAGCTCGGCCGCCTTCTCCATCACCCGCTCTGCGACCTGGCGCCGCCCGGGATCGTCTGCCTTGGCCTGTGGCAGCCCCATTCCCAGCAGCTGCTGCGCGGACCAGTCCGCGTTCGGAGAGGAGGCGTCGTCGTCTTCCAGATCCGGAACAGCTCCGGTGGTAGCTGGCGAAGATCTCAATAAGGCCGGCGGCGTTCTTCGATGCGAAGAGCTCTCCGACGGTACCCCGGCATTTTGGAGAAAGCCGTTGTGCCGCGCGAAGGAGAACATGGCCTCGTTGATCAGAGCGTCGCGATCCGAGCCCATCGTTCGGGCCATCTCCTCGAACGCGTCCCAGATGTGATCCGCGATTGCGACTTGCCGGGTGGTCTTCAGCGAATTCGGGTCCATACCGAACGAGGATATTAGACGCGCTGCTCCGGTCGAAGCTAGCGGTAGGCGGTGATAAACCGGGCATTCGCCCGATTCGGGAGGAACGAGATCGGATTGATCTCCAGGATGGCGTTGGCAGAGGGGTAAGCCACGAATAGCCTGATGACGTCGACGCCGCCGGAAACCGTCCCCACGTAGACGCTGGTCGAGGGAAGGTGGAACTCGACTCCGATCGCAGTATCCACCAACAAGAATTCGGGAGCGAAGTTGGACACCGTATTGATCGCGTAAAACCAATCGCGCTGGATGTTCGGATCCCCGGGGCCCATGTTGAATTGGATCTGTGGCACCTTCGGATCGTAGTTGGTTGGATGGAAGTAGTAGCGGTCCTTGCGAGCAGCTTCGTCAGCTGGGAACGCGAACGCTTGGTCCTGGTCCGCCGTGCCGTTGCTCGTCCGACCCATGTATCCCGACGGTGGGCGGTCAGCGCGGGCGAAGACGCCCTCGACGACATACGGCTGTGCGCCGGCGGCGCGGACGGAGAAGGTGCCTGTGCCGCTGCATTGGATGACGTCAGTATCGGGCAAGATCAACGTCGCATTCGGACCTGTGGCGGGAATAATGATGTCTAAAACTCTGGTCTCCGCCGGCGTGCAGCTGGCGAGTGTAACCGCATCGCCCCTCAGCACCCGCGTCACCAGAGAACGATCCACCGCCAGCTGATTGCTACCGCCATTGGTCGAGAGACCGCGCAGCCCAGGAATCGTTCCCTGATAGGTGACCCAGATCGTCTCGTCGATCGTTGCTCCGTGGGCGACCTGGATCGATTCGAACCTCGGGCCTGGCACATACGTCGAGATCTGGGTTCCGGAGGCATCGGCGTAAACAATCGCAGTCGCCTTGGCTACGTCTCCGCTGATATCGATGAAGCGCAGCGCGCCTGCATCAAAGAAATAGACAAGGCCGCTGGACGTGCTCACGACGCCCATCAGGAGAAGCGTGGGCGTCGTCGGATCGTTGACGGGGATGAACAGGGGCGCGCTCGGGGCCAGCGTCAAGCCGGTCGGAAGCGTGCTCCCGAACGTCAGCGGCACCATCGGGTTGCCGGTCTTGTCGAGCGCGATTTGCCCAAGCCGGGGAGAACCTGGCGAGGCGTCTACAGCGAGGACGCTCCCGCACGTGGTGCCGACGCATCCGTCCTCGTCAATTACGCCGAAGACGCGGCTGCCCGCATTCAGCAAGGTCTCGGGGGTATCTCCAATCGCCGGATGGGTCGCTAGGAGGCGAACGGAGCACGGCCGATTTCCGTTCGGGCCGCAGGTCGTTGCGAAAACAAGCTCGGTTTGCTGCTCCGGAGCGGCGGGATCGAGCACGATCGTCCGCCCCACCTTGCTCACCGCGCTGCGCGAGGCAACCACCAGCCGCTTGTTGGGCATAATCAGCAGCGCGCCGATTGGATCGCCGGTACGCGAACCGCCGGGGCCGTATGTGATGCCCGTGGCTCTCATCGGATCCAGCGACCCGCTGATTTTTCCACTCGGCCCCGGGCTGGGAATCGCGATTTGCCAGAGCTGTCCTGCCGCACCGTTGAGGGTGGCAAAGTAGAGCGTGCTCGGCTCGCCATCCCTCGAAGGTCCTTGGGCGGCAAGCGCAGTCACCACGCCTTGAGTAGGCAACCTGGCAAGCTCGACGAGCTGCGTGGTGCGATCAGTGCCGACGATCGAAATCTCCTGGGCGGCCTCGGCCTGCGCATACAGATACGGGCCGGCCACCTCCTGGCCAGCGTCGTCGTAACGCAAGTCGCGCACCAGGTTGACCGGGCGGTCGAGAACGGGAATGGACAGCGGCTCGAGCGGATTTGGAGCGCGGACGAAGTCCCGCGTACTCGCTTTCAGATCGAGGACGCGCAACTCGGCGCGATCGGTCGAGGTGACGAAGAGAAAATCGCCCACTTGTGCCATCCCGTTCGTTCCGATGATGCGCGCGTTGGGGGCCAACTGCGTTTGCGAGCAACCCGCGAGCAGACACCCTGCTGCCAAAGCAACCGCGAGGAGATGCCATCTCATGGCGCCGCTCCAACGCAGGAGGCATCCTGATCCTGAACCAGGCAGGTCTGCTGCTTTCCGAGGTACGCGACCAATGCCGCCGTCTGGGGACGCGCCAAATCCGGCAGATCGATCACCGCGATCCGTCCGTCGCCGAAGTTGCTGACGAAGATCCTCGCCCGCTTGTCCCTCTGCGCTTCGCTTTCAATCCGAACCGCGAGGCCGAAGGGCTGAACGCCGACGTTGGGGATCTGCGCGACCAGGCGGCCCACGCCGTTGTCATAGATGCTGACCGTCCCAGCCGTCGAGGATGTGATGACGACCAGATCGCCAAGACGTCCCACGCTGCCGTCAACGTCGGCCACATTCCTCCGGGAGATGACGCGCACCTCGTTCGGCCCCTCGGGAAGAGGAACCGCGCGCACTACACGCAGCGTTGGGGTGTCGGTATCCACGTTCGTCAGGTCCACCACCACCAGCGAGTCCGGGTTGCGGCCAGCGACGTACAAGCGCGTTTCCTCGGGATTGATTGCCAGCCCGCGCGCCTCGAGAGTGAAGTAGCTGCGTTCGAGCGCGACTGAGTAGAGCACGCGGAGCTGCCGATGAAGGAGCCACACCATCGCGCCACCCGGACCGAGGTATCGGCTGGACAGGTAGAGGAACCGGCCTCCCACGGCAACGGAGTTGGTCGAGGGACCAAATCCGGCCGCCACGAGCCCGAGCGAGAGGAAACTGGTCTCGTCGATGATTGGGTTCTCCGCGGCCACGTTCACCGTGTACGTCTCGAGCTGCAAATTGGTCTTTGGCGGTGAGTCGGCTGGTTTGAGATGAGTGATGTACACCTGCCCGTCTCTGATTGCGACGCCCACCGGTTCGGGAGCCCTCGGCTTGCCGCCGCTCATGAACGGGAGCGATGTGAGGGAAACGGAAGAGTCCGCCACGCAGTCGCGACCGCCGTTCAGGCAGCTGAGGGCGCCGTCCTGCGAATCCACGATCTCCAGCAGATCGCCCTCGGCCCGCGTGGGAATGAACAGCCGGGTCCTTCCGTCTGCCAGGCGAAAACCGTCCATTTCGCCGGCGAAGCTCTGTATGGCAACTTGAGCTATGCCCGATCCGAGATTGTCGATCTGCCGGGGGAATCCGCCAAGCGGGGCCGAGATCGCCGGCAGCTCCGCCACACCGGACAGCGGAACCGAGATCACCGTTCCGGAGTCGTAGCGCTTGTCGAAGTTGGCGCTCGCCACGTAGAGCATGCCCAGCGACGACGTCGTCGAATCGACGTACACCAGACCGCTCGGAAAATAAAAGGCGTCGGTCGGTGGCGGACGCGAGACGGACTGCGGCGTGCAGCCCAGGAAGCCGACAGCCGCAACGACCCAAAGATGTCGCATTCGAAGGGAAGGCAGTCTACGGAGCACGATCGAGCAGAAGCAACTGCTATCCGCGAAAAGCATTCCGATCCGCTCCTGAAAATGGCTCGCTCCTGCCGCCAGGCCCGAGCTAAGCACTCCGGCCCTCGGACGACGCCTCGAGCTGAATCCGCGAAAAATCGGCCACCCTGTTGAACAGCATCCGGGTCTCCCTGAGGAGGTTTATCCGGTTTGCACGCAGCGCCCGATCCTCGGCCATCACCATCACCCTGTCGAAGAACGCGTCGACCGCGGGTTTCAGTCCAGTGATTTCCCGCAGCGCCCCGTGAAAGTCATCGGCTGCGGCCAACCGATCGACGTTCGCCCGCGCGGTCAGAAACGCAGCGTGGAGCGCCTTCTCGGATTCCTCCACCAGATGGCCGGGATCGAGGGCCCCGGAAACGTCCTTGGCCTGCTTTTCGACAATGTTGCTCACCCGCTTGAACGCCACCGCCAGCGGCGCAAAGTCCGGCTGCCCAACGATTCGCGAGAGCGCCTCCAGCCGCTTCCGCGCCGCCACCAGATCGTCGGCGCCGGCGGCGAGCACCGCTTCCACCACGTCGGTCCGGTGATCCTCCGACCACAGCGCGCGAAGCCTGCCGCGGAAAAATTCCAGCACCTGTTCCTTCACCGGCGGCTCCGACGCCTTGCGCTTCACGTCGGCGATTTTCGGCTGAAGCAACCGCAGCGCCTCATCCACCGCGGCGGCCAGCGAGAACCGATAGGCGCGCCCCAGGACGAGGTGGATGATCGCCAGGCAAGCGCGCCGCAGGCCAAACGGATCCGCCGCCCCCGTGGGGATTTTTCCCAAGGCAAAGATCCCGCACAGCGTGTCCAGGCGGTCCGCCAACCCGATCAGCGCGCCAGCGTCCTGCGTTGGGAGCGCGTCTGCCGCGCCTCGCGGCAGGTAATGCTCGAAGATTGCCAGCGCGACCTCCGGCGGCTCGCCGCTCGCCAGCGCGTACTCGCGCCCCATCACGCCCTGGAGCTCCGGGAATTCGCCCACCATTCCGGTCACCAGATCTGCCTTGGCGAGCGTGGCCGCACGCTCAATCGTCCGCAGCAGCCGCGGATCGGACCTGCCGGACAGCTTCGCCAGCGACAGCGCCAGCGCCCTGAAGCGCTCCATCTTCTCCGCATAGCTGCCCAGCTTTCCCTGCCACACCACGCGGCTCAGCTTTTCCACGCGGGCGGCCAGCGGAGTCTTTCGATCTTCGTCGAAGAAAAATCTTCCGTCCGCCAGCCGCGCTTTCAAAACCCGCTCGTAACCGCGGAGAGACAGGCGCTCATCCTGAACAGGGGTGTTGGAAACGGCAATGAACCTGGGCAAGAGCTTTCCGGTCTCGTCGGTCAGCGAGAAGTAGCGTTGATGGCTCTTCATCTCTTGAACCAGCACCTCCACCGGAAGATCCAGGTGCCGGATGTCGAAAGAGCCGACGACCGGATGCGGTTGCTCTACCAGATTGGTCACCTGCTCGAGCAGCGCCGCATCCTCCAGAACGCGAGCCCCGACTGCCCGCGCGGCGGCCTGCACGCGCTCCTGCAGGACGGCACGGCGCTTTGCCGGGTCCGCGATCACATAGGCGCGCCCCAGGGAGAGCTCGTAGTCGGCCGGGGCGCGCAGCTCGATCGGCTGCGGCGCCAGAAATCGATGGCCGTGAGTAGTCCGGCCGCTGCGCACGTCGCCGAACACCACGGGCAGCACCTCCTCGCCAAACAGCGCGACGATCCAGTGAACCGGTCGCGCGAAGCTCTGCTCGACATCTCCCCAGCGCATCGATTTCTTGAAGCCCATGCCATGGATGGCCATGCCCAGCACCTCGGGCAGAGTGCTCTGTGCCGGGCGACCTTGCTCCGTCACCTGCGCGGCCACGTACTCGCCTCTTGGGGTCTGAACGCGCTTGAGCCCGCGGACAGGTACCTTGAGTCCCGCGGCGAATTTTTCGGCCGCCTGGGTCGGCTTTCCCTGCGCATCGAAGGCAGCCTTCGCCGAGGGCCCCACCACTTCGCGCGACACGTCCTCGCTGGCCTCGGCGACCGACTTGATCCAGAGCGCCAGCCGCCGCGGCGTGCTGAAGGCGCGAGATTCGCCATGCGTCAACCGCGATGCGGCAAGGCCTTCGAGCACCAGTCGCCGAAGATCCTCCGCTGCGGGCGAGATGAACGAGGCCGGAATCTCTTCCGCGCCGATCTCCACCAGGAGGTCTTTAGGCACCCCGCGCACCCTCGACCTTGTGGAAGGTCACCGTCTTCCAGTACTCGGAGGCCGGCTTGCCCTCCAGCACCGGGGGTTGCTCACCGACCGTCCAGCGCGTTTTCAGCAGCGGGTAACCGAGGCGTTCGCGCGTGCGCAAATACGCCTCGGCGCAGGAGCGCGCATTGTCTCGCACGCGCTTGATGAAGCTGGCGCGCTCGGTCACCGAGATCGCGCCGCGGGCGTCCAGCAGGTTGAACACGTGCGAGCACTTGAGAGCGTAATCGTAGGCGGGCAGCGGCAGCTCCTTCTGAATCAGGCGCTGGCATTCCTTCTCGTACGCATTGAAGAGCGAGAACAGCAGCTCCGGATCCGACTCCCGGAACGCGTAGATGCTCATCTCTACTTCGTTGGCATGGAACAGCTCTCTGTATTTCACGCCCTTGGTCCACTCGAGGTCGAACACGTTCTCCACGTTCTGCAGGTACATGCAGATCCGCTCCAGCCCGTAGGTCAGCTCGGCCGAGACCGGCTTGCAGTCGAAGCCGCCGCATTGCTGGAAGTAGGTGAACTGGGTGATCTCCATGCCATCGCACCAGACTTCCCAGCCCAGGCCCCACGCTCCGAGGGTGGGCGATTCCCAGTCATCCTCCACGAACCGTATGTCGTGCTGCAGCGGATCGATGCCGAATGCACGGATCGAGTCGAGGTACAGCTGCTGGACGTCCTTCGGGGCCGGCTTGAGGATGACCTGGAACTGGTGGTGCTGGAAGAGTCGGTTCGGGTTTTCTCCAAAGCGACCGTCGGCGGGCCGCCGGCAAGGCTGCACGTAGCCCACGTTCCACGGCTCTGGGCCGAGCGCCCGCAGAAATGTCGCCGGATGCATCGTCCCCGCGCCGACCTCGAGATCGTAGGGCTGGAGGATCACGCAGCCTTGCCCGGCCCAGTGGTCCTGAAGACGGAAGATGAGGTCCTGAAAGTACATTAGGGCGAGGCGGCCAGCGGACAGGGTCGTCCCCGACAGTTGGTGATCACGTACGGCATCTGCTTCCTGGCAACGCAGGTGGTGGCGGGATAATCGCTGTTGCTGAAGTTGAGCAATTGAAAGGTGCCATCTCCGAGCACCAGCTGCGCAGCCTTCCCCGGATCGAGATCAACATTGGTGGGCGCCCCGGTGAATCGGGTGCTGTAGAAGAGTCGCTTGCCGCAGCTGTCGAAGCTGCAGCCGACGATTTTGCCGCTGTTGACCACTCCGAAGGGCGCGGTGTCCGCGGGCAGGAGAATGGCTGCGCCCTGAGCTGAGTCCGCAGCCAGCAGCAGCTTGCTTTGCTGATCGCGAATAACCACCGCGCCATTGCCATTGCCGCTGCCGCTCGACGCATCGACTACCTTGACGGTCAGCGTCTCGCCGACCGCAAGCGCCACGTCACTGCCCTGCGGCAGCGACATAAACACCGCAGCTCGATAGGTGGTGGGCCCGACTTGCCGCTGCATGCGCAGGGTGGTGGTACTGCCATAGGCGATCGAGCCAACCTGGCCCATTCCCGAGTACGTTCTTTTGTTGCCGTCGAAAACGACGGTGAAGAAGCCATTGTCATCTGGCTCCGTGATTCGGATTTGCGAAGAGGGGAAAGCGTTCGCTGGACACGCGCTGGTGCAGCCACCCGCGAAGCACAGCTCGCCGGTCCCGCTGCAGTCCGAATGCTGGGTGCAGGGCGCTCCGCGCTTGGGGCTGATCTCAACCACGCCGTCCGCCACCTTGAACGTCTTGTCGACGCACAGAAACGACTGCGGTGGCAGGCTGCCGGGGACGGGAATGCCCGCGTCCGTCTCCTGGATCGTCGGCGCGGACGGTGCATAGCAGAAGTGAAGCTGAAGCTGCTCGTCGAGCGATGGGTTGTCCTCGCGCCAGCAACTTGGGCCTTGCAGCAGCGAGCTGGAGCAGCTTGCGTTTCCCGAGGAGAGCGCCACCCCGCTCCAAACGCGCTCGCGATTCTCGCCGGGGAGGATTTTCAGAACCAGGGGCTGAACGCTCCGGCCGTCGCAGTTGCAACCCCTGCACACTTGATCGCACGCAAGGCACGGGCACGGCGGAGCTTCGGGGAAGGATCGCCACTGGCCGGAGCCGCCGCGCTGCACCTGCAGTCCCAGGCCACCGTCGGTGTCGTCGACGTACAGAGGATCGGCCGAGGTATTCTTTACCCGCAGCGTAACCGGCGTCGCCGGGTTGGAGCACTGGCATCCGGCGATCGAGGCGGTCAGACAACCGAGGGCAAATAGGCGTTTCATGTCTCGACAATCGACGCGGTTTGCAACGCGCTCAAGCGCCGGAAGTCTCTCGCAGAGATGATACCCAGGTGTCAATCCGGCGCGGCGAGCTTGCCAATTCCACTCTGATTAACGCATCCTTCCCGCCCCATGTGGCGCCGCCTGCTCGCGATCGCGGTACTCGCCTTTCTCGGTTGCGATCGCGGCGGCGACTCCGGAAGTGGCGAGGCGCGCCCGCAGGTGGCTCCGCCCAGGTTGTCCCCGATCGAGCTATTGCCGCCCATCGTGGATCGACAGCCAACGCGGCGCTTCGAGGTGCGCAACCCCGTGCCGGTTCCCGCCACGCAGGTGGATCTGTTCCGTCAATCGCCAGGAGTCGTGGACATCCTGTGGGTGATCGACAACTCCGGATCGATGAGGAACGAGCGGCAGACGCTGGGCGGCAATTTCGACCGCTTCCTGCAGGAGATCTTGCGGGTCAACACCAATTTCCACATCGGAGTGATCAGCAGCGACGCTGCCCACCGCGGCATCTTGCGTGGAACGACGAGGGTGATCACCAACACCACGCCCGATCCACGATCCGTGTTCATCGCCAACACGACCTTCCCCGATTCGCGCGTGCGATGGGTGAACGCGATGCGCATGGCGCAGATCGCTATCAGCGCGCCCCTCACTGATCCCGGACAGCCGAATGAGGGGTTCCTGCGCCCGAATGCGGCCCTGGCGGTGATCTTCGTGGGAGACAAGGAGGACGCGTCCTACGGCGACCCTTCTTTCTATGCGCGCTTTTTGCGAGGCATTCGTGGGAAGGGAAATGAGAATCTGGTTTCGTTCTCCAGCATCGCCGGCACCACGCCGAATGGCTGCTTCCCGCCCGGCGAGCAGATTTATTACGGCGGTCTCGCGCCTCCTGCCTTTCGGCTCTCCTCGCTCGCGACCAGGACGAGCGGCGTGGTGGGGTCCATTTGCGATGCGTCGTTCGAAAACTCGCTGGTGCAGATCGCCCATGCCCTCAAGACCCTGCGGCGGATCTTTCCACTCTCGCTCACGCCGAATCCGGCCACCATCACCGTGCTGGTCAACGGGGTACCGATTCCGCCTGACGAGATCAACGGCTGGCAGTACCGCGCGGAGACGCGAAGCATCACCTTCACCGGCCTCTACGTGCCGCCACCCAACTCCACCATCCGGATTGAGTACGCGATCGTCATTTAACTCGAGACCCATCGTGCGCCTGACGTTGCCCCAAATGGTCGCCTCGCTCCGCACATTGGCGATCGCCTGCGCGCTGTGGGGCGGGGGCTGCGCGAAGACGGGGATCACGCCGCCCTGTCCGCTTGGCTATGCGCTGGACGGGATCACCTGCCTGTGCTCCACGGACCAGGGCTGTCCAGTCGGGATGGGCTGTCAGGACGGCCTTTGCGTCTGCCGGTCCAACTCCTGCTGCCCCACCGGATACCAGTACTCATCCGTCTTCGACGGCTGCTTTTGCAGGGCTTCCAGCTGCTGCCCGCGGGACCACATCTGGCGCGAAGACGTCCAGAAGTGCACCTGTGGCTCGCAGAGCTGCTGTCCTCGGGACTATCTCTTCGACGCGGCGGCCGAGGGGTGCCGCTGCGCAGCGACCTCCTGCTGTCCCCAGGGATTCCGTTACAACGAGGTGGCTCAGAAGTGCGCCTGCGACTCGGACTTGTGTTGCCCGGTGGACTACCAGTTCGATGACATCCGCAAGGATTGCGTCTGTGCGAGAGACGCTTGCTGCCCCAGCGGCTATCGCTACAACGACAGGGTGCGGGCGTGCGTCTGCGTGAGCGACGCCTGCTGTCCGCCCGGTTACCGGCAGGATCCGGCCGGAGAGCGCTGCATCTGTACTCCCGCCGCCTGCACCACGGGGCAGTTCTGCGACTCTGGCCCCGGCGGGTCGGGCGCATGCCGCTGCCTCAGTGACGCTGGCTGCAGGCCGGGTCAATTCTGCAATCCGCTCGGCTTCTGCCAGTCCCTCGCGGGATGCACCGCGAACACCGATTGCCCGCCCGGGACTTTCTGCGACGTGACCACGGACACCTGCATCGCCAATGGCCCGTGCACGCTCGATGAGCAGTGCGCCTTCGGCCAACTCTGCGATCCGGTGACTCGGACATGCCGAGCCGGTTGTCGGCGAGACTCCGATTGCGCGCTGGTGACACCGGTTTCGCAGCCACGGCAAGCCTGCATCAGCGGGCAATGCCAAAACTACTGCCGCGACAACAACGGCTGCCCGGTGAATCTGTTCTGCGATACCGGCGGCACCTGCAGTGCCCGGACCGGCCGAGCAGACTGCAGGGATTGTCAGGCGACCGGAACCTGTCCGCCCGGCTCTGACTGCCTGGTCTTCATCAACGAAGGTCAAACGCGGCGATTCTGCGGGATGCGGTGCAACGACGAACCGGACTGCCCTTCTGGATACGACTGCGGGAGCGTCATCTATGGGTGCCCGAGAGAAGGTGACGAATGCCAAGCAGACTCAGGCCCCAATCGCTGCAGTGTCTTTTTGGTCGAGAACGAGGTCAGGCCCGACGGCACGCTCATCCCGCAGCTCTACTGCGCGGAAGTTGCCACCGGACGACCCCACGTCTATTTCAAGTCGTGCGCGCCGATCTCCGGCTTCTGCCCCGCCGAGGTCCTTCCCTGAAGCACCGGCTCAATCCAGGCCGACCTGGGTCATGAAGTCCACGCTCTTCAGGCGCCGTCCCAAGTGGTGGGAGATGAAGAGATTGAGCAGCTCTCGCGCGCGTTGGCGCAGCGGCGCCGGAAGCGGCGTTCGGTCGCCGGACTGAAGCGCGCTCATCGATCGAACCAAATTGGCGGCCACCGGTACGGCGTACCGCGCCCGCTCGCAACAGTGAAAGCAGATGGCACCGCCGTGCTCTGGGTCGAAGCGAGGCGCTTCTCCGGTGGGTCCTCCGCACAGCGAGCATTGGTCGAAGCGCGGCATCAAGCCTGCGTGCGCCAGCGCATCCAGCTCGAACGCGAGCAACGAGCTGGGACCGGCGGCCCGGGTGTCCAAGCTCTCCAGGTATTGCCGCAGCAACGCGAAGAGCGCCGGATGCGGCTCGCCGTCGCGAACCAGCTCCCGACAGAGCTCGAGGCAATACAGCGCGCGGGCGATCAGCGGAAGCTCTCCACGCGCGGTGTAGAAGACGCGCTGGATCTCCGCGCCATCCAGCCGGAGCGTCTCGCCATGGCGCTCCACCAATCGAGCGCGGATCAGCGTGAAAGGCTCGAGCGCCCCGGCGAATCTCCGCTTGCTCTTGCGCGCTCCGCCGGCGAAGGCGGTCAGTTTGCCGTGCCCTTCAGTGAACAGGGTCACCAACCGATCAGCGTCGCCGTAATCGAGAGTGCACAGCACCAGCGCGTCGTCTTCAAACCGATCCACTCGACAACCTTACCGGTGCAAAGGAAGGTGCACGACGCCGGTCAACACCAGAACCAGCGCGACGATCACCGCCAGCGCGATCACCATCAGCGCCGCCACCCGCGAGGTCTTCTTCTGCGGCCCCGGCACCGCTTCGGGCGAGACCTCGCGAGCGCTCTTCTCGATCTCCTCGAACCGAAGCACTGCTTCCTCGGTCGCCAGCCCGATCACCTGCGCGTAGGCGCGAATATAGTTGAGGACGAACACGCGTTCGGGAAGCCGCTCCACCTGCCCGTTTTCGAGCGCCGCGAGCAGGTTGGCCGGAATCTTGGTCGCGGTGGCCACCTCTGCCCGGGACATACCGCGCAGCTCGCGCTGCTGCGTCAGATATCTGCCAAAATTCACGTAATCCACACTAGTGCAGCTGCTCCGCAAGCCGGCGGCATTCGCCCTTCAGGGCATCGTTGGGCGCCTTTGCCTGGCAGGTGGTGAAGCTCTGCTTGGCGGCTTCGCGCTGTCCGAGCTTCGCCAGGCACGAGCCCTCTCGGTAATAAGCGTCCGCCATATCGGGACAGGCTTCCCGGTATTTTCCAAAATCGCGGCAAGCCGAGTTCAGGTCCTTCTGCTCGGTCTCGATGATCCCGAGCCACTCGTACCCGAGGCAGAATTTCGGCTCCATGGTCACCGCGGTCCTAATATGATCCAACGCCGCCCGGGTGTCGCCCTTTTTGTAGAGAGCCCAGCCTAGGTTTCCCTGCGCGATGTGCGGTTCTCGATAGAGCATGTCGTTCAAGGCTTCTTCGTATAGCTTGATCGCCTCTTCGTAGCGTCCCTGGTCCAGGTACACGTTGGCGAGATTGGTCTTTGCCTGGGAGAAGCCCGGGCGAATTTCCAGGGCCTTTTGGTAGTGGCTGATCGCTTCATCCTGCCGTTTGAATCCGTTGTGGAGCAGCACCCCGAGGGCGTTGTGAGCCTCGGCAAAATTTGGATCCAGGCTCAAGGCCGATTGGAACTCGGCCAATGCACTGTGCAGATCGCCCGACTGTTGGGCATTCACCCCCAGGTCGTAATGAATCTCTGCCCCCTGGCGCTCCTTCTCGCTGGGCACGTGACGGCAGGCGATCGCCGGGAGCAGCAACAGTAGGGCGATTCTTCGAGGGCACCGCACGGTGTTCATCGATACGTCCCTTCCTAGAACGATGAAAAAATCCGACCGATCACCGCTGCGAAAGCTCCGCCGGTTTCGGCTTCCGTCGTTTTCGAGGGCGGCGCCGGGCTGGGCTTCTTGGCTTCTCGGGGCTTCAGCTCGCGCCGGAACGGCGGCAGGTTTTGTAGAAGCTCATTTTGTCTTTCGACCGGCAACGCACGGAAGTTCATGTTGTCGACCATGAAGCCCATCGACTCGAGAAAGGCCAGGGCCTCGTCCTCTTCACCGCGGTACTCCTCCGATGAGACGCTGCGGCGATCCGACACGTAGATCGCGCAATCCGGGACCTCTGCAAGGTAGAGATAAACGTACACCGTGAAGCCGGACGCAGACCTCAAGCCAGCTATGAAAGCCTGCGCCGGCCCGGCCCGTCTGCCTGGGATTGCCAGGTGCGGCGAGTTGATGGACTGGTAGAGCGAGACCACTTGATCCCGGCTTGCAGACAGGCTCCGCCGGCTTTCGTCGATGGTGAACACTTAGTCAGCTACCGGGCAGGAGTCGCGCGCCCGCGCCGCAAGAAGAGCCGTCCCTCAGGTTTCACGATTGCCCCAGCGAGATGGCAGAGCTTTATCGCAGGGAAGCTGCAGGGGCACAAGAAAGGGCACCGGGCTAGCGAGCCGAGAGCAGATCGCGCTCTGCCAAGGCCCAGTTGCCCTCCAGGCCCTCGCCTTCACGAAAGCGGCGAAAATCGCGCCGGACGAGTCGCGGATATCGGCGGAAGTAATCGAGGCCCTTGGAGCGAACCGCGCGACCAATGCGCGCAGGACCTGCGTTGTACGCCATCAGCGCCAGGTCCAGCTCGCCGAATCGATCCTGCAGGCTTCGCAGATATCGGACGCCCAATCGGACGCAGAGGGCGGCGTCGGCGGCCACTTCTTCCCGGGTCAGCCGCAGGCCCTCTTTCTTTGCCAGGAAGTGGAGCGTGCTCGGCTTGATCTGCATCAGACCGCGCGCGCCCTTGGGAGAGACCGCGTCCTCCTCGAACTCGGACTCCACGTCGATGATTGCCAAGATCAAGAGGGGGTCATACCCGGCGCGCGACGCCTCTTGCGCAATCGCAATGCCGAGCTGTCGCCGCAGCGTCAGACCGAGCTCCGGAGCCCGCTTCGATAAGACGCCGTCGATCAGGGAGGAGTCGGCCGGTAGTTCCTCTGCCAACGGCTTCGGATCAGCCGGCAGCGGCAGCACCATCTGCCGAATTGGGACGGAGATGGCCAGCGCCACGACCCCGAACAGCGGGACCTTCCCGCAGCCCAGCGACAGAGAATGGAGGAGCTGGAACAACCGTTTCATACGCTCGCCGCAACCTCACACTGCCCTACCAACCAACCCAACGGTAGGACGCTCGCCTACAACTGCGGTTACTCGGGCGAGCATGGCACGGCCGGCGCTCGGTGAAAAGCCCCCTGAAGAGTCGGATGCCTGTCGGCTAGTCGAGCTTACAAGCAGCCTATTTTGTTGAGGAAAGTGCGTCGAGTTTCTTGGAAATCCGGGTCAGCTCGCGGCTGATTTGGCGAACCTGACCCCATGTCGCGACGCCCGCCGCCTGCAGCAGCCGGTTGTGCCATCGGCTAAGGTGCACCTTGCCGGCTGGACGCAGGCGCCGCGCAATAACGGAGAGCTCCTTCCCTTGCGCTCGTCCTCGGGAGGCCAGCTGCCTGAGGCTCTTTTCAGCCTTCCCGCGCAGTGCTACCAGCCTCTTGCGCGCCAGCGTCAGGCGTTCTCTCGCAAGCTCCGCTGCGGGCTGAAGTGCTTCGGTCGTGTTCAGCATCGTTGACTCCGGGTTTGAGTATGAGGCAGCCTATAACGCAGTGCGTAATGGAGTCAAGATAGCGGCTACGCGGCGCGTTACCGGCCGGCCAGGCCCTGAAGGTACACCTTAGGCGGCGTCGGTCCCGGTGGTGCTCTGCTGAGGCAGCTCGACCGGCATGGGGAGCGGAGGCACTTCGCCATGCGTCGCGGCCAAGGCAGCCTCCATGTGCTGGATTTCGTCCGCCGGGCTCTCCACCTCGATGTCGAGGTGCTTGTACTGCGGAAGTCCAGTTCCGGCCGGGATCAGCCGACCCATGATCACGTTTTCTTTCAAGCCTCGCAGGTAGTCGACCTTGCCATTGATGGCAGCCTCGGTGAGGACCTTCGTAGTCTCCTGGAACGAAGAAGCCGAAATGAACGATTCGGTGGACAGCGAGGCCTTGGTGATTCCCAGCAACAGCGGCTCGCCTACGGCCGGACGTTGGCCGGCCGCCATGATCTTCTCGTTCTCCTCCTCGAAGACCCACTTCTCGACCTGCTCGTCCACCAGGAAATTGGTGTCGCCGACGTCCGTGACGCGGACGCGCCGAAGCATTTGGCGGACGATGGTCTCGATGTGCTTGTCGTTGATCTTCACGCCCTGCAGCCGGTAGACCTCCTGCACTTCATCCACCAGGTAGCGGGCCAGCTCCTTCTCTCCGAGCACCTTAAGGATGTCGTGCGGATTGGCTGCTCCATCCATCATCGGCTCGCCCGCGCGGACGCGATCACCGGCATGCACGCTGATGTGCTTGCCCTTGGAGATCAGGTACTCCTTCGCCAGGTCGGTCCGCGGTTCGCCGTTCACCTCCGGCGTGATGATCAGCTTGCGCTTGCCTTTGGTGTCCTTGCCGAACGAGACGACGCCATCGATCTCCGCGATCACCGCATGGTCCTTTGGCTTGCGCGCCTCGAACAGCTCCGCCACGCGAGGCAAGCCGCCGGTGATGTCCTTGGTCTTGGTGGTTTCGCGCGGCACCTTAGCGATCACCTCGCCTGCGGTGATCTCGTCGCCGTCGTTGACGGTGAGAATCGAACCCTGGGGCAGGTGGTAGCTCGCCGGTTGCTCGCTGCCCGGGAGCAGCTTGAGCTCGCCTTTGGCGTCGCGGATGGAGATCCGCGGCCTAGCCTCGGGGTCCTTTGATTCGACGATCGTCTTGCGGGACAGACCCGTCACCTCATCGAGCGTCTCGCTCATGGTGACGCCTTCGATGATGTCGTCGAACTTCACCACCCCGCCAACCTCGGTGAGCAGCGGCATGGCGAACGGGTCCCATTCGGCAATCAACGAGCCCGGCTCGATCTTCTGCCCTTCCTTCACGAGCAGCTTGGCTCCGTAGATCACCTGGTAGCGCTCGCGTTCACGCCCGGAGTCGTCCACCACCACCACCTCGCCGTTGCGGTTCATCACCACCAAGGTGCCGTCGGCCCGCTTGACGGTTTGCAGGTTGGAGAATTTCACCGTGCCTGCGTAGCGGTTTTCCAGCGATGACTGCTCTGCTCGCCGCGTGGCCGCGCCTCCGATGTGGAAGGTGCGCATGGTCAGCTGGGTTCCGGGCTCGCCGATCGACTGGGCGGCGATCACTCCCACCGCCTCGCCGATGCTCACCTTGCGCCCTCTCGCCAGGTCGCGTCCGTAGCATTCGACGCAGATTCCGCGCTTGGCTTGGCAGGTCATCACCGAGCGGATCTTCACCCTGTCCAGACCGGAATTCTCGATCTTCGCCACCCGGTTCTCGTCGATCTCCTCGTTGGCGCGCACCAGAACCTCTCCGGTGAGCGGGTCGTGGATATCATCCAGGGCCACGCGGCCCAGGATGCGTTCGCCGAGCGGCTCGATGATCTCGCCGCCCTCGACAAGCGCGCCGATGAACAACCCGTCCATGGTTCCGCAGTCGTACTCGGTGATGATCGCGTCCTGCGCCACGTCTACCAGGCGTCGCGTGAGGTAGCCCGAGTTGGCTGTCTTCAGGGCCGTGTCCGCCAATCCCTTGCGGGCGCCGTGCGTGGAGATGAAGTACTGCAACACCGAGAGGCCTTCGCGGAAGTTGGCGGTGATCGGCGTCTCGATGATCTCGCCCGAGGGCTTGGCCATCAGACCGCGCATGCCCGCCAGCTGTCGAATCTGTTGCGCGCTGCCTCGCGCGCCCGAGTCGGCCATGATGTAGATCGGGTTGAACGAGGGCTGCTTGCGGGTGACCTTCTTGCCGTCCCTCTCGCCGGTGACCTCCTCCTGCGAAATCTGCTGCATCATCTCGCCGGCGACTTTCTCGGTCACCTCCGCCCAGATGTCGATCACCTTGTTGTAGCGCTCGCCGTCGGTGATCAGGCCTTCCAGATACTGGTTCTCGATCTCCGTCACCTCTTTGCGCGCGTAGTCCAAGAACTCCTGCTTGCGCTGCGGGATCACCATGTCCTTCAACGCGATGGAGATGCCCGCCTTGGTCGCGTGGGCATACCCGAAGGTGCGGATCCGGTCGGCCAGCAGCACCGTCTCCTTCTCCCCGGTGAGCCGGTAGCAGGAGTCGATCAGATTTCCGAGCTGCTTCTTGTCCAGCACCTTGTTGATCGCGTCGAAGCCCACCTTGCGCGGCACGATTTCCCACAGCAGCACGCGGCCCACCGTGGTCTCTTTGCGCACGCCGTCGATGCGGCAGGTGACCTTCGCCTGCAGCTCCACCTCGCCGTGGTCGTAGGCGGCTCGCACCTCTTCAGGCGACGAGAAGACGTGGCCTTCGCCTCGCGCAAACTCGCGCGGGCGGGTCATGTAGTAGATGCCGAGCACCATGTCCTGCGTGGGAACGATGATCGGCTTGCCGCTCGCCGGGCTGAGGATGTTGTTGGTGGACATCATCAGAACGCGCGCTTCCATCTGAGCTTCCACCGACAGCGGAACGTGGACCGCCATCTGATCGCCGTCGAAGTCCGCGTTGAACGCGGCGCAGACCAGCGGGTGCAGCTGGATCGCCTTGCCCTCGATCAGCACCGGCTCGAAAGCCTGCATGCCCAGGCGATGGAGCGTGGGGGCGCGGTTGAGCAGGACAGGATGCTCTCGGATGACCTCCTCCAGGATGTCCCAAACCTCGGGGCGCTCCTTCTCCACCATTTTCTTGGCGCTCTTGATGGTGGTGACGTAGCCCTTCTCCTCGAGCTTGTTGTAGATGAACGGCTTGAACAGCTCCAGGGCCATGATCTTGGGCAGCCCGCACTGGTGCAACTTCAGCTCGGGGCCGACCACGATCACCGAGCGACCGGAGTAGTCGACGCGCTTGCCGAGGAGGTTTTGCCGGAAGCGGCCCTGCTTGCCCTTGAGCATGTCGGAGAGCGACTTGAGCGGCCGCTTGTTGGGGCCGGTGATCGTCTTTCCGCGGCGCCCGTTATCGAACAGCGCGTCCACCGCCTCCTGCAGCATCCGCTTCTCGTTGCGGATGATGATGTCGGGAGCATTCAGCTCCTGCAGTCTCTTCAGACGGTTGTTGCGGTTGATCACCCGCCGGTAGAGATCGTTCAAGTCGGAGGTGGCAAATCGCCCACCGTCCAGCGGGACGAGCGGCCGCAGATCGGGCGGGATCACCGGGATCACGTCGAGCATCATCCACTCCGGCTTGTTGCCCGAGGTGCGGAACGCCTCCACCACCTTCAGCCGCTTGGCGTACTTCTTCCGCTTGGCTTCCGAGTTGGTCTCGCGCATTTCCTTTCGCAGCTGCTCGGATAGCTTGTTGATGTCGATCGCCTTGAGCATCTCGCGGATCGACTCGCCGCCCATCCCCGCCACGAAGCTGTCCTCGCCGTGCTCCTGCAGCATCCGCTGCATTTTGTCTTCTGAGATCAACTCCCCCTTCATCAGCGGAGTGCTCTTCGGGTCGATCACGATGTAGCTCTCGCAATAGAGGACCTTCTCCAGGTCCTTGAGCGTGATGTCCAGCAGGTTGCCGATGCGGGAGGGCAGCGACTTCAAGAACCAGATGTGGGCCACCGGCGTGGCCAAGGTGATGTGGCCCAGGCGCTCGCGGCGCACTTTGGACTGAATCACCTCCACGCCGCACTTTTCGCAAACCACCCCGCGGTGCTTCATGCGCTTGTACTTGCCGCAGTTGCACTCGTAGTCCTTCACCGGACCGAAGATCCGAGCGCAGAACAGGCCGTCGCGCTCGGGCTTGAAGGTCCGGTAGTTGATCGTCTCCGGCTTCTTCACTTCGCCGTGGGACCACTGCCGGATCTTGTCCGGCGCCGCCAGGGCCATCCGGATGGCGGAAAACGACAGGGGATCCTTCGGCTTCTCGAAGAAATTGAAAATATCCTTCACATTGCCTCCAAAAAATTCTTTGAACTGAAACTCTGCAGGGCGTTTCTCAAGCCGCTGTTACCCCTCCGTCCCCGTCTTGGCTTTCGTTTCCGCCCGGCTGTCGCCGTTTCCGAATTGCCCGTCGCCGTGCGATCGCTGGCGCTCCGGGGGAGCGGTCTCCAGCAGCTCGACATCCAAGCCGAGCGACTGCAGCTCCTTGAGCAGAACGTTGAATGACTCGGGCAACCCGGACTCAAGGACGTTGTCGCCCTTGACGATCGCTTCGTACATCCGGGTCCGGCCCACCACGTCGTCGGACTTCACGGTCAAGAACTCCTGCAGCGAGTAGGCAGCGCCGTAGGCTTCCATCGCCCAGACCTCCATTTCGCCGAGGCGCTGGCCGCCGAACTGCGCTTTTCCGCCGAGCGGCTGCTGCGTGACCAGCGAGTACGGTCCGATGCTTCGGGCGTGGATCTTCTCGTCCACCAGATGGTGGAGCTTGAGCATGTACATCACGCCTACCGTCACGTTGTGATCGAACGGCTCTCCGGTTCGTCCGTCGAAAAGGACCATCTGCCCGCTTCGGGTGAGACCGGCCTCGTCGAGCAGCTCGTGGATCTCTGGCTCGCGAGCGCCGTCGAACACCGGCGTGGCGAGGTGAATCCCCTTTTGCAGGCGTTGGCAGAGCGAAACGATTTCCTTGTCCGCCAGCGTGTCCAGGAAGGTGCGGAACGCCTCGTCGTCGTAGACCTTCTTGAGGTGCTTGCGCAGCTCGTCCGCGCCCCAGTTCTCCTCGATGAATTTCTGCAGCCGCTCGCCCACCCCGCGCGCTGCCCAGCCCAGGTGCGTTTCCAGGATCTGCCCCACGTTCATTCGCGAGGGGACGCCGAGGGGGTTGAGCACGATATCCACCGGCCGTCCGTCCTCCAGGTAAGGCATGTCCTCCTCGGGAAGAATCCGCGAGACGACGCCCTTGTTGCCGTGGCGGCCGGCCATCTTGTCGCCCACCGACAGCTTGCGCTTGATGGCCACGTACACCTTGACCATCTTGATCACGCCCGGCGGCAGCTCATCGCCCTTCTTGATCCGGGCGATCTTCTCGCCGAAGGCCAGCTTTACCGCCTCCTTGTTGTCCTCCAGGTTCTTGAGGATCTCGCGGAGCTTGGCGTCCACTTGATCCCCGACGGTGATCTCCGCCCAGTACTTGTAGGGCACTTGCGAGAGCAGCTCGTCGTTGAGGATGTCTCCCTTCTTGAGCAGCATCTTTCCCTTGTCGTCCACCAGCTTGCCCTGGGCTTCCTTGCCGGACAGCATCTTGCGCAGCCGGTTGAAGGCCGAGTCCTGGATCACCTTGATCTCGTCGTTCTGATCCTTGAGCAGCTTGGCCTCTTCCATCGATTCGATCTGCTTGGCGCGCTCGTCCTTCTCCACGCCCTTGCGCGAGAAGACCTTGGCCGAGATCACCGTGCCCTGGACTCCGGGCGGTACCCTGAGCGAGCTGTCGCGAACGTCGCCGGCCTTCTCGCCGAAGATCGCGCGCAGCAGCTTCTCCTCGGGTGAGAGTTGGGTCTCGCCCTTGGGCGTGATCTTTCCCACCATCACGTCGCCGGGCTTCACCTCGGCGCCGATGCGGATGATCCCCGACTCATCGAGGTCCTTGAGCGCCTCCTCGCCGACGTTGGGGATGTCCCGAGTGATCTCCTCTTTGCCCAGCTTGGTATCCCGGGCGATGCACTCGAACTCCTCGATGTGGATCGAAGTGAAGACGTCGTTCTTCACCAGATTCTCGCTGAGGAGAATGGAGTCTTCGAAGTTGTAGCCCTGCCAGGGCATGAAGGCGACCACCACGTTCTGCCCGAGCGCCAGCTCTCCGGTCTCGGTCGCCGGACCGTCGGCGATCACGTCCCCCTTCTTGACCTTGTCGCCCTTGCGAACGATCGGCTTCTGGTTCAGGCAGGTGTTCTGGTTCGATCGCTGGTACTTGATCAAGTTGTAGATATCGACCTCGGAGGCCACGTCGTGGAAGGCGGCGGGCACGTCGGCCTTGACCACGATGCGCGAGGCGTCCACCGCCTCGACCGTACCTTCGCGACGCGCCACACAGGTGACGCCCGAGTCGCGTGCCACGATCGACTCGATGCCGGTGCCCACCAGCGGGGCGGCCGTGCGAAGCAGCGGAACCGCCTGGCGCTGCATGTTGGAACCCATCAGCGCGCGATTGGCGTCGTCGTTTTCCAGGAACGGAATCAGCGAGGCCGCGACAGAGACCAGCTGGTTCGGCGAAACGTCCATCAGGTCCACGTCCTCGGGGCGCGCCTGGACGAACTCGCCGCCGCGACGGCAGGAGATCAGCTCGCTGAGGAACTTGCCTCGCTTGTCGTACTCGGCGTTGGCCTGGGCGATGGTGTGCTTCTCTTCCTCCAGAGCGGAGTAGAAGGCCACCTCACCAGTGATCACCCCGTTCTCCACCTTGCGATAGGGCGTCTCCACGAATCCGAACTCGTTCACCCGGGCGTAGGTGGACAAAGACGCGATCAGGCCAATGTTCGGACCTTCAGGCGTCTCGATCGGGCAGATCCGCCCGTAGTGCGTCGGGTGCACGTCGCGAACTTCGAAGCCGGCGCGCTCGCGGGTCAGGCCCCCCGGCCCCAGCGCGCTCAGGCGTCGCTTGTGGGTGACCTCGGAGAGCGGATTGGTCTGGTCCATGAACTGCGACAGCTGGCTGGATCCGAAGAACTCCTTGATCACCGCGGTGACCGGCTTGGCATTGATCAGGTCGTGCGGCATCAGGGTCTCGATCTCCTGGAGACTCATTCGCTCCTTGATCGCTCGCTCCATGCGAACCAGCCCGATCCGGTACTGGTTCTCGAGCAGCTCGCCCACCGCGCGGACGCGCCGATTGCCGAGGTGATCGATATCGTCGATCTGCCCTTTGCCGTTCTTCAGATCGATCAGGTAGCGGATCACCTCCAGGATGTCGCGCTTGGTGAGGATCTGCCCATCCAGCGGCTCCTCCAACCCGAACTTGAAGTTCAGCTTGAGCCGGCCAACCTTCGAGAGGTCGTACCGCTCAGGGTTGAAGAACAGGTTGGTGAACAAGTTGATCGCCGTCTCCGGAGTGGGCGGATCTCCCGGACGCAGCCGCCGGTAGATCTCCATGATCGCCTGCTCGGGGGTCTCGATCTTGTCCATCATCAACGTTTCCCGCAGGTAGGGGCCGACGTTGAGGTTGTCGATGAACAGAACTTTGAACTCGTGGATGCCTCGCTTGAGCAGCTCGTCCACTTTTTCCTGCGAGACTTCCTCGTTGCACTCGAGGATCACCTCGCCGGTGTTCTCATCCACCACGTCATAGGCCGAGACCTTGGTCCACAGCTCGTCCGCGTCGATGGGCAGCGTGCGCATCTTCGCCTGCTCAAGCTTCTTGATCGCCGCGCGGGTGAACTTCCGGTTCTTCTTCACAATCACTTCGCCGGACTTGGTCTTGATGTCCCGGGTGGCGCGCTGTCCCGGCAGCAGCTCCAGCTCGACTGACTTTTCGAACTCGGTGGGGCTGTGGATGTAGATGGTCTCGGTGGCGTAGTAGTAGTTGAGGATCTCCTCGGTGGTTCCCCGGAACTCGAGCGGATTCTTTTTGGCGGTGTCCGGCACCGCGCCCAACGCGCGGATCAGGACCGTGGCCGGCAGCTTCCGGCGGCGGTCGATGCGAACGTAGAGCAAGTCCTTGTGGTCGAACTCGAAATCGATCCAGGAGCCGCGGTACGGGATGATTCGCGCGTTGTAGAGCAGCTTCCCCGACGAGTGGCTCTTCCCCTTGTCGTGATCGAAGAAGGCGCCCGGCGAGCGATGCAGCTGAGACACCACCACCCGCTCAGTCCCATTGATGATGAAGGTCCCGTTCTGGGTCATCAGCGGTATCTCGCCGAAGTAGACCTCCTGCTCCTTCACGTCGCGGATCGACTGGGCGCCGGTCTCTTCGTCCTTGTCCCAAACGACCAACCGGACAACCACCTTGATCGGCGCGGAGAAGGTCATCCCGCGCTGATGGCACTCGTCCACGTCGTACTTGGGCTTCTCCAGGTGGTAGCTGACGAACTCCAGCGAGGAGGTCTCGTTGAAGTCGCGGATCGGAAAGACGGACTTGAACACGCCCTGCAGGCCTACGTCTTCCCGCTTGTCAGGCGGCAGATCGGCCTGCAGGAATTTCTCGTAGGACTGCTTCTGGATGTTGATCAGGTTTGGAATGTCGATGATCTTTTGGATCTTCGCGAAGTCTTTCCGTACCCGAAAATTATTCTGAATCGTCGTCGGCATTCTTTCTCCAGTGGCAACGAACTAGCGGGCGCATCGTTCGAGTCTGTAGGCGTTCCAAGGCGATGGACCGGAAATGAGAGGCAGTCCCCCGGAATCGAAGTCGATCCCGCGAGAAAACCCGGATCAGTTCCGGCCTCGAAAGGTGCATCACTTGATATCGACGCTCGCACCTGCGGCGGTCAGCTGGGCCTTGATCTTGTTGGCCTCTTCCTTGTTGACGCTTTCCTTCACCGTCTTGGGCGCGCCTTCGACCAGGTCCTTCGCCTCTTTGAGGCCAAGCCCGGTGATCGCGCGGATTTCCTTGATCACGTTGATCTTGTTGGGTCCCGCACCCGTGAGTACGACGGTGAATTCCGTTTTTTCTTCAACGGCAGCTGGCGCGGCGGCACCGCCGCCGGCGGCCGGTCCAGCGACCGCCACGGCGGCCGCGGATACGCCCCACTTCTCCTCGAGCTTCTTGACCAGCTCCGCGGCCTCCATCACGGTGAGTGCCGACAGGCTGTCCACGATCTGATTCAAGTCTGGCATTTGCGTCCTTCTCTCTTAACGGCCGCGCCCCCGTAGAGCTGGCCGGAAAATGGTCTCCGAACTCTTCTTACGCTTTGGATTATGTCTGCTTCCCCAGAGCTGCCTCTCGAGACTTGATCACCCTCGCGAGCTGGCCTCCCGGTGCGCCGATCGTCCTCGCCATGCGCGCGGCCGGCATGCTGATCAGTCCCACGATCTGCGCGCGGAGCTCCTTGAGCCCGGGCATCTTGGCCAACGCCCGCACGGCCTCGGCATTCAACTTCTTGCCTTCCACCACGGCGCTGCGGACTTTGACGGTCTCCAGTCCCTTGATGAAATCGATCAGGATCTTCGCGGGCGCGATGACGTCGGCGTAGCCCAGGGCCAGTGCCACTGGACCGGTGAAGTCTTCGCGGACCACCTCCAGCGGAGTGCCCTCGGCGGCTCGCTTGGCCAGGGTGTTCTTGATCACCTTGTACTCCACGCCCCCCTCGCGGAACTTCCTTCGCAGGTTGGTCACCGTGGCTACATCCAGCTTGGAAAATTCCGCTACCACCGCGGATTTGACCCGCCCGAACTTTTCGTTGAGGTTTTTGATCACCTGTTCCTTCTCGCTCTTGTGCACTTGACTCACCTCCTCGCATTCGCCCGTCGCGGGCTTGATGCCTGGCCAAAGTGCCAGAGCGAGAGGAACTCACAAGCGAGCGCCACATCGCTCCCTTCGTCTCGGCAGGGCTGGCTTGCAGCCGTTTGAACGCGGAACCAGTTCGAACCCCCGAAACCCATCAGCGGCAGCTTTTGCGGGTTGCCAATTCGAGTGATCAACACCAGATCCGAGTCCCTGCTGTCTTGGACCAGGGACAGACGTCAAGCCTTGGGGCTCGGCGTCCAAATTGCAAAGTCTTGGGCCCATATCGTTCCGGCGGCGAAAAGTCCAGTCCTTTTTGCTCCCTCTAGCGTTCAGCAGGCTAGCGGGCTCAGCGGTGGCGAGCGTTGACCTCGGTGGGGTCAATCTTAATCCCCGGACCCATGGTCGTCGAAAGAGCTATCCCCTTCAGGTAGACGCCTTTGGCGGTGGCGGGCTTGAGCTTCATCACCAGGTCGACCAGCGCGTAGAAATTGTCGCGCAATTTTTCGGGGCCGAAGGATGACTTGCCGAGCGGCGCGTGGACGATCCCCGCCTTTTCGACCCGAAATTCGATCTTGCCGCCCTTGGCGTCCCGCACCGCCCGCGCCACGTCCATGGTGACCGTCCCCACCTTGGGGTTGGGCATCAACCCGCGCGGCCCCAATACCTTTCCGAGTCTTCCCACCACGCCCATCATGTCCGGCGTTGCGATCACCGTGTCGAACTCCATCCAACCCTCGGTGATCCGCTTGGCGAGGTCCTCGGCGCCCACCACATCTGCTCCCGCCTCCTGGGCCTCTTTTTCCTTCTCGCCCTTCGCAAAGACGGCCACCCGCGCGGTTTTGCCCGTCCCATGCGGCAACACCACCGCGCCGCGCACCATCTGCTCGGCGTGCTTGGGATCGACGCCCAGGTTGAGAGCGATGTCGACCGTCTGATCGAATTTGGTGGCGCGCAGGTCGGCGGTTTCCTTGAGGACCTTGAGACCCTCGTCCACGCTGTATCGCTTGCGCCGGTCCACCTTCTCGGCGGCCGCGCGGTACTTCTTGCCTACGTGAGCCATGGTATTCCTCTCAACCGACGATCTCGATGCCCATCGAGCGCGCCGTGCCGGCAACCGTCTTCACCGCTGCTTCGAGCGACCCGGCGGTCATGTCGTTCATCTTGGTCCTGGCGATCTCCTCCACCTGCTTGCGAGTCACCCGGCCGACCTTTTCCTTGCCTGGACTGTGAGCCCCGGACCCCTTTTTCTTCTCGGTGTGTAGGCCCGCCGCTTTCTTGAGCAGCACGGAGGCTGGAGGCGTCTTGAGGATAAAGGTGAACGAGCGGTCCTGGTACACGGTAATCAGTACCGGGATGATCAACCCGTCCTTGGCCTGCGCCTGAGTCTGGGCGTTGAACTGCTTGCAAAACTCCATGATGTTCACGCCCTGCTGGCCGAGCGCGGGACCGACGGGCGGGGCGGGATTGGCCTTGCCGGCGGGAATCTGAAGCTTGACCTGTCCTGTGACCTTCTTCATCGCACGTGACCTCTCGGCTGATCCAGGTTGCCGGGCTCATCGATCTCCGGCCTGCAACCTTCGACTCCCCTCACGATCCCGTCTTCTCCACCTGCATGAAATCCAGCTCCACCGGCGTGGCGCGGCCGAAGATGGAGACCAGGACCTTGACCCTTCCCTTATCGGGATTCACCTCTTCGACGGTTCCATTGAAGTTCGAGAACGGTCCATCGATGACTCGTACGGTATCCCCGTCCTCGAACTGCACCTTTGGCTTGGGCTTGAGCGTGCCTTCGGTGATTTGGGCCGTCAGTCGAGCGACCTCGAAGTCCGCCATCGGCGGCGGCTGCTCATGCGGCGCTCCGCCCACAAACCCGGTCACCTTCGGCGTGTTCTTGACCAGGTGCCAGGTCCGGTCGTTCATCTCCATCTGCACCAGGATGTAGCCGGGCAAGACCTTTCGCCGCGAAACCTTCTTCTCGCCCTTCACCATCTCCACCACCTGCTCCATCGGAATCAGAATCTCGCCGAATTGCTCCTGCAATCCTTCGAGGCGGATCTTCTCCTCCAGGCTCTTCCTGGCCTTGTTCTCGAAGCCCGAGTAGGTGTGTACGGCGTACCATCGCTTGCCGGCCATCAGAGCTTCCCCCATAGGCCGGGCAACCAGTCCACCATCACCTTGTAGGCGAACGTATCGATGCCAAAGAGGATGACTGCCGCGACCAGCGAGGTGACGACCACCGCGGCCGTGGACACCCGGGTCTCTGCCCACGATGGCCAGGTCACCTTCATCATTTCCGACGCGACTTCCAGCGAAAGCCTGCGGACCTCGGGATGGAAGTAGCAGAACGCGCCCGTTCCCACGCTCAGCGCGATGGCCACCAGGCTGGTGACCTTCCACTGGAGCCCCTCGATCAGCTCCGGATCGCGCCAGCCGAAACGCGCCCATGCCAGCGAGAGCACGTGGTCCAACAAGAGGATCAGGATCACGCCGACGACGAGATAGAAGATCACCACCAGCCGCTTTGGGTCGATCCCGGAGCGGTTCGCTTGCTGACTGGCTTCGCTCGCTGTTGCCATATCCCGATCTCACGTCTCCGACAGCAGGCCAGGAGGGATTCGAACCCCCAACACGCGGTTTTGGAGACCGCTGCTCTACCGTTGGAGCTACTGGCCTAGACCTTTCCTTCCTTGTGGGCCGTGTGCTTCCGGCACCGCGGGCAGAACTTGCTCAGCTGCAGCTTGTCCTGCTGTTTCTTCCGGTTCTTCGACGTCGTGTAGTTTCGCTCTTTGCAGACTGAGCACTCGAGCGAAATGATGCTTCGATTTCCCGCAGCCATGATCTGTCTCTTCTAACAGAAGAAGGAGGAGAAAGCCTCGCCGGGCCTTCCACTCGGGATGAACCGCCGACGCGGCAAGGATACTAGGCGATGATGTCGGCCACCACTCCCGCGCCTACCGTGCGACCGCCCTCGCGCACCGCGAACCGGAGCTCCTTTTCCATGGCGATGGGCGTAATCAGCTCCACCTCGATGGTGATGTTGTCCCCCGGCATCACCATCTCCACGTTGGGCGGCAGCGTCACCGTCCCCGTCACGTCCGTGGTGCGGAAGTAGAACTGCGGCCGGTACCCCTTGAAGAACGGCGTGTGCCGCCCACCCTCCTCCTTGGTGAGCACGTATATCTGCGCCTTGAACTTCGTATGCGGGGTGATGCTCCCCGGCTTGGCCAAAACCTGCCCGCGCTCCACGTCCTCTCTCTTCAATCCGCGAAGCAGCGCGCCGATGTTGTCCCCCGCCATCCCCTCGTCAAGCAGCTTGCGGAACATCTCCACCCCCGTCACCACCGTCTTCTGCGTCTCCCTCAGCCCCACTATCTCCACTTCCTCCCCCACCTTCACCTTGCCCCGCTCCACTC
>Ga0207684_10000112_pt1 | contig 150502 bp, 160 predicted proteins | sample KBSK5501metaG_FD_184342 | JGI IMG/M metagenome (GOLD analysis project Ga0207684, IMG submission 184342) | Corn, switchgrass and miscanthus rhizosphere microbial communities from Kellogg Biological Station, Michigan, USA - KBS K5-50-1 metaG... | ecosystem: Host-associated > Plants > Roots >... | reverse complement strand
AACTACTTCGACCAGCGGGATCGCTCCCTCATCACCCGCCAAGCTGTTCGCCGCCTCGAGCGCCTCGGCTATAACGTTTCCCTGACCGAAGGAGCAGCCTAGAGATTCATTCAACTTTTCGGGTTAAGGTCAATCGCGATGGCGAAGACCACCGCCCAGCGCCGCCACTATTTGGCCCGCCTGTGGCACGAGCTCGGCACCCTGGGCGGCGAGCACGACGCCTTCATCAAGGTCATCATCGTCGAGCGAATCGCCAAGGCGACCGTGCTGATCGCACTCGCGATCGCCCTCCTCGTCGCCGGCCATAAAGGCTGGCTCGACAGCTGGGCGGACTATGCGGAGAACCAGCTGAACCTCAACGTCGGCCGCGGCATCATCATGCAGCTGCTGCTCCGAGGCCTCGTCTACGTCGGTGCCTTCACCCACATCAACCTGCTTGCGGTGAGCGCGATCACGTATGCGGCACTCGAGGCGACGGAAGGCATCGGGCTCGCCATGCGACGACGCTGGGCGGAGTACCTGACCGTGATCGCGACCGGGATCCTGATTCCTTATGAGGTGTACGAAGTGGTCACCCACCCGACGCTGTTCAAGGTCGGCGCGCTGCTCTTAAACCTGGCCGTGGTGGGCTACCTGGCTTACCGCAAGCGCCTGTTTGTCGGTATCTGAGGTCGGCGTGAGCCACCTGTATCGAAAGCCCGCCCGATGAAGCACATACGTGACGAGGGCGCCTAACGTCTTCAACCCGTAGATCGTCGACGTCCTGAAGCTGGTCGAGCTGGCGTCTGCGTGGTAGCGGCCGATCGCCGGCACCTCACCGATCTTGAATCCAAAGGTCGCGGCCTGGACCAGGACCTGGGTGTCGAAAACGAAGTCGTTGCTGTTCTCGAGGAACGGTATTGCCTCGAGAAACCGCCGCGAGTACGCGCGGTAGCCGGTGTGGTACTCGGACAGGTTCAGGCCGAGCACCCGGTTCTCCGACGCGGTCAGGAAACGGTTGCCCAACCTCTTCCACCAGGGCATGCCGGCCTTGGCCGGATCTAGACCCAGCCACCGGGATCCGAGCACGATGTCAGCTTCTCCGCTCTCGATGACGCGACAGAGGTTCGGCACCAGTGCCGGGTCGTACTGGCCGTCCGGATGCAACATGACGACGACATCGGCGCCCATCGCCAGCGCCTGGCGGTAGCAGGTCTTCTGGTTTCCGCCGTAGCCGAGATTGCGTGGATGCCGGATCACGTCAAGCCTCAGCGCGGTGGCGACGCTGACCGTCGCGTCTGCGCTGGCGTCATCGACGAGCAGGATCCGTTCGGCCGAGCCCTGCGGAATATCGGCCACCACTTCGACCAGAGTCTTGGCCGCTCGATAGGCGGGAAGCACGATGACCCGTCGAGGGCGTGGTCCGCTCCACTCCAGCTCGCCAAGGGGGATCGGGTCCGGGCGCACCGCCATCCGCTCCACGGTCAGATACGCAGCGACCGCGAGCGCGCCCACGGCGGCCGACCAGAAATTGATCGCCAGCGTCAGGTCGATCGCGGCGTATGCGAAGAAGAGCACAGCCACTGCCACATGCGGCCACCTCAACTGGCCGGCCAGCGCGAGATCCGCCAGCGCAAAGCCCGGAATGACCAGGAGCGCGAGGTCGTGCACGTTCTGGTGTGGGCTCAGCACGAGCGAAGCCGCGATCGCCAGAGCGAAGTCAAGTCGCGGTTTGTCTGGCCGCCAGCTGAGGGACAGGGCGACCAGCGCGAGCAGAAGCACGAGGATGACGAACGCAACGATCTTGCCGCCCCCTGGAACGGCCTCGAGGATGTTGCGCAACGAATAGACCGCGGGGTCTGTGTAGACGAGCTGACCCGTGTTCGGCAGATGGCCGGTGACGGCCCACGTCCCGACCGAAGTCAGGTATGTCATGACCGGGCCGAACCCGAACCCCGCGACAGAAATCACGCCGAGCGCGAGCAGCACACCCGCGAATGCGGCGAGGGCTCGCCACGCGCGACGGGCGAGGAACAGGATCGGTATCAGGAGCAGAAGCTGGGGTTTGGAGAGAGCGAGAGCGCTGAGCGCACCGGCGAGGCCGTACTTGCCCTTCGCCCACGCGGTGTACGCGCCGGCCAGAGGCACCAGCACCACCAGGTCGGACTGGCCCTGGAGCACCGTGACGAACAGCGGAAAAAAGCCGGCGATCATCGCGGCGGCAACCAACCAGCCCCGACCCTGCACCCGCAGGCTGCTCTTGACCAGGATCGCGATCAGCGCCACGACAAGGAGGGCGTTGAACGCGGCCATTACGTAGTAGGCGCGGCGATAGTCGAGGTAGCCGAGCGGCGCGATCAGCAGCGTGTAGTAGGGCGGGTGAAAGTAAGGCAGGACGATGAACCTGGATGGATCGGCGCCGGTGATCTGGAGCTCGACCTGCCGCTGCATCGCGATGTCGTACACCGCCGATCCACCGCTCGTGATGTACAGCTTCGCCGCTGCGTAGAAGTTGAAGAAGTCTGGGCCACGCAGGTTGCCGCGGACAAACGTGAACCAATAGACGGTCCAGAACGCGAACGAGCCGATGCCCGCGCCTGCGGCCGCCGCGTAACCGAGCCTCGTCAACCGCATGGCGAGCCGCTGGTTCATCGGCCGCTTTCGAGTCGAAGGGCGAACCGCTCGGGCAGTTTGGCTTTCCGGATAGCGCGCTGCGCGCCCTTGATGTCGTAACGCACGCGCCGGAACTCGAAGGTCTTCTCTTCGACGTCCCACACGCCGTAGCTGGCCGTGGGCAGGCCATCGCGCGGCTGGCCGACGCTTCCGGGGTTCACGAGCGCCGGCCCCTCGAGCCGGAACGTGTCGACGCGATACTCATGTGTCACTGCGCCGTTCGTCATGCCGAAGATGCCAGGCACGTGCGTGTGTCCGTGGAAGCACACTCCACCGTCGAGCAGCTCGAGGTTGGCATGAGCCACCGCGGTGTCGAGGACGTATTCGTAGATGTGGTCACGCGGGCTGGCGTGGACGAGCAACACGTCGTGCTCAAAGTGACTGTCCGGCAACTGTCGCAACCATTCCAGCCTCTCCGCTCCGATCACTTCAATTGTCCAACGCACCACGGCGGCCGCGTCGTCGTTGAACCATTCGAGTATCTCCGGGTCGGTGCAAGCGCGATCATGGTTGCCGACCAGGGTCAGCCACTTGCGCCTCATGACCTCATCGACGCAACGCTTTGGATCGCCGCCGTAACCGACGACGTCACCCAGACACAGCGTCTCGTCGACAGGTGGACAGTCTCGCAACACTGCATCCAGCGCCTGCCAGTTGGCGTGGATGTCGGACAGGAGCGCGATCTTCACGTCGGCCTCTCATACAGACGGGGATAGATGTGGTCGAAAAGGATCCGCAGAGTGGCCGCGATGGGCACCGCGACGAACATACCGAGAATGCCGCCCCAGCTGAACCCGGCGATCAGGGCGACGATGACGAGGATCGGCGGCAGGCGGACCGCATCTCCCACCACCTTCGGATAGACGATGTTCAGGATCACGTTGGAGATCAACAGGTACAGAAGCGCGATCAGCAAGGCGGTGCCCGGCGACAGACTCAGGCCGACCAGGATGGCAGGCACGGCACCGATGAACGGACCGAAGTAAGGGATGAGGGCGGTGACACCGGCAATCAAGCCGAGGGCGATGGAGTCCGGTAAGCCGATGGCCCAGCAAGCGACACCAGAACAGATCCCGATGAGCCCGGCGATGATGAGCTGGCCGCGGACGTACGAGTAGAGCATTTTGCGCACCTGCCGCCAGATCTGGTCGAAGTCGCCCCGATAGTCGCTGGGCACGAAGCGGCGAAGGTCACGGCGCACCGCCGGCGCTTCGATGGCCAGGAGGAAGGCCACGATGAACATGAGCAGGAGCTGGAGCGCGGTGGTCAGTGCGGTCAGACCGAGCGTTACCGCGTTGCCGAACTGGCCGAGCAGGTACTCACGCAGGTGCGAGTTGATGGTCGAGGTCAAACCCTTCAGATCGATGTCGATGCCGAAGACGCGAACCGGCTGAAGTCCGTTGAGACTTTTCTGCGCGGCCGCGGCGAGGCTCGGCGCCTGGACCTGAAGCTGATTAACCTCGCTGACACCGAGCGGGACGATCAAGAGGACGAGGCCCGCGAGGATGATGATGACCACGACGAAGACCAGGGCGATCGCGAGCATTCGCGGCACACCGGCAGCGTGGAGGCGGGTGACCGCCGGCTGGATCAGGAAGGCGATCGCGGATCCGAGGACAAAGGCGCCGAGGAAGTCGCGGAGCAGGAAGAGGACGATGATCGCGACGACCAGGGCCGCGCTACCGAAAGCGATCTGCAGATAGCGACGCCGTCGTTTTGGATCGAAGGTGCGCGCAGCAACCGCCACCCCGCTGATCGGGGGTGGGCTCTCGAGTTCTTTCTTCTCGGGGGGCGCTCCCGGCTGCGGGTTTGGTCGCACGTTACGCAATCACCCGCAGTATGACGAGAGGACCCTCGAGCGCAGCCGGGTTAGGTCTTGGCCCGCTGAAGGGCCGCTTCCTCGTAAGCCGCGCCGTGCAGCGGGTTCGTCGTGCTGCGCCCGGCGGCCAGTGCATACAACGCCAGAATCACCAAGCCCAGGCCGAGAACGCCGAACGCCCGGTAGGGGCTATCGAACTTGGTGATGAGACCACCGACGGCCATGCCAATGATCCCAGAGGTTTGAGCAAGTCCAAATCGGGTCGCCATCACGCTCCCGCGGTTGGAGGCATCGGCGGTCTCGATCAGGGCGGTCTGGTTGGCGACCGTGTAGATGGGATTCCCTACTGACGCGATAAATAGAAGCGCGACGATAACCGAGAGATCGTGACTCATTGACAGCGCTACCGAAAATGCCCCGGTCAGGAGGAGGCCTGCTCCGACCGTGCGCATTGAGCCAATCGCCCCCAGGCGACTCACAACGAGCGACCCGACGAAGATGCCGACCGCAGACACGAGCTCCAGCACCGAATACGTCTGGCCGCCAGTCGACGAGATCTGATACGCGAGCGCAAGCACGGCCGGCAGACTGATTGGAATCAGGAATGCGGCCAGCGTGCTGATCGCGAGATGAGGTCGTGCTTCACGCAGGGACCAGGCGCGACGCAGTGCGCCCGAGACGGAGGTGCTGACCAAGCCTCCGCCGAGATTCGGAATGCCGAGGATGATCACAGCGGCGAGCGCGAAGGTCAGCGCGTCGGCGATAAACAAGGCGTTGATGCTGGTGGGGAATTTGCTGAGGATGGCAGCGGCCAGCCCGAAGCCGACCGCACCCGCGAGCATGGTCGTGGCCGCGACGATCGCGTTGGCCTTCCCGACCTGACCCGTCGGGACGAGGCTCGGAATCGCTGCCTGCTTGGCAGGCTGAACGATCCCGTTGATCGCCGCCAGCAAGAACAGGATCGGCAGAATCAGTCGCCAATCCCGACCGATTAGAAATGCCGTCGCGACGAGCGTCGCAGCGCGGAGTATCTCCAGCCCGACAACCAAGCCGCGACGGGGAAGTCTGTCCACCATTCCGCCGGCGATGCTGGTGACGGCAATAGTCGCGACGGCCTGGATGATGAAACCAAGGGCGACCAGGCGAGCGTCGTGGGTGTTTGCGTAAATCGCGATCAGTGAGGCGACCTGAGTCAGCGGATCACCCAATGAAGAGATGCCAATCGCTGCGACCAGGGAGCTGAAGCTCGGATTCGCGCGAAGCACTCGCAGCGTTGTGATGCGACGCGGCACCTCGGGCCGGTTCACTACTTCCATTGGAGGAAGTCCATGCAAGTCGCGAAGGGCATCGACAACGTTGGGGTCGTACCACTGGTTTGCCCGGCGGCTGATGTCCTCGACGCCTTCGATCGGGGTCATCAGCGACCGTCGGTAGAGACGCGCGCCGGTAATGGTGTCAAACGAATCCGCAACGGACAGAATGCGAGCCCCGAAAGGAATCACGTCACCCTTGAGGCCGGCTGGGTAACCGGATCCATCCCAGCGCTCGTGATGGTGGCGCACGAGCGGAGACACCTCGGCCAGGGCGGAGTGTTGGGCGATCATGTCAGCCCCGATGTCCGGGTGTTTGCGCATGATCTCCCACTCTTCTTCGGTCAGCGGCCCCGGTTTGTTGAGGATGTCGTCACGAACGCCAATCTTTCCGAGGTCATGAAGCGCTGCTGCGGTACGGATCAGCTCAACCTCACGGTCACCCAGCTCGAGCCGCTCCCCCAGGTTGCCTGCCAGTTCGGCGACGCGAATTGAATGTGACTCGGTGTAGCGATCGCGTGCGTCAAGCGCCTGGGCAGCTAGTTCCAGCGTCTGATCCTTTAAGAGGGTTTGACGCTGCGCGTCCGCGAGGTTGCCTCGCACGGCCAGCACGAAACCGAAAAGACCTGGCGCCATGATGTACCCCAGCGGAAGCTGAATCGGACCCAGCACGACGTAGATCGGGCTCTGCAAAAGAAGGGCGATGATGCCGCCCGAAAAGCTGACCGCTGCAGTCCCTAGCACGGCGGTCACACCGACGTTTTCAAATAAGGTCGCAACGAGGGAGGCTCTCGACACGAATGCCCATCCGAGTGCAGTCAGGGTGTAGTTAAGGCTCAGCGCCGTAACCACATACAGGAGGGTCTTCACTGGCAACCATTCCAGTCCATGGCCAATCGACGACACCGCCATCGAGGGAACGACATACGCCGCCGCCAGCATTGCCCGGTTGAAGAGAAACGCCCACCAGGCGATCGTCCGACCCGGGACGCGTCCGTCAAACGTGGCCAGCCACGCGACCAAGGCCACTCCGGCACCGGGAGCGATCAGACCGGTGGCTATTAGCAAAGGATCAACAACCGACTGCCGACCCCGCCTCCACGGGATCGATCGAAGGGCAGCTATCTGCGTGCCGACGCCAAGATAAATGAGCGTGGCGTACTCAGACGAGGCAACTGGCCTCACCAGCCACCCGAGTGCCACAACAACAACGCCGACAACGATGACGCCGGCGATGTAGAACTGCGCCGACCGCGGCAGCGAGCCGAACCGGGTCAAGATGCTGGAATTCTAGACTCGGTCTTTTGGTACCAGTACCTATTAAACCGAGTCCTTCAGGACTTCGGGGCTTGGGCTCGGACGGCTAGAAAGTCCAGGCGCCGGCTACGCGCTGCCTGCTACCGCCGCGAAGCAGTCGTCGCAACATACGGACCATGTGTCCCTCCTATCCCCTCTAGATTCCCATTGCTTGCCGCTGCGTTTTCCAGGTCACTTCAGTAAGCCCAAGTCTCACCGTCGTGCCTAGCGAGGGAAATCGTCAATTTCCATGAGCGGGGACCATTGAAATCCCTGAGCCACTCGGCCGGGAATTGATGACCTAGAGGTCGGCCAGCGTAATAAGCCCGAGTTTGAGGGCCGCGCTGACCGCTTCCCCACGATTGGTTGCGCCCAGCTTTTTGAAGATGTTTCGAAGATGGGTTTCGATAGAGGGCGTCGCCAGCCCCAGCTCGCTCGCCAGCCGCTTGGTCGTGTGACCCTTCGCAACACCCCTGAGCACCTGTATCTCCCGGGAAGTCAGATTCACCTTCCCGCCGTCTGAGAGGGGCGTCGACTCGGCGACCCTGCGCAACACCTCCGGGATCATCCGCCGCGGAACAGGACTCTCGCTTCGCATGGCGGCCAGCAGCGCGCGTTGCAACTCGGATGGACCTACGTCCTTGAGCACGTAGCCGGAGCAACCCGCCTTCATCATCCTGAGGAGATCGTCGCTTGATTCAGATACAGTCCAGGCGACGATCTTGGTGGCTGGGTATTTGGCCAGGAGGGCCCGCGCAGTTGTCGGTCCATCCATCACCGGCATGTGAACATCCATGAGGACCAGATCTGGTCTTAGGTTTTCCATTGCTGTCAGCGCTTCAGCACCAGATGACGCTTCGCCGGCGAACCTGAGTTCGGACGTCGAACCGAGCATTGCCCGGGCCGCCGTGCGCGGCACGATGCTGTCGTCCACGACAAGCACGCGGTACTTCTGATGATCCTGCGCAGGCTTCGTGATGGCGCGCAGCTTATCAACAAGCCAGGGATGCGGAGTGCAGCCACCTATGTGTACCTCGCGCTTTTGGCGAGCTGGACCGTCGGAGCCAACTACGTGTTCAGCAACCTATCGGTGTCACGGAAAGATGAGGCTGTCGAGGTGCTCTACCTTGTGGGCGCTGTCGTCGTTCTGAGCTCAATCGAGGTTCGTATCGAGCGAGGTCGGCTAACCCTTTCGGCCATAGCAATCGGTACTGCATCGATCCTGCTCAATCCGCTCGATGCCACACTCATCGGCCTTGCTCTTGCCATCCCAATGGCCCGTCGAGGTCGGTGGCCAATTTTGGGTAACTCGGTCACAGGGGCTGCGTACGCGTGCCTTGGTGCAATCCTAGCGGCGCGTTTGCGAACCGGCGGGATGCTATCCCTTGAGTCTCGCGCCTTCGTGCTCGTTACGACCAACCTGGCCAGTTGGGTAGTCATTGGAGTTGGCTTATCGCTACGAACGGGCGAGTCAATTGCGAGCATTTTCAAGCACAACTTCGGCACCCAGTTCTATCTGGCTTACGGCTACTTCGCACTCGCGTCGCTGCTCACCAGCTACGTTCTGGATGGGTCGCCGCGCGGTTACCTCCTTGCCACGATCGTCTTCGTCCTGGCCCTCGCCCTGACGGATACGATCGCCGGCCGCCGGATACGGCGTGTGCTCGAGTCGGAGCTCTCCGACGCGGATCGCCACCTCTTCCATAGTCGCGCCATCGAAGGCGTCGTCCATAACCTGCGCAACCACATTGCCACGGCCGTCGGCTATCTCAAGGAGGTCGATCCTCGCCGACTTGATCCCATCGACCGCGAAGCGATCGAGACCGCCACCGCTGCGGCGAACGACGCGGTAACCGTGCTGCGGACCTTGTCGCAAGGTGCCACACCGCGAGTTAGCTACGCACCTGAGCCGGTTGATCTGAATGAGCTGCTCACACGGTCGGTTGGCATGGCGCGTCCGAAGGCACGAACCAAGGAAGTCGAGCTCGGTCTTCGCGAATCGACCGGTGACGTCAACGTCAAAGCAGATCCGCTACTACTTCGCGAAGTCGCCACCAACCTCATCAACAACGCCATCGACGCGGTGCCGGAGCGAGGACACGTAGAGCTCACTACAGGTCGGCGTGCCAACGGATGGCCGTACTTCAGCGTCGCCGACAACGGGCCCGGCGTCCCCGACGAGAATCGGCACCACCTGTTCGAGCCTCATTTCACAACGAAAGAGACTGGGACCGGACTCGGCCTCTTCATGTCCTATGGGATTGTCCGTGAGCACCAAGGTGACTTGACTTACAACGGCAGCCACCGCGGAGCTGTGTTCACCGTTACCCTTCCGCCCTTTAGCCGCTGATTCTCGGGCTAGGTATCACAAGGCCCGCCGTCTGATTTGGAGCAGCGCTCACAACAAGCTGTCGATCTGCTCCGCCCCATCGCCGCCGCAGCGGGTATCGAGACGCCCCGCCTCGAGGTCGTCTCCGCCCCCGAAAGGTTCGGCCGCGCTGCGGTCGAGCGCAACGGAACTGCGATCTACATCCGGCGCGAGCTGCTCGCGGCCCCGGCGCAGGTGCTGCGGGGCGTCCTTGCTCACGAGGTCGCGCACCTCGCCCGCCGCGATCCTCAGGCTCGCCGGCGGCGCAGGTGGGCGATGGTCGTGGCCATCTGGGTGATCGCCGCCTCCGATTTCGTTATAAGCGCAAACCTGGTGCTGAGCGACCGCCGGCCGCTCTGGGCGATCGCGCTGATCGTTGAGCTCGCCGCCTTCCTCCTGCCTCGCGCGGTCCAGCTCGCCATCTGCCGCCGCCAGGAGTACGCGTGCGATGTACTCGCGGCGCGGCTGCTCGGAGGAGCCAGCCCGCCGATCGAATTTCTGGACTGGTTCTCGAGCCACACACGGGTGCCGCCCCGGCCCCTGCCTGTGCGGTTCTGGAACGCGACTCATCCATCGAACGCCGCCCGCCGGGCAGCCCTGCTCAAATGATTCTCGAAGGAGGCGGGTGCGCCGGTCCGCTAGTTCGTTTCCCGGCGCCGTGGCGACAAGCGCATACGAGTACCTGAAGGATCCGGGCCACCAAAGCTGATCGAGATGACATGGTCGAGACGCGACTAAGCGAGGGGGTGCTGTTCTCGATGGACGAGGATGCCTTGAAGCTGTACCTGGACAGCGAAGACCTGAACGTCACGCTCAAGAAGGCCGTGGAAGTTCGTCGGCCTGATCTAGTCGCTCGGTTGAATCAGGGCAGGCACGCTCGTAAGGCCAGGGCCGTCTTCACGGTGGTTTTGCCGCCGGTCGCCAGCTGACCCAGTACTACCTCCGACAAACGACTCTCGATCTGGTTTGATGCCTGCTGGCATGCGGCGAGCACTGACGGTTGGCGTGCCGGCCCTGGGCGTTGCCGCATTGGCCGTTGGCGCGGCGGTGGAGGTTGCTTTTCTCTTATCACCAGCCGCAGGCTACTGTCCTGAATACGGTGGGATCCTCTCGTATTGCTTCTTTCCACCATCCGAAATCGCCACATTGACCATTGGGGTGGCATTGGGCCTTACCGGAGCCGGCGTGGCCTCGTTGGTCCACGCATGGCGCGAACATTACGGAGCAGCGGGAGCGCTTGTTCTCCCGGCCTTGCTTGGTGTGGTTTTGGTACTGATTGCGGCTGCGCGACAAGGCTCTCCACCAGCGGAGCCACTGCTCAACTCGCCGCCTCCCGGCTATGGGCTATTTGAGACTGGTGGCTACGCCGTCCTTGTAGGCGTGGTTCTGCTCGGAACCGCGTGCTGTTTCCAGCTGGCTGTTTGGCTTAGAGATTCGAGATCGCCCGACCAGGCGTCGCAACTACCAGACTGATCTCGCCACCTTTGCGACCAGCTCCAGCTTGCGACGCTCGTCAGCGATCGACAGCCGGTTTCCCTCCATGGTCGACGCGAAGCCGCACTGCGGGCTGAGCGCGAGCCTGTCCAGCGGAACATATCGAGCCGCCTCCGCGATGCGGCGCTTCAACTCCTCCTCGGGTTCAAGCGCCGGCTTCTTGCTCGTGACCAGGCCGAGCACGACCACGCGGTCTTCAGGCATGTGCTGCAACGGCTCGAACCCACCCGACCGCTCGTCGTCGTACTCGAGCAGGAAGCGGTTGAACTTCGTCTTCTCGAATATGCGGGCAATCGGCTCATAGTCGCCCGCTGCGTAGAACTTGCTCTGGTTGTTGCCGCGGCAGATGTGCATCGCGAATGTCACCACGGGATGGCCCTCGATGATCGCATTATCCATTTCGATGCAAGCGTCGATCAGCTTCTCGGGATCGCTGCCACGGTTGCGGTAGCCCTCGCGCAGTTCCGGGTCGAGGAGCGCTGCGTACTGCGGGGCGTCGATTTGAATGTAGGTGCAGCCCAGGCGCGACAGCTCATCGACCTCCCGACGGCTGAGGTCGACGATGTCCGAAAGGTAGGCGTCGCGCGTCGGGTAGGCATCCTTCGACTTCGCCGGGTCGTAGTAGGCCGCCGCCTGCTGGGCGCTGATCAACGTCACTTTCGTGGGTGACTTCGTCTTCGCTCGAAGGTAGGTGAACTCCTCGGCGGCCATGCTTCGCAGGGGTCGCAGCTTCTCGACCACGACCGGCCGCTTGAGCACCAGCTGTTCACCTTTGTCGTCGCGGAACGGGATCGCCCAACCGCCGAGTTTGTCAAAGCCCGAAACGGAGTCGACAAGGTGCCCGTAGAACGCATAACGGCGTTGCTCCCCGTCGGTGATGACGTCGATCCCAGCCGATGTCTGAAGCTCGATCGCCTCGTCCACTGCGCGGTCTTCGATCGCTTTGTAGCCCGACGGGGATAATTCGCCAGCCTCCAGTTGCTTGCGCGCGACGGCCAGGTACTGCGGCCGCAGCAGGCTGCCCACCACCTCCGCCCGCACGTCTGTCACCGTCCCCATTTTCTGAGGCAAATCGCCCACCATCAAAAGCTGGCCCGACGCTTGATGGCATGGGCCAGCTCATCCACTTGTACCGGTTTCACCAGATAGTCGCTCGCGTCCAGGTCCGCCGCGAGCGCCCGCGACCCTGGGTCCGCGGCGCCGGTGACGACGACTGGCCGCGCACCTTTCAGGGCGGCGAGCTCGACGACGCTCAACGATCTGGCGACGCCAAGGTCGAAGACGACCACCTCGCGCGGCCGCAACGCCCGCAGCCGGCCGGCCGACTCGGCGTCAAATCCGAGCCGCCGCAAACCCCGAGCCGTGAGCTCCGCCAACCTCTCGTCATCGTCGACGACCAGCACAGGCACGATCGCAAGGGCCGCCGACTCGACCTGACCCAGGAGCTCAAGCGCCTCGCGCAGGTCGTCGATCAGCCGGTCGACGGGCGGCGCTTCACCGTCGCCCTGGGCGATCTCCAATTCCGCCCGCATCCTTGCGAGTGTCGAACGCAGGCGGTGCAGGGCCGCCGCCGCCTCAGGTCTGGACGACAAGTCTGTAGCCGATTCCCCGGACCGTCTCGATCCATCCTGGCTCCCTGAGCTCGCGGCGCACCTGGTGCACCGCCTGCTCCAGGCTGTGCTCGAAGCCGGTGTAAGTACTACCCCAGACGCGATCCAGCAGCTCCGATCGAGGCACCACCTCGCCCGATCGGTTGACCAGGATCTGCAGCATCAGCAGCGGGCGACGCTCCAGCTTGAGAGTTCGATTGCCCAGCCGGGCCACGCCGTGCGAGGCGTCGACGCGAAGCCGGCCGCGCACCACCGCACCGACCGGTGACGCGCGCTCCCGCAGCGCGCCGTGGACCCGCGCGAGCATGACCTGCCGGTCTGTTCCCTTGACGATGAAGTCGGTCGCTCCGCGCTCGATCCCGACCACCTGGTCGGCCGGGGAGTGGCGCGCGCCGGTGAGGATGATCACCGGAAACGGGATGCGCTCACCCCCAGAACGCAGCAAGTCCAGCACCTCCGGCGCCTCCATGTCAGGCATCTCGTAGTCGAGCAGCATCAGGTCCGGCGACGTCTCGCGAACCCGCTCGAGTGCCTCGGTGCCATTGCGGGCCACGTCCACCACGTAGCCGGCTCGCCTGAGGATCTCAGCAGTGAGCTCCGCCATTCGCGGCTCGTCATCAACCACCAGCACCTTGGCGGTCACACCTCCAATCCCCGGTCGCAAACTAGCAGGTTCAAGGTTTCTTGAGGAAATGCTGAACCGCCTGTGAGGCCAGCCAGCCAGGGTCGCCATAACCTCCCGGCATGGGCCAGCTTCCAGACCTCCAAGATGCCAGGCGCCGGCTGGGACTGGCCCTAAGCGCCGTCCGCCACGACCGATGGGTCCTGGGCTATCTTCGCGGTGGCTGCCTCCAGCCGATCGCGGCGTCGGAGGTCGCGCGTAAGTTCTTGCAGAGCCGGGCTCTCATGCCGCTCTCGCGCCGCGCCCTTTACGAGAAGCGGCCGATGGTCATCAACACCGTCATCGAAAACCCTGTCACCACGACCGGGTACGACTGGGAGCTCGACTGGCCGGCGATCCTTTATGCGCCTGTGGGCGAGATGGACCAGAGGCCGATCGGCTTGCTGACGATCGGCTGCCGGCGCGACCACTGGTACACCGACGACGACGTCACCTACGCATACTCGCTCGGCTTCAGCCTCGCGCCTTTGGTCGCCGCCCTGCGCGGACCGATGAGCCGGCTCAACGAGAGCGAGACCGAAGTTGCCCATCTCCTCAGCCACGGCCTCTCCACCCAGGAGATCGCACGCGCCATTCACACGAGCCATGGACACGCACGAGCGCTGGTCGACAGCGTCGCGAAGAAGTTCGAGTCGGTCAGCGCAGACCGCCTGATGTTCCCGGCGATTCAGCTGAAGCGGATGACCTGGTAGCGGGCTAGTTCGGCCCGAACAGGAATACCGTGGTGCCGCGGCCTTCCGTGCTCACGACCTCGAGCCGGCCGCCGATGCCCGCCGCCCTCTCTCGCATGCCCATCAGGCCGTAGCCGCCGGCGCCGCCGGCCGCAAATCCCCGCCCCTCGTCCGAAACCTCGATCAAGAATGGATGCGCTGCAAAACCCAGCTTGACGCGGCATATCGCCGAGCCCGAATGCCGCCGCACGTTGGTCAACGCCTCGCGAACGACCTGGGCGACGACCTCGCGATGCTGTTGCAAAAGCATGTCCTCAGCGCCGTTGCTCGACAGCTCTACCCGGATGCCATAAAGACGCGCGAAGTCCTCGGCCTGGTGGCGAAGGTCGCCCACCAGGCCGTCGGGCCCGATGGCCGCGGGCCGCAAGTCGGCCAGCGATTCGCGAACGCGTTTGAGCGATCGCTCCATGATGTCGAAGATGTTCTTCAGCGTCTCGTCCTGGGTCTTGTGCTTCTCGAGGTAGAGCTTGAACAGGGAGATCGCGCCGGCGAGCTCGGTCGCTATGCCGTCGTGGAGCTCCCTTGCGACGCGCGCCCGCTCGCGAGCGACCGCGTCCTCGACCGCCTGGTGCGCGAAGCCTTCGTTCATCGCGCCGCCGCCCGACGCCTGGCGTAGGACTGCATCAGCGCAATGGCCAGCGGATGCCGGAGCATGCGCAAGACACGGCGGTAAGGCTGCCACAGCGCCTGGGTCTCGGCCAGCGCGGCCTGCAAGCGCTCGACGTCGGACTGGAGCTGCGCCTGCTCCGACGCCAGCCGCACGCTGAGCTCGCGGCCACGCCTGGCGATGCGCAGGCTCCAGAGCATCGCCACCACTCCCTCCACGACGATCGCCGCCACGCCCACGACCAGCAACCAGACCCCGATCCGGCTGAGGTCCGTACTCACTCTTTCGTGTCGCCTTCTTCGAGTCCTGCCACCGGCGCGATGGCGACCACCTGGTCGTCCGGCGCGAGCCGCATGACGATCACACCCTGCGTTTGCCGGCCGATCTGCGAGATGGCTCCCGCCGACGTCCGAAGCACCATGCCGGAGGCGGTGATCACCAGGATCTCCTCCTCCGGGTCGCTCACGACCCGAACCGCTGCCAGCTTGCCGACGCGGTCGGTGACCTTGAGCGTGAACACGCCCTGGCCCGCCCGGTGATGCATCGGATACTCGGAGAGCGGCGTCCTCTTGCCGTATCCGCGTTGCGTGATCACGAGCAGGTCGCCGCCCTCGACCACCGTCGCCATGCCGGCGACCGCATCGCCCTTGCCGAGCTTGATCCCGATCACTCCCTGCGTGTCGCGGCCCATCGCGCGGACCTCGGTCTCGCTGAAACGGATCGCTTTGCCGAGCTCGGTCGCGATGACCACCTCGTCCGACCCGGTGGTCGGCGTCACCCAGTCCAGCTCGTCGCCGTCCTGCAGGTTGATTGCAATCAGTCCGTTGCGCCGCACGTTGGCGTACTCGGCCATCGCCGTCTTCTTTATGTATCCGTTTTTCGTGACCATCAGCATGTAGTGGGCTTCGCTGTCGTTCTCCGGGCGAACGAACACTGACGTGATCCGCTCGTTCGACCCGATGTCGATCAGGTTGTTGATCGGTGTCCCCTTGGCCTGGCGGTCCCGCTCAGGAACCTCGTGCACCCGCAGCTGAAAGACGCGTCCGCTCTGCGTGAAGAACAGCATCGACGCGTGCGTGTGCGTGATCAGCAGGTGCAGCGCGTAGTCCTCCTCGCGTGTGCCGCTTGGCGCCTCGCTGCTGGCGGTCGGGCGAGCGCCCTTGAGCCCTACTCCCCCTCGCTTTTGCGCGCGAAAGACCCGCAGAGGCTGGCGCTTCGCGTATCCGCGGTGGGTCAGGGTCACGACGACGTCTTCTTTGGGCACGAGGTCTTCGGCAGACAGCTCGGTCGCCTCGAGGTCGGTGATCTCCGTCCGGCGGTCGTCGCCGTACTTCTTCACCACGTCGTCCATCTCTTCCTTGATGAGAATCCGGACCTTCTGGTCGCTCGCGAGGATGCTCTCCAGGTAGGCGATCGTCTTGATCACCTGCTCGTACTCCTCGTCGATCTTGCCGCGCTCGAGGCGCGTCAAGCGGCCCAGGGTCAGGGCGAGCACGGCCTTCGCCTGGCGCTCGCTGAGGCCGAACCTGTTTTGCAGCTGAGTGGCCGCGACGTCCTGGTCGGTCGCGGCGCGGATGGTCTTGATCACCTCATCCAGGTGGTCGAGGCTGATCTTGAGCCCCTCGAGGATGTGCGCCCGCTCCTGCGCCTTTTCGAGGTCGAAACGGGTCCGCCGCAAGATGACGTTCCGGCGGTGGTCGATGAAAAGCTGCAGCGCCTGCTTGAGGCTGAGCACCACAGGCCGCCCGTCGACGATCGCCAGCATGATCACGCCGAACGTCGTCTGCAGCGTCGTGTGCTTGTAGAGGTTGTTCAGCACCGTGAACACCTGCGCTTCGCGCTTCAGCTCGATCACGATCCGCATCCCGTTGCGGTCCGACTCGTCGCGGAGGTCGGCGATGCCTTCCAGCTTTCGCTCCGAGACGAGCTCGGCGATCTTCGCCACCAGCGCCGCCTTGTTCACGGCGTATGGAAGCTCGTAGATGATGATCCGCTCGCGCCCGTTCGCCGCCTGCTCGAGAGAGTGACGCCCGCGCACAATCACGCGGCCATGGCCCGTCGAGTAGGCGGCCTTGATGCCGGTCGTGCCCATGATCACGCCGCCGGTCGGAAAGTCAGGGCCTTTGACGTAGCTCAGCAGGTCCTCCGCGGTAGCGTCCGGGTTGTCGACGAGCTGCTTGACCGCGCCCGCGACCTCGCGCAGGTTGTGGGGCGGGACGTTGGTCGTCATGCCGACCGCGATGCCCGACGCGCCGTTGATCAGCAGGTTCGGGATCCGGGCCGGCAGCACCGACGGCTGCTCTTCCGAGTCGTCGTAGTTCGGCACCATGTCCACGGTCTGCTTCTCGATGTCTGCCATCAGCTCGCCGGTGATCGCGGAGAGCTTCGCTTCGGTGTAGCGCATCGCCGCCGGCGGGTCGCCGTCGATGCTTCCGAAGTTGCCCTGGCCCTCGATCAGCGGGTAGCGCAGGGAGAAGGGCTGGGCCATGCGGACCAGGGCGTCATAGATCGCGGCATCTCCGTGGGGGTGATACAGCTTCATGACGTCGCCGACGAACGCCGCCGATTTCCTGGTCCGGCTGCCGCTCGTCGCTCCCGCGCGGTGCATCGCGTACAGGATTCGCCGCTGCACCGGCTTCAGCCCGTCGCGCACGTCGGGCAGCGCCCGGCTCACGATGACGGACATCGCGTACTCCATATAGGAGGTCTGCATCTCCTCCTGGAGGCTGCGATTCAGAACGGTGCCCAGCGTGTCGTCCGGCATGTCTTAGTCCTCGTACTTCCCCAGCGCCACGACCGCGTTGTGCCCGCCGAATCCAAATCCGTTGGAGATCGCCACGCGCACGTCCTTGCGTCGTGCGGTGTTGGGCACGTAGTCGAGGTCGCAGACGGGGTCGGGATTCTCGTAGTTGATCGTCGGGTGGATGATGCCGCGGTTGATGGTGAGCAGTGTCGCGATGGCTTCCACCGCGCCGGCCGCTCCGAGCAGGTGACCGATCATCGACTTGGTGCTGCTGATCGCGACCTTATATGCATGTTCGCCCAGGGCGATCTTCAACGCCTTCGTCTCGCCGGCATCGTTGAGCTGTGTCGAGGTTCCGTGCGCGTTGACGTAGTCGATGTCCTTCGGCTCCAGGCCGGCGTCCCGCAGCGCGAGCGATACCGCCTTCGCAGGAGCCTCGCCCGTCTCGTCGGGCGCGACCTGGTGGAACGCGTCATTGGTCGTCGCGTAGCCGAGGATCTCACCGTAGATGCGCGCTCCGCGATTGATCGCGTGCTCCCGCGTTTCCAGAATCAGGATTCCCGCGCCTTCCCCGGGCACGAATCCATCCCGATCACGATCGAACGGACGGCTCGCCTTCTCAGGTGCGTCGTTGCGCGTCGAGAGCGCGCGGATCGCGTTGAAGGACGCGATTCCGACCTCGCACAGCGACGCCTCGGTGCCGCCCGCGAGCATCACGTCGACGTCGCCGCGCTGGATCATGCGCGTGGCGTCGCCGATGGTTTGCGTGGACGCTGCGCACGCGGTCGTCACCGTGGTGTTGGGGCCCCGCACGTGGAACTGCATCGCGACAGACGCGCCGGCCATATTCGGGATGATCGTCGGCGCGTAGAGCGGATTGAGCCGGCCCTTGGTCATGAACGACACCGCCCCCTGGGTCATGTCGTCGAAGGCGCCGATCCCCGTGCCCATCGCCACGCCAACCCGAAAGCTGTCCTCCTTGGCCAGGTCGATGCCCGAATCGGCAAGCGCCATCGCAGAAGCAACCACCGCGAATTGGGAGAAGCGCGCCATGCGCTGCGCGGTCTTTCGCTCGATGACTGTCTGCGGGTCGAAGTTGTGCACCTGGCAGGCGAACTTCGTGGTCAGGCGATCGTTTGGGAATCCTTCGATGTTGCGCGCGGTGCTGCGGCCCTCGATCAACCCGTGCCAGTACTCCTCGAGGTCCTTGCCGAGCGGATTGACGGTCCCCATGCCGGTCACGACCACGCGGGAATGCCCGTTCGTCACAGCTTCCCCACCTCCGCCCGAATCTTACCGACGAGCTGGTTCTGGATCGCGTCCCGGGTGACCCGGATGGCGTTCTTCATCGCGCGGGCGTCGGAGCGCCCGTGCGCGACCACGGCAACGCCGTCGATGCCGAGCAGCGGCGCCCCGCCGAACTCCCTCCAGTCGATCCGGGCACGGATCTGGCGCACGCCGTCCTGGATCAGCAGCCCGCCCACCTTGCCGGTGAACGTCTTGGGGATCTCATCGCGCAAGGTGCGGAAGAGAAAATCGGCCGTCGCCTCGGCCATCTTGATCGCGACGTTGCCGACGAAACCGTCCGCCACCACGACGTCCGCGCGCGCGCCGAAGATGTCCTTCGGCTCCACGTTGCCGACAAAGCCCGCGAAGGTTCCTTTCAGCCGCCTGGCAGTCTCGCGCACGAGCTCGTCGCCCTTGCCCTCTTCCTCGCCGTTGCTGAGCAGGCCGACGCGAGGCTCGGGCCGGCCCATCATCTCCCGCGCGTAGACCGCGCCCATCGCGGCGAACTGCGTGAGGTATTCAGGCTTCGAGTCGACATTCGCGCCGACGTCGAGAAAGTACGCGAACCCGTCCTGCGTGGGCACGATCGATCCAAGCGCGGGCCTCTCCACGCCGCGAATGCGGCCCTGGATCAACAGCGCCGCTGCCATGACGGCGCCGGAGTTCCCGGCCGATGCCCAACCGTCGGCGCGCCCCTCCTTGGTCAGCCGGGCGCAGACGGCGATCGACGAGTCGGGTTTGTTGCGCACCGCCTGGGCCGGATGCTCGTCCATCCCGATGACCTGGGTGCAGGGAACGATCTGCAGCCGCGGATGGCTGTCGAGCAGCGGCTGCACGGCGCGCGGCAGGCCGACGAGCGAGATGTCGATCCCGAATTCCTGCGCCGCCGCGGCCGCGCCTTTGACGATCTCGGCCGGCGCAAAGTCGCCGCCCATGGCGTCAACCGCTATTCGCATTTGAGACCGAGCCTCAGATGTCGAGGTTCCGGACGCTCTTGGCGTGCGCCTGGATGAACTTCTTGCGCGGCTCGACGTCAGGTCCCATCAGCTTCTCGAACGTGTCGTTGACAGCCGCCGCGTCGTCGACCGCCACCTTGAGCAGAACGCGCGTGGCGGGATTCATCGTCGTCTCCCACAGCTCCTCTGCGTTCATCTCGCCGAGACCCTTCATGCGCGCCACCTCCGCGCCCTTGCCGAGCTGGCGCAACGCTTTGTCGCGCTCAGCCTCCGACTGGCACCAGATGACCTTCATGTTCTTGCCGGTGCCCTTAGAGACCTTGAACAGCGGCGGCTGCGCCATGTAGAGGTAGCCCTTGTCGATGACCTCGCGGAAGTAGCGGAAGAAGAAGGTGAGCAGCAGCGTGCGGATGTGGCTTCCGTCCACGTCGGCGTCGGTCATCGTCACGATGCGGTGGTAGCGGAGCTTGTCGATGTTGAAGTTGTCGCCGACTCCGGCCCCCATCGCCGTGATGAGGTTGCGGATCTCGTCTGAGGTGAGAACCTTGTCCAGGCGCGCCTTCTCGACGTTGAGGATCTTGCCCCGAAGCGGAAGGATCGCCTGGGTGCGTCGGTCCCGGCCGCCCTTGGCCGTGCCGCCTGCCGAGTCGCCCTCGACGATGTACAGCTCAGAAAGAGCGGGGTCGCGCTCCGAGCAATCGGCGAGCTTGCCCGGCAGGGTGCTGGACTCGAGGAGGCTCTTGCGCTGCACGAGGTCTCGCGCCTTGCGTGCCGCCTCGCGCGCGCGGGCCGCTGTGAGCGACTTCTCGATGATGCGCCGGCCTTCGGACGGGTTCTCTTCGAGGTACTGCGTCAGGCCCTCGGCCAGCGCGATCGAGACGTGGCCCTGCACCTCGGCGTTGCCGAGCTTGGCCTTGGTCTGGCCCTCGAACTGCGGCTCGAGGACCTTGACGCTGATCACGGCGGTCAGGCCTTCGCGCACGTCCTCGCCGGTGAGGTTCGGGTCTTGCTCCTTGAGGATTCCGGCCTTGCGCGCGTAGCGGTTCAGCACGTTAGTCAGCGCGGACCGGAAACCGGTCAGGTGGGTGCCGCCCTCGGTCGTGTGGATCGTGTTGGCGAACGCGATGACGTTCTCGATGAACGTCTCGTTGTACTGGAGTGCGACCTCGACCTGCGTGCCTTCGATCTCGCGGTCGACGTAGAACGGCGGCACGTTGACCACCGCCTGGTCGCGGTTGAGCGCGCGGACGAACGACACGATGCCGCCTTCGAAGTAGAACGTGTCCGTGTAGCCGAGCGACTCGTCGGCGAGCGCGATCTCGAGGCGCTTGTTGAGGTAGGCCATCTCCCGCAGCCGGTGGAGGATGACCTCCCGGTCGAACTTGGTGTCGGGGAAGATCTGCGGGTCGGGCCAGAACCGGACGATCGTGCCCGTGTGGTCGGTCTTGCCGACGGCCTTGACGGCCGACTTTGGCACGCCGCGTTCGTATTCCTGGTGGTAGACCTTGGCGCCGCGGTGGACCCACACCTGGAGCCGCTGGCTCAGGAAGTTGACCGCCGAGACGCCGACGCCGTGCAGGCCGGACGAGACCTTGTAGCCGCCCCCGCCGAACTTGCCGCCGGCGTTCAGGCGGGTCATGACGAGCTCGAGGGCGGAGAGGCCCTCCTTCTTGTGGATGTCCACAGGGATGCCCCGGCCGTCATCGTCGACCTGGACGCTGCCGTCGGCGAAAAGGGTGACGACGATCCTCCGGGCGTACCCGGCAAGGGCCTCGTCGACGGCGTTGTCGACCACCTCGTAGACCAGGTGATGGAGGCCCGTCGTGCTGGTCGAACCGATGTACATGCTCGGACGCCGCCGAACGTGCTCCCGGCCTTCGAGGACCTGGATCTGCTCGGCGGTGTACGCCACGTCCGCGCCTAGGGATTTGGGCCTTGGGTCACGCTCCGGAAGCGGCTTTCTGACCGCCATTACAGGTACACCCGCCGCGTACCAGACCGGGGATTTGGCCCTCCCAGCGCGGAGAACTCATAGGGGTCAACTGGGCAGAACTTCAGGCTATGAATTCTACCGGATTTTGAATACGAAAATGGCCGGACGGCCGCTCTTAACAGGCCTGTTCAGGAGGGTTCGCAGAGGGGGTCTTCCAGCGCAGGACGGGGTCCTCGCTCTGGCCCTGCAGGTAGGCGTTGATCCGGCGCGCCGCGGTCACCTCGTCGAGGCGGCCGACAGGCAGGTTTTTCGGCTCGTCGTGGAAGGCCTGGGGGTCGGTCCTGGCCTGGGCGACGATCTCCTTGATCGCCTGGGCAAACGAGTCCAGGGTCGCCTTGCTCTCGGTCTCGGTGGGCTCGACCATGATCGCCTCGGGCACCACCAGCGGGAAATAGACAGTCGGGGCGTAGAACTGGCGGTCAAGAAGCGCCTTCGCGACATCGAGCGCCCGCACGCCTTTCTCGTGGAGGTTGTGCGCGCTGGCCACGAACTCGTGCATGCAGGGACCCTCGTGCGGCATCTCGAGGTCGGTCTCGACCAGCTTGCGCAGGTAGTTGGCGGAAAGCACCGCGTCCTGCGACGCCTGGCTGAGACCGTCGCCTCCCATAGCCAGGATGTAGGTGTAGGCGCGGACCAGCATCCCGAAGTTGCCGTAGAAGCTGCGCACCCGACCAATCGACTGCGGGCGCTTGTGGTCGAGCACCAGGTGCCCGTTGGCGCGCTCCACGGTCGGCGCGGGCAGGAACGGCACGAGCTCCGCCTTGACACCGACCGGCCCGGCGCCCGGACCGCCGCCGCCGTGGGGCGTCGTGAAGGTCTTGTGCAGGTTCATGTGCACCGCGTCGAAGCCCATGTCACCTGGGCGGCAAATCCCCATGAAGGCGTTCAGGTTGGCCCCGTCGTAGTAGAGCATCGCCCCGGTGGCGTGCACCATCTCCGCAATATCCAGTATCTCGCGCTCGAACAGGCCCAGGGTGTTGGGGTTCGTGAGCATCAGGGCGGCCGTCTGAGGGCTGAGCTTCGACTCCAGGTCGGCGAGGCTGATCCTGCCGTCGGCCCCCGACTTCACCTCGACGACGTGAAATCCGCTGAGGGCCGCGCTCGCCGGGTTGGTGCCGTGTGCGGAGTCCGGGACCAGAACCTCGGTGCGGTCGTCCTTTCGCGAGCGGTGGAAGGCGGCGATCATCCGCAGCGCCGTCCACTCCCCGTGCGCGCCGGCCGCCGGCTGCAGGGTGACTCGGTCCACGCCGACGATCGCGCACAGCGCCCTCTCCAGCCTCCACATGAGCTCGAGGGCGCCCTGCACCGAGTCCTCGTCCTGGTAGGGGTGCAGGCCGGCGAACCCGGGCAAGGCCGCCGCCGCCTCGTTCAGGACCGGGTTGTACTTCATGGTGCAGCTGCCCAGCGGGTAGAAGTTCTCGCTGATCGAGTAGTTGAGCGAAGCCATGCGGCTGTAGTGGCGCATCATCTCGGGCTCGCTCAGCCGCGGCAAGCCGGGCGGCCGGGAGCGAAGCGCCTCGCGGGGCAGCAAGTCGGCCGGGCTGGGCCCTGCAACGTCGGCGTCGGGCAGTCGCGGCGGGTCCACGGCCGGCCGGCTGAGCTCGAAACTGAGCGGCTCGGTCACGAGGCGAGCGCCTCCACAAGCTCATCCAGGGCGCGCGCGTCGTTGACCTCGGTGCATGTGAAGGTCACGACGCCCCTGAGCTCGCGGAACCAGCGGCTGACGTCCAGCCCGCCGAGGATGCCCTTGCGCGCAAGCTTCCGCAGCACCGCCGGGGCTTTGGGCACGCGAACGGGGAACTCGTTGAGAAACTGCCGCTCGGGAAAGACAGGTTCCCAGCCAGGTAGGGCTGCGAGCCTTTGGGCCAGGTTGTGGGCCCGCTTGAAGCTCACCTCGGCGACCTGGCGCAAGCCGTACGGTCCCATGTAGGTCAGGTAGACCGCGGCGGCCAGCGCGCACAGCGAGTGGTTGGTGCAGATGTTGGACGTCGCCTTCTCACGCCGGATGTGCTGCTCGCGAGCCGCCAGGGCGAGCACGAAGCCGCGCCGTCCCTGAGCGTCGTGAGCGGTGCCGACCAGGCGGCCGGGAAGCTTACGGACGAGCTCCTTGTCGCACGCGATGAAGCCCACGTGCGGTCCGCCGAAGCTGGGCGCAAGGCCCAGCTGCTGGCCCTCACCCACCGCGATGTCGGCGCCGTACTCGCCCGGCGGAGCGAGGATGGCCAGGCTGATCGGGTCGACGCATGCGATCGCCAGGGCGCCCACGTCGTGCGCGGCGGCGGTCAGCGCGCGCGGGTCGGTGAGCAGGCCCAGGAAATCCGGTTGCTGGAAGATCACCGCGGCGGTCTTCTTGTTGGGCTCGCCGTCCTTGCGGACCTTGATCCCGCGACCCTCCCCGAACGCGCGCAGCACCTGCACGTACTCCGGGTGCACGTAACCGGAGACGAGGACCTCGTTCCGGCCATTGTGGACGTGGGCCATCATCGCGGCCTCGGCCACTGCCGTCGCGCCGTCGTACAGCGACGCGTTGGACACGTCGAGCCCGGTCAGCTCGGCGATCAGGGTCTGGTATTCGAAGATGGCCTGAAGCGTGCCCTGGCTCGCCTCCGCCTGGTACGGCGTGTAGGCGGTGTAGAACTCCGGCTTCGAGGTCACCGCCGCAACGGCGGCCGGGATGAAGCGGCGGTACACGCCCCCGCCCCGGAAGGTCAGGCGGTCGGGGTAGACGCGGTTGCGGCCGGCGAGGGCCGTGACCTGGGCCATCGTTTCGAACTCGGACAGACCGTTCGGCAGCTGCAGGGATTCCAGGCGAAGCGACTGGGGGATGTCGACGAGCAAGTCGTTCATCGAGCGGACGCCGAGCGTCTCCAGCATCGCGGAGCGGTCTTCGGGGGAATGGACGAGGTACGGCAATCTAGCTGGCGGAGGCCTCGGTCACTCTCTTGTAGTCCGCCTCGTCGAGGAGGTCGGTCGGCGCGTCGCCGGCCAGCTCGATCTTGAGGATCCAGCCCTCGCCATACGGATCGGAGTTGATCAGCTCCGGCTTGGCGGCGAGCTTCTCGTTCACTGCCGTGATTCGTCCGGCCACCGGCGCGTAGAGGTCGCTTGCGGCCTTGACAGATTCGATCACGCCGAACGTCTCGCGCGACCCCAGCTTGCGGCCCGTGCTCGGCAGCTCGAGGAAGACGACATCGCCCAGCTGCGACTGCGCGAAGTCGGTGATGCCGACAGTGGCCACCTTGCCGTCGACCGTGACCCATTCATGCGTCTTGGTGTAGCGACGGTCAGGCATGGCGACTCTCCTTCTTTTCGCTGAGTGAGCGGGCCGAACCTCGATAGAAAGGTAGCTTGACGACCTCGGCGCGCGCCTCACGCCCTCGCACATCGACGATCGCGCGATCCCCGGCTTGCAATGATCGCGCTTCCACCATCGCAAGGGCGATCGGGTAACCGAGGAAGAAAGAGTGCGTTCCGCTGGTGACGATCCCGAGCGCCTTGCCATCTGCCGACATTGCGGCGCCGTGGCGTGCGATGTCGCCCGACTGGAGCCTGAGCCCGACGAGCGTCCGACGTGGTCCTTCGGCTTTGATCTTTTGCAGCGCGTCCCGGCCGATGAAGTCACCCTTGTCCAGCTTCACCGTCCATCCCAGTCCCGCCTCATAGGCGTTGACGGTCTCGTCCATATCGTTGCCCCACAGGCGCAGCGCGGCCTCGAGTCGGGTCGCGTCGCGTGCACCGAGTCCAGCCGGAAGCACGCCCGCCGACCGGCCATGCTCGAGGATCGCGTCCCACGCCGCGCCCACCTGGTCGCTGCTGATGAACAGCTCGAAGCCGTCCTCGCCCGTGTAGCCGGTGCGCGAGATGAGGGCGTGGATGCCGGCCACATCGCCATGGCCGAAACCGAAATATGGAATCCCGTCCAGGTCAACTCCTTCGCAAGGCAGGAGCTCCTGCGCGCGTGGACCCTGGAAGGCGATGAGGCCCAGCTCAAAAGTGCGGTCCTCGATCTCGACATCGGCCGGCGCATGAGACCGAAACCACTCCAGGTCCTTCTCTCGGTTGGCCGCATTGACGACGACGAAGAAACCCTCGCTGCCGCGATACACGACGAGGTCGTCGATGACTCCGCCGGCCTCATTGCACATCAGGTTGTACTGCGCGTGACCGTGCACCAGCAGTGCGACGTCATTGGTCACGAGACGCTGAATGAAGTCGACGCAAGAATCGCCGGCCACGCGAAACCGACCCATGTGCGACACATCGAACAGCCCGGCGACCTTGCGCACCGCAAAATGCTCGTCGCGGATCGACGTGTACTGCTGCGGCATGTCCCACCCGCCGAAGTCGACCATGCGGCCGCCCAGCGCGACGTGCCGGTCGTACAGCGGAGTGCGCAGGGGCGCGCTAGGCGTCAAGCGCGTCGTCGATGTCGACGGCGTCGGCGTCGATGAACTCGAGGAGCTCTTCGTCGTGGCGGCGCCGCGCATCGGCCACGACCTGCGCGACGTAGCGCGTCCGGTCCACCGTCCACTCGAGCTTCTCCGCGATCTGCGCCGCGGTCGGCTCGTGACCCAGGCTGCGGCGAAGGACCACCTCGGTCCGTTCGTAGTCGTTCGCCGCGGTGACCAGGAGCTCGGCGTCGCGCACTGCGGCCGCTTCGGCGGCGATCGCGGCGTCCATCTGCTCGCCGATCCGGTGCTCGGCAAACTTCGCGAAGTCGCGCTCGGCGCTCGTCGCAAAAGCACGCACCGCTTCGAACAGGCCCAGCGAACCCTCCTGGACCAGGTCCGGCACCGAAAGCCCCGTGTCTTCGCGCGCCTCAGCGAGGTGGATGACGAGTCCAAGGTTCGCGGCCACGAGGCGCTCCTGGCTGGTGCCGTCGCCCAGCGCTGCCTTTTCGAGCAGGTGGGCCTGTTCGGCATCTCCGAGCGGTGGCGTCACCCTGGCCTGCTTGCGCAGCTCGCGCATGAGCGGGTCATCGCCGTTCGGGCCGTTCGGATGGAAGGGTTGGGCAGCCACCGCTCGATTCTACGCCCGGCTTGTGGGGCCTCCCGGAGGCAGATGTTCCACGTTTTACATCGGCAGCCGACCCGGTGGGTTGCCATACTCGGGGCATGCGCGCACGGGTTGCGCTCCGGTTGGTATGGATGCTTTTTGCCGCCGCGGTGGCGCTGCTGCCGATCCAGGCCGCGGCATCCTCCCCGCATGTCGAACAGGTCGACCTCACGGGCGACATCAACAACATCATGTCCGCCTATATCCAGACCGGGGTCAACCGGGCCGAGGCCGACCACGCCGACGCGCTGCTCGTGGTCATGAACACACCCGGCGGGATCTCGACTTCGATGGACGAGATCGTGACGAACCTCCTCAACTCCACCGTACCGGTGATCGTCTACGTCTATCCGAGCGGCGCTCGGGCCGCCTCCGCCGGCCTCTTCGTCGCGCAGGCCGCCGACATCGTCGCGATGGCGCCCGGCACCAACATCGGGTCCGCCCATCCGATTCAGGCGACCGGTGAAAACATTACCGGCGACCTGGGTGCGAAGGTACTCAATGACGCGGTCACCCGCGTCCGCAACCTCGCGTCCATGCATGGGCGCAACGCCGACTGGGCGGAGCAGGCGGTGCGCAACAGCGTGAACATCAACGCCGAGGACGCGGTCAGGCTGCACGTCGCCGACCTCGAGGCGACGGACATCAGGTCGCTGCTCAACGAGCTCGACGGCCGCATCGTGCCGCGCACCAACGGCAGTCTCGTCATCCACAGTGCGGGTGCCCTCGTCGACGACTATCCGATGCCCTTCTGGCAGGTCTTCCTCAACGCCCTCATCGATCCGACCATCGCCGCCCTGCTGATCATCGTCGCCGGCTACGGGATCATCACCGAGCTGCAGAATCCAGGACTGATCCTGCCCGGCGTCGTGGGAGGCATCGCCGCGGTCCTCGCCATCGTCTCCCTCGCCAACCTGCCCGTGAACGTCGCCGGCGGCTTGATGATGCTGCTCGCCCTTGTCCTTTTCATCGCCGACCTCAAGGCGCCGACGCATGGGTTCCTCAGCGTCGGCGGTGTGTTCGCGCTCGTCCTGGGCATGGCTTTTCTGATCAACACCGGGCCCGTCGGCCTCGGCGTGAACCCGATCGTTTCCCTCATCACCGGCCTCGTGACGCTCGGTTTCTTCGCGTTCTTCATTCGCAAGGTGATCGCGGCGAGGCGGCAGCCTGCACTGTCGGGCGCGGATAGCATGCTGGGGTCGCTGGGCGAGGCTCGCGAGGCGCTCGCGCCCGAAGGTCTAGTGTTTGTGGCTGGCGCGCTCTGGAAGGCGACCTCCACCTCACCGATTCCCGCGGGTTCGCTCGTGCGGGTGGTGGGGCGTCAGGGTCTCCAGCTGCAGGTCGCGCCCGAGAACGGTCAGGCCAAGGAGAAGAAATAGTGGACGTGGGGACGCTTGTCGTAGTCGGCGTTGTCGTCTTCATCATCCTCATCGCGGTCTTCTCGAGCCTGCGCATCGCGGCCGAGTATGAGCGAGGAGTCGTTTTCCGCCTGGGCCGTCTGATCGGGCTCAAGGGTCCCGGGCTCTTCTTCATCATCCCGTTCGGCGTCGACCGCCTGGTCAAGATCGACCTGCGGGTGATCACGCTCGAGGTGCCGCCACAAGAGGTGATCACCAAAGACAACGTGACCGCCAAAGTGAACGCCGTCATCTACTTCCAGGTCGTCGACGCACGCAAGGCTGTCGTCCAGGTGCTGAACTACATCAACGCGTCGTCGCAGATCGCGCAGACGACCTTGCGCGCGGTGTTGGGCCAGTCCACGCTCGACGAGCTCCTGGCCGAGCGCGACAGGATCAACCAGAACCTGCAGAAGATCATCGACGAGCAGACCGAGCCCTGGGGCATCAAGGTCTCGGTGGTCGAGATCAAGGACGTCGAACTGCCGCAGACCATGCAGCGCGCGATGGCGAAGCAGGCCGAGGCCGAGCGTGAGAAGCGGGCCAAGATCATCAATGCCGACGGCGAGTTCCAGGCTTCGCAGACCCTGGCCAACGCGGCGCAGGTGATCTCATCCCAGCAGGGCGCGCTTCAGCTCAGGTTCCTTCAGACCATGGTCGAGATCGGATCGGAGAAGAACACCACGATCATCCTTCCCCTGCCCATCGAGCTGATCCGGCCACTGATCGACATCGGGCGGGCCGCCGACGGCTCACCGACACCGCAACCCGCGAAAGGCACCAAGACCGGCTGATCGCGCACCTCCCCCTCGACGCCGGCACAGCTCTCGTCGAGCTCCTGCCGCTGCCCCTGATCATCCTTGCCAACGCGGCGGTCGGCAAACCGTGGGCCAGGGCGGCGACCCCCGCTCTGGCCGCCATCCCGGCGGTGATGACCGGGCTCGTCGGAGCGCTCGACATGCTTGGGGCGCCGGCGGGAACGACCGGGCTGACCCGCCAGGCGGCGTTCGCGGTCGACGCGGGCACGATCGTCACCGCGGTCGCCGCCGGCGGATTTGCGTTCAAGCCGATCCGCAAGGACCTCGCCGCTTTCCTTCCCATCGACCCCGAGAGCCCCGTCCATGCTCTTGCGCTCGCCCTGGCGACGATCTTCTTCGGCACGCAGGTCACCTTCATCGCGTTCACCGACGTGCTCGCCGCCGACAACGCACAACCGGCCCTGACCCTGCTGGACCTCTTCCTCAACGAGATTCCCTTTCTCATCCTGGCGCTGGCCGGAGTGGGCATCTTCATCCGGCGGACAGCGCCGGGGACCGCCGTCCGCCTGGGACTGGTCCGCCCTGCGTGGTGGCAGATGGCCCTGGCACTGGCAGCGGCCGGCGCGTTCTTTGCGCTGGGTCAGGAGTCGGATGTGCTCAGCCACGCGTGGACGCCGGACGTCGCGCGGCGCGTCGACGCGACCACCCAGCATCTGTTTGGCCAGCTGGGCAATCCGGCCGGCATCGCGGCCGTGGCCCTGCTCCCCGGGCTGTGCGAAGAGATCCTTTTCCGCGGGGCGCTGCAGCCACGGATCGGCCTGGTCGCGACCGCCCTCCTGTTCACCGCGATCCATACCCAGTACGGCGCATCGGTCGACACGGTCGCGGTGTTTTTGATCGCGATCGGACTCGGCCTGATCCGGAGGTACACGAACACGACCACCACGTGCGTCACACACATCAGCTACAACCTGTTGGTTGGAATCGGAATCGCGGGCGCCGCGCTGAAGGCGGCCGTGGTCCTCGAGCTGGCCCTGGTCCTCGTCACCGCCTATTCGGTCTGGACGCGGCGGCGCGGCGCCGGCGCGCCGGCGGAGGGCCCTTAACAAGATGGCTGGTCACCCAGTCGAGCCAGGGCTAGAATTTCGCCTAATGACCCCAGATGTAGGAGCTTCGAGCGAAACCAGGCCCAACATATTGGCCACCACCGAAGTTCCGGTAGTTGCGGTGGTCAACCAGAAAGGGGGCGTCGGCAAGACGACGACGGCGATCAACCTCGCCGCCGCCTTCGCCGAGGTCGGCCACCCCACGCTCCTGGTCGACCTGGACCCGCAGGCGAACTCAACCTCCGGGCTGGGGCTCGATCCCGCCCGCGCCCGGTTGAACATCTACCACCTGCTCACCGGAGAGGCCACCGTCGCCGAGGTGGCTCAGCCCACTGGAGTTGCCGGCCTGACGCTCGTCCCCTCGCACATCGACCTCGCCGGGGCAGAGATCGAGCTGGCCGGGGCCGCCGGCCGGGAGGGCCTGCTGCGCCAGGCGCTCTCCCCCGCCCCGCCCGGAGTCGAGATCATCCTGGTCGACTGCCCGCCTTCCCTGGGCCTGCTCACCCTCAACGCCCTGGTCGCGGCGACCAGCATGCTCATCCCGACGCAGTGCGAGTATTTCGCCCTCGAAGGACTGCGTCATCTCATGTACACGCACCAGCTCGTCCGGTCGCGCCTCAACGCGAAGCTCGCGATCGCCGGCATCCTGATGACGCAATTTGACGCACGGACGACGCTCGCATGGGACGTGCTCAACGCGGTCCGGCGCTCGCATCCGCACCACGTCCTCGAGACGCTGATCCCGCGCAACGTCCGCTTGAGCGAAGCACCGAGCCACGGCAAGTCCGTGCTCGAATACGACCCCACATGCCGAGGCACGGCCGCATACCGCGCACTCGCGAAGGAGCTGCTTGAACGATGAGCCAACCACGCCCACGCGGACTCGGTCGCGGACTCGATGCCCTCATCCCGATGTCGAGCCAGGGCGAAGCGCTCGTACCGCAGATGATCGCAGTCGACCAGATCCGACCCTCGCGGCAGCAGGTGCGCTCGCGATTCGACGCCGAGCCACTGGGCGAGCTCGCTGAGTCCATCCGGCTGCATGGCGTCCTGCAGCCTCTCCTCGTGCGGCGGCTGGCGGACGGTTACGAGCTGATCGCCGGGGAGCGCCGCTGGCGCGCGGCGCGGCTCGCGGGGCTCAACGCTGTGCCTGCGGTGGTGCGCGGCGACGCCGGCAACGACGAGCAGCTCGTCCTCGGCCTCATCGAGAACCTTCAGCGCACCGACCTCGATCCGATCGAAGAGGCGCGCGGCCTTCGCCGGCTCATCGAAGACTTCGGGCTGACGCACGAAGACGTCGCGAAGCGTCTCGGCAAGCACCGGGTGTCGGTCACACAATCGATGCGCCTGCTCGCAGGCTGCGCGGCTGTCCAGTCCGCGGTCGCGTCCGGCGTCATCACCGCGGGGCATGCGCGTACCCTGGTCGCCCTCGAGAGCCAGGCGGCGCAGGAACACGGCCTCAAGGTGGTCATTGCGCGACATCTTTCTGTGCGGCAGACGGAGAACTGGGTGAGGACGTATCGCCCGAGCCGGCGCAGGCACGCTGATTCGTCTGCGGAACTGCGCGCGCTCGCCGCCGATGTTGAGTCCAGCCTGGGCCTGCCCATCAAGCTCACCGGAAACCTGAATCGAGGCAAGCTCGAGCTTCGCTACGCGAGTCGCGAGGAGCTCGAACGGGTCTGCGCTAAGCTCGTCTCCTGACAAGCATGGCGGCCCAACACGAACAAGCGGCTGGCGCCGCCTCCGCAGATCGCTCGCCCGCTGCCTCGCTGCTGCGCGAGGTCGCCGAGGTCGTTGTCCTCGCGGTCATCCTGTACATCGGGATCAGCTTCGCGGTGCAGGCAGTCCACGTCGAGGGCCTTTCGATGTTTGCCACGCTCGACGACAACGATTACCTGATCGCGAACAAGATCGACTACCGCCTCCACGCGCCCCAGCGCGGCGACATCATCATCCTGCGGCCACCGACCAGCAACTCGACTGATTTCATCAAGCGGATCATCGCGCTGCCCGGTGAGAGACTGCTGATCACGGGTGGCTACGTCTACATCAACGGCCACAGGCTTCACGAGCCGTACCTGCCTGAGGAGTGGACCAACGACAACACCTGGAACAGCGGCGTCGAAAAGACGATCCCGCCGAACAGCTACTTCGTGATGGGCGACAACCGCAACCGCTCGCAGGACTCGCGCTTCTTCGGGCCGATCAGCCGTGATCGGATCGATGGCAAAGCCTGGTTTCGCATCTGGCCGCTCGACCATTTCGGCAGCATCTACGACAAGATGCCGATGCTGGAGACGGGTAGCGCGGTAGTTGGAGAACGCACGTTAGTCCGACCGGCAGGCTGACCCGGGCTCAGGCGCCGATCGCGAGGCGGAAGGCGCTGTCGCGCGAGAACGGACCGATCACCGACATCTGCATCGGATTGCCAAGGACCTGTGCCGCGACCCTTCTGATGTCGGGAGCGGTCACGGCGTCGACCATCGCGATCTCCTCATCGATGGTCTTGATCTCGCCCAGCAGCAGCTCCTGGTAGGCGAGCCAGAAAACCACGCCGTTGGTCGTCTCCAGCTCGAGGCGCAAGCGCCCCTTCGTGAACTCTTTGGCGCGGGCAAGCTCGGCCGGCGCAACCTCGTTTTCGGTCAAGCTGCGGAGCTCGGCCATCACGGCGTTCACCGCGTCGACCGCCTTCTTGGGATCGACGCCGATGTAGACGCCGAGATACCCGGTGTCCCGGTGCTTCTGCGTGAAGCTGTGGACGTCGTATGCGATGCCGAGTCGCTCGCGGATGTTCAGGAACAGCCGAGAGCTCATGCCCTCGCCGAGCACCGTGTTGAGCAGGTCGAGCGCGTATCGGTCCGGATCGAGATAGCTGAGGGCGCGCGCCCCGACGCAGATGTGCGCCTGCTCGGTCTCCCGCCGGCGAATCAGCACCCGCGGAGACTCCAGCGGCGGTGGAGGCTCAGCCGCGACCGAGCCGTTCATCTCCGAGCGCAGCGACAGGTTGCGCGTGACCTCCGCCAGGGTCGACCCTTCGTCAAGCGCTCCCGCGGCGCCGACGACGAGGTTGGGCAGCCTGTAGTGCACGTCGGCAAACTCCAGGATGTCGTCACGGTCGAGGCGCGAAACCGATTCCTCGGTCCCCGCGATGTCGCGCCCCAGGGGATGGCCAGGCCAGATCAGCTCTTCGAACAGGTTCTGAACGTAATCCTGCGGCTGGTCCTGGTACATGCGCAGCTCTTCGAGGATGACCATCCGCTCGCGCTCGACATCCGCGGGATCGAGCTTTGAGTTCGTGACGATGTCGAACAGCACGTCGAGCCCGAGATTCATGTGCTCGGCCGGGACGCGCGCCCAGTAAGCGGTCAGCTCCTTGTCGGTCGAGGCGTTGATGAATCCGCCGACGCCCTCGATCGAATCCGCGATCTCCTTCGAGGTCGGCCGCTTGCTCGTGCCCTTGAAATAGAGATGCTCGATGAAGTGAGAGACACCGGCGAGACGATCGTCCTCGAGGCGCGAACCGCCCGCGAACATGAGGGCCAGGCTGGCCGACTGTCGTTCGGGCATCGGCTCGATCACCATCCTCGCTCCCCCCGGCAGGTGGTGGACTCGGTGAGGGGAAGGCATGGGACGGTCAGTATAAGAACGGCCGGGTCAGCTGCCCTCGCGTAATGCGCCGAGGGCGGCGTAAAGGGTCATCGCGACAAAGTCGGCGGGCATGCCGTCCGACACCGCATCCAGCGCTTCGCCCAGGTACCGGCGGACGTTCGCCACCGAGTCCACCTCGCTCATCTCGAGGCAGTCGCGGATCGCCTCGGCGATCTCGCTCGGGGTGATCTCCTCGTCGCCGGCTTCGTCAGAGACCGAGTTGACCAGCGCGATCGCCTTCCGGATCCGCTCGGTTGCGGCCCGGGCGGGCACGCCAGGTCCCTAACGGACCGCTGACTCGTCGGCGAGCTTGCGGGGGCCGACGACGACGCGGCGCTCCGGCTCCTCGCCGATGCTCGAGCTGGTGACATCGGGGTCGCCCTCGAGCGCCAGGTGGATGGCGCGGCGCTCGAAAGGCTGCATCGCGTCGAGCGTGATCGCGTCGCCGGTCATCTTGACCTGGCGCGCGGCGCGCATCGCGATCTCGCGAACGGTGTGCTCACGGCGCTGCCGGTATCGCTCGACGTCGACGATGATCCGCTCGCCCTCGGCGAGGTGCTTGCCGACCATCACGTTCGTCACCGCCTGCAGCGCGCGCAGAGTCTCGCCGCGCCAGCCGATCAGGCCGCCGAGGTCGCGCCCGCTGATGTCGAGCGTGATGGGGTCGGACCCGGTCCGCACGCTGACCTGGGCGCGGACTCCCATGTGCTTCAGCAGGCCCTCGACCAGACCCCTGGCGATGTCCGCCTTGCCGTTCGCGGGCGCGGGAACGCCACCTGGCACGGGCGCCCCCTGGTCGAGGACGGTGACCTCGACAAGGGTCTCCTCCGGCGTTTCGCTCAGGATCTTCACGTCGACGTTGCGCCGGCTCTCCTGCAGCTCGATCAGCGCCGCGTCAACCGCCTCATCCAGGGTGCGGCCGCGGCCTTCGGCGGATCTCATTTGCGCTCACTCTCCTTGCCTTGTCTTGCAGCCCGGTTCCTGGCCTTCCTGTCTCTGCTCAAGCTCGCGCCAGTCGGTGGAAGGGCTTTCTGGCCGTTGGCCGACCCCCTGCCGGGCGGCGCAGGCGCCGCGTCAGCCGCCTTCCGGAAGCGGGCCGGCAGCACGTTTCCCCACCCGACGACGAAGCTCTGCTGAATGATACTGACGCAGTTCCCGACAAACCAGTAGAGGCCGAGGCCCGCGGGAACGTTCAGGGCGAACCAGCCGATCATCAGCGGCGAGATCAGGACCATCGTCCTCTGCATCTGCTGCGTCTGCTGCTCCTGCTCGGTCGGGTTGGGCGGCGCCGGCATCTGCAGCATCCTCGACTGGATCAGGGTCGTGAGCGCGGCGAGCAGCGGGAACACAATGTAGGCCAGGATCGGAATCGGCATGCCCGCGAACATCAGGTGGTGGTTCGGGTTGTCGTTCAGGTTCGGGATGAAGAGGAAATGCGTAGCCACCTCGTGGCTGCGCGCGAAGCCCGTGAAAACGTAGTAGAGGGCGGTGAGGATCGGCAGCTGGACGACGAGAGGCAAGCAGCCGACCAGGCCGCCGAACGGGTTGACCCCGTGCTCCTGGTACAGCTTCATCATCTCGGTGTTCAGGCGCTGCGGGTCCTTCTTGTACTTCTTGCGGAGCTCCCCCACCTGCGGCGCCAGCTTTCGCTGCTCGACCAGCGTCTTGCGCTGGGTGACGAGCTGGAACTGCTGCAGCGGGGCGAGCAGCAGCCGGATGAGGATCGTGAGGATGATGATCGCCACGCCGTAGGCGCCGATCGCGCTCACGACTGGCACACCCGACACATGCGAGTAGATGAAGCCGAGCGCGCTGTTCAGGGTGACCCCGAAGATCGCCCACCACGCGTCGTGGATCGGGCTGAAGAACTTGAAGAAATCAGTGATCGAGGTCAAAGGCATCATGGCACCGGGTCGTAGCCGCCCCTGGCGAAGGGGTGACAGCGGGCGATGCGCGCCGCACCCATCCAGCCGCCTCTGAGCCAGCCGTAGCGCTCGATCGCCTCATAGGTGTAGTGCGAGCACGACGGGTAGTAGCGGCAGGAAGGCGGCAGGATCCTGGAAATCGACATCTGGTAACCGCGGATCAAGATCAGGAACAGCTTCGTCATGGCTTTATCTGGGCGAGCCTGAGCGCAGCCAGCAAAGCCTCCGCCCTGAGATCGGCGAACGAGACCTCGAGCGCCGCCGGGCGGGCGATCAGGACCACGTCATATCGTATTCCCACCTGGAGCAGCGGCGAACCAGGTCCCAGCATTCCATCGCGGACGACCTCGCGGAGCCGGCGCCGGGCTCGGCTGCGCGCGACCGAGCTTTTGATTCCCCGGCTCACCGTCACTCCGACCCGGTTCTCGGCCAGCTCGGTGGGGACGGCGAACCCGACCAGGGCGCGCCCGCTGTGGAACCGCCTGCCGCTGATGGCGGCCTGGAAGTCCGACCGCCGGCGAACCCGCAGACGACTTTTCATGATCGAGTGCGCTCCGGGGCGCCTGGCGGCCCGTAAAGCCTGGCTTAGGTCAGCCGCGCGCGGCCCTTGCGGCGGCGATTGCGCAGCACGCGCACACCGCCACGGGCGCTCATCCGGCGCAGGAATCCGTGAACGCGCCGGCGATATTTTTTCTTGGGTTGATAGGTCCTTTTGATCGGGCCAGTGTAGCGGAGCGGGCGAGGCCGCTTTGTGATACCGCTTCTATAACTTCATCGGGTTTGCTGTGGCCTTGCGGTATCCACAGGCCAGTGCTATAGTCCCCGGCCGGAAGCAGCATCGACAAAGCGCATATCCAACGCCCAAGTACAAATTGCGCCACTCGTTCGACCAAACACCTGCAAGTAACCAACATTTAGTCATACAATCCCGTTTCCATATTTCGGGATCGACCGGATGGTGGATTTCGGACAGGTCGGCACCGCCAACCTGTGGAAATCCGGTCCGCTCTTTTCCACAGGGACCAAGGAGGCGGAGCTCATGCTCGAAGGGCTTCGGTTGAGTCCGCGGTCGTCCGGAGCGCGAACTTGGGGTCGCTGCTCGGGCGAGGTCGCGGCGGCCGGCAGCGACAGAGTGCGATCGGGGTTGTCCACAGGATTTGCAGAGGGGCCAAGGGACCGCTCCACAGGTCCGGCGGGGCTGATCCACAGCGCGTGGCGCGGCCTGGAGGAGGTGGGGTGAACCAGGACCAGATCTGGTCACAGGTCCAGGAGGAGCTGCGCTTCCAGCTCGCCAAGCGCACCTATGACATGTGGCTCAAGAACACGTCAGTCGTCTCGGCCGACGGGGGCACCTTCCGCATCGGGGTACCAAGCAAGCTCGCCAAAGATTGGCTCGAGGATCGCTTCTCCGGATTGATCCAGGAAACCCTGCAGGCGGTGACCGGCTCCGAGGTCGACATCGACTTCGTCATCGCGCCGTCGGGCCACCGGCCGGCGCACACGTTGTTCGACGGCGACGCGCACAACGGCCTGGAAAACGGCCATGAGAATGGAGTGGAGGTCGCCGAGGTCGCGGTCGTCGCGCCGTCGGAGCTCAACGCGCGCTTTCGGTTCTCATCATTCGTCGTCGGTCATAACTCGCAGTTCGCGCACGCCGCGGCCAAGGCGGTCGCGGAAGCGCCTGGTGACAGCTACAACCCGCTGTTCCTCTACGGGGGAGTGGGGCTCGGCAAGACACACCTCATGCACGCCATCGGCCACGAGGTTCATGACCGCTTTCCGCGCAAGCGCGTCGTGTATCTCACCTCCGAGCAGTTCACCAACGAGGTGATCAGCTCCATCGCCACCGCGCGCATGGGTGAGTTCCGGCACAAGTACCGCACCGTCGACGTGCTGCTCATCGACGACGTGCAGTTCCTTGCGGGCAAGGATCGGACCAAAGAAGAGTTCTTCCACACCTTCAATGCCCTGCACGAGATCAACAAGCAGATCGTCATCTCATCCGACCGCCCGCCAAAGGAGATCCCGACTCTCGAGGACCGCCTGCGCTCGAGGTTCGAGTGGGGCCTCATCGCGGACATCCAGCCCCCGGACTTCGAGACGCGTCTTGCCATCCTCCACTCCAAGCTCGGTGGCAACTCCAGCCTGATCGCCGAAGAGGTGCTCAGCTTCATCGCGCACAAAGTCCAGCGCAACATCCGCGAGCTCGAGGGAGCGTTGACGCGCGTGCAGGCGTTTGCCGCGGTGCACCAGCGCCAGATCGACGAGGAGGAGGCCGCGCGCCTCCTGTCCGACATCATCCCGGCAGGCACGCGCAAGCCGATCAACGTCGAGCGGATCCAGGTACTCGTCGCCGACTACTACAACGTCACGCTCGACGATATGAAGGGGAAACGGCGCGACAAGCACATCGTTTTTCCGCGCCAGGTCGCCATGTATCTGGTCCGAGAAGAGACCCCATCGTCACTGCCTGCGATCGGCAAGGCATTCGGCGGGCGCGACCACACCACCGCGCTGCACTCGATTGAGAAGATTGCCAATGAGCTCAAGGAGGACGAGCGCCTCCGCTACGAGGTGCAGGCGATCCGAGAGAAGCTGTACGTCCAGTGACCAGGGTTTCCACACTTTTTGAGAACAGGCTTGGGACGCGCGTGGGATGGACGGCCGGCTGCCATTTCCTCCCCAGCGAATCAACAGCCGACCTGTGGCCGCACGTCGATTGCCCAGAGCTTACGCACAGCTCATTTCGATCGGTAAATGATCTCGACATCCACAGTACGCACAGCGCTTACTGTTATCGGATACGAATTCTTTCTACTAAGAGAATCTTTATCAACGGGGGACAACTTTCGTGAATGCCAAAGTTATGACAGCCCAAATGAAGGTCACCTGTAGGCCGGCGGTCCTTGGTCAGGCCCTCCAGGTCGTGTCACGCGCGATCTCGAGTAGAACCACCCTGCCGATCCTCAACAACATCCTGATCGAGACCACTTCCGAAGGCCTGGCACTGACCGCCACTAATCTAGAGATCGGGATTCGCAAGGTCGTCGCCGCCGAGGTCGCGGTCGAAGGCTCGACCACAGCACCTGCCCGGCTGCTCACCGACTTCGTCGGGACGCTCCCGGACGCCGACCTGGAGATGACGCTCGACGCGAGCACCCAGTCGCTCGGCCTGCGCTGCGCGCGCTTCGACACGCACATCAAGTGCATCGAGGCCGAGGAGTTTCCGCCTGGGCCGCGACCGGACGAAGGCGACAAGCTCGAGGTTGCGCTCGACGACCTGGTCGGTGCGGTGGAGCAGACGCAGATGGCCGCCTCGACCGATGAGGCGCGCCCCGTGCTCACGGGCGTGCTGGTATTGGTGCAAGGGGGGAACCTGACGCTGGCAGCGACCGATGGCCACCGCCTCGCCGTGCGTAAGCTGGCCGCCGCCGCCCCCACCGACCTGGAGGCGAGCCTGATCGTGCCGGCTCGAGCGCTGGCCGAGCTCTCGCGCGTCTTGAAGGGCGAGCCAGGCAAGGTCGAGGTGATCATCTCGAAGGCCCGCAACCAGGTCTTCTTCCGCGCGGGCAGCTCGGAGCTGACCTCCCGCCTAATCGACGGGAAGTATCCAAACTACGCACAGGTTATCCCCAGCAAGAGCTCGACCAAGGTCAGGGTCTCGACCAGCGAGCTGACGCAGACCGTGCGCGCCGTGTCGCTGTTCGCCCGCGACAGCGCCAACGTCATCCGCGTCAAGGCGCAGGCCGGCGAGCTGACGCTGTCGGCCACCACCAACGAGGTGGGTGACAGCAAGGCCGAGATGGCCGCCGACGTCGACGGTTCCGACATCCAGATCGCGTTCAATGCCCGCTACGTCCTGGATGCCCTCGGGGTGATCGGGGAGGATGAGGTCGAGCTGCTGTTCGACGGTCCTCTCAGCCCGGGGCTCATGCGGCCGCCGGGCAAGGAGCACTACCAGTACGTGATCATGCCCGTGCGGGTGGCGATGTCCTGACGGAGTGCGCCTCCGTCGGTTGCGGCTAAGGAACCACCGGAACTACTCACAGCTTGACCTCACGCCAGGACCGAGCGTCAACGTCTTCATAGGAGCGAACGGGCAGGGCAAGACCAACCTGCTCGAGGCGGTCGCGATGCTTGCTCTGTCCTCGTCGCCGAGGGCCCGCCGCGACTCTGAGCTGGTCGGGCCGGCCGCGCCGGCGTCGCGCATCGAAGCCGAGGTCGAGAGCGGGGTGACGCGGCGAGAGATCGCGATCACGCTCGCCGTCGAGGGCGACCGGGCCAGGCGCACGATCGAGGTCGACGGAGTCCGCCGCCGGGCGTTCGACCTGCCGGGAACCTTCCGCGCCGCCCTGTTCTGGCCCGACGACCTGGGGCTGGTCAAAGCGGGGCCTGAGCTTCGCCGACGCTTTCTCAACCAGATGCTGGTGCAGGTCGAGCCCGGCTACGCCCGGGCGCTCGCCAACCTCCGCCGAGTCCTGGAGCAGCGGAACAGCCTGCTCAAACGAATCGCCGCCGGCGAGGGCGGGGAGGACATGCTTGAGGCCTGGGACCACGAGCTGGTCGAGGTCGGCGGCGAGATCGTCAAGGCGCGCACCCACGCTGTCGCGGAGCTCGCCCCGGAGGCGGCCAGGTGCCACGCCGAGATCGCATCCGGCGAGCGCCTCGAGATCCACTATTTGGCGCCTCCGCAAAACTACGCCGAGGCTGTGCAAAACTCCCTGGCCGAGGACCTGCGCCGCGGCACCACGAGCCTCGGTCCGCACCGGGACGACCTCCTCGTGCTGCTGGACGGCCAGGAGGCTCGTGCCTACGCATCCCAGGGCCAGCAGCGGACCGCGGTGGTGAGCCTCAAGCTGGCCGAAGCCGGGCTGATCGAGAGGCGCACCGGCGAGCGGCCGGTGCTCTTGCTCGACGACGTCCTCTCGGAGCTGGATGGCGAGCGGCGTGGGGCTCTCCTCGCCGAGGTCGCCTCGGGCGGACAGGTCGTGATCACCTCGGTCGAAGCGGGGCCTTTTCCCCGCGACCTGATCGAAAAGGCGATGGTCTGGACCGTCAAGGAAGGCAGGATCGAGCCCTGTGGATAAGTTGGGCAATATCCTGCCGAAGATCCTCCGCCGGCAGCCCGGCGGAGCACGCCTGATGGGGGGCCAGGTGGCGGCCGCTTTTCGGACCCTCATGGGGCCGGACGTGGCCCGGCTGTGCGACGAAGTCGAGCTCCATTCCGGCACGCTCCTGGTCACGACCTCGAGCCCCGCGCTCGCCCACCAGCTCAGGCTCGACGCGGAGACGATCCTGGCCCGGCTGAACCGACCTGACCTGGGTCGCAAGGTGCGAACGCTCCGGGTCCGGATCGGCCGCCCCACCCTGTCATGAAGCTCGGCCGCGAGCAGCAGAAGGCGGCCGCGCTCGGCGCGGGGCCGGTGCGCGTGGTCGCGGGAGCAGGCACGGGCAAGACGGCGGTCATCGCGGAGCGCTTCCGACGCCTCGTCGCCAGCGGCGTCTCGCCCGCGTCGATCCTGGTCATGACCTTCACCGAGCGCGCGGCGCGGGAGATGCGGGAGCGAATCGAGGGCCTGATCCAGGCGCCGGCACCGTCGGTCGGGACCGTGCATTCGGTGGCGCTCGGCTGGCTGCGCGAGGACGGACGCGCGGTTGGCGTTCCGGCCGGCTTTGGGATCCTGGCCGGCGCGGATCGGTGGATCCTGGCGCGCGAGCTCATGTGGAGCATCGGCGACGCCGCGCTGACCGGCGACGAGCGGCCTGACGACCTGGTCACACCGGCTCTGCAGATGCTCGAGCGGATGAAGCAGGAGCTTGTGCCGCTGGAGCGGCTCGAGACGTGGGCCGCCTCGACCGACGACGCGGAGCGTGCCGAGCTCATGCGTGCTTGCGTCAGGCTCTTCCGCGCGTACGAGCGCGAATGCCGCCGGCAGCGATTCCTGGACTTCGACGACCTCCTCGTGCTCGCGGTCAGCCTGCTCGAGAAGAATCCCGGCATGCGCCGGCGCTACGCCTCCAGGTATCCGCACGTCCTGGTCGATGAGTACCAGGACCTGAACCTGGCCCAGGAGCGGCTCGTCGAGCTGGTCGCGCGCGACGGCGATCCGTTCGTCGTCGGCGACGACGACCAGTCCATCTACCGCTTTCGCGGGGCCTCGCGAGCCAGCCTGGAACGATTCCTTCGCAGCTTCCCGTCCGCGCAGACGATCACGTTGGGTCGCAACCGGCGCAGCTCGCGGCGCATCGTCTCCGCCGGGGCGGCCCTCATCGCCAACAATCCAGACCGGCTGCCGAAGGACTTGCGCTCCATCGGTTCCGGGGCGGCGGTGCAGCTGTGGCAGTGTCCTGACGGCAGGTCGGAGGCTGACGCCATCGCGCACGAGGCCACGCAGCTCCTCGAAGCCGGGATCGCGCCTTCATCGGTGGCGGTGTTGTGCCGGACGAACGCGATCGCGCGGCCGATCGGCCGTGCGCTGGCTGCGCGTGGGCTTCCGCACGTGGTCATCGGCGGCCACGGATTTCACGACCAGCCTGAGATCAAGGACTTGATCGCGATGCTGCGCGCGATGCGCGATCCCGGCGATCGGGTCGCGCTCGCCCGGCCGGCAGCCGCGGCGGTCCAGCCGCTGCTCGAGGGGATGGCGGTCGCCGCGAAGCAGCTCGACGTTCGCGATCTCTTCTATGAGCTGATGGAGCAGTCGGGCTACCTGAGAACCGCCCCAGAAGCCGCGGACCAGGTGAGCCGGTTTGCGGAAAACATCGCGGACTTCTGCGAAGCATCGCCAGACCATTCGTTGGACGCGTTCATGCGCCACCTCGACCTCGTCCTTCTCTCGGGCGAAGACGAGGAGCCGGCATCGCGCGACGCGACTGACGCGATCCAGGTGATGACGATCCATCAATCGAAGGGGCTCGAGTTCGAGGCTGTCTTCGTCCCCTCCCTGGTGGAGGGACGGCTGCCCCAGCCAGGCCGCTCGCCCCGGTTCGAGCTGCCCCCGGCCGTTCTCGAACCGCTCGTCCGCGGTCGCGAGGACGTGATCGCCGAGGAACGGCGTCTTCTCTACGTCGCGATGACGCGCGCCCGCCGCCGCCTGTATCTCACGCGCGCGACTCACTACGAAGGAGGCCGGCGGTGGAGGGAATCGCGGTTCCTCGACGAGCTGCGCGCCGGGCGGCCGCGCGCCCTGCTGGAGATGGAGATCATGGCTTCAGCCGAGCCTGCCCCGCCTGTTGCGGTCAACGCGCACACCGGCGATATCCAGCTTTCGTACAGCGCGATCACCGCGTACAAGGACTGTCCACGCCAGTACTGGTACCGCCACGTCGAGCGCCTGCCGGCGGTCCAGAGCGCGGAGGCGGTGCACGGCGTGATCCTGCACGAGGTGCTGCGCCGCGCCGGCGAGCTGAGGCGGGAAGGCAAGTCGATCAGCGCGGCCCGGCTGAGCTCGATTCACAACGAAGTCTGGCACGGCACTGCGTTCCCCGACCCGCGCCGAGCGCCCGCGTTCAAACGCAACGGCGCCGCCGACCTGGAGGCATACCGCGCGCGCGGCGGGTTTGACGTCGCGCCCGAGTACCTGGAGCACCCCTTCGCGCTGTCGATCGACGGCTGGAACCTCCGGGGCGTGATCGACCGCATCGACCGCACCGCGGACGGCTGGCGGATCACCGACTACAAGAGCGGCCGCCCCATCGCGCGCCGGCGGCGCGACCTGCAGGTCGCCCTCTACGCGCTGGGCGCCACGTCCGCGCTGAAGCTCGAGCCGGTCGAGCTCGAGGTCGTGTACCTCGCCTCGGGCGAGTCGACGCGGGTGGAGAAAGTGGCGGAGCTGATGCGTGGCGCCGAGGCGGAAGGGACCGAGGTCGCCGATGGGATCAGGGCCGGACGGTTCGAGTCGAGGCCCGAGCGGCGGCGCTGCCGCCTGTGCCCCTACCGGCTCGCCTGCGCCGACGCGCTGTAGCGCGCCGCCAGCAGCAGGCACTCCCTCGCGATGTCCGAAGACGCGTAAGGATGGGTGAGCTCCTCGGCCTTGCGCGACATCTCGCGCCACGTCGGTCCGCCTTCGGCCAGGACGCGCACCTCGTCGAGCAGGTCTGATTCCTTCGGCGCAAAGGCGCCGATGCCGGACTCGACCACGAAGTCCACGTTGGGCGACTCCTGTCCGGGCAAGAATCCGGTGATCACGAGCGGCAATCCCGTGGCCAGTGCCTCGGCGATGGCGCCCGGCCCCGCCTTGGTGACGACCAGGTCGCACGCGCGCATCAGCTCCGGCATGTAGTCGACAAAACCGAACACGAGCATCGGCGTCGAGATCTCGAGCTCGTAGAGGCGGCGGCGCAGTTTTTCATTTCGACCGCATACCACCGCGAGCTGCCACGAGTGAGGTTCCTCGGCAAGCTCGCGCACCTGGGCGGCGAGGTGGCCAACCCCGGCCGCACCTCCCATCACGAGGACCGCGAAGCGCTCCTCATCGAGGCCGAACCGCCGCCGCAGCGCTTGTTTCTCACCGGGCGCGGGCGGCCGGAACCGAAGGTCGACAGGCAGGCCGAGCAGCTTCACGCGGTCCGCCGGCACGCGCCGGCGCAAGGCGACCCGACGCGCGCGCTCCGTGGGCGCGACCACCAGGTCGGCCTGGCTGAACGTCCACCCGCGGTGGAAGTCGACGAGATCGGTGATCACAGTCATCAGCGCCCGCGGGCGGCCGCTGCGACGGATCGCTTGGTGCGCCACGTGGTTGAGCAGCGGGTGGACCGAGAGCACGACGTCAGGGTCATGCTGCTGCAACAGGTGGAGGACGACCTTTCGCACGCCGGGCCCGAAGATGGCGCGGATCGCGGCAAAGGTCGCCTGCGTGTTGCTCGTGTGGTACAGGGCTCCCCAGGCCGCGCGGGAGCGCCGAATCATCGGTGAATAGAGCGCGGCCAGCCGTCGCGTGATGGTCGGCCCCTGGCCGATCAGGGGATCTGCGACCGTGACCACGCAGGTCGGGTCGAGCTGCTTGAGCGCGTCGGTGAGGGCGCGCGCCGCGGCGCGGTGTCCGCCGCCGGTGTCGCTGAACAGGATGAGGATTCGCGGCGAGCCCCCCGCCGGCGTCGGTTGGAGTGGCGGGGCGTGCGGGGGCGCGCCGGAGGCGGCTTCGGTTACTTGCGTCGCGCCGCGGCGCGGCGCGCGATCCAGCGCATGTTGTAGGTGGACAGCAGGTACGTGATGAAGCCCATCGCGATGATGGCGATGGAGACCCACAGGATCGTGCGCTTGGCCAGCTCGCCCGGCGAGAGTGCGCCGCCGCCGGGGGTCCGGTTCTGCTCGATGATGTAAGCGGCGAGGTCCCTGACGTCCTGGTCGGTCAGCTTCAGGTTGCCCCCCTTGGCAGGCATCGGGGTCTGCTTCGGGTCTCCGGGCTGTGGCTGCCGCCCGTTGGTGATGACGTCGATCAGGAAGTTCGGGTCGAGCGGGTTCGCCACGCCTGGCAGCTTCTCAATGGGGTTGAGCACCGCGCCGATGCCGCCCTCCAGGCTCGCGCCGTGGCACGCGGTGCAGTTCTGGGCGTAGAGCGCGGCTCCCTTCTGCGGGTCGCCAGGCAGCGTTGTCGCCCCGCTGGCCGTGGTGGATGGCGAGGGTGACGCGTCGGCGAAGGTGGAAAGTGCCGTCAGGATGAAGAAGGCCGGAATCCCCAGCCCCAGCAGGAGTCCTCTTGTGACTCGCATGTCCCGGCCAAATCATATCGGGCCGGGTTCGGCCGGGTCGAACGGGAATACGGGCGGACGTCGTAGGTTTTAGCAGTTGTGGGTTCTTGCTCGCCGGTCTCAGGGTCCGGCTTTTGCTGCGTTTTCAGACGCTGGCTTGACACGAGATCGGCGTACCGTGGCTGAGGAGACCGGACCTGTGTCTGGCCGCTCCGCACCGCGGATCGCGGTCATCTCCATGCATACCTCGCCCACCGCGTCGCTGGGGCATAACGCCAACGGCGGCCTGAACGTGTACGTGCACGAGATCTGCGCGGCATTCAGCGACCGGGGCATCGCCACCGATGTCTTTACCCGGCGGCAGTCGGCAGACGATCCGAACATCGAGGCGCTGGCTCCCCTCTCGCGCGTGATCTACCTGCCAATCGGCAGCGGCGTCGACAAGTACGCTCTCTACGATCGGGTGCCCGAGTTTGCCAACGGCATCCTCGACTTCGCCGCACGCGACGGCGTGAGCTATGACCTCGTCTTCTCGCACTACTGGCTGTCGGGCGAGGTCGCGTGCATCATGCGCCCGCAGCTTGCGGCGGGCTGGGCACACGTCGCGCACACGCTCGGCCTGGTCAAGAACAAGACACTGGCCACAGGAGCGCGCCCGGAGCCCGCGCTGCGAATCCGTGTGGAGAGCGAGATCGCCCAGCAGGCCGACCTTCTGATCACGTCGACCAAGGACGAGAGCGCCGAGCTCGTGCAGGCATATGGCGCCGACCCGGCGCTGGTTTTCGTCGTCCCGCCGGGCGTCGACCTCTCCACTTTCCAGCCGATCGAGCGTGGCGAGGCACGACGCAAGATCGGATACGGACCAGGCCGTCTGCTCCTTTTCGTGGGCCGGCTCGAGCGCCTGAAAGGAGTGGAGGTTGCGATCCGCGCCCTGGCGCTGCTCAGCGATCGCGCGCACGACGACCTGCGCCTGCTCGTGCTCGGCGAGGACAGCAAGGACGGGGACGAGAGCGAGAAGGAGCGGCTGAAGTCAGTGGCGGCGGCAGTCGGAGTGCGGGACCGTGTCGACTTCCTGGGCTCGGTCGCACACCACGAGCTGCCCTTCTTCTACTCGGCGGCCGACGTCTGCGTGATGCCTTCGTACAGCGAGTCATTCGGGTTGGTTGGCCTCGAGGCGCAAGCCTGCGGCTGCCCGGTCGTCGGTTCAGGCGTGGCGGGTTTGCGGTCGGTGGTCCGCGACGAGGTGAGCGGCTACCTGATCGACAGCCACGACCCGGCGGCGTACGCGGAGCGGATCGGCCGCCTCCTCAACAGCCCGGACCTCGCGCAGCAGATGGGGCGTCGGGGGCGCCTGCTCGCGCAGCGCTACTCGTGGACGCGCACTGCCGACCGGCTGCAGGAGCTCTTCGCAGAGGTCGTCGAGCGGGCTCAGCTGCGGGTCCACGCCAGCGCGCGGCAGGAATAGGGGAACGACGCCGGGTCCTGCTTCGTGAGGGCGATGGGCCTGGTGCCGTCGGCGTTCATCAGCCAGACCTGGTCACCGCTCAGAAAAGCAATCTGGTGACCATCGGGCGAAGACACGGGCGAAGTCACTTCGATCGCCGCGTCCGACGGGAGACCTGACGCGGCGTTGAGCTGTGCGGGCGGCGCCGCCAGGTTGAGGACGAAAGCTTTGTGCGTGACTCCCGCGGAGCCCTGGACGGCGGCCGAGAAGACGAGGTGGGTCGCATCCGGCAGCCAGGCCGGGCGGCCGGCGATGTCGCCGCTCGTCATCGTGCTCGTCGCCGCGGCTCCCGTCAGGCTGCGGACCTGAAGGCTCGTGGTGGACAGGTCGTGGCGGAGGTAGGCGAGGCGCTTGCCGGCCGGATCCCACGCGACCGCGCTGACCGGCCCGGAGTCGACCGCCAGCTCATAGCGGGCCTTGAGCCCGACGTCGTAACCCCAGATCGCGTTGAGGTCCGAGGTGGCGTGGATGAAGGCGACACGGAGGCCGTTCGGTGCGACGGTCGCTTCCGCGACGTCGGTGGCGATGACGTCGTCGGAACCGCCGGCCCCTTGCCGATGGAGCGCTCCGACGTCGTCGATGTAGACGTATCCCATCCCTGAGGCGAGCGCGGCCGCCCACGTCCCGTGAAAGCTCATCTGAGCCGTGCTCCCGCCCGGGCTGTACTGCCACCACGTCTCTTTCTGGTCCTCGATCAGAAGTGAGTCGCCGTTGGGAGACCAGCTGAAGGCGCGCACCGCGCTGGCGTCAAAGAGCTGGCGCGGGAAAGCCGATTCGTTGACGATCCACACGCCGCCAGGCGAACCGTCCGCGCCGTCGGTGGCGAAGGCGATCCAGTGGCGCAGCGGCTGCAGCGCCCCGGTCGTGAACCTCACCGTCTGGTCGCGGCCGAGCTGGTTGCCGTCGACGTCGAGCGCGGCGGTGTTGAGCAGGATCTGGTAGTCGGTGTTGGCCGCGAGAAGCTGCGACGGGGCGATGATCGCGCGGCGGCCGTCCCCGGGATCGATGCGGACGTCGAAGGGGACGTTGGGGTTGATGGCGAGCGCGCTCTTCAAGCTCTTCGCGTCCATCGCCCGCGTGAAGTCGAGGCTGAGGTACGCGGCCGGGTCCACGCCGCCTTCACCGTTGGCCGGCGTCGAGCCCGACAGGCCAGGTGCGCCTTCGGTCGTGAACGACCAGTGGTGGCGCAGGGTGTATACGTTGCCGGCACGGTCGTGGTAGCCGGACTCGAGGATGACCTCGTAAGTCGTGCTGGTGCTCAGCGTGGCGTGGTGGTAGAGGAGCTCGTGACCGCTGAGCCACTGGGTCGAGCCGGTCGTCGCCGGGGCGAGGCGCAGGCGACTTTCGACCGAGGCCTGGTCCACGTCGTGGTCGAAGATGATCCGGACTGGGGCGGCGGTCGACACGTCGATGGAATTGCGCTGGGGGGAGTAATCGACGATCTGGGGCGGGTCGCCGCCGCAGGCCGCGAGGGCGAGGTTCAGCGCGACGGCGCCGGCGACCAAAAAGGCACCCCGCTTCGCGGGCCCTCCCTCTCCCGTTCGCCCCCTCCCCCGAGCCGAACCAACCTGCGGCCAGCCTAACCTTGACAACAGCAGGCGCCAACCCACCCTGTTAAGGGTGTACACCCCGACCTTAGAGGTGGGACTTCAGGCGCGCCCTCATCTCTTGCGCCAGCTGCTCCAGGCGCGAGGAATCGACGAACAGGAGCGAGATGCTGGGGATCTGGTCGATCGCAGCCTCGATTCCGGCGAGCGACGGATCCGCCGCACCAAGAATGTCCTTGACCTTGCGCGCCCGGTTGCCGAGCGCGTCCTCGGCCATCGCCTGCAGCTCGGCCACGATCGAGCCCCAATCGAGCTGAGGGCCGCCGGCTGTGGGTCGCGGCGGCGTGGTGGGCGCGACCTGCGACGCTGCCGGCGGCGGTGACGGCGGGTTGAAGCCCGAGGAGAAAGAGCCGGTTGGAATCTGCGCTGTGGGCGGTTCAGGAGGCATCACCGGGATCGTCGGCAGCGTCGCAATGGTCGGAGCGACCGGCTCAGGCTGCGGCGGCGCTGGCGCTGGCGCCTGGGGCTGCCGCGCCCTCTGACCCCCGACGATCTCATCGACGTCGAGCGGTGGATGCTTGGTTGTGTCCGCGGACTTGACCTCGATCATGGCGGTCGGGTCATCGCACAGCGCCAGCGCGCGGTCGGGCTTGTCCGAGATGTCACGAGACTCGCTCGTGTAAGCGCCGGCAAGCTCGCCCCCCGAGAGGATGATGACGCCCGTCCCCGCGTTCGAGCGGATCATCACGCTGCCGCTCAGCTTGCGTTCGCTCAGGAAATTCAGGAGCGCCTTCATGTCGACCCATCCGGCGTAGAGTTCGGTGTACATCGGGCGCGACACCGTCAGCTCGTACAGGCCGTCGATCAGCTCCGGCGAGAGCCCGACGACGTCGAGCACGCCATGGCCGGTCGTCACATCGTCGTTGAAGTGCTGCAGCGCCGACTTGCCGAGGACCAGGCTCCCCGCGTCGGCCGCCCCGTCGTAGAGGCACTCGAGCGCGGATCCCTCGCGGAAAAGGATCAAACCAGCGGCGTCGTCTGTCAACAGCCTCACATAACCCGTGTAGCCCTCGCGCTCGAGCGTGGTCAGGAGCCGCGGGAAGTCGACGAAAGACGTCTTCAGCGAGTCGTAAAGGATCTGTCCAGCGGGTACGGGGATCGGCTCGCGGCCGTGCTTCGGCTGCGGGCGATGCTTCACGCCACGTCTTGGCTGCGGTGCTTCCACCTTTCTCTCCGTTTCAGCATGATCCTTCCTCTCGCGTCCTGGCTCCAGCGCCTCGGCGTGAGGCTCAGGCGCAGGTTCAGGTTTCGGTTCGGCCGGAGCGGCCCTCTGGGCGGCGTGGACAAGCTCCGGGATGCCGGCCTTGACGGTCTCATCGGCCGGCAGCTTGGCCTTGGCGTCGAACTCGAAATCGCCCCTGGTCCAGTGCAGCGCGCTGACCACCGCCTCGTCGCCCGACTTGCCGCCGCCCTGGGCGTGAAAGAGATGCCCGAACAGGAAGTACAGGGACGCCGACTGCCCGTTCCCGTCGCGGACGATAAGGGTACCCGTCGACCGCTCACCCTGAGCGGATTCGAGAAGCGTGCGAAGTGGGACTTCGGCCAGTGAGCCGTGCGACTGCAACAGTCTTCTCCTGAGATCGGCCCCGCCCGATCGGGATTAAGAGAAAGTTAGTATAGGCATCGAGATCAGAGCAGCGCGCCCGGAGCCTCCCGAGGTCGGCATCCCCTCGACGCGCGACGCGATCTCAGAGCTGGAGGGCGGGGATGCCGCGTCGCTTGCACCTCGTCCGGCGCCGGCGCGCCTCGTGTTGATCCGCCACGGACAGTCGACCTGGAACAGCGAGCACCGCATCCAGGGCCAGCTCGACCCTCCACTTTCGGCCGAAGGACGCCGGCAGGCCGAGCTCCTTGCCGATAGGCTGGCCGGCCGGCGCTTCGCGGGCTTCTATACGAGCGACCTTGAGCGGGCCTTCGAGACGGCGGAAATCCTGGCACCGAAAGTCGGCGCGCAGCCCGAGCCGGTCAAGGGGCTGCGTGAGATTTTTCTCGGCGATTGGGAAGGCCTGCGAACCGAGGAGATCGCCCAGCATTTCCCGGAAGCATGGGCCAGGTGGGTCGACGATCCGGACTGGGACGTGGTGCCGCGCGGCGAAGGCGCCGCACATTTCGACGCAAGGGTCGGCGAAGTGCTGGAAAACATCTTCAGCCGGCACGACCGCGGTGATGTTCTGGTCGTCACGCATGGCGGCGTGATTCAGATCGCGCTCCACCGCGTCGTCGGCCGTCCGAGCCGCGGCCTGTTTCCTTTCAAGATCCAGAACGCCTCGATCTCGCTCATCGAAAAGCGCAACGGGCGGATGGTCATCGCCGGAGTGAACGACATCGCACACCTCGGGGCCGCGGTCGTGAAGGACGTCGGTCCAGGATGATCCAGGACGCCGAGGAGTGGGACGCCCGCCTTGGCCAGCTCGCTTCGCCCGCGCCGCTGCTCCAGTCGTGGAGCTGGGGCCAGGTGCAGCGCAAGGCCGGCTGGAGCACCGACTACGTCGCGCTCGGCGGCACGATGTCGAATGTTCAGCTCCGCAAGGTCGGCCCCGCGACCGAGGCGTACGTCCCACGGGGACCGGTTCCAGCATCGCCTGAGGCGATCGACATCCTCGTCTCATGGGCGCGCACCGAGGGGATCGCGCGCCTCGTCGTCGAGCCCGAGGCGCCGGAGAACTTTGGCGAAGTCCTCGCCGGCAAAGGCTTCCATCAGGTCAAACCGATCCAGCCACAGCACACCCGGATCATCAGGTTGCTCCCGGCCGACGAGCTGCTCAAGACGTTTCGCCACGGCCGCCGTTACAACATCCGCACCGGTCTCAAGCGCGGCGTCATCGTCGAGGAAGGCAAAGACGCGTCAGAGCTGGCGCACCAGTCGGCCGCGGTGGAGAGGCGGGAGTCGATCCACCTGCCGGACAGGCGCTACTACGAGCTGCTGCTCGACATCCTGCCGTGGTGCCGCACCTACACCGCGTTCTCTCCGGAGAAACGAGAGCCACTCGCGACGGTCCTCGTCGCCCGTCACGCGGGCCGCGCGTACAGCCTCTTCGCGGGGCGCAGCGGCAGGCACCCCGAGCTGATGGGCAACGACCTGGCCTGGTGGTCGGCGATCTCCTCCGCGGCCGAGGCCGGCTGCACAGACTTCGACCTCTGGGGGATCCCGCCGCCCGACGCGCGCCCCGACCATCCGTGGCAGGGCATCGGGCTCTTCAAGTCCGAATTCGGCGGCGAGGCGATCTCCTACCCTGGGGCGTGGGAGCTGGTGCTGTCGGCCGCGGGGGCGCGGCTCATCGGGGTCGAACGCAAAACCAGAGCCTACATTCGGGGCCTGAAACGCAACATTCCCTAACAATCCTTCAGATACGTTAGGATGGTCGTATGGCTGTGGCGGAGTCCTCCCGCAAGGTCCTGGTCGTGGAACCGGACAGCTCGACGAGGCGGGAGATCAAGCAGGTGTGTGAGCAGGACGGCTACCAGGTGGTCGAAGCCGACGCCGGGTCTGAGGCGCTGCGCCAGGTCGAGAGTGCGCGGCCGAGCGTCGTCCTCCTCGAGGTAACCTTGCCGGACGCCGCGGGATTCGACGTGTGCCGGGAGCTTCGCAAGGTGGATCCCGGCGTGCCGGTGATCATGATGAGCTCGCGCTCGGACGAGATCGACGCAGTGGTCGCGCTGGAGATCGGCGCCGACGACTACGTCACCAAACCGCTGCGCCTCCGCGAGCTTGTCGCCCGGATGGCGGCCCACCTCCGGCGGTCGCGCCTCGAAAACGCCGAGGCGATGCGCAGCCGGCTCGAGTTTCGCGAGCTCGTCATCGACGTGAACGAACGGCGGACCTACAAGGGCGGCAAGGAGGTCGAGCTCACCCACACGGAGTTCGACCTGCTGACGTTCCTCGCCAGCAACGCGGGCAAGGTGTTGAGCCGCGAGAAGATCCTCAACTCGATCTGGGGCTACGAGTATCCGATCGAGACGCGCGTCATCGACGTCCACATCCGAAACCTGCGCCGCAAGATCGAGACCCAGCCCTCGCGTCCCTATTACATCCTGGCCGTGCCAGGCATCGGTTACCGCTTCACGAACGCCCGCCCGGCTTAGGGTTTTCTGATCCCGAGCTCGTCGAGCGACTGGAGCACGAAGGGGCGCTCGCGTATTCGCGGATGCGGGATCACGAGGTCGGGCATGGCGACCCGCTCGTCGCCGAAGAAGAGGATGTCGACGTCGATGATGCGCGGACCCCAGCGCCGCGTCCTGCTGCGTCCGCCTTCTCGCTCCACCTCCTTGGCGGCCCTCAGCAGCTGCCGCGGCGTGCCGTGCCATTCGCCTTCGACGACCTGGTTCAGAAAGCGAGGCTGGTCCACGTCACCCCACGGCTCGGTCTCGATGACCCGGCTCTGGCGCAGGATGCGCACGCCTTTCTCGCGCAGGCGCCTGCGCGCCGCGCTCAGGTTGCGCGCCCGCGCGCCGAGGTTCGAGCCGAGACCCAGATACACGACCGTCAACGCATACGGTCGGCGACGCGGACCGCGCGCGTCATCGGCAGCACGTCGTGCACGCGCACGATGTCGGCGCCGCGCAGGACCGCCGCCACCACCGTCGCGGCGGTGCCCTCGAGCCGGTCGGTCACCGGCAGGTCGAGCAGCTTGCCGATGAAGGACTTGCGCGACGTGCCGATCAGGATGGGATGCCCGAGCTCCTTCAGCTCCTCGAGCCTGCGCATCACCTCCCAGTTCTGGTCGGCCGTCTTGCCGAAACCGATGCCCGGGTCGACGATCACCTTCTCTTTCGGCACTCCGGCGCTGACCGCGCGCGCGGCAGCCGCGGCGAGGAATCGCTTGATCTCATGCATGAGGTCGCCCGCGTACTCGGTCCCATCCTGGTTGTGCATGAGGACAATCGCGCACCCGTGGCTCGCGGCCAGCTCCGCCATCGCAGGCGATCGCGTGAGCGCCCAGACGTCGTTGACGATCGTCGCGCCCACGGCGACCGCCGCCTGCGCCACGTCCTCTTTATATGTGTCGATCGAAACGGGCACACCCGCGTGTTCAGCCAGCCGGCGCAGGACGGCTTGCGTGCGCGAGATCTCTTCGGCCGCGGTTATGGGGACGTGACCAGGACGAGTCGACTCGCCGCCGACGTCGAGCATGTCCGCGCCCTCGCTCACCATGCGCATGCCCTGCGCGACGCCGGCCTCGACGTCGTCGCGAAGGCCGTCGCCGCTGAAGGAGTCAGGCGTGACGTTGACGATGCCCATGACGTACGTGCGCGAGCCCCACTCGAACCGCCGGCCGCCGATTTCGGCAATCACAACGCGATTATCCTCAGCGAAATGAAGCTCGAAGACCTCGCCCGCGGCGCCGGCGCCGTGCTCGAGGGCAACCCCGAGGTCGAGATCACCGGCATCGCGTACGACTCACGCCGGGTTGCCGCTGGAGATCTCTTCGTGGCGGTGCAGGGGATTCACGTCGACGGTCACCACTACCTGACCGACGCTGCGGCGAAGGGCGCCGCCGCGGTGGCGATCGAGCGCAACGTAAAGGTGCCCGAGGGCGTGCCGGTTCTGCGGATGCCTTCGACCCGGATCGGTCTCGCTGAGCTGGCCGCGGAGTTCTACGGCCGCCCTTCGCGCCGGCTCAAGGTCGCCGGGATCACGGGGACCGATGGCAAGACGACGGTCACGCACATGGCCGAGCACGTGCTGCAGGCGAGCGGGGTCGTCGCGGGCGCGATGAGCACGGTCGCGTTCAAGGTCAGCGGCCGCGAGGTCGACAACCTCACCGGCCAGACGACGACCGAGGCGCCCGAGGTCCAGGCGTGGCTTGCGCGCATGGTCGAGGCCGGGGCGCAGTGCGCGGTGATCGAGACGACATCGCATGCCCTGGTACAGGAGCGTGTGCGGGGGTGCGACTTCGACGTCGCCGCTTTCACCAACGTCGGACGCGATCACCTCGACTACCACGCCACGTGGGACGACTACCTCGACGCGAAGGCGCGGCTCATCGACCTGACAGCCCACGCCGCGGACAAAGGCGTCGAGAAGACCGCGGTGCTGAACCGCGACGACCCGAGCTTCGAGCGGCTGGCGCGCAAGCCGATCCCGCGCCGCTGGACGTACGGCATGACCACCGCCTCCGACCTGCACCCGCTGGACCTTGCGATCACGGGGTCGGGCTCGCGCTTCAGGATGAAGACCCCCCTCGGCGAAACAGACGTCACGCTCCACGTGCCGGCCCGGTTCAACATCTACAACGCGCTGTGCGCCGCGGGCGTGTGCCTCGCGCTCGGCGTGCCGGTCGAAGATGTGGGCCGGGGCCTGGCGGGGTTCGAGGGTGTGCGGGGCCGCCTGGAGCCGGTCGACCTGGGCCAGGACTTCCGCGTCTACATCGACTTCGCGCACGCCGCCGGATCGCTCGCGAGCGCGCTGGCCGAGCTGCGGCCTTTCACGCGCGGCCACCTGATCGCGGTCTTCGGTTCGACCGCGCGCTCCGACCACGACCGGCCGGGCATGGGGCGCGCCGCCGCCGAGTTCAGCGACTTCTTCATCATCACGACCGACGACCCGTTGAGCGAGGACCCGGTCGAGATCGCGCGCGACGTCCAGTCGGGCGCCGAGGGCAAGGCTCCCGGCCGCGACTTCGAGGTGGTCATCGACCGCCGCTCCGCGATCAGGCGCGCGATCGAGATCGCCCGGCCCGGCGACACGGTTCTCCTTGCGGGCAAGGGCCACGAGCGGTCGATGCGCACGGCGCGCGGCTCGGAGCCGTGGGACGAGCGTGCCGAGGCGGAGGCCGCGATCAGGGAGCGGCTGGCGGTCCCCTAGCCGCCGCCCACCATCCGCACGATCTCGACGCGGTCGCCCTCGCGCAGCGTCACCGAGTCATACGCCGCGCGCTCGAGGATGTCGCCGTTGTGCTCCACAGCGATTGCGCGAGGGTTGACGCCGAGATGGTCGAGGTAGACGAGCAGTGGTGTCGGGCCCTCGAGCTCGATCCGCTTGCCGTTGACCTGCAGGGCGATCACGCAAAGAGTCCGATGGCCGCGTAGCCCGCGGCTCCGGCGGCCAGGCACTCGGCGATTCGCTCTTCGGTCACGCCGCCGATTGCGAGCACCGGGATGCGAACGGCGTGGGCCACGCGGGCGAGAGATTCGAGGCCAACGGCTTTTCCGTCGGGATGGCTGGCGCTCTCCCAGACCGGCCCGAAGATGACGAAGTCAGCCTCCTCGCGCTCCGCCGAGCTGGCGCTTTCGAGCGTATGCACCGAGCGGCCGACGATCCGATCGCCCATCAGCGTCCGGGCATCGCGCGTCGGGATGTCGCGCTCGGGGAGGTTCACGCCGGCGGCGCGGCAGGCAAGCGCGACGTCGCAGCGCGAGCTGATCAGCACGGGCAGGGAGGACTCACCGACCAGTCGTCTTGCTTCGCGCTCGAGGTCGGCCGTGGACAGGCCCGGCGCACGCAGCTGGAGGATGGTGGCTCGGGCTGCCGCTTTCAAGCCTGCCTCCGCGCTGGACACGATCGCCATCGCCACGGGTCTGGCTAGCTCGGTCGCGACACGCCCTCGGTCGGCGAGCTCGGGCTGGCCTGGGCCCGCTTCGGGATCCGGCCCGCGAGGAAGGCCTTGCGCCCGGCCTCCACGCCTCCCCTGATCGCCTCGGCCATGAGCGCGGGTTCGCTGGCGAGCGCGATCGCCGTGTTGACGAGGACCGCATCTGCGCCGAGCTCCATCGCAAGCGCGGCGTCCGAGGGCACGCCGATCCCCGCGTCGACGACGACCGGCACGTGCGCCTCTTCGATGATGATCCGGATCTGCTCCATGGTCTGGATGCCCTGGCCCGACCCGATGGGCGAGCCCAGCGGCATCACCGTGACGGTCCCGATCTCTTCGAGCTTGCGCGCGAGCACGGGGTCGGCGTTGATGTACGGCAGCACCTTGAATCCTTCGCCCACAAGCACGCGCGCGGCCTTGAGCGTCTCCTCAGGGTCTGGGAAGAGGTAGCGCGGGTCGGGGATCACTTCGAGCTTGACCCAGTCGGAGAGGCCCATCGAACGCGCCAGCCTGGCGATGCGGATCGCCTCATCGGCCGTCTTGCACCCCGCCGTGTTGGGCAGGATGCGGTAGCGGTGCCAGTCGATGACGTCGAGGATGGTCTTCTTCTTCGGGTCGTCGAGGTCGAGGCGGCGCAGCGCCACGGTGACGAGCTCGCACCCCGACGCCTCGAGCGCGGCGGCCATCGATTCGTCGGTCGGGTACTTGCCTGTGCCGATGAAGAGCCGCGAGCGAAGCTCGACGCCGGCCACCACCAGAGGGTCCGAACGGGTCAGCGTGGTCGCCACGCCAATAAGCTTACGGCCGGCTAGGGCAGGTCCTGCTGGAGGAGCAGCGTCTTGTCGCGGCCGTATGTCAGGCGCTTGACGGCATCGTCGACCGGCAGCCACAGCAGCTTGTCGACCTCGATGCCCGGCTTGAACCTTCCGCCGCGCACCTCCATCACCCAGTAGCAGGCGACCTTGTCGCGACCGCGGCGGTCCACGTAAGCGGTGCAGCCGAGGGGACGGACCAGGTCGCAGCGCAACCCGGTCTCCTCGCGGACCTCGCGCAGTGCGCAGTCCTCGGGGCTCTCGTCCGGCTCGATCTTGCCCTTGGGCAAAGTCCAGTCGTCGTACTCGGGCCTGTGGATGACGGCGATCTCGGTCTCACCCGACCGCGAGCTCCGAACTACAACACCACCCGCAGCTCTGATCACGCTCACATCCGCTACATCAAGGATCTTTGTTGCCACCGTTGCTCCTTCGTCAGCTGAAACGTTTGGGTGAGCGGGGTCCCTTCGCGGCGGTGACTGACGTCGTGAGTGAGTTTAACGGCGAATCGCCGCAAGGTCGAGGTCCTTGACCAGGTTCTCGATGCGAGATTCGATGTCGTTGCGGATCCCGCGCACGTCATCGAGCGGCAGGTCCTTCGGATCGCGCAGGTCCCAGTCGATGTATCTCTTGCCGGGGATCACGGGGCACGCGTCGCCGCATCCCATCGTGATCACGACGTCCGCCCATCGCGCAAGCTCATCGGTCAGGACTCGAGGCACGCGCCGGCTCAGGTCGATGCCTTCCTCGCGCATCACGGCCACGACGTTCGGATGGACACGCTCCCCCGGCTCGGTACCCGCCGACTGTGCTTCGTGCCGGCCGGCTGCCGCGCGCTCGAGGAGAGCCTGGCTCATCTGCGATCGCCCGGCATTGTGCAGGCACACGAAGAGCACGCGAGCCATCACAGCTGGCCCGCAAGCGCGATCTGCCGGCGGAGCACCCACCGGCTCACTAGGTTGATCGCGAGCACCAGCACGATCAGCACCAGCGCGGCGCCCCAGGCCTGGGCTTGCAGCGACTTGTACGGCAGCAGCGCATAGCGGAAGACAGTCATCGGAAGCGCCTGCATGGGTTGGTCTGGATTGAGCACCAGGATGTGCGCGCCGAACGCGGTGAAGAGCAGCGGCGCGGTCTCGCCGCCCGCGCGCGCGACCGACAGCAGCGCCCCGGTGATGACCCCGGGCGCGGCCGCGGGGAGGATCAGCTGAAGCGACACGCGCCATCGCGGAATGCCAAGAGCCAGGCCGGACTCGCGAAGTCCGTTCGGGATCAGTGAGACGGCGCCCTCAGTCGTGCGGACGACGATGGGCAGCATCAGGACGGCGAGCGCCACCGCGCCCGAGTAGCCCGAGAAGTGGTGGAACGGGACGACGAGGAACGCGTAGATGAAAAGGCCGATCGCGATCGACGGTGTTCCGACCAGGACGTCGGCGGCGAGGCGGACCCAGGACGTCCAGCGGGCGGCGACGCCGTACTCGGCGAGGTAGATGCCTCCCAGGATGCCGACGGGGATCGCCATCAGGGAAGCCAGGCCGACCATGATCGCGGTCCCGGCGATCGCATGCGACACGCCTGCTTGCAAGACGGGCGGGCATGATGGCTCGCATGGAGGCAGCTCGGCGTTGAAGAAGAACTCCGGGTGGATCACCGACGGAAGGCCTTTGGCGATCGTGAACCACAGCACAAGTCCGAGCGGGATCAGGGCGAGCACCGTCAGCGCGTACATCAAGCCGAGCCACCCCCGGCTGGTGTACCGGCGCAGGGTGTTGCGGTTCATGCGGTGAGCCGCGCCTCCCGCGAGATCGAGTGAACCAGGAGCAGGGCAACCATGTTGACCACGAGAGTGACGAGGATGAGGACCAGCCCCAGCTCGACCAGCGCGGCCGGATAGATCGTTCCGGTCGCCTCGGTGAACTCGTTCGCGATCACGCTCGCGAGCGTGTACGCGGGCTGAAAGATCGAGTGCGGGATCTGGTAGGCGTTGCCGATCACCATCGTGACCGCGATCGTTTCCCCCAGGGCGCGGCCGAGGGCGAGGATCGTGGCGCCGAAGATGCCGGCGCGCGCGGAGGGCAGGATCACGCGCCAGGTCGTCTCCCACCACGTGGCGCCCAGGGCGATCGCGTTTTCCTTCATGCCGCGCGGCACAGCCTTGATGACGTCCCTCGAGATGGCCGTCAGCGTGGGCAGGATCATCACCGCCAGCACCAGAGCCGCGGTGAACAGTCCCCGCACCGCGGGATCGCCGAACCAGCCGACGAACGTGATGCGTTCGGAGACCGGAACTTCGATGTGCGCGTAGGTCCACGGCGCGAGCACGTACAGGGCCCAGATGCCGTAGACCACGCTCGGGATTGCGGCGAGCAGCTCGATGCCGGTGCCCACGAACCCGCGAAGATTGGTGTGACCGGGCTCGGCCAGGATCACGGCCACCGCCACACCGACCGGCAGCGCGAGGGCCAGCGACATGAAGGCCGTCGCCACGGTGCCGAAGATGGCCGGCAGGGCGCCGAAGGTGTCCGTCACGGGGTTCCATTCGGTGCCGCTCAGAAAGCCGGGGCCGAACTGCCGGATCGCCGGCGCCGCCTGCTGGAGCAGGGTGAGCACGATCAGCACGAGAGCCGCCGGCACGAAGCTCGCGACGATGCCGACGACTGTGCGAAAGCCGTCGCCCGGACGGTGCGCCACCGCCGCGGCGGCGGGCTTGGCGTCGACTGCGGTCGCCAATGTCCCTAGACGGCTATGTCGGAGGGCTTGCGGTCGAGGCGGTAGCCGATGCCCCGCACGGTCACGATCTCGAACGGCGCGACGCCGGCGAACTTTTCCCGCAGCCATCGGACGTGAACGTCGACCGTCTTGCGGTCACCGGAGAACTCGTGGCCCCACACGTTCTCGAGCAGGGTGTCGCGCGTGTGCACCCGGCCCGGGTGCGCGAGCAGGTACGAGAGCAGGTCGAACTCGCGCGCGGTGAGCTTGACGTCCCGGTCTCGCAGCACGACGCGCCGCGCCGCGCGGTCGATGCTGAAGTCGCCGATCGTGTCGCGCTCCGGCACCGACTTCGGCTCGTTCGCGTCGGGCGAGGCTCGGCGCAGCACCGCGTTCACGCGCGCCAGGACCTCGCGCACCGAGAAGGGCTTGGTGATGTAGTCGTCGGCGCCGAGCTCGAGGCCGACGATCTTGTCGACCTCGGCGTCTTTCGCCGTGATCATGATGATCGGCACCCGGCTGCTCTTGCGGAGCGCGCGGCAGAAATCGAAGCCGCTCATGCCAGGCAGCATCAGGTCGAGGAGGATCAGGTCCGGACGCGCCGTCCGCGCCGTGCGCAGGCCGGACGCGCCGTCACTGGCTTCGTGCACCGCGAAGCCGGCCGTGACGAGGTTGTACTTGAGCATCTCGCGGATGCCCTCGTCATCCTCGACGACAAGCACGCGGCCCGCGCTCCCGTTGCCGCCCAGCCGCGTCATCCCAGCTCGACCACCTGGCCGGATTCGAGAAAGACGATGTCCTCGGCCACGTTGGTGACTCGGTCTGAGATTCGCTCGAGGTTGTGCGCGACCAGGAGCAGCGTGACCGCGCGGAGCGCGCCGTCGGTGTCGATCTGGCCGTTGCCCATCTCCTTCACCAGGTCCTCGAACACGCGGTGATACAGGCGGTCGATCTCGTTGTCACGGGCAGCGACCTCGCGCGCCCGGGGCTCGTTCTGGTCGATCAGCGCCTCGAGGATGTCGTGCACCTGGCCGATCGCCAGCTCGCCCATCAACCCGAACTCGGCGCGCAGCGGCCTGTCCGGCAGCGCGACGAGGGTGCTGGTCATCCGCGCGATGCGCACCGCGTAGTCGCCCATGCGCTCGAGCTCGGTCGCGATCCACTGCAGGCCCATGAGGTAGCGGAGGTCGCGCGCGACGGGCTGCTGCGTGGAGATGACCATGAAGACCTGCTCGCGCATCTGGCGGAAGAGCTCGTTGAGGTACTGGTCCTGCGTGCGCACCTTTTCAGCGGCGCTCCCGTCGCGCCTGCGGAGGGCGTCGAGCGAGGCCTCGATCTGGGACTCGACCAGCGTCCCCATCCGGACCAACGACTCGCGGAGGCTCGCGAGCTCCCGTTCAAATGTCAGTCGCGGCATTCAGTCTCTAACCGAAGCGGCCGGTGATGTAGGCCTCAGTCCTGTGGTCCTGGGGCTGGTTGAACAGGTCGGCGGTGGGGGCGAACTCGATCAGCTCGCCGTAGCGCTTCTCGGGCTGCATGAGCATGAAGGCGGTGAAGTCCGACACGCGCGCGGCCTGCTGCATGTTGTGGGTCACGATCACGATGGTGAAGTCGCGCGTCAGCGTCGACATGAGGTCCTCGATCTTCGTCGTGGCCACCGGGTCCAGGGCGGAGCACGGCTCGTCCATGAGGATCACCTCAGGGCTGACCGCGATGCAGCGCGCGATGGCGAGGCGCTGCTGCTGGCCACCGGACAACGAGGTGGCAGGATCGCCGAGGCGGTCCTTCACCTCGTCGAGCAAGGCCGCCCGCTCGAGGCTCTCCTCGACCGCCTCCCGGATCCTGGCCTGCTTCCAGCCCAGGAGCCGGGGCGCGAAGGTGATGTTGTCCCGGATGGACATCGGAAACGGGCTCGGACGCTGGAACACCATGCCGACCTTCTGGCGCAGCTCGAGGAGCTTGCGCGTGGTGACGATGTTCTCGCCGTCGAGGGTGACCTGACCGGCGGCGCGCGAGTTCGGGACCAGGTCGTACATGCGGTTGAAGACGCGGAGCAGCGTGCTCTTGCCGCAGCCGGACGGCCCGATGATGGCGGTGATCCGCTTTTCCGGGATCTCGAACGTGACGTCGTGCAGGGCCTGGAACTTGCCGTAATAGAAAGACAGCGAGTCCACTTTCAGCTTGGGCAATCTCGCTCCCTGCAAAGTTCGCAGCTCAGGCCTTGGCGCCCGGGCCGGTCGCTCGAAGTAAGGACGTAGGTCAGCCATTCCCCGATCTCAGGATAGGCGGGGCTGGATTAAGGCGAATTTATGGACTCGTTAAGACTTGGCGGGGCAGGGCGATGTAGAAAACCTGGCCGCCTTCCCGAGCCGCCTCGGTCCAGATCCGGCCGCCCAGCACCTGGACCAGGTGCTTGGTGATGGCGAGGCCCAGCCCGAAACCTCCCGCCTCGCGGGGCCGGGCGCGGTCCACCTTGTAGAAGCGCTCGAAGACGCGGCTCCAGTGCTCGGGCGAGATGCCAGGGCCGCGGTCGCGCACGCTGATCACCAGCTCGTCGGCGGCGACTTCCGCCTCGACGTCGATTGCGGTGCCCGGCGGCGAGAACTTGGCCGCGTTGTCGAGCAGGTTGTCGAGCGCCTGGACGAGCTTGGGCCGGTCCGTCTCGACGGTGAGCCCCTCGGGGATGGCGGCATTGACCGGCCGGTCGAGGCTGAGGCGGGCGAGGCTGTCGGTGATCAGCTCGTCGAGGTTGAAGGTCGAGACATCGATGGCCATCAGCCCCGTCTCGATGTCTCCGAGCTGGCGAAGGTTGTCGATGATCTTGCTGATCAGATCGGCCTCGCGGACGAGCCGCTCGGCAAAGCGGCGCCGGTCCTTCGGCACGGGGTCGCCGAGCAGACTCTCGGCCGTGAGCCGGAGGGAGGTGATCGGCGTCTTCAGCTCGTGGACCAGGTTGGCGACGAACTCCTGGCGCACGGTCGCCAGGCGCCGCAGCTCGGTGATGTCGACCAGGAACAGGATCGTCTGCGAGGACTCGGGGCCGGGCACGATGTGCGTCTGCACGGTGCGCCTGTGATGGACCAGGTTTGCCTCCGAGCTCGGCTCGCCGGCGCCGACGATCTCGAAGAGCCGCGACTCCAGGGTGACCTCGACCAGGCTCGCCGGAAGCCGCGACGTGTCGATCGAGAAGAAGTCGCGGGCCGCCTTGTTGGCGCGCAGCACCCTCCCGTCCGCGTCGAGTAGGAGGGCGATCGTCGGCGCGTGCTCGAGCACCTCGCCGAAGGGGTCGCGACGCTGGCTCGCGGGCTGGCCGGCGTCGTCCCCGCGTCTTCGATCCCAGATCACGGCCGGAGTATATGAGCGAGTGGAAAGCCCCGACCTTTAAGCGCTCGATAACCCGTCCTTAAACCCTCATCCCATAGCGTGGGCTCAGTAACAACGGCGGAGCAATCAGGGAGGGATAGATGTTTCGACTTTCATCGCTGGGGCGGTTCTTGCTGCTCAGTGGGACTGCTGCCATGCTCGCCGCCGCTTGTGGCGGCACCAACGCGGGCTCGCCATCACCATCGCCGGTCGATGTCGGTACCGGTTCGCTCGTCGGAGCCGGCGCGACATTTCCCGCGCCGTTCTACACGAAGGCATTCGCCGACTACACCGCGAAGTATCCGCAGGTGACGATCAACTACCAGGCAGTTGGATCCGGCGCGGGCATCAAGCAGTTCCAGGCCAAGACGGTGGACTTCGGCGCCAGCGACGTGCCGATGGGTTCCGCGGACATCACGACCGCAGGCGGCCCGTCCGCGCTGACCCAGATACCGACGACGCTCGGAGTGATCTCGATCGCCTTCAACATCACGGGCGTCACCAGCCTGAACCTCGACGGTCCGACGCTGGCCAACATCTACCTGAAGCACATCACGAACTGGGACGACCCGGCGCTCGCCGCGCTCAACTCCGGGACGACGCTTCCCAACAAGTCGATCACGGTGGTTCACCGCGCCGACAGCAGCGGCACCACCTTCCATTTCACGGATTACCTGGCCAAGGTGTCTGACGAGTGGAAGTCCAAGGTCGGCACCGCGAAGGCGGTGAGCTGGCCGACCGGCGTCGGTGGCCAGCAGAACCAGGGCGTGGCCCAGGCCGTCCAGTCGACTGACGGCTCCATCGGCTACGTCGAGCTCGCGTACGTCGTGCAGACCGGCATGAACCAGGCCGCGCTGAAGAACGCGAACGGCAAGTTCGTCAAGGCGACGGTCGACGGAGCCACCGCCGCGGCCGGCACGAACACCAGCGTCAGCCCAACCAATTACTCGATCACCAACGCGGCGTGCGACACCTGCTACCCGATCGCCGGGTTCAGCTGGGTGATGCTGTACACCAACTACAGCGACGCAGCCAAAGGCAAGGCCACCGTCTATCTCTTCAAGTGGCTCGTCACGAGCGGCCAGTCCGACGGCAAGGACCTGCAGTACGCGCCGCTCCCGTCGGCCGTGCAGCAGCTCGCGCTGACCAACCTCAAGACGATCCAGGCAGGAGGGGCGCCCGTCCTCCAGTAATCAACGCTCGGGTCCGAACGGCGAGGGCGCTGGGCCCTCGCCGTTCTCTATTTCTCGAGTGGTCTGCGAACCGGCACGCCGGCCCGTCGGGGGTAGGCGGCGGGTGTCGGCGCGATCTTGCGCACGACCACCACCGTTCCAGATTGCCTCGCGGTCGACGGAGCCGGCGCGACCTCTTCGAGTGATCCCCCCATCAGCTCGATCGCGTGCTGCGCTCCGCTCACGTCCTGGTTCTCCGTCTTCTGGGCAAGCAGCCTCCCGCCGACGCGCACCAGCGGAAGGCACAGCTCGACCAGCGCCGGCATCGGCGCCAGCGCTCGCGCCACGGCGACGTCGAACATCTCTCGATACCGCGGGTCGCGGCCTACCTCCTCCGCCCGCCGCGCCAGGACCTCGACGTCGTGGAGGCCGAGGCGCGCGCAGGCCTGGACCAGGAAGGCCGCCTTTGCCTGGTCGGCCTCGACAAGCGTCACCGAGAGGTCCGGGCGCGCGAGCTTGAGCGGCAGGCCAGGAAGCCCTCCGCCCGAACCGACGTCGACCAGGCGGCGGGCATCTTCGAGGTGGCCGAGCAGCACCAGCGAGTCCTCGACCAGCTCCCCTGGCGGTCCCGCGACGAGACCGGGCCAGTCGCCGATCATCCGCGCGAGTTCGCTCAGCTTAGAATCGTTCACTGAGATGCCCATCTACGAGTATCGGTGCGAGAGCTGCGCCGAGAAGTTCGAGGTGCTGACCCGTTTCGCCGAGCGCGACACCGCGCAGGTCTGTCCGGCGTGCGAGTCGAACAAGACGCGTGTCCTGGTCTCGAGCTTTGCCTTCGCCAGCGGCGGCGAGTCGTCGTCTCTCTCGGACTTCGCGAGCGAGTCGACCGGCGGCGGATGCTGCGGCGGCGCGTGCGGCTCCTGCGGCTCCAGCTCCAACTAAGGCTGACCCTCTAGGTTGCTCTTCCCGGTCACGTACCGGGTCAACGCCGCGGGCCACATGGAGGTGGGCGGCTGCGACCTGGTCGAGCTGGCCCGCCGCCACGGCACCCCGCTCTACGTCTACGACGAAGCGACCGTCCGGCAGCGCGCGTCTGAGTACGTCGCGGCGATGGGCGATCACGGCCAGGTCCTGTACTCCGCGAAGGCCTTCGCGTCGCCGCAGTTCCTACGCGTCGTCGCCGATGAAGGCCTGGGCCTCGACGTGGTGTCCGCCGGAGAGCTGCACCTCGCGCTGACCTCGGGGTTTCCACGCGAGCGCATTCACTTCCTCGGCAACAACAAGAGCCTGGCGGACCTGCATGCGGCGTATCGGGCCGGCTCGACGATCGTGATCGACGGCGACCACGAGTTCGAGCTGCTGCGGCAGATCGTGCCCGAAGGGCATCGCGTGGCCGTGATGCTGAGGATCTCGCCCGGCGTCAAGCCCGACACGCACGACCACATCTCGACCGGGCAGCTCGACTCGAAGTTCGGCTTTTCGGTCGAGTCCGGGGCTGCGCGGAAAGCAGTGGAGACCGCGCTCGGCCACTCACGCCTCGACCTCGTCGGCCTGCACTCGCACATCGGCTCGCAGATCTTCGCCCTGGGCGCGTACGAGCAGGCGATGGACATCATGCTCGGCCTGCTCTCGCAGCTCCGCGACGACCTTGGCTTCGAGCCGCGCAAGCTCGGCGCCGGCGGTGGGCTCGGCATCGCGTATACGCAGGACGACGACCCGCCCACGCCGCGTCATTTCGTCGAGACGGTGCGCCACGCCCTCGAATCGGGCACCGCGCGGCGCGGCCTGAAGGTGCCCGAGCTGGTGGTCGAGCCGGGACGGTCGATCGCGGGGCCCGCCGGGATGGCGCTCTACACGGTGGGCTCGATCAAGGACATTCCAGGCGTACGCCGCTACGTCGCCGTCGACGGCGGCATGGGCGACAACATCCGGCCGAAGCTCTACGGTGCGCGATACGCGGCGTTCCTCGCCTCCGACCCCGATCACGCGCCGGACGGCAAGGTCACGATCGCGGGCAAGTACTGCGAGTCGACGGACATCCTGATCTCCGACATCGAGATGCCGCCGCTGAAATCAGGCGACGTGCTCGCGGTGCCGGCCGCGGGCGCCTACTGCCTCGCGATGGCGAGCAACTACAACGGGATGCCGAGGCCCGAGGTCCTGCTGCTGCGAGACGGCGGGGCGCGCGTGATGCGGCGGCGCGAAACGCTCGACGACCTTCTGACGGCCGAAGTCTTCTAAGCGACGACCGTGAACGACACGGTTCCGGAACGACCCAATGCATCGGTTGCTTTGACACGCGCCGTGCCGATATCGAGTGTGCCCGGTGTGAAAGTCACCGCAAAGGTTCCGTTGCAAGCCACTGTTGTCGTGTGGGTCTGCTTCACCGTAGTTCCGGTGCCGTAGTAATTCGCGGTCACGGGCTGGTTGGGGCTGAAGTTCTGTCCGGTGATCGTCACAGAGCCCCCGAGGACGACCGTCGTTGGAGTTGCAGTCAGAAAAGCAGATGAGCTCGAAGTCGGGCAGGGGTTTTTGGTTGGCGTCGGGCTCGATCGCGGCGCCGAGGTTGGGCTCGGAGTGACACCTGGCTGCGCAGTCGAGGTTGGTGTCGGATGCGGCGTCGAGCCAAAAGACGGGCTCGCGCTGGGGCTTGCATTCGGCGTGGAGTTCGCGACCGGGGTGGGAGCCAGCCCCCCTTCCGAAACCACCAACAGCGGGGCCTGCTTGTGGCACGTGCCGCTCCAGCAGATCTTCACGGTGTGATTGCCGAGTGTGATGTCGTGGGGTATCGAGACGTCGACGGAAACGTCCCCGTTCGCGTCGGCGCGGAAGGGAGTCCTGCGCAGGATGCTCCACAGCTGGATCTCACCGACCTGGCCGGCCGGTACATGCGACGCGCTGACCGCGACCACGCTGCCGGGTGCGACCCTGTCGGGGTTGAGGGTGAGGGTCGTCGCCGAGGCGGCGACGGCGCACACACCCATGAGCAGCGCCAGCAGGAGGATCGCGGCAACGCCGATCAACCAGCGGCGATTGAAGCGCCGCTTTGGCTTCGCGACGACCGCGCCAATCGGAGCCGTGGGCGCTGGAAACGGCATCGCGACCGTGGCGGGCGACGAGTATGCGGCCAGCCGTTCGGCGACGGCGGCCGCCGTCAGGGGCACCGTCGACGCCGCGGCGGACGGCATCACCATCGTCCTGGTCTCGGCCGTCGCCGGCGCGACGCCCTTGAGCGCCGCCTCGAGAGCGTCGACGAACGCCGTGGACGAGCTCCAGCGGGCGGCCGGATCCTTGGCCAGCCCCCGCATGACGACCGCGTCGACTGCAGGCGGCAGGGAGGGCTCGCGCGCTGTGGGCGCCATCGGCTCGCGGTGGACCTGCGCGTAGAGCAGCTCCATCAGCGCCTCTCCGTCGAACGGGATGACCCCGGTCAGCATTTCGTAGGCGATCGTGGCAAGCGAGTATCGGTCGGAAGCCGGTCCGACCTTGCTGCCGGTCACCTGCTCCGGGGCCATGTACGCGGGCGTCCCGGTGGTGACGCCCGTCATCGACTTCAGCGATGAGCCCTGGAGCAGCTTCGCCAGACCAAAGTCCGCGAGGACCGGCGAGTCCTCGGCGCTCAGCAGGACGTTGGCCGGCTTGACGTCGCGGTGGATGATGCCGTGCTCATGGGCGTAGTCGAGGCCGGAGGCAATCCCGCGCAGATATTTGAGGGCTGTCGCCTGGTCCAGACGCCGGCCGTTCATCCGGCCCGCGAGGCTGCCGCCGGGGACGTACTCCACGATCATGTAAGGCGTCCCCTGGTACTCGCCGAAGTCGTAGACGTCGACGATGTTGGGGTGGCGGAGCTTGGCGATTGACTGCGCTTCGTGTCGAAAGCGCGCCACGCTGTCCGGGTCGGGTGTGATCGCCTGCATCACCTTGACGGCGCCAGTGCGCTCGAGCTCGGTGTGGTAGGCGCGATAAACCAGGCCCATGGCCCCCTGGCCGATGAAGTCCTGGACCTCGTACTGCCCGAGCTTGATCCCCGGCGCGACTGGCACGACCGCTGATTATGCGAGTCGACCGGTCGAACTCAGTTCGCCTTAACCAATCCTTGATTTACCTACTCGCGCGGCAGAGGTGCATGCTTCCAGCCTCCTTGTCCGCCGCGGCGAACGGCGACCAGGCCCGCGAGGATCGACAGTGCGATCTCGGCCGGCGTCCTGGAGCCAAGGTCCAACCCAACCGGGCTCTGGATCCGGTCGATCACCTCCGCATCCACGCCCTTGGCCCGCAACGCCTCGAGGTGGTGCCCGGTGTGGCGCCGGCTGCCGACCAGGCCGATGAAGCGCGGATGGCGTGGGAGAACAACCTCTAGCGCCTTCACGAGGTCCTCCGCGTCGTGGTTGGTGTGCACGACGTACAGGTCAGCGCCGGTATCCGCCGGGAGGTCGGCCGCGGTGGGGGCAAGCACCGGCCTGAATCCGACCTCCGGCGCCCAGCGCACCAGCGCGCGGGCGACGGGCGTGTCGGCGAACACGACAAGGATCGGGGAGGCCGCATACGGCTCGAGGTAGACCTCGATCGAGCCGAGGTCATGGCGGTAGGTCCGCATCTGTGGGGCGCCGGCTGCCGCGACCGCGTCCGAGTCGGCGAGGGCCGCCGAGTCGAACTCGCTGCAGCCCAGGGTGCCGGCGATCGAGGTCGTGCCCGACATCAGGAGCTTCGCCCCAGGCTGCGAGGGCGGCTCGCCGTCGAGCTTGACCACGGTGGCGAGCACGACCGCATCGCCTTTCGCGATCCGGTTGGCCAGCTCCTCCTCGACGCTAGGCACGGGCGGAGGCACGGGTCAGGACCGTACGGAGGACACCGATCGCCCGCGTAATCTCGTCGTCGGTCGTCGACCAGCCCGTGGTCAGGCGCAAGCTGCCGAGTGCCTGCTCCAGGCTCAGGCCCATCGCGAGCAGCACGTGCGACGGATCGAGAGATCCCGACGCGCAGGCGGATCCGCTCGAGGCCGCGACCCCGGCGAGGTCCAGCGCGAGAAGCATGTCCTCGCCTCGCCTGCCGTCCACGACGCAGCTGGCGAAGTTGGGCAGCCGCGTCTCGCCGCCGGTGAGAGCGCCGCCGAGATCGGCCAGGGCCGACCGCAGCGCGTCGCTCTGGCTTCGCGCGACGCCGGCGCGCTCGTCGCGCTTCGACGCCGATGCGGCGAGGGCAGTAGCCACCGCGACCGCGGACGGCACATCTTCGTGGCCGGCGCGCCGGCCCCACTCCTGCGGGCCGCCGAACAGCATCGGCTCGATCCTGAGCCCGTCGCGCACAAACAAGATGCCGCCTCGACCCGCGCCCAGCTTGTGGCCGCTCAGCGAGATGAGGTCCGCTCCGGGCGGAATCGGGACCCAGCGCGGCCCGGCGCACGCGTCGACATGGACCAGGGCGCCGGCGTCATGCGCGCGCGCGATGACCTCGGCCACCGGCTGGATGGTGCCCACCTCGTTGTTGGCAAGCCCGACTGACACCAGGCCAAGGCCAGGCTTGATCGCATCGACATCAACCTGGGCGTGGCGGTCCACCGAGGCGATCACCACATCGCGTCCCAGGGCCTGCATGCGGCGCGCCGTTCCCAGCACAGACTGGTGCTCGGCCGCCCACGTGAGGAGGGGTCCCGCGATTCCAAAAAGCGCCAGGTTGACCGCCTCGGTTCCGGACGACACGAAGGTGATCTCGGTCCGCCTGGCGCCGAGAGCCTCTGCCGCTGTGTCGCGCGTGTGGTCGAGCGCGGCGCGCGCGGCGCGCCCCTCAGAGTGCGGGCTCGATGGGTTACCGCCCGGGAGGTCTTGCAGCGCGGCGCGGACCTCCGGCAGGACAGGGGCCGACCCGGCTTCGTCGAGATAGATACGCGTCATCGGCCTGACGAGCCGACTTCAGCCGCGCGTGCGGTCCGGCTGGTGGATCAGCTCTGTGAGCGTGCCCTGGAAGGTCTTGAGCATCAGGTGAAGGTCGAGGATCTCGTCGACCGTGATGGGCTCCGCCTCCGCCACCGGCTCCTCGCTGGGTTTCGTCGCGCCCAGCGTCTCCTCCACCGCGCCGCCGGCGATCGCAAGCACGACGACGAAGGTCACCTGGCATTGCGCGCACGTGACCTGGAGATGAAATCTCTCGTCCTCGTGGCTGAGGACCTGGACGTCGCAGCCCTTCAGGCTGCGCCCGCAGACCGGACAGTTGTAGAAGCGCGCCCGGTCGCGAATGAACTCGATGATGCTCATCGCAGCGACCCATATTACGCCCCGAGGCTTCGAGCGAACCGCTTAACGATGACCCTCGATGCAGGTGCAACCGGCTGGCCCGACGACGGCCGAATGCACCGTCCCCGGGGGCAGCTCCAGGCGATCGCCCGGCTTCAAGTCGACGCGCCGGCCGTCGCCCTCCAGGACGAAGGTGATCGACCCTTCGACGCAGTAGAGGATCTTTTCGTAGTTATGGGTGTGAGCGGCGTAGCGGTCGCCCGGACCGTTCGACCAGGAGTAGCACCCGCTCGCCTCGGTCCGCAACCGGGCCATGAGGTCCTCGAAGTCGGGCACCCGCCGATTCTAAGATGACCTTGGTGAGCCCCCGTGTCAGACCGCGTTTTTTGGCCGACTGCAACGTCGGGCGGCTGGCACGCTGGTTGCGCGCCCTCGGCTACGACGCGTCATACCACGCGCGCATCGACGATTCGGAGCTCGTGCGCGAGGCGGCGGCCGAGAACCGCGTGGTCCTCACCCGCGATCGCGACCTGACCAAGCGCCGCGTCGTCCAGACCGGGGTGGTGCGGGCGATCCTCATCCGCGACGACGAGGTGACCAAGCAGCTGCGACAGGTGTTCGCCGAGCTCGGCCTGGAGCTGAAGGAGGCGCTGACGCGCTGCATCGAGTGCAATTCCGAGCTCGTATCGCGCGTGCCGGCGATGGTCGCCGAGCGCGTGCCCCCGTATGTCCGGCAGACGCAGTCTCGCTACTCCGAGTGTCCCGAATGCGGACGCATCTATTGGGCGGGCACTCACTGGCAGCGGATGCGCGAGGTGCTGCTCGGGCTTTGAGAGACGTCCTGCGCCGGCTGGTCGCCGGCGAGCTGACCGAGGACGACGCGCTGGCCGAGATGCGGCGGATGCAGCTCGACGAGCTGGGAGGCCGCGCGAAGCTGGACCTGGGCCGGTACCTGCGACGCGGGATCCCGGAGGTGGTGCTGTCCACCGGGAAGGCGCCCGCCGAGGCGGCTCGCCTCGCGGTGGCGATGGCCGAGCGGCAGGGCCAGGGACTCATCAGCCGGATGTCAGCGGAGCACAAGGCAGCACTGAACGCGGCGGCCGAGCTGGCGGGGATGGACGTCGTGGTCTATCACGATTCGGCGCGCGTCACCCGACCGGGATTCACGCCGGAAGCGAACGGTGGCAAAGTCGCCATCCTAACCGCCGGCACGTCCGACCTGCCCGCGGCCGACGAGGCGCGGTTGGTGGTCGAGTCTTGCGGCGTCGAGGCCAGGCTCGCAGCGGACCTCGGCGTCGCGGGCCTGCATCGTTTCGTCGGCCCGCTCGCGGCGGCGCTCGAATGGGGCGCCGACGTCCTCATCGTCGCCGCGGGCATGGACGGCGTGCTGCCCGGGCTGGTCGCCGGCCTGATCGACGTCCCGGTGATCGGTCTGCCGGTGTCGACCGGCTACGGCCGCGGAGCCGCCGGTGAGGGAGCGCTCACCACGATGCTGCAGTCGTGCTCGACGGGGCTGACCGTCGTCAACATCGACAACGGCGTCGGCGCGGGCGCGGCGGCCGTGCTGATCGCAGCGCGAGCAGGTCAGCGGCGCCGGCGCGGGGCGAACACGGCGACGATCGCGCCGACCAGTGCCGCGACCAGGAGCAAACCGAACACGGCGGCCGCGATGGCGCGCGACGCATCGGCGCCTCCGGGGACCGCGAACACGAGGGCGAAGAGAAGAATGGCCGCGAGGACGCCGACCAGCAGCCACGGAAAGCCCCGCCGCCGGCGCCCGTAGAAAAACATCCACAGCCGGCCCGGACGCTTTTTTGGTTCGCTCATACGAGCGAGCGCAGATCCGCCAGGGACCTGATGGTGGGTATGTCGGGAGGAGGGGTCTCGTCGGCGTGCGCCGTGACGATCACCGCTCGCATCCCCAGTGACCGAGGACCTTCGTAGTCCTCCCGCACGCGGTCGCCGACGAAAAGGGTTCGCTCCGGCTCGGTGTCGATCGCGTCGAGCGCCGCGCGATAGAGCTCCGGCGCGGGCTTGCGGCGGCCGACCTCGCTCGAGAAGACGATCGCGTCCACATGTGCCGCGATGCCGTTGCTCCGCACCTGGCGCTGCATCATCTCGGGCGGAAACGGGGCGTTGGAGCAGATGCCCCGCTTGATGCCGCGCGCGCCCAGCCACGACAGGATCGGCAGCGCGTCGGGGTCGACGCGGACGGCCCGGTCCCAGCACTGCTGCTCCGCGTCGAGGATCTCGTAGAGCAGCGGGTCCGAAAGGCTGAGCCCGGCCTTGCGCCAGGACTCTCGATAGACATCCATGTAGTCGACCTCGTCCTCGCTCGTGCTGCTCACGTAGGCCTCCATCGGCAGCAGCACCTCGTGAAGGATCGTGACCGCCTCGCGGGTTGGAACGCCCAGTGCGGCTGCGATCCGCGGCCGGAACCTGGACAGCACGATGAGCAGCTCGTTCGTCGGGTACTCGAAGGTGACCAGCGTGCGTCCGTAGTCGAACAGCACACCGTCGGTCGCAGGCATGCGCATATCCTGATGCTCCATGGCAAAACGCTTGACGCACCTCGACGAGAAGGGCGCGGCCCGAATGGTTGACGTCGCCGACAAGGACGCCACCACGCGCGAGGCGACCGCCGAATGCATCGTGCGGATGGCCCCCGAGACCGGGCGCGCGGTGCGCGAAGGCCGCCGGGCGCGCGCAGGGCGCACTCTTGGCAAAGGCGATGCCCTTCAGGTCGCGCGGGTGGCGGGCATCATGGCCGCCAAGCGCACGCCGGACCTGATCCCCCTGTGCCATCCGCTGCCGCTCAGCAGCGTCAGCGTCGACTTCGAGTACGTGACCGGCGGAGTGCGCATCCTAACCAGGGTGCGGGTCACTGGGCAGACGGGCGTCGAGATGGAGGCGCTGACGGCTGCCGCGGTCGCTGGGCTGACTCTGATCGACATGGTCAAGGCCGTCGAGCGCGGCGTGTACCTCGAGTCGGTGCGCCTGCTCGAGAAGTCGGGAGGCCGCTCCGGAACCTGGAAGCGCGGGGCGTGAAGGGCCGGGCGCACGTGATCACCGTCAGCGACGGGGTTTCCGCGGGCAGCCGGGTCGATGCGAGCGGTCCGGCGCTACGCGAGATGCTGGAGCGGGCGGGCATGGAGGTCCTGGGTCCGGAGGTCGTGCCCGACGAGCACTCGCTGATCACTGACGCGATCGTCGCCGCGATCGTCGCAGGCGCCGACGTGGTCGTGACGACCGGCGGCACGGGTCTCGGACCGCGCGACGTGACCCCGCAGGCCACATCCATGCTGATCGACTACGAGGTCCCGGGGATCACCGACCTGATGCGGCGCGCCGGCGAGGCCAGCACGCCGATGGCGGCGCTGTCGCGCGGGGTCGCGGGTGTACGCGGCCATGCCCTCATCCTCAACGTACCGGGAAGCAAGAAGGGCGCGACCGAGTCCCTCGCCGCCACGATGCCGGTCCTCGGTCATGCGATCCAGCTCCTCCACGGCCAGACCAAACACGAATGAACGTCAACGCGGACATAGGCGAAGGCGCCGCCGAGGACGAGGCCGTGCTCGCGTCCGTCGACAGCGCCAACATCGCGTGCGGGGTCCATGCCGGCTCGGCGTCGATCGCCATCGCCACGGCATGGCGCTGTCGCACCCTTGGCCTGGAGGTGGGGGCTCATCCCGGCTACGACGACCGGTCAGGATTCGGTCGCGTGGAGCGTTCGCTTGGTGCGGACGAGATCGAAGCACTCATCGCGTTCCAGGTGGCGGGTCTCGCCGCGGTGGCTCCCATCGCGTACGTCAAGCCGCACGGCGCGCTGTACCACCGATGCCAGCGGGACGCCGCCGCCGCTGACGCGCTGGCCCGCGTCGCCAAGTCGCATGGAGTCGGGCTGGTGGGCCAGCCTGGCTTCGAGATCATCGCCTCGGCGGAGCGCGCCGGCATTCCCGCCTACCGCGAGGGGTTCGCCGACCGGCTGATGCTGCCCGACGGCTCGCTGGCGCCGCGCAGCGAGGCGGGAGCGGTTCTCCACCCCGACCTTGCCGCGCAGCAGGCGTTGAGCCTTGCCCGCTCACGCCGCATCGACACGATCTGCGTCCACGGCGACACCCCCGGCGCCGGCCAGGTCGCGGCCGCCGTCCGCAAGGCGCTGCGTCACGCGGGCATCGAGACCGCGCCTCTCGCGAGTTGAACCCGGCCGGGGCGCTTGCGCTCAAGCTCGTCCTGACCCCAGTCCTGGTTGGCGCCGCGAGCCTCGCTGGGCGGCGCTGGGGTGCCGCCGTCGGCGGTTGGCTGATCGGCATCCCCTTCACGTCCGCGCCCATCGCCTTCTTCCTCGCCCTGGATCCAGGCCCTCGATTCGCGGCTGTGGCGGCGACCGGGATCATGGCCGGCGCGGCCTCCCAGGCGATGTTCTGCCTCGCCTACGCATGGACCGCGCAGCGCGCGGGCTGGTTGCCCTCGCTGCTCGCCGCCACCATCGGCTACGCCGCCGCCACCGCGGTGCTCGACCTCTTCATCGCCCCCGCGCCGGCGCTGTTCGTGGTGATGATCCTGGTCCTCGTGGTGGCGCTGTTCCTGATGCCGGGCGAGGCGGCGCGATCGGTGGAGCAGATCGAGTTCCCGCGGTGGGACCTGCCGGCGCGCATGGTCGTCGCCACCGCGTTCGTGGTGGCGCTGACGGCGGCCGCACCGCTGGTTGGGGCCAGGCTCGCGGGCCTGCTCGCGCCGTTTCCTCTGTACGGCTCGGTGCTGGCAGGGTTCGCGCATCGCATCCAGGGCGCCGAGCAAGCGGTGGCGGTGCTGCGCGGCCTGCTGCTCGGGCTGTTCGCGTTTGCGTTCTTTTTTCTTACGCTCGCATTGATGTTGCCGACGGGTATCGCCACCGCCTTCGTCTCCGCGGCGGCGGTCGCTCTCCTCGTGCAGGGGGCGTCGCTGCTCGGCGGCCGGCGCCTGGGTCTCGCATGAGCGCCAGGATCTCGGAGCTGAGCGACCTCGAGGAGCTGCGGCAGCTGGCGGAGCTCTTCGCGGTGGTGTGGGGGCGGCCGGGCAAGCCACCCATCAGCTCCGACATCCTCAAAGCACTCTCGCTCTCGGGCAACTACGTCTCCGGTGCGTCCATCGAGGGGCGGCTCATCGGCGGGCTGGTCGGCTGGCTCGGCGGAATGCCGCCCCACGATCTGCTGATGCACTCACACATCCTCGGCGTGCTGCCGGGCAGGGAAGCTCGAGGTCTAGGCTTCGAGCTGAAGCAGCACCAGCGGCGGTGGTGCCTCGCGCGAGAGGTAAAAGTCATGGAGTGGACGACCGATCCGCTGGTCCGCCGCAACGCCTATTTCAACCTGACCAAGCTCGGCGCTGAAGGGTCGCAATACCTCGTCGACTTCTACGGACAGATGGATGACGGGATCAACACGGGCGACGAGTCGGACCGGCTGCTGATCCGCTGGCAGCTCGACTCCCAGAAGGCCGAGGCGGCCGCGGCGGGCGAGCTGGCGGAGCCGCACATCGACAAGCTGCTCGAGTGGGGAACCACTCCGATCCTGTCCGCAGGCCCACGAGGCGACCCGGTGCTTCGATCGTCCTCGGCTCGCGTCCTTATATGTCAGGTGCCCGACGACGTCGTCGCCCTGCGGCACAGAGAGCCTGGCCTTGCGCGGGAGTGGCGGACGGCCCTGCGCGACGCGTTGGGCGGGGCGCTTGGCCGTGGCTACACGATCACCGGCGCGACGCGCTCCGGCTGGTACGTGCTGGAGAAGCAATAGACTTTTTGCGTGCTGCAGGTGGGGGACAAGGCGCCTGATTTCAAGCTGCCCACGACCGCCGGCCAGGAGCTGACGCTCGGCGACGCGCTCGAGAAGTACCGCGCCCTGATCTTTCTCTTCTACGTGCTCGACTTCACCGGTGGTTGAAGGATCGAGCTGACCGAGTTTCGGTCCAGGAACGACGACGCGGTCGCCAATGGAGTTGGCATCTTCGGCATCAGCGTCGACTCCGTCTTCTCGCACACGGCGTTCGCCAAGGAGCTTGGCGGTCTGCCGTTCGACCTGATCGGTGACTTCGAGCGCAAGATGGTGACCGACTACGGCGTTCGGCGCGATGACGTTGCGGGCTACTCCGGGATGGCTCGCCGCACGATCTTCATCATCGACCGCGCGGGAACGATCCGGTGGACCTGGGTGGCGTCTCGCGAGCTGCCGCAGCCGGACTACGACGCCGTGGTCGACGAGGCAAAGCGGATCGCGAACGGAGCATGACGGCGCCGAACAGCGTCGTCGAGCCGATCGAGAAGTCCTGGCAACAGCTCAACACCCTGGTGGAGTCGCTCGGGCCGCACGGTCTCACCTTGACCGGCGCTGACGGGTGGGCGGTCAAGGACCACCTGGTGCATCTCGCCGCGTGGGAGCACTCGCTGATCGCCCTTCTCGAGGGTGCGGATCGGCGCACGGCCATGGGCGTCGCCGGCGAGGCCGAGGACACAGACTCGATCAATGCCGCGGTCTGGTCGCTCCACCAATCGAAGACCCCCGAGCAAGCCCTCGCCTACTTTCATGACACGCACGCCGTGCTGATGAAGCTGCTGGGCAAGGTGAGCGACGCCGACCTGCAGCTTTCCTACAACCATTACCAGCCGAACGACCCGCGGAACACCGCTGACGACAGGCCGGTTCGGGACTGGGTCGCCGGCAACACCTACGAGCACTACGCCGAGCACACCGAGTGGATCAATCAGGTGGTCAAGGATTCCAGCGCGGCTCGCTGAGCCGCACGCATCGCCAGCGCGGCCTCGATCGATGTTTCGGCAAAGTGCAGCTCGTCGCCGGGCGCGAGCTGGGCGGCAACCGGCATGGACGCGCTTGCGAGCGTGGCGACGATCGGGTAGCCACCGGCGGTCTGGTGGTCGGCCATCAGCAGGATCGGCTGACCGCCGGAAGGGAGCTGCACCACGCCGGCGACCAGCCCGAACGAGAGCAGCTCCTCACCGGCCGCCTCCAGACGCGGGCCTTCGAGCCGGTAGCCCATGCGGTTGGAGTCGTGGGTGACATGGTATGGCGCTTCGAAAAGAGCCCGACGCGACTCTGGCATGAGGCGTCCGAGATGCGGTCCGGCGATCGCGTGCAACGTCGTGTCGGCGTAGCGCGGCCGCACGCCGTCCGGCATGCTGCGGCCCGGCACGGGTCCGCTGGACGGCTCACTGGCGGAGACGACATCGCCGGCGATCAAGGCGCGGCCGTGCATGCCGCCGCGCGCGCACATCACGTTGGTCGACATCGAGCCCAGCCAGCGATCGCCGGCGACGCCCCCCGCAACTGCGATGTACGCGCGCGCGCCAACGCGCCTGCCGCCGAGCGTCAGGCGGTCGCCGGCCGCCAGCGTCACACCCGTCCACATCGGCGTCGAGGAGCCGTTGATGCGTGGATCGAGATCGGCGCCCGTGATCGCGATGACGCAAGGAGCCTGTGCGGTTAGATGAGGCCCGGTCAGGGTGCACTCGAGCGTCGCCGCGCCGCGCTCGTTGCCCACCAGCAGGTTGGCCGCGGAGTGGGCGAAGCGGTCCATCGCACCACCCGGCGGCACTCCCGACGCGATCGCCTGGCGGCGCCCAAGATCCTGGATGGTCGTGAAGAGGCCCGGCTGCACGACCCGCAGGACCTCCCTCATTCGGAGACGGAGAAGAACTTCACCCGGTCGCCGGCGCGAAAGAGCGAGGGCGGGTCGGAGTCCGGCAGGAACAGCCGGACCGAGGTGCGCCCGATGAGGTGCCACCCGCCGGGGCTGGCGAGGGGATAGATCCCTGTCTGCTGCCCCGCGATCGCCACCGATCCGGCCGGCACCTGCGTCCTCGGTGTGGCGCGGCGGGGCAGCACGAGCTGGTCGGGAAGCGGTCCGAGATAGGCCCAGCCCGGAACGAAGCCGACCAGGAAGGCGCGATAGATGGGCGTGCCATGAAGATCTACCACCCGCTGGGTCGAAAGGCCGAGGTCCGCCGCGACAGCGCCGAGGTCGGGGCCGTCGTAGACAACCGGTATGCGGTGGAGGCGGCCTGGCTCCTCCATCGGCGGGCGCCGGCTCGCGAGGCGGCGGATCGCGGCCCCGAGGGCTTCGTGCGTGACCTGGTCCGGGTCGAACTGCACCGTCACGCTGGCGTGGCCGGCCACCGCCTGACGCACGTCTCGCCGCTTCTTCAGCCCCGCAGCGAGCGCGATCGCCCGGGTGTTGAGCGCGGTGTCGAGCCGGGTCCCGAGCTCCGCGAGCACCGCGGCGTCACCCAGCGGATGGACGCGGACCCTGACGGGGGAGCGCTGCGGCGGCATGTGCGCTGACAAGGATGGCGTAGAAGACGCCGGGCACGATCCCGGCGCACAGCAGGCCCGCGCATGCGAGCCCGATCGCCCAGCCTGTGACGATGGCCGCGGCGACCACGTTCCACGTCATGAAATCGCGGCGCAGCCGGCGCACCGCGGCCGCGAAGTTGAACATGTCCCGCGGGCTGCCCGTCGCTGCAAACGCGGCCGCGGAGTGCGGCATCAGGAGCAGCGACACAAGTCCCCAGGGGAGCGCGAGCGCCAAGAACGCGATCACGTGCGCGTTCGGCTCTCCAAGCCCTCGGAGCGCTGAAGCGAGAGGGTTCCATGCGAGCGCGAACGGCAGCGCAATGAGCATCACCGCAAGCGAGGTCCAGAGTCCGTCGGACAGCAATCGCGCAGAGAGCCGGAACCGCGGCGGGCCCTGCGATGGATCCGTCTCGGCCGCGCGCGTCGCCGCGACCGCGTAACCCAGCAGCGGAATGAAGAGCAGCGGCAGGAAGAGGACCATCACCACCCCGGCGACCCATGCCGATCGCCAGGACCCTCGAAACGGCCAGGCGAAGGATTCGGCGACCAGCCTCACGCGGCAACGATATTCGTAGGCCCTGCGCTACTGGGCTTCGGCTTCGAGCTCCTCGCCGAACTCGTTCTCTTGCAGCATGTACGCGCACCCGTACGGATCGCGAAAGCCCAGCGCCTTGACGCTGATGTTCATCTCGGTGTGCAGGAACAGCCCCTCGATCACGCCGGCGTGAAATCGGCAGATGACCGGGGCGCGCCGGCACACCTCGGCGAACAGGCAGTTGGTGCACTGGACGATGCCCCCGCGCTGCGTCTCGTACTCGGCACCCATCTCGAGCATCGGCTCGAGCGCGGTCATCGGTGATTTGGCGCCCGGCGCCGCGATCGCCTCGCCGAAGGCCCGACCCGCGCGGCGGACGGCATGGCTTCCCACGTCGCCCAGCTCATCGAACGCGCGGGCCAGCGACTCGGCCACGATGTCGTAGCGGCGCATCGGATGGCTGATCTGCACGGGGCCGCCGGTGAGCTTGTAGATCTTGGCCGGCTTGCCGGGCAGCCCGCGCCGGTGCGCGACTTCCAGGTAGCCCAGGGCCACCAGCCGTTCCAGGTGATCGAATGCAACCGAGCGATGCACCCCTGCCTCGCGAGCCACGTCTTCGACGCTCCGCGGCTTGCGGTCGGCGTAGAAGCGGAGAAGGATGTCGCGTCGGGTGAAGTCTCGCAGCGCCCCCAGGGCGCGTTCCATGTCCCCCGTCATCTGTCCTGCAGCATAGAACGCGTATGGAAGGTTTGTCGGCTGCAGATACAGGAATGACAGCGGTCCGAACGTTTGATAATGGAGAACCACGGCCGGGGTGAAATGAGATGACGGCGATTGGCTGGTCATTCCAGAAGTTCGGTGGCGGCGTGGCTGCGGCATTCATGTCGCTGCCCTTGCCCGTGCCGACGCCTACGGCGAACCTGCTCCCCGCCGTTCACATCCCGTCCCTGTCGGCGCCGGTGATCTCGACGTCGCCGCTCCCCACGATCGACGCCACGCCCGGCCTCCAGGCGCAGCCGACGGCCGCTGCCGCGCAGGTGACCAACGCCGGCGCGCCGGATCGCGCCGTGAAGCTCCCGAGCGCGCCAACCGGCGATGCCGGCGGGCGCGGCATTCCGATCCCGTTCACGACGATCTACATCTCGTCGCCACTCGACGTCGCCCTGCTCGGAGCTGTGGCGACGCTTCCCCTGCTCTTCGGGATCTGGCTCCTCTTGTTCGGCCGGACGCTCCGGGAGGCGCGCCGCTCGCGCGAGGCGCAAATCAGGCTGATGCTCGCGGCCGAACTTGGATTACGGCCGCGCGACCTCGCGTCGATGACCACGCGGGCGCTGTTCGACCTGCGCGAGAAGTCGGCTTTCGACGAGCTGACCGGTGTCCTTCGGCGCGCGGCGGGAATCTCATCCGCCGAGCGCGAGATCGCGCGGGCGCGCCGCCATGACACGCAGCTGAGCGTCGCGTTCGTCGACATCGACGGCCTGAAGGAGGCCAACGACCGGCGCGGGCATGCCGCGGGGGACAGGATGCTGCGCGTCCTCACCCAGGCGCTGAAGGACGGCCTGCGGGCCGAGGACGTGGTGTTTCGCTACGGCGGAGACGAGTTCGTGTGCGTGCTCCCGGACACGGCCGCCAGGGAAGCCCGGATCAAGCTGGGTGAGATCCAGAAGGCGGCAGCCAGGGCCGAGGTCCGCTTCTGCGCGGGGGTCGCCGAGCTTCGGCGGTCGGACGACGTCGTCTCGCTGTTCGCCCGCGCCGACAAGGACCTCTACGACTTCAAGGCCCAGCGCGGCGAGATCGTCCAGCTGCCCTCCAAGGGCAAAAAAGCGGGCGGCGAGCGCATAGTCACGGCCTGACGACATATTGACAACAGGCCTTAACTAGTGTTTATTGGGTTCTAACCCGCTAAATACCCGAAGCAGTTCGGGTAGGCCGCGGTACCCAGGCGTATCTGATTGAGGGAAGGGGCCCCTGACCACCCTCAAAAGGAGCAGTGCTTTGATCTCGCGGGGCTTCCGGGAACGAGTTGCGGTCTCCCTTCTGGGCGCGGCCCTCGTCATGGGTGCGGTGCTCGGCGTCATGACGGTTCGCTCGTTCACCCAGCCCGCCTCGACCGCGGCGGCGATGGACCAGGGCCAGGTCTCAGGCACTCAGGCGGGCGCGAGCCCCGCGGCCATGCCGGGCGCGCCAGGATCCTCGAGCGCCGGCGGCGGCTCGGGCGGGGTCAGCGGCGGCACGGTCACGATCGGCGGCTTCTTCGACATCACCGGGCCGATCGACTCCTCGGTCGAGCGCGACACCGTGCGTGCCTACATGCAGGCCGTCAACCAGTCCGGCGGCATCAACGGCCGCCAGGTCCAGTACGTGTGGTGCGACTCCAAGTACGACGCTAGCTCCGCCCACTCGTGCGCGCAGTATCTGATCTCGCAGAACGTGCTTGCGGTGGTCGGCCTGACCGCCCCGCTCGGCGAGAACAACGAGATCGCGACCCTGACAGGTGCCGGCATCCCGGTCATCGGCGGCCTTGGCACACCGGCAGAGTTCCAGAGCTCCCTCGCCTATCCGGTCTCGGCCAGCTTCTATCGCTACGGCACGGCGATTGCGGACGAGGCCAGGGCACTTGGCGTCAAGCATCCCGCGGTGGTCGTGCTCGGCGACGTGCCCTGGGTGCACCCGGTCGAGGCCAACTTGCTCAACCGCCTGGCCGCGGACGGCATCGGCTACACCGACGTGGAGGAGGTCTCCGCCACGCAGGCCAGCTACACCGCGACCGTGTTCAACCTCCAGCACTCGCACCACGGGCCGAGCGGTGGAGGCGCGGCGCCGAACTACCAGTGTCCGGCGACGGATCGCTCCTGCCCCGACTACGTGATCGCGGCGCTCGACCCGTTCAGCTACCACCGCCTCTTCGACGCCATGGAAGCCGCGAACTGGTACCCGGGCGTGCTGGGCGCCGGCCTGGACAAGTTCAACGTGCAGAGGTCGTATGACGGCGAGCTGCGCAACGCCCACTCGCTCGTTCCGTTCCTGTCGCCGTACGACCACCAGGGCAACACGACCGTGCGCCAGTACCTGGGCACCGTGCAGCACTTCTACCCGGGCCAGTTCCAGGCCCTGGACATCTACACGCAGCACGCGTGGACGGCGGCGATGGTCTTCGTCGAGGCGGCGCGCAAGGCCGGCAAGGACCTGACGCGCGACACGCTCGCCCAGGCGCTCAACTCGATGAACGGATACCAGACAGGATGGTCGGTCCCCATCTCGTACGGCTCCGGTGCGCACGATCCCAATCGCTGCTTCACGTACACCGCGAACAACGGGAACGGCTGGCGTACGACCTCAGGCTGGGTCTGCTCCTGATGGCTTAGCGCGATGGCCACATTCGCGGCGTACACGGTCATCGGCCTGAGCCTCGGCGGCATCTTCTCCCTCGCCGCGCTCGGCATCGTGCTCATCTACCGCACCACGGGCGTCCTCAACTTCGCCCACGGCGCGATGGGCATGTTCTCGACCTTCGTCGCATGGCAGGTGTTCTACGGATGGTCCCATCCGTTCTGGCCCGGATGGTTCTCGACCTTCCTCGCTGTCGTGGCGGGACTGATCTTCGCCGCGGCGATGGGCCTGCTGCTCGAGCTCTCCGTGTTTCGCTGGGTCCGCGGGCGCGAGCCTGTGGTCAAGGCGGTGATCACGATCGGAATCCTGCTGGCGCTGCAGTCGGCGGCCTCTTTGATCTGGCACAACAACCAGTACCACCTGCCGATCTACATCCTGCCCCAGCAGTGGGTGCTGTCGGTCGCCGACGTGCCGATCGGCGCCAACTCCCTCGTGATCATCGGCGCCGCGCTCGGGCTGGCCTTCGGTCTCGGCGCGTTCCTGCGCTACACGGGCTTCGGCCGCGCGATGCGCGCGGTGTCGGACAGCCCGACCTCCGCCTCGCTGTGGGGCGTGCCTGTCGGGCGGGTCGGCGCCGTCAGCTGGATGCTCGGCAGCCTGGTCGCCGCGCTGGCCGGGATCCTGATCACGCCCTTCATCAACTTCGATACGACCAGCCTGACGCTGCTGATCATCGATGCGCTCGCCGCGGCGCTGATCGGCGGGCTCGTCTCGCTGCCCCTGACGGTGCTCGGCGGCTTCGTCCTCGGCCTGCTCGAGACCTACCCGACGATCTGGATCCAGTCGATCGGATTTCCGCGACTGGTCGCGCTGATCGTGATCCTCGCGGTCCTCGTCGTGCGCAACCCGCGCGGCTTCTCGGTGGCGGCGAAGTGACGTCGCGGTTGATGTTCCGCCTGCTCGGGGCGCTGCTCGCGTTCGCGGTCCTCGCGCGCATCCCCGTCGGTTTTGACGTCGGCTTCAAGTTCGACGCCGCGCTCGCCGTGATCTGGGCGTTCGGACTCTTGAGCCTCGTCCTCCTCACCGGGTACGTGGGCCAGATCTCGCTGTGCCAGGCGACCTTCGCCGGCGTCGGCGCGTACACCGCCGGCATGATGGTCTCGAGCTTTCACGTCGACTACCTCGTGGCCGTCGTCGCGGGCGTCGTCGCGGCGGCGGCCCTCGGCGTGGTCGTCGGCCTGCCGGCGCTGCGCCTGCGCGGCATCACGCTTGCGATCGTCACTCTCGGGATCGCGCTCGTCTTCGATCGCTACGTGTTCCAGGACCACGCGTTCGAGTGGTTCACGGGCGGGACCGGCGGCTGGCGCGTGAGCCAGGCCACCATGTTCGGCCTTCAGATGGACTCCTCGGCGCACCTGATGGCCGCGTACCTCGTCCTGCTCGGGCTTTTCTGCGTGGTCGCGGTGCTCCTGGTCAACCTTCACGAGTCCGGCGCAGGTCGCAGGTTCCGCGCGATCCGCGACTCGGAGCTGGCCGCGGCGACGATGGGCGTCGACCTCACGCGCTACAAGCTGCTCGCGTTCGGAATGTCCGCCGCCATCGCCGGCCTGGGCGGTTCGTTCTACCCGCTGGTCGCCGGCTCGGTGAGCCCACAGCCCTTCTGGCTGTTCACGTCGCTGCAGTTCGCCGCCATCGCGGTGCTGATGGGTGTCCGGTACGTGCCCGCCGCCGCGCTCGGCGGCGCGTTCATGGCCTTCGTGCCCGACGTCCTCACGCGCTACGGGCACGGCGCCTTCATGGGCCACGCGTACGAGATCTCGTACGACTGGTTCCAGGTCGCGGTCGGCGTGCTGCTGATCGTCCAGCTCATCGCGCTGCCGGACGGCGTGTGGGGCGACCTGCGGAGACGGTTCCGGCACGCGTGGTCGTCCGTCGGGATGGTGGGCGGACGAAGAGTGAAGGTCGCATGACGATGCTTCGCGTCCGCGACCTGACCGTGCGCTTCGGCGGGATCGTCGCCCTCGACGGCGTGTCGCTGGACCTCAACCGCGGTGAGATCCTTGGCCTGATCGGACCCAACGGCGCGGGCAAGACCACGTTGTTCAACTGCATCTCGGGCGTGATCCGGCCGGACCACGGATCGATCTACTTCGAAGACCAATCGCTGACCTACGCGCCGCCGCACGAGCGCGCGCGTCTGGGAGTCGCGCGCACTTTCCAGAACCTGCAGCTGTGGGGCTCGATGACGGTCGAGGAGAACCTGATCGTGCCCATGGACGCCCTCGGCCGGCGCAACACGTTCAGCGATACGCTCTACCTTCCCTTCTCGGGCTACGCGGAGCGGGCGTCTCAGGAGCGCGCGCGGGCGATCCTGCACGTGCTCGACCTCGACCGCTACGCGCGGACGGCTGCGGGCGACCTGCCCGCGGGCATCCAGCGCCGCGTGGAGATCGCGCGTGCGCTTGCGATGAGGCCCAGGCTGCTCCTGCTGGACGAGCCCGCGGCGGGTCTCGACGCGAAGGAGACCGCGCGCCTCGCCGGGCTGCTGCACGCGGTGCGCCAGCGGTTCCACGTCTCGATGCTCCTCGTCGACCACGACATGAGCCTCGTCATGCGCGTGTGCGATTACGTGTACGTCCTCGACTTCGGCAGGATGCTAGCCAAAGGCCAGCCGTCCGAGATCCGCAACAACCCCAAGGTGATCGCGGCGTACCTCGGTGAGGAATCGAAGAACCAGGGCGGCGACATTCACGCAGTCGCGCAAGCGAGGAACGAGGAACCGCCGCTGCTCGAGGTCAAAAAGCTCGCCGCCGGCTACGGCGGGCTCGAGGTCATCCGCGACGTCGACCTGGAGGTTTGGCCCGGTGAGGTCGTCGCGTGCATCGGCGCCAACGGAGCGGGCAAGACCACGACGCTCCGCGCCATCTCCGGGATGATCCATGCACGCGCCGGCCACGTGATGTTCGCGGGGCAGGACGTGACCGGGAGCACCGCGGAGCACATCTCGAAGCTCGGCCTGGTCCACATCCCCGAGGGTCGCGGCCTGTTCCCCACGATGTCGGTGGAGGACACGCTGAGGCTCGTGTCGAACACTGCTGGGCAAGAGGTCGACGTCACGCCCGCGTTCCAGCTGTTCCCCAGGCTGCGCGAGCGGCGGCGCCAGCTGGTCGGCACGCTGTCAGGCGGCGAGCAGCAGATGGTCGCCCTGGCGCGCGCGATCCTCTCCAGGCCGCGCCTGGTGATGATCGACGAGATGTCACAGGGCCTCGCGCCCACCGTGGTGCGGCAGCTCTTCGAGATCATCCGCGTCTTTCGCGAGCAGGGCATCGCGGTGCTCCTCGTCGAGCAGTTCGTCGAGTCGGCGCTCGACGTGGCGGACCGCGCTTATGTCTTCGAGCACGGCACGATCGGCCTCAGCGGACCAGCGGTCGAGCTGCGCGGCGACCGCAAGCTTGTCGCGGGCTCGTACCTCGGCAGCGCTGTCGATGCGACCGCGATCGCGACCAATCGCAACGGGAACGGACATCGCCCCGACCCGGCGCTGATGGAGATCGTGTCGGTCCGGGTCCCGGCCAGGGTCAAGCGCGCGCTCGAGCTGCGCGCCGAGACCGAGGGCCGTCCTGCCGGTGCGGTCGTGGTCGAGCTCCTGGAAAAGGTGGACCATCAATGAGAAGGCTCTTCATCGCACTGAACTGTTTGGTGCTGGCGACCGCGACGGTCGTGCTGGTGCCGGCGTTCGCGCTTGCCGACGTTCCCTCGAGCTACACGAGCTACGGCTACGCGGCCGGCGTGCACGCGATCGCCGGCAGCGACGCGTTTCCGAACTTCCAGAACGGCGCGGCGAACAACCGCTACCCGATGGCCGAGGTGCAGCAGGACGCGAGCCCGTCGTCGACGGCGGTCGCGACCTATTCCGACACCGGGCCGGCAGGGGCGACGGCGGGGTCGCAGTACAACCAGGGCTGCGCCAACTCGGGCAATCAGCCACCTCCGCCGCAGGTCTGTCAGAACCCGAACAACCAGGTCCCCTACGCGAAGGCGACGTATCCAGGGCCCTCGCACGGCCACATCGACCAGTGCAACGGATGTGATTCGGGCCCGCGCGCGGACGCCGACGCGGCACAGCTCAACGCCAGCGCATCGGCGTACAACGCGGGCGGCGGCACCCAGCCGTTCAACGGCGCCTGGGGGCAGACCAGCACCGTGGTCGATACCGGCGGCACGCTCACGGTGATCACGCACTCCGAGGTGGACAGCTTCACCGTCGGGGGCGTGAAGGTGAGCAAGATCGTGGTCGACATCACGGCCACCAGCACGCTGTCGAACGCGGGCGGCGACGCGCACGTGCAGGGTGGCCAGGTCACGGCCAACGGTCAACCGGTCGCGGTGAACGACCAGGGTGTCACGATCACCGACCAGCACTCGGTGCCCTGTCCCTCGGTCCAGCCGCCGGCCCCGCCGTCTGCGCCGGCCAACCCGCTCCCCCTTCCGATCGGTGGCGGATCCGGCGGCTCATCTGGCGGAAGCTCGTCGCAGACGGGCGGCTGCGTGCCCGCACTGGACGTGACCTACATCAAGCTCTGGACGGTCGCGCCGACGAAGACGGTCGACGGCAGCCACGTCACGATCTGGGCCACCGGGCTGCACATGATGATCACCCACCCGTCGCCGGGTCCCGGTGTGCCGACGCAGAGCGCCGAGTACATCCTGGGTGAGGGATTCGCCGACCTCCAGGTCGGGTCGGCCGGGGCCGCCTTCGGCTTCGGCGGACTTGGGGGCGGCTTCGGCGGCGGCGACTTCGGTGGTTTTGGCGACACGGGCGGCGCCGGCGGGCCGGGATCTGCCGCGGCCCAGGTGGGCGCAGCGCTGGCGGCCAACCGCGTCCCGCTCGCGTTCATGTTCCTGACCCTCGAGGCGCTGCTGCTGGCTTCGGCGGCGGCGTGGGTCTGGGCCCGCAACACGCCGGTGGACAAGGTCCCCGACGAGGTGTTGTCGCCGTGATCGCGAGGCTCCGTCTGCCCGGGCGACCGGCCCGCGCCTACTGCGAAGCGGACCGGTGGAGCTTCGACCCTCGATTCACGCAGGGCCGGGGCCCGATCTGCGGCTGGGCGCCCGAGGGGGTGCCGAACGCGCCCGGCTGGCTGGCCCTGGCCAACAGGGTGGACTGGGACATCGTCGGTTTGTTCCTGCTGGTCGAGGTGCTGTTTCTGCTGGGCCTGGTGGTGGCCAACGCGGCGGGACTCCTGCCGTCCGGCCACGTCTCCATGAGCGTCCCTCGGGGGGCCCATGGTGGAGCCGCGAACGGGGTGCGCTAGGAGTTGACGGCGGTCGTCACAAGGCGGTAGCGGTGCTCGGGCCGGCCGGGACCGCCATAGCGCATCGTCAGCTCGGCGCGGCCGAGGTGGCAAAGGTGGTCGAGGTACCTGCGCGCGGTCACCCGGCTCACCCCTGCCTCTTCCGCCACGAGCGCCGCGGGGAGTCCTGACTGGGAACGGCCCAGCGCCTGGACGATGAGCTCGAGGGTCGCGTCGGAAAGGCCCTTGGGCAGCGCCTCCGTGCGCGCCGTGCGAAGCGTCCCGAAGATGCGGTCCACGTCACCCTGCTCGGCGCGGCCGAGGCGCGTCATGCGCTCACGAGCCGCCGCGTACGAGAGCAGCTTCTCCTCGAACGTCGGAAAGAGGAAGGGCTTGATCAGGTAGTGGACGACGCCGCCGCGCATCGCCGAGCGAAGGCTCTCGACGTCGCGCGCCGCCGTGATCGCGATCACGTCGACCGGGGCGATGTCGTCCTCACGCAGGCGCTGAAGGACATCCAGGCCTGAGATGTCGGGCAGATAGATGTCGAGCAGGACGAGGTCGGGTGCGAGCTGCTCGACCTTCTCCAGTGCCGCGGCGCCCGTGTGGGCGCGCCCAACGACCTGGAAGCCGGGCACGCGATCGACGTACGCGCAGTGAACGTCCGCGACGCGAAAGTCATCGTCGACGACAAGCGTGCGAATCATCTCGCCGCCGGCACAGGGAGCGGGAGGCGGACCGTGAACAGCGCGCCGCCCTCGTTGACCACGCTCACCTGGCCTCCGTTGCGACGCGCAACCTGACGCACGAGGGCAAGCCCGAAACCGCGCCTCTTCCGATTCGCGCCGTTCTTGGTGCTGAAGCCCTCCTGGAAGATCTGGCCGTCCACGCCCTCGGGCACGCCCGCCCCAGAGTCGTGGACCTTGAACACGAGCTCGTCCTCGTGCTCGGTGACGGAGACGCTGACCCAGCGATCCTCCGAGGCCGCGGCCGCGTCGAGCGCGTTGTCGATCAGGTTGCCGAGCAGCGTGATGAGGTCCTCACTGTCGAGACTGCTGCGGGTCATCACCGTGTCATCGCTGACGCGAAGCTCGATCCCGCGTTCCGACGCGATCGCGGCCTTGGCCAGGAGCAGCGCGCCGAGCACCGGGTCGCCGACGCGCTCGAGCAGCGACTCGGTGAGCTCCTGGTGCAGGCCCGACGTCTGGGCGATGAGCTTCATCGCTTCGTCGGCCCGACCCACCTGCATCAGGCCGGCGATGGTGTGCAGCCGGTTGGCGAACTCATGCGCCTGCGCGCGCAGCGCGTCAGTCAGGCTCTCCACGCCCAGGCCTCGCGCCAGGCCGGTCAGCTCGGTCGTGTCACGCAGGGTCGCGACGTGGCCGATCGTGCGGCCGCGAACCACGATGGCGCGGCGGCTCGCCACGAGCACGCGCTCCCCCGCCAGCAGCACCTCGTCTTCGTCTTTCAGACCGCCCGAAAGGAATTTCAACAGGCGGCCCTGCGGCAGGACCTGGGCCACCTTGCGGCCGACGCAGTCCGGCGGAAGGGCGAGCAGGCGCCGCGCCTCGTCGTTGGCCAGGGTGATGGTGCCGTCGCGGTCTGTGGCGACTGCTCCTTCATGGATTCCCTGGAGGCTTGCCTCCCGCTCCTCCAGTAAGCCCGCGATCTCGTACGGCTCGAGGCCGAACGTCTGCCGCTTCAGGCGCGCGGCCAGCAGCCACGACGCGATCACGCCGATTGCAAGCGAGGGAAGCAGAGTGGTCGCGAATCCAGGGAGCTCGCTGAGCAGGCGCTGGTTGAGCGGCGGCTCGAGGAATCCCACCGACACCATGCCGATCACCTTGCCGTCGGCGAAGATCGGCGCTTTGCCTCGCGCCGACACGCCGAGCGTCCCTCGCTGCACACCTTCCCAGGGCTGGCCGGCCAGGACCGAGGCGGGATTCTCGTCGACCGGCTTGCCGATGAGCGTCGGGTTCGGGTGCGAGTAACGAATTCCTCGTGCGTCGGTGACGACGACGTAGCTCGCTCCCGTCGAGTGCCGGATCTTTTCCGCCGTCTGCTGGATCGCGCCGCCCGGATCGCCGGTGAGGAGGCCCTGCTGGATCGAGGCGTTGTCGGCGACCGACTCCGCGATCGCCAGCGACCGCTGCTCCGACTGCCTGTCCAGCTCCTGGCTCGCCTGCCAGACCGCGGCCGCGGCGCCGATCAAGGCCGAGACCAGGATGATCGCGACCTGGAAGCCAAGGATCTGATAGGCGAGAGGGAGCCGCGTTTTCAAGGTTTGATCTCCCGATCGTAGTACGGACCGCGCGAATTCACCGACGACCAAAACGACCAAAACGGCCACAACGACCGCATGACTTGAACGGGGGCCGATCGCGCGGCACAGTCACAGGACATGTCTCCCGCCATCGAGCTTCGCGGCGTCACGAAACGATTCCTCACCCCCTCGGGCGGGGTCTATACAGCCCTGCGCGAGCTCAACATGATCGTGGAGCCGGGCGAGTTCTGCTCCGTGGTCGGCCCGACCGGATGCGGCAAGTCGACCACCCTCGCGCTGATCTCCGGGCTGGAGCCGCCGAGCGAAGGCGAGGTCGACGTCCTCGGCAAGCGGGTCGACGGCATCGCGGACGGCATCGGCTACGTGTTCCAGAGCGACGCGGTGTTTCCCTGGAAAACGGTCCTCGAGAACGTCGCGGCGGGTCCGCGCTATCGCGGAGCGTCGAGCGGTGACGCACGCACGCGAGCCCGGGATTGGATCGCTCGCGTTGGCCTCGCGGGCTTCGAGGACCGCTATCCCTACCAGCTGTCGGGCGGGATGCGGAAACGCGTGGCCCTTGCCCAGAGCCTGATCAACGGACCGCGCATCTTGCTCATGGACGAGCCGTTCAGCGCGCTCGACGTGCAGACGCGCTCGCTGATGGAGAACGAGCTGCTCGGCCTGTGGTCGGCGAGCTCGGCGTCGGTCGTGTTCGTCACGCACGACCTCGAAGAGGCGATCTCGCTCAGCGACCGCGTGTATGTGATCACCGCCGGCCCGGGCACGGTGAAGAGCAACTACAAGGTCGACCTGCCGCGCCCGCGCAACGTGGCCGAGATCCGCTTTCAGCCCCATTTCGCCGAGATCTACGAAGAGATCTGGGAAGACCTTCGCGACGAGGTGCTGGTGAGCTATGAACGTCAGAAGCGCGGCGCGGCTTAGCCTGGCCGTGCGGGCTCCGAGTGAGCAAGCCGCGCGCCCCGTGGTCGACATCGTCGCGCGGCGGCGGCGAGACGCCAGGCAGCGCGAGCTGCAGGTGCTTGGACTGCGGCTCCTCGTGGCTGTTGTCATCCTCGGCGGCTGGGAGCTCGGCGCGCGCACCGGCGTGATCGACAAGTTCTTCTGGTCGCAGCCGTCCGACATCGTCACCAAGCTGTGGACCTGGGTCACACAGGGCACCGACCTCGGACCGCTGTGGGACCAGGTGCTCACCACGTTCGAGGAGACGGTCGGAGGCTTCATCGTCGGCTCGATCCTGGGTGTGATCTTCGGCGTCGTGCTCGGTCGCAACGTTCTGCTCGCCGACGTGCTCGGGCCCTACATCAAGGGCGCCAACGCCATCCCGCGCGTCGTGGTGGGAGCCCTGTTCGCCATCTCGCTCGGGCTCGACATCAGGTCGAAGGTCGCCACGGCTGCGGTGCTCGTGTTCTTCGTCGTGTTCTTCAACGCGTTCCAGGGAGTGCGCGAGGTGGACCGGAACCTGATCGCCAACGCGCGCATCCTCGGCGCGGACAACCGTCGCCTGACCACCGAGATCATCATCCCGTCCGCTCTTTCGTGGATCGTCGCGAGCCTGCACACCAGTTTCGGCCTGGCGCTCGTCGGCGCGGTCGTGGGCGAGCTGTTCGGCGCGACGGCGGGGGTCGGGGAGCTCATCTACGCGGCCAAGAACAACTTCGACGCGGCCGGCGTGTTCGCCGGCATGGCCCTGCTCGCTGCCATGGCGCTGGTGGCAGAGGCGTTGATCACAGCGCTGGAAAACCGTCTCATTCGGTGGCGGCCGCCGGTCGCGACCGAGACAAGGATTTGAAGGAGGAACGGCGTATGCGTCCAGGTGGCAGTAAGTTCTTCGCGGCGGTCGCGGCTCTCGTGGTGCTGGCCGCATGTGGGAGCTCGAACACTCCCAGCGGCTCGAACGTCCAGACGGTGTCGCTCAAGATCATGGTCGGCGGTCTGAACAAGCAGATCTACCTGCCGAACATGCTCGCCCAGCGGCTGGGCTACTTCCAGGCCGAGCACCTTGACGTCACCCTCATCGACGAAGGTTCTGGCCAGGCCTCGGAAGAGGAGGTCGTGGCGGGGAACGTGGACGCAGGGTCAGGCGCCTACGTGCACCCGATGGTGCTCAACACGCAGGGCAAGAAGATCGAGACGATCTGTCAGTTCGGCATCGCACCAGGGGAGGCCGAGGTGGTCGATGCCTCACTCACCAACATCACGTCCGCCAAAGACCTCGCCGGGAAGAACCTCGGCGTGACCGACCTCGGCTCCGGCACGCACGTGCTGACCCAGGCCATCCTCGGCAGCGCCGGGGTCGACCCGAGCAACGCACACTATGTCGCGGTCGGCGCGGGTGACACCTTCATCGCGGCGATCCAGCAGAAGAAGATCGCGGCCGGCATGACCACATTCCCGACGATCTCGCGCCTGGTCAACTCGGGCAAGGGCAAGATCCTGGTCAGCCTGCTCTCGCCGTCGGACACGCGCGCCGCGCTCGGGGGCGACTACCCGTTCATCGGCATCTTCGCCAAGAACGATTGGGTCAACGGCAACAAGGACACCGCGCAGCGCCTCGTCAACGCCTACGTCAAGACGCTGAAGTACATCCACAGCCACACCGCGGACCAGATTGCCAGCCAGATGCCCACCGATTACTACGCGGGGGACAAGGCATCGTACGTCTCGGACCTGCAGAGCCAGCTCGCCATCTTCGGCACCGACTGCAAGATGCCGGCGGGCGGTCCTGAGACCGTGCAGAAGATCCAGCAGCAGTTCGTCTCCAGCTACAAGGGCAAGTCGGCCAACCTCAGCGAGACCTACACCAACGACTTCGCCGCCAAGGCGAGCTGATCGCCTAGCTTCGAATTAGTCGAGGGGTCGGGTGCCTAGCTAGCGCCCGGCCCCTTTCTTGATCTGGACCTCGACGCCGTCGTCGGTCGGGTTGACCTCGACGTCGCCGGCGCGGAGGCGGATCCCGCCGTCGACACGAGTCGCCACGATCGACCCTTCGAAGACGAGCTCGACGAAGCGCCATTCCTTGCCGTGCTTGCGCATCTTCACGATCACCCCCTGAGGGCTGCGCCATACGCCCTCGCCCGAGGGCTTGAAGCCGCGCGTGACGAGCTCGCCGAGCTGGTCTGGAATGGTCTCGGGCGGGGGCTTCGGCGCCGGCCAGACCACCTTCTCGTGCTCGCGCTGGTGGGTGGGGTTCGGCAGGACACGCAGGTTGGGCTTGCGGGACTTCGCCTGCTCGAGCGAGAGGCGGAGGAGCTCGGACCCCTCCTCCTGGGCGAAGAATGCGCCGGAGATGCGCGCCGGGTCGTGGGAGCGCCGGATGCAGTTGGCGCAGTCGGGGTCGTCCTTTACCGCCGCGTACGTGCCCTCGGCGAGGGTCTGGCCGCACAGTGTCGTGACCGGGCCGCTGTGCGGGACCTTCGGGGTGAGGTGGATCCGGCCGCCGGACTTACGGCGGACCGACTCGAGCTTGACCTGGTGCACGGCTGTAAATGATGGCCCGCCGGAGGGCCCGGGTACTGGCGACTGTCCCTTCCGTCGGCTTTCGTGGCGCGTTGATACCCGACTTTTGGGACAGTCGCCGGCGTTAACGGCGGGGGTTCCATTCGTTCACGCGGGTACGCATGATCGGAGCATGGCGCGAGCTGCGCGGGTTCCGGTCGAGCTGACGAATCGCCCTTTCAACCTCGAGGAGGCCAGGCGCCACGGTTTGACCAAGCACCATCTCGCCGGGGCGAGCTGGCGCCGCATCGCGCCGGGTTTCTATGCACGGCGTGACATCGCAGATAGTCCGATGGTGGTGCTGCTGGCCGCCCAGAGAAGACTCGTGGACTCGGCTGTCTTCTCGGGTCGCACCGCGGCATGGCTCCACGGACTCGACGTGGCACCATGGGCTCCACCCGAATTGACCGTTCCGCCTTCTAGAAAAATCGCTCATATGGCCGGAATCGCAATCCGTCGAGCGGAACTCCGACCGCAAGAGGTCTGTAGACGCCGTGGTCTGCGCGTCACGTCGGCCGTCCGTACGCTGGCTGACCTGGCACGCCATTCGTCGCTGACTGATGCCGTGGTGGCGTTGGATGCTGCGTTGCATCAGCGGCTGTTGAAACTGGACCACCTGAAAGCCTGGCTCGAGTCGCATGAGCGATTCCCCGGCACGGCTCGCCTGCGCAGGGCCATCGAGCTGGCCGAGCCGGCCAGTGAAAGCGTCATGGAGACCCGGCTGAGAGTGCTCCTCGTCCTTGCCGGATTGCCCAGGCCGCAGGCTCAGGTTCGGCTGCACGACGACGCCGGTCGAATCATGGCTCGTCCGGATCTCCTTTACTCGCAGAGCCGGCTGGGGATCGAGTACGACGGCTCGACACGTCGCGAAACGCTAACGGCCGACAACCGCCGCCAGAATCGTCTGATCAATGCCGGCTATCGGTTGCTGCGCTTCAGCGCGGCGGACGTCCTGTCCGAACCGGATTCCGTTGTTCTCGTGGTAAGGCAGGCCCTGCACGCTCGATGACTGTCCGCCCCGTAGCCCTTCGCGGAGAATTGATGCCCGCCTTTTGGGACAGTCGTCGGGTTGAGCGGTCTAGCTGATAGGACTCGTCAATCGCGGGTTCGGGAGCGGAGTGAGGCTTGCCTCGACCTGGGCGCGGAGGTATTCGAACGCCGGCGGCAGGGAGAGCCGCTCGCCCAAGTGCTCCTTCGGCTCGTCGGTCGCGAATCCCGGACCGATCGTGGCGATCTCGAACAGCACTCCGCTCGGCTCGCGGAAGTAGATGGACCGGAAGTAGAAGCGGTCGATCACCGGTGTCGGGTCGCCGCCACCCTCGATGACGCGGTCGCGCCACGCCTCGTGGTCCTCCAGCGTCGACGCCCACGCGACGTGGTGCACCGTGCCAGATCCGCCCAGCCCTCGCGCCGCCGGGGCCGCGTCGTAGACGTAGAACGAGCCGCGCGAATCGCCGCGCGACTCGTAGCTGTCCGACCCCGTGCCCGCAAAACCGAGCGTTTCGCTCAGGAACTGGTTGCTCGCGTAGCGCTTGCTCTCGAATGCCCGTACGCCCGCAAAGCCCTGCAAGGCGAGATGCTCGGGGATCTCGGGATGCCGTGCCACGAGCGGATGGTCGCGAGGCGCCTCGGCGATGAGCTCAAACCCCAGGCCCTCAGGGTCGTCGAAGCGTAGACGCTCTCCTTCGAGTGTGGATTCGATTCCGGCGCCGGCGAGGCGCCGCGCCCAGAACTCGAGCGCCTCTTCGCTGCCCACGCGGAACGCGATGCGGTGGATCATGCCTGCGCCGGCGCGGCCACGCACCAGGCCCGGATACTCGAAGAAGGTGAGGTCGGCCCCAGGGCTGCCGTCCTCGTCGGCGTAAAAGAGGTGATATACCGCCGGGTTGTCCTGGTTGACCGTCTTCTTGACCAGGCGCAACCCCATGACTCCCGTGTAGAACAGGACGTTCTTGGTTGCGTCGGCGGTGATGGCGCTGATGTGGTGGATGCCGTTGAGGCTCTTCATCTGCCTAGTTTTACCCGGAACCCAGGGCGTGTTGTTCCAGAGGCCGTAACAGAACGATCGCCCGGCGCGTAGAACCTGCAGGCCGCGGCGTGAGTGACGAGCAAGGCACCATCGAACGCGCGAAGGCGGGCGACGGCAGCGCCTTCGAGGAAGTGCTGGCGCCCGTGCTCGACCCCGCGTTCCGGCTTGCGATGACGATGCTGAACGACAGAGGAGCGGCGGAGGACGCGGTGCAGGAGGCGGCGCTCAACGCCTGGCGCAAGCTCGGCCAGTTTCGCACCGGTTCGGTGCTTCGGCCCTGGTTCCTCGCCATCGTCGCCAATGAGTGCCGGAGCATGCGTCGGACCCGATGGTGGCATGTACTGCGGTTTCCAGACATCCGGACCCAGTCTTCGCAGCAGGACACGTGGGCGGACGGTGTCGACCTTGACGCAGCGTTGGAGCGGCTGGCGCCCCATCACCTGCTCGCGCTGAGCCTTTACTACCACCTCGACCTGCCGATCGCCGAGGTCGCGCGCGTGCTGGGCTGCTCGGAGGGGGCGGCGAGGCAGCGGATCCACCGCGCGCTGGCGGCGCTGCGTCCTGGCCTGATGCTGGAGGTGAATGCATGACGCCGGAAGAGAACGAGCTCCGCCGTGCCCTTGACGGGCGCAGCGCGGCTCCGACGCCGGAGTTTCGCGCGCGGCTGCAAGGTGCCTTCGATCGCGGCAGGCCGAAACCCAACCTCATGCCGCCACTCGCGCTCGCGACCGCTTTGCTGCTGACTGCGACGTCGATAGGCGTCCTGGTCGCGGCCCGGAACTTGGGCCGCACGCATGGCGGCCTGGTGAGCGGCGCTCAGGTCACCACGCCCAGTCCCATCGCCATGCCTACGTCGGCTCAGCTCGTCGCTCCGTCGACGAACGTGGTCTGGGTCCTTGTCGATTACGTGAGCCTGTTTCGCTCCACCGACCAGGGCGCGCACTGGGAAGCCAGGCCGATGCCCGCGAATTTCGGAGTGAGGCCTTCGGTCTCGTTCATCGACGACCACGAAGGCTGGCTTCTCGCTCCTGGATCTCCGACGAGCCAGTGCCAGCAGGCGCAGGCGGCGGTCTGGCATACGACCGACGCGGGTGCCACGTGGCAGAGCATCTACGTGGGGGGCATCTCGGACAGCCAGTGCAAGGAGCACATCTGGTTTGTCAACTCGCGTGATGGATTCATCAGCGCGTGGGACGACAACGACCAGCCAAAGATCTATTTCAGCTGGGATGGCGGCCGCATGTGGAAACCCAGCACGCTGCCCGATCCGCCCGACTTCAAGACCATGCCCGGCGGCTTCACGCTGCGCGCAGGCTGGCTGAAGGCATTCGGACGAACCCTGTACCTGGAGGCGGCGGGGCGCCAGGGTGCGGGGACGCCCTACCCGGACGTTCCCGAGCGCCAGTACGTCTTCCGGTCGACCGACGATGGCGGGACATGGACGTGGTTGACCAAGATTCCGTCTCCTTACATCGCCATGGTCACCGAGTCGCGCTGGCTTCTACTGGTCGTCCCCGGGAAATCGCAGGAGAGCCTCACGTCGGGCCAGCAGTGGCACCCATACGACTCCGACTTCAACACGACCTCACCGGCCGGCGCGCAGGTCGTCTTCGCCGACGCGCAGGTCGGCTACGCCGAAGGCCGCGGTTCGCTGCAGCGCACCATCGACGGCGGAACGCACTGGGTAGGGATCCGGACGCCAGGCACCCAACAGTTGAGCAGCCCGGTTCCGACGATCACGCAGGGCAAGGGCATTGGCATCGCGATGCCCACTGACGCGGTGTTGAGCGCGCCTTCGACTGACGTGGTCTGGGCGCTCGTCGCAGGCCAGTACCTGTTCCGATCCACCGATCAAGGCAGGACCTGGCAGCAGCGCCAGTGGGCCCCGTACTCCGGGGGCGGAGGACCTGCCTTGATGACGTTCGTCGACAGCACGAACGGTTGGGTGCTGTTTCCGGGCGTCCCCGCCACGAGCTGCAGCTCCCAAGGGGCGCAGCTCTGGCGCACGACCGACGGAGCCAAGAGCTGGCAGCTCATCGCTTCCGCGGTCAACGGCCAGAGCGCTCCGGATGCGTTGCCATTCGGGCAATGCAAGGATGCCTTCGCGTTTGCCGACGCAAAACACGGATTCCTGGCGGCCGGCGATACGGCCGACCGGCCGACCATCTATCGCACCGCGGACGGCGGTGTCACCTGGTCGGCGAGCACGCTGCCCGACCCGCCCGGCTGGGTGACCGGAGCCGGTGGCACGGCACTTCGCGTTGAGTCGATCAAAGCCTTCGGCGGCACCATCCTTGTTGACTCCCTCGGCACCAACGACCATGGCTTGCCTCGCTCGTTCGTCTTTCGGTCGAGCGATGGTGGGGTCAGCTGGACTTATTCGGTGCCTTCACTTGGCCACGAAGTCTTTGTGACGCCGACTCGATGGTTGCGGATCTCCAATAACGGACAAGCCGAAGAAACGCTGGACGCCGGCCAGAACTATCACGTGTACCCATGCGATTACCAGGATGCGGCCGGGGTCTGGTCGGTTTTCGTCTTCGCCGACGACAGCGTTGGCTACGGGACGGTCCGCGGTGGTGTGCAGCGCACGGTGAATGGCGGGGCGCACTGGGAGCTCATCAAGACCTCCTGGCCGTAGCACCCCGGATAATCGGGTGCATGCCGGCACGAGTGGTGGGGTTCGACGGCGACGACACGCTGTGGCACAGCGAGACGCGGTTCAGCGTCACGCAGGCCGAATTCCGCGAGCTTCTGAGGCGCCACGTCCCCGACGCCGATGCCGACACGCGGCTGTCCGAGATGGAGATGAAGAATCTCGCCATCTACGGCTACGGCGTCAAGTCGTTCACGCTCTCCATGCTCGAGACGGCGATCGAGCTGACCGGGGCGCGCATCCCGGCCGGCGACCTCGACGTCATCCTTGGCTGGGGCAAGCGCATGTTGATGGAGCCGACGGAGCTGATCGACGGAGTCGAGGAGACACTACGCGCGCTGAGCGGGCGCTACGACCTGCTGCTCATCACCAAGGGCGATCTCTTCGACCAGGAGAGCAAGCTCGCCCGCTCGGGTCTGGGCGACCTGTTTAGTGGGGTCGAGATCCTCAGCGAGAAGAACATGGACACGTATCGCGGTGTGTTCCAGCGCCGCGCCATCAGACCGGAGGACTTTGTCATGGTCGGCAACTCGCTGCGCTCGGACGTCGTTCCGGTGATGTCGCTCGGCGGCCGCACGGTCCACATTCCTTACGAGGTCACCTGGCACCATGAGCAGGTGCCTGACGAGGAGTTGCCGAAAGAGGGATGGTGGCGGATCTCGAGCATCCGCGAGCTCCCGACACTCCTCGGAAAGCTCTAGGCCGCGCCCTCGCGCACGCCGCCGCCCGTCATGAGCAGGCCCAGTCGCTCCTCCGGCGTGTCCGGCGGCTCGATGCTCACGATCCGGCCCTCATACATGACGGCGATCCGGTCCGACAGCGAGCGGACCTCGTCCAGCTCGGCCGATACCAGCAGCACGGCGGCGCCGTTGTCGCGCTCGCGGACGATCTGGCGATGGATGAACTCGATCGCGCCGATGTCGACTCCGCGCGTCGGCTGCGCGGCGAGCAGCACCTTGGGATTGCTGCCGATCTCCCGCGCCACGATCACCTTCTGCTGGTTGCCCCCTGAGAGGTTGCGCACCGCGACGTCGATGCTCGGCGTGCGGATGTCGAACTCCTTGACCAATCGCAGCGCCCAGTTCCGGATCGCGACGAGGTTCAACACGAAGTGGCGCCACGAAAAGGTCAGCGCACGTTCGCGGCCGAGGATCGAGTTCTCGGCGATCGAAAAGCCAAGCACGAGGCCGGTGCCTCGCCGGTCCTCTGGAATGAATGCGACACCCGCGTCTCGCTCGGTGTTTGCGTCCATCGTCGTGATGTCACGCCCGGCCAGCAGGACCTGGCCGCCGGTGGCGTGGCGCGTGCCCGCCAGGACCTCCATCAACTCGCTCTGGCCGTTGCCCTCGACGCCCGCGATGCCCAGGATCTCGCCGTAGCGCAGCTCGAATGAAGCGCCCTTCAGGGCCGGCACCGACTGGTCCGAGTTCGCCGTCAGGTTGTCGACCTTCAGCGCCACCTCACCCGGCTTCGCCGGGGCCTTGTCGACGCGGAGCAGCACCGCCCGGCCGACCATCAGCGTCGCGATCTCCTCTTCGTTCGTGTCCCTGGTGGTCAGGTGGCCGACCACCTTGCCGCGCCGCATCACGGTGATTCGGTCGGAGATCTCGAGCACCTCCTTCAGCTTGTGGCTGATGAAGATGATCGTCTTGCCGCCCTTGACCAGGTCGCGCAGCACGCCGAACAGCTCCTTGCTCTCCTGCGGCGTCAGCACGCCGGTCGGCTCGTCGAGGATCAGGATCTCGGCGCCGCGATACAGCACCTTCACGATCTCGGCCCGCTGCTGCAGGCCCACGGGCAGGTCGCCCATCCGCGCGTCGGGGTCGAGGGCAAGCCCGTAGCGCCTGGTCAGCTCGTTGATCGCCGCGCGTGCGCGGGCGCGATCGTAGAAACCAGGCCCTGTGACTGGCTCGCGGCCCAGCATGATGTTCTCGCCGACCGAGAAAACGGGGATCAGCATGAAGTGCTGGTGCACCATGCCGATGCCGAGACCGATCGCGTCACGCGGGCCCGCGACGTGCACCGTCTTTTCGTCGATCAGGATCTCGCCGGAGTCCGGGTGGACGAGCCCGTAGAGGATGTTCATCAGGGTCGATTTGCCGGCGCCGTTCTCGCCCACGAGGGCGTGGATCTCGGCCCGCCGCACGCTGAAGTCGACCTTGTCGTTGGCGCGCACGCCCGGGAACTGCTTGGTGATGCCGCGCATGTCGACCGCGAGCGAAGCGCCCTGGTCGCTCATTCGGAACCCGGCACGTAGGGCAGCCCGTCGGCCGCCGGCGGTGTGCTGCGCCCCACCAGCCCGGCGAGGACGATCAGCGTCAGGAGGTAGGGCAGCATGCTGAGCAGGTACGGCGACACGTGGATGATCGAGTTGTTGTCGTAGATCGCCTGGCCGAGCCCGAAGATGAGGCACGCGACGAACGCCCCGAACGGCGTCCATTTGCCGAAGATCATGGCCGCGAGCGCTATATAGCCCCGCCCGTCCGTCATGTTGGGCACGAACGTGTTCGAGATCCCGATGGCGAGGAAGGCGCCGGACAGGCCTGACAGCAGCCCGCTCGTGAAGACCGCGCCGTAGCGGATCGCGAACACGTTGATGCCCGCCGTGTCCGCGGCCTGCGGATGCTCGCCCACCGCTCGGATGCGCAGGCCGAGCCGCGTCCGGAACAGGACGAGGTGGGTCAGCACGAGCAGCACCAGTGCGACGTAGACGATCACGTTCTGCTGGAAGAGCACCTTGCCGAAGAAGGGAATCTGGTCCAGGCCCGGCACGTTGATGTTGGGCAGGAGCGCGCTCTGGCCCACGTGGCCGACGTCCTGCAGCCCATAGATGCGGTTGATCAGGAACACGGTGAGGCCCGCGGCGAAGATGTTGATCGCGATGCCGCTGACGATCTGGTCGGCTCGAAACTGGATCGAGACAAAGGCGTGGATCGAGGCCATCAGCGCGCCGGCGAGCATCGCGACCCCAGTCGCCAGCCAGGGGTTCTGCCACGCGAGGTCGGCCGCGACGCCGAAGAAGGCGCCGGTCAGCATCATGCCTTCCATCGCGATGTTCACCACGCCGCTGCGCTCGGAGATGGTGCCACCGAGCGCCGGGAGCAGCAGCAGGACCGCGGCCGCGAGCGTCGCCTGCCACAGGTTCGCGGTCAACAGCAGGTGGAGGATATCGCCGAGCGCCGACACGGCTCAGGCCTCCGCGGGCGGCGCGGCCGCCTCGGTCATCAGGGGCGCGGCGGGAGGCATTTCCGGGGGCAGGGCGGTCGGCCTGCCGAGGCCTGGGATCCGCTGCCTGATGGCGCCGACGAAATTCGCCGCGATGCTGAACAGGATCAGCGCCTGGAGGACGAAGACCAGGTTGCCCGAGATGTTGGCGTCGGCCTGCATCACAGCTCCGCCGGCGTGGAGCGCGCCGAACAGGATCGCCGCGAGCACGATGCCCACCGCGCTGCCGAGCCCGAGCAGCGCGACCGCGATCGCGTCGAAACCGGTCGTGTCGCTGAAGTATTTGTCGGTCAGGTTGTGGTCGACGCCCGCGATCTCGATCGCTCCGGCGAGTCCGGAGAAGGCGCCCGCGATGAGCATCGTCACGATGATCGTGCGGCGCACGCTGACGCCCGCGTAGCGCGCGGCCTTCTGGCTCTGCCCCACGGCGCGAATCTCATAACCGAGCGATGTCCGCCACAGCAGAAAGGCGAACACCGCGGCGGCCGCGAGCGCGATGAACAGCCCGGTGTGGACGCGGAAGACGCTGGACGGCAGGCCGAGGATGATCAGCGAGTTGTCGTTCGGCAGGATTGTCGCGAGGCGCGCGCCCGGTCCGATCGGTGAAGACTTCGACGTGCCGGGCGCAAGCTGCAGCGGCCCGCCGATGATGAGGTAGCGCAGCAGCCACTGCGCGATGTAATTCATCATGATCGTCGTCACCACCTCATGCGCGCCGATGGTGGCTTTCAACACTCCGGCGACGCCGGCCCACAGCGCGCCGGCGACCATGCCGCTGATGAGCACCATCGGCAGAAGGATGGGCGCGGGCAGCGAGCTGAACTTGATCCCGACCGCGGTGCACGCGATGGATCCGGCGAGCAGCTGACCCTCGGCGCCGATGTTGAACAGGCCCGCGCGAAACGGAAGTGCCACCGCGACACCGGCGGTGATGAGCGGGATGACGAACACGATCGTGTTCGAGATCTGAAGCGCCGGGTTTTCGCCCTGCGTGCACCCGATGCCGAATCCGCCGCAGACAAGCGCGGCGTAGGCGCTGAAAGGGTTGCCGCCAGTGGCCGCGACGATCAGTCCGCCCAGCACGAAGGCCAGGAGCACAGACCCAAGCGGCATCCCGAGGCCGCGCACGAGACGCCGAACGATTGGTGGCATCAGAGGTGGTCGGGGACGGGTCGACATCGCGCCCGTCCCCGATTTGACTGCTACGGAATGTCCGCCGGTGGGGTAAGCGTGCCGGCCTTGATCTTGGCCTCCACGCTGTTGAGCTCGGTCTGGAGTTCCGCGGGCACGCTCAGGTTGTCCACCTGGTAACCCGCGCCCGCATTGGCGATGCTGAAGGTCAGCGCTCCGCCCTGGAACTGTCCGTTGACGACGTTCTTGATCGCGGTGTACGTCGCGACGTCGACCTTCTTCAAAGCGCTCGCGATCACTGATGGGTCGGCGTCCTTCTGGTCGGCGTCGACGCCGATGCTGTACACGCCTGCCTGGCCGGCCGCCTGCAGCACACCGAGGCCGCAGCCACCCGCGACCTGGAACTCGACGTCGGCGTTCTGGTTGATCTGACTCTGTGCGACGCCCTTGCACTTGGCCGGGTCGGTGAAGTCGTTCGAATAGCCCACGAGGACCTTGATCGACGGGTCTTCCATCGTCGCGGCCCACTTGTAACCGGCGATGTAGTGGTTGACCGGCGGGATGCTGATGCCGCCGACTGCGCCGATCACATGCTTGTTCTTCTTGGCTTTGCTGTTCTTCTCCAGCCAGCCCGCAATCACGCCGACCATCGCGCCCGCGTCCTGCTCCTTGAAGTAGAGCGACTGCACGTTGGCGTGTTTCAGGTCGTTGCCCTTGTCGTCGGTTCCCGCGCCGTCGATGATCGCGAAATGGATGTTCGGGAACCGGCCGGAGACCGTGCCCATCGCCTCCTGCATGAGAAAGCCGACGCCGATCACGAGGTCGTAGTTCTTTTGGGCAAAGCTCGTCAGGTTGGGCACGTAGTCGTTGCCGCTGTGTGACTCGGTCACGTCGTCCTTGATGCCGAAGTCGGTCTTCGCCTTCTCGAGGCCCACAAAGGCCAGGTGGTTGAAGCTCTTGTCGTTTAGGCCGCCGATGTCGGTGACGAGACCGATCTTGTACTGCTTCGTGTTGCCGCCACCGGAGTTTCCGCCGCAGGCCATTGCCATCAGCAAAACCACGGCCGCCACACCCAGAAACTTGAACCGCTTGTGCACCATCCTCGTAGCTCTCCCTTCAACAACTGAAAAAGCCCAGCCGCGACTGGGCGCGGAAATCGCTCGGTCGGCCGGATTGTACACCCGCCCAATCTGGGGGTCCGGGAGCGTAGAGAATTGCCGGGGATGAACACTCTCGAGGTCATCGGGCGCAAGCGCGACGGCCGCGAGCACACGCCTGAAGAGATCCGTTTTCTGATCGCCGGCTACCTACGTCAGGAGATCGCGGACTACCAGATGGCCGCCTGGCTGATGGCCGTCTGCATCCGCGGCATGACCCCCGCGGAGACGCTCGCCCTGACCCAGGCGATGGTCGAGAGCGGCGAGGTCCTGGACCTCAGTGCAATCCCGGGGATCAAGGTCGACAAGCACTCCACCGGCGGCGTCGGCGACAAGGTGACTCTGGTCGCCGGGCCTCTCGCCGCCGCGTGCGGCGTGAAGGTGCCGAAGCTCAGCGGCCGCGCCCTGGCCCACACCGGCGGCACGCTGGACAAGCTCGAGTCGGTGCCGGGCCTGACGGTCGACCTCGAGCCGGAGAGGTTCATCAAGCAGGTCCGCGAGATCGGGATCGCAGTCGCGGCGCAGTCGCCGCGCATGGTGCCGGCGGACAAGCTGCTCTACGCGCTCCGCGACGTCACGGCGACGGTGCCGTCGATCCCGCTGATCGCCTCGAGCGTGATGTCGAAGAAGATCGCCGCCGGCGCGGACGCGATCGTGCTCGACGTCAAATTCGGACGCGGCGCTTTCATGCCCGACGTCGCGTCGGCCGAGCAGCTGGCCGCCGAGATGGTGACGCTCGGCGAGGGCGCAGGCCGCCGGACGGTCGCGCTGGTCACCGCGATGGACAACCCGCTCGGCCGCTCGGTGGGCAACGCGCTCGAGGTGCTGGAGGCGCTCGACGCGCTTTCCGGCAAGGGCGACCAGGAGCTGCTCGAGGTGTGCCTCAGGGTGACGCGCGAGATGTGCGAGGTCGCGGAGGTCTCGGCCGACCCGGAGAAGGCGATGCGTTCAGGAGCCGGGCGCGAGACCTTCGAGCGCATGCTCGCCGCCCAGGGCGGCCACCTCGAACGCGGCCTACCGACATCACCGGTCCAGGTCGCCGTGACCGCCGACAGAGACGGGCACGTGGAGTCGATCGACGCCCTCGAGGTCGGCCTGTCCGCTCTCGAGCTGGGCGCGGGCCGCCTGCGCAAAGAGGACAGGGTCGATCCCGCGGCCGGTCTGGTCATCGACGCTCCGGTCGGCGCCCGCGTGCATGCCGGCGACCCGCTCGTCACTGTGCACGCACGCTCGCGCGAGCTGGTCGACAGCGTCACTCCCCGCTTGCGCAACGCGTGGCGGTTGGCCGACCGCGAGGTGAGCAGGCCACCCCACGTGCTCGCCCGCGTCGACAAAAACGGAGTGTCGAGGGCGGATTAGTATTCGCCCAATGGCTGTCACTGAAAAGAAATACCACGTCGGACTCGGTGCGGGCGACGTAGGCGAGTACGTTCTGGTGCCCGGTGATCCCGGACGCACGCCGATGATCGCGAAGTATCTCGACGGCGCGCGCGAGGTCGCCTTCAGCCGCGAGTTCCGAACGTTCACGGGATCGCTGGACGGCGTGAAGGTGTCGACGATGTCGACCGGAATGGGCGGCCCGTCCGTGGCGATCGCGGTCGAGGAGCTGAACGAGCTGGGTGTGCATACCTTTCTACGTGTGGGCACGTGTGGGGCGGCCCAGCCGGAGATCAAGATGGGCGATCTTGTGATTGGCTACGCCGCCGTGCGGACCGAGGGCACGCCCAACGGCTACATCCCGCCTGAATATCCCGCGGTGGCCTCGCTCGATGTGGTCAACGCGCTGGTCGAAGCGGCCGAGGCGTCGGGTGCTCCGCACCACGTCGGCGTCCTTCGCTCGGTCGACGCCCTCTACTCCGACCTGGTGCCTGACCAGATGCCTCGCCCTCACCTGCGCGACGAGCTCGAGATGTGGTCCAGGGCCGGGGTGCTGAGCAACGACATGGAGTCGTCGACTCTTTTCGTCGTGGCGCGGCTGCGCAAGCTGCGCGCCGGCACGATCAACCTCTGCGTGGACGAGCTCGGCGCCGGGGAGATCCACCACCTCGACCCCTCCTACATGGACCGCATGCTGAAGGTCGCCGTCGACGCGCTGCGTCGGCTCATCGCGCGTGACGTCCGTGGCGCTCAGCGTAAGTAAGCACCCGCTCGTCGCGGACAGCCTGCGAGGACTGCGCGACAGCACGACGCAGCCCGACGAGTTTCGCTCCCTCGCCCGCAACGTCATCACGATGCTGCTGTACGAGGCGACGGCCGACCTTCCGGTGCGGCGCGGCAAGGTGCAAACGCCGCTGGCGGAGGCGGACGCGATCGAGATCGAGATCGAGGTCGTCGCCATCCCGGTGCTTCGCGCCGGCCTCGGCCTGCTGGCGCCGGTGCTCGAGCTGCTGCCGCGCGTGAGCGTCGGCTACATCGGCCTCGAGCGCGACGAGAACACCGCGGTGGCGCGCATCTACTACAACAAGCTGCCGCCCCTACGGGGCAAGATCCCGCTGCTGCTGGATCCGATGCTCGCGACCGGCGGTTCCGCGGCGCAGGCGCTGGACCTGATCAAGGAGGCGGGTGGCCAGGACACGCGGATGATCTGCATCGTCGCCGCGCCGGAAGGGGTGAAGGTGCTCGCGGAGCGGCACCCCGAGGTCGACGTCTACACCGCGGCGCTGGACGAGCGGCTCAACGACCGGGCGTACATCGTGCCGGGATTGGGCGACTTCGGGGACAGGTTGTTCGGGACGGGCTGACGGCGGCGATTTCGCCTCGTTGTATCCAGCGGTGCGTGTCGAACGCGCGGATTAGGATCCGTTGGCGTCAGCGAGGCGGAATCCGTCTCGGCTCAGCCGAATTTCGCATCGTACGCAGTCTGGTTGCACTGGCGCAGCTCTTCGGCGGTCATGCCGGCGCCGGCCATCAGGTCGAACTCGCGGCTGAGCGTCGTGTCCGCGACGGTGCGCGAGTCGGTGCTGATGGTGCAGCGCACGCCCGCGCGGACCAGGCCCGGCAGCGGGTGATCGGCGATCGTCTTCACCGCTTTGCACTTCCAGTTCGCCGTCGGGCACATGTCGAGTACGATCCCCTCGGACCGGATGCGTTCGACGATGCGCGGGTCGCGGGCGCCGATCACTCCGTGGGCGATCCGCTCGACACCCAGGTCGAGCGCCTCTTCGACGCTCGACGGCTCTCCCGCCTCGCCCGCGTGACAGGTCAGGTGAAGGCCCGCCGCCTTCGCGGCGGCAAATGCGTCCTCCTGGATCCATGCGGGATGAGCCAGCTCGTCACCGGCCAGGTCGAATCCAACGACTCCCCTGCCCGCGAACTGGCCGGCTATGCGCGCAAGGTCGAGGTTGTCGAGGGCCGCGTCCTGCCGCATCGCGCAGACGATCGCGACAGCGTTGATGGGGCCCGACTTGAGGCCTGAGAGCACGGCCTCGATCACCCGCTCGACAGTCAGGCGGCGCCGCGTGTGAAGCCGCGGCGCCCAGCGCACCTCCAGGTAGTCGATGTTCTCGGCCGCAGAATCGACGCACAGCTCATAGGCGATGCGCTCCAGCGCTGCCTCTGTCTGCATCACGGCGATGGCGTCGTCGAAATACTTGATGTACTCGGCCTGGCTCGGGCAGTCGTCGGGGGCCACCATGCGGAGTCCCTTTCTGCCCGCCAGCTCTTCGGCGGTCGAGATGCGCACCGCGCCGTCGAGGTGGCAGTGCAGCTCGGCCTTCTTCCAGCCGAGGTACGGAGACGCGCTCGTTATGTCAGTGAGTAGATGTGAGGCAGCTCGCGATACAGCCCGGCGTAGTCGAGGCCGTAGCCGATCACGAAGCGGTCGGGGATGACAAAGCCGGTGAAATCGATCCTCACCGCGACCTGCCGCCGCGCCGGGCGGTCGAGCAGCGCGGCCAGGCGGACCGACGCGGCGCCCATCCGCTTGATTCGCCGCGCGACCGCGTTGACCGTCATGCCCGAGTCGATGATGTCCTCGACCAGCAGTACATGGCGTCCGACCAGCGGGCCTTCGACCATGTGCGCGAGATGGAGGCGGCCGTTGCTCGAAGTTCCGGTCGGATAGCTCGAGGCACGGACGAACTCGAGCTCGGCCGGGATGCTCAGGCTGCGGAGCAGGTCCGCCGCAAAAACGGTGGCTCCTTTGAGGATGATGACGATCACGAGCGGGGTGTCGATGTCGGCGTACATGTCGGACACCTGGCGGCCCAGCCGCCGGACGCGGCGCGCGATGCGGTCCGCGGTGATCATGGGCTTGCCGGTCTCCCGGTCCAGGCGAAGCTCGGTGGTCTCTGCCGGAGCCGGTTGGGTGAGCACCTCCGCCATGTAGGTCAGATTCTAGGTGGCCTCAGACACCGATTGGATGCCACACGGTCTTCATTTCCATGAATGCGGTGATGAGGTAAGGACTCTGCTCGGCTTCTGTAACTTTGATCACTCGCTTCACGTTGCCTGCCGCTGATTCCTCGATTGCTTTGATTTCGTCGGTGGTGCAGCCTGCGACGTCGATCGCGTTCACGTCCATGTGCGCGGCGAGCCACGGCAGCAGCTCCTTCCGCTGACCGCTGATGATGTTGACGACCCCCGCGGGGACGTCGCTCGTCGCGAGCACCTCGGCGAGCGTGAGCGCGGCGAGGGGGTGCGTCTCGGCCGCGAGCGCAACCACGACGTTGCCCCCGCACAGGGCAGGGGCAAGCCGGCGCACCAGGCCGGCGAGCGGCGCGTCCTCCGGTGCGATGATCGCGACCACCCCGGTCGGCTCGGGGAGCGTGAAGTTGAAGTAGGGTCCGGCGACCGGGTTCACGGTGCCGGTGACCTGCGAGAGCTTGTCCGTCCAGCCCGCGTACCAGACCAGCGTTTCCACGGCCTGGTCCAGCTCGCGCCGGGCTCTCGCGCCACCGCCAAGGAGCTCGACGAACTCGGCGGCGCGGCCGTCCAGCATCTCCGCCGCGCGATAGAGGATCTGGCCGTGGTTCATCGCCGTGCGCCCCGCCCAACCCGCCAGCGCGGTTCGCGCCGCCCGCACCGCATCGCGCATGTCCTTGCGCGAGCCGCGCGGCACGTTCACGTTGCCATCCGGCCGGTAGGCGCGGCCCGACTCAGACCGGACGAACTCGCCGTTCACGAACAGCTTGTACGTCTTGCGCACGTCCATCAGGTCAGCTCCACGTAGGGCAGCAGGCCGTGCACGCCGCCCTCGCGGCCGTACCCGGATTCCTTGTAGCCGCCGAACGGCGAGGTCGGGTCGAAGCGGTTGAAGGTGTTGGCCCAGACCACGCCCGCCCGCATTCGCTCGGCCATCCACAGGATGCGCGATCCCTTGTCGGTCCAGACGCCCGCGGAGAGGCCATACGGCGTGTTGTTCGCCTTTTCCACCGCCTCGTTGGGCGTGCGGAACGTGAGCACCGAAAGCACCGGGCCGAAGATCTCCTCGCGCGCGATACGGTAGGACTGCGAGACGTTGGTGAAGAGCGTCGGCGGGAACCAGAAGCCACGCTCGGGCAGCACGCACTCGGGCTGGTAGAGCTCGGCGCCCTCCTCGATCCCCGACTCGACCAGGCCCTGGATCTTCTCGAGCTGCGCCTTCGAGTTGATGGCGCCGATGTCCGTGTTCTTGTCGAGCGGGTCGCCCAGGCGCAGCGTCGAAAGCCTCCGCTTCAGCTTGTCGAGCAGCGGCTCGGCGATGGACTCCTGGACCAGGAGGCGGCTGCCGGCGCAGCACACGTGGCCCTGGTTGAAGTAGATGCCGTTGACGATGCCTTCGACAGCCTGGTCGAGCGGCGCGTCCTCGAACACGATGTTGGCCGCCTTGCCGCCGAGCTCGAGCGTCAGCTTCTTGCCGGTGCCGGCGATGGCGCGCTGGATCAGCTTGCCGACCTCGGTCGAGCCGGTGAAGGCGACCTTCTTCACGTCAGGGTGCGTGACGACGAGCGACCCGGTCTTGCCGGCGCCGGTGACGATGTTCACGACGCCTGGCGGCAGCTCGGCCTGCATGCAGATCTCCGCGAACAACATCGCCGACAGGGGCGTGGTCTCCGCGGGCTTGAGCACGACCGCGTTCCCGGCGGCGAGCGCGGGCGCGATCTTCCACGCCAGCATCAGGAGAGGGAAGTTCCACGGGATGACCTGGCCCGCCACGCCCAGCGGGCGGGGCTTGCGGTTGGGGAAGGCCCACTCGAGCTTGTCCGCCCAGCCCGCGTAATAGAAGAAGTGGGCCGCGCTGAGCGGGATGTCGACGTCGCGCGACTCCTTGATCGGCTTGCCGCCGTCCATCGTCTCCACGACGGCAAGCTCGCGCGACCGCTCCTGGATCAGCCGCGAGATGCGGAAGATGTAGCGCGCACGGCGCGAAGGGGCGAGTCGGGCCCAGGAGTCGAACGCCTTGCCGGCGGCCTTGACCGCGCGGTCGACGTCGACCTCGTCCGCCTCTGCGACCTCGGCAAGCTTTTTCTCGTTGGCCGGGTTGATGGTCGGGAAGCGCTTCTTGCTGTGCGGCTCGACCATGCGGCCGCCGATGAACAGGCCGTAGCGCGGCTGGATCTTGACGTGGTCGATCGACTCGGGCGCCGGCGCGTACTCGAACTCCTGCCTGGCGAGCTCGGCGGACTGCTTCTTCGTGAGAGCCATCAGTCGATCGTGAAGTAATCGGGGGACTGATATGCGCCGGTGCGCTCTTTCTCGACCTGCATCAGCACGTCGTTGAGCAAAGTCGACGCTCCGAGGCGCAGGCGGTCAGGCGTCATCCAGTCGGGGCCAAGCGTCTCGTACGTGATCACCAGGTACGAGATCGCCTGCTTCGCGGTCCGGATTCCGCCCGCGGCCTTGAAGCCGACCGGGCGGCCTGTCTCGCGGCCGAAGTCGCGGATCGCCTCCATCATGACGAGCGCGGCAGGCAGCGTTGCCGCGGGCTGCACCTTGCCAGTAGAGGTCTTGATGAAGTCGGCACCCGCGGCCATGGCCAGGATGCTCGCGCGGCGGATCGCGTCATAGGTGCCGAGCTCGCCGGTCTCGAGGATGACCTTCAGGTGGGCCGGGCCGCACGCCTCTTTGACCGCGACGATCTCGTCGTACACGCGCTGATAATCGCCGGAGAGAAACGCGCCGCGGTCGATGACCATGTCGATCTCGTGCGCGCCGGCCCTCACCGCCTCTTCTGTCTCGGCGATCTTGATCGATGTGAAGCTCTGCCCAGACGGAAACGCGGTCGCGACGGAGGCAATCCGCACCGAGCTGCCGCGAACGTGGTCGACGCAGTCGGGAATGCGAAGCGGGTACACGCAGACCGCCGCGACCGACGGGATGGTCGGGTCGCCGGGCTTCGGCCGGATCGCCTTGGCGCACATCGCCGCGACCTTGCCCGGAGTGTCGGCACCCTCGAGCGTCGTCAGGTCCATGCACCGGATCGCCAGGTCGAGGGCCCACAGCTTGGACGACTTCTTGATCGACCGCTTGGCCAGCGACGCGGCGCGCTCGTCGGCCCCGACCTCGTCCACGCTGCGCACCCCGCGCATCAGCGAGCCGAGGTGGGTCAGCGAGAGGGCGGTCGCCATGCGGCGATTATGCGACGAACCTTTAGGCTCACGACTGTCCGGTCTGTAGGCTTTCGCGGAGCCTTGATACCCGCTTTTCGGGACAGTCGTGGGGTTTGGCTGGGGATCGCGTGGTTGCTTGTCAGCTGCGGTGGCGGCGGAACCGTTGCGGCGACCACGCATACGCCGACATTGCCGAGCGTCACCTTCAGCCCGCTGGCGACGCCCACGCCTCAGCCCGCGCAGCGTCAGGAGGCCTCGCTGCCCGCACCGATCGAGGAGACCGGCGCCGCCGCCGCAGGCGGAAAGCTGTACGTGATGGGCGGCTTCAACGCCGCGGGAGCGAGCCTGAGCTCGGTGTTCGTCTTCGACGGCGCTTCGTGGAGCAGCGGGCCCGGGCTTCCCCTGGCCGTCGATCACCCGTCCGCGGCCACACTGCAGGACCAGGTCTACCTCGCCGGCGGTCACAGCTTCGGCGTGGACAGCGCACGCCTGTTCCGGCTGGATGGCGATCACTGGACCGAGCTCGCGCCCATGCACTTCGCGCGTGGCGGCCACGCGCTGATCGCTGCTGAGGGCATGCTGTTCGCGGTCGGCGGTAACACGAGCCGCGGCAACGTCGCCGCCGTCGAGTCGTGGGACCCAGGCACCAATTCGTGGACGACGCTGCCTTCGCTGCCGGTGCCGCGCAACCATGTCTCGGGCTTTGTGCTTGGCACCCAGGTGTGCGTGGCGGGCGGTCGCTCGCCGACGACCAGTCGTGTCGACTGCTTCGACACCGCGAGCGGATCGTGGTCACGACTCCCGGATGCTCCGCAGCCGGCGAGCGGGGGTGGCGCCGTGACGTTTCTTGGTGGAGATGTCGTCTACGCGGGCGGCCAGGATGCAAGCGAGACGAGGATCGTCGACCAGCTGACGCACTATTCGGCGGGTCGGAGCTGGACCTCAGGCGAGAGGATGCTCATCCCGCGCCACGGTTTCGAGCTCGCCGTCTTCGAGGGACGGGCGTGGGCATGCGGTGGTGGGAGCGCCCCCGGATTGCACCCGGTCGCGACCTGCACCTCGCTGGCTAATCCCTCAGCCGTGGTGCGAGGAAAGTAGCCCCCAGGATGATCAGCAGCGGCACCCCGTAGTTGAACTCGGGCGTCGTCAGAAGCGAGACGTCGGTGTGGAGGACCTCCTCGAGCAGCAGGTCGCCGGCTTCGATCAAGGCGTAGAAGACGAGGATCAGAACGTTGGCCCACAGGGCGAGCCAGGCGACCCTCTCCCGGACGGCGGCCAGCAGGGCGACCAGGGGCACGGCGGCCAGGACCGGTCCCAGGAAGTTGACCAACGCTTGCCGCACCAGGCCCAGTGGTTGCGCGGGCTGCGCGTGCAGGGCGTAGATGGTGGCATCGGCGAGGCCGAGCCGCCAGGGGCGGACCACGATCGAGCCCTGACCACCCACCGCGTAGATGACGACAAGGTGCATCACCTCGTGGGCGCCGAATGCGCCTGCGAAGACCAGCAGCGACAGGACGAAAACCCGGGCCGACATGTTGCCTCATGAGTAGTACATCCGAATGTCACCATGAGGACCATCGCCACCACTGAGATGCAGCGCGACTACATAAAGGAATACAGCCACAGCCTCGGTCGCGAGATGGAGCTGCTGCACTTCGGCCACGCCGGCCGGCCCCTGCTCGTCTTCCCGACCTCGATGGGCCGGTTCTACCAGTGGGAGGACTTCGGCCTGGTCGGCGCGCTGAGAGATTTCATCGAGTCCGGCGCGGTGCAGCTCATCTGCGTGGACAGCGTCGACGGCGAGTCCTGGTACGCGAAGGACCGCACGCCGGCCGACCGCGTCCGTCGCCACCTGAAGTACGAGGCGTACATCGTGGAGGAGATCCTGCCGCGCCTGCCCGGCCCCCCGGTGGCCTGCGGCACGTCGTTCGGGGCGCTTCACGCCGTCCTGCTGGCGGCGCGTCACCCGGCCCTCATCGAGGGCTTCATCGCCCTGAGCGGCGCGTACGACACATCGCGCTGGCTCGACGGCTATCACGACGACAGCACCTACTTCACCAACCTGATGGAGTTTCTGCCTGGGCTGACCGACGAGTCCTACCTCGGCCCGCTCCGCGCCATGCATCCCAAGGTCATCGCCACGGGCGCGGAGGACCCGAACGTCGAGGACTCGAGAAGGCTTGCGGGGCTCCTCACCGAGAAGGGGGTGCGGGTCGGGCTCGAAATCTGGCCCGGTTGGGCGCACGATTGGCCCTACTGGAAAGACATGATGCGCAAGTACCTGTCGAGCTGATTCGCCGCCGGCCTCGACAGGAAGGGGAGGGACATGGCTAAGAAGGTCATCGGGCTGCTGGTTGGACGCGAGAACACGTTTCCGGGCCCATTCCTGGAGGCCGTCAACGAGAAGGGCGCGGCCGACGGCATCACCGCCGAGCTCGCCGTGCTGGGTGGGACGCCCGAGCTGGCCGAGCCCTACCACGCGGTGCTGGTCGACCGGATCTCCCACGAGGTGCCGTATTTCCGCGCCCACCTGAAGAGCGCGGTGCTCATGGGCACGACCGTGATCAACGACCCGTTCTGGTGGGAGGCGGACGAGAAGTTCTTCGAGTGCACGCTGGCGCGCAAGCTGGGCGTGGCGGTGCCGAAGACCGTGGTCCTGCCCAACAAGCAGTACATCCCCGACATCGATCACCGCCACTCGCTGCGGAACCTGCAGTACCCGCTCGACTGGGAGCACATCGTCGCGTACACCGGCCTTCCGGCGGTCCTCAAGCCGAACACCGGCGGCGGCTGGAAGGACGTGTTCATCGTCCGCACGATGGAGGAGCTCATCACCGCGTACGACCAGACCGGGCTGAAGACCATGATCCTGCAGGAGTTCATCGACTGGGACGACTACGTCCGCTGCATCTGCATCGGGCGCGAGCACATCCTGCCGATCCGCTACAACCCCCGCGCCCCGTTCGAGGAGCGCTACCAGGTCAACCGGCCGGTGGAAGGCCGGCTGCGCGACCATGCAATAAAGGACGCGCGAACCCTCGTCGAGGCGCTGGGCTACGACATGGACACGGTCGAGTTCGCGGTCCGGGACGGGGTCCTGTACGCCATCGACTTTCTGAACCCGGCGCCGGACTTCGACAACTTCTCGATCAAGGAGGACAACTTCCGCTGGGTGGTCGACCGGATGTCGGACCTCGTCCTCGGCTACGCGCGCGGCGAGGCGGCCCCGCCGTGGCGTGACGAGCACCGCTGGTGGAGCTACGTGAAAAAGACTTCTCCCGTGCAGGCGTGAAAGACCCGGTCGCGGCCTACCACGCGCTGCTCGACGACGAGCGCCTACTGGCCGCGAGCGCCGAGCAGCTCGCGCAGGGCCAGCGCGAGGGACGGCTCATGTTCGGCGAGAGACCGCTGTGCGTCGCCATCCGGCCGCAGCTCCTGACCCGCCGGCGGTACGAACGGGCGGTCTGGGCGGCGGAGGGGGTGCACGGGGCGCTGACCGCGCTTGAGAAGGCGGTGCTGCAGGACGCCGGGCTGCGCGCCGAGCTTGGCCTCGAGCCCGAGGAGGAGCGCCTGGCCATGGCCGACCCGGGCTTCACGTTCTCGTCGCCTTCGGTGCGCCTGGACAGCTTCTTCTCCGACGAGGTCCGGTTCGTCGAGTACAACGCCGAGTCACCGGCGGGCATGGCGTACAGCGACAACCTGGCCGCGATCTTCGCCCGGCTGCCAGTGATGAAGGCGTTTCGCAAGCGCTTCCGGGGCAGGTTCCTGCCGACGAGGCGGCTCCAGATGCGCGCCATGCTGCACGCCTTCAAGCAGTGGGGCAGGGGCGCGCGTCCGGTGATCGCGATCGTCGACTGGGAAGGCCTGCCGACGGCGCCGGAGTTCGAGATGTTCAAGGCCTTCTTCGAGGCGGGCGGCGTGAAGACGGTCATCTGCGACCCGCGCGCGCTCGAGCTGCGGCGCGGCAGGCTCTATGCCCAGGGCAAGGCCGTCAACCTCGTGTACCGCCGCGTCCTCACGAGCGAGCTGCTGGCGCGAGGCGACGAGACGCGCGCGCTCCGCGACGCCTACGCCGCCGGCGCAGTGTGCGTCGTGAACAGCTTTCGGGCAAAGCTGCTGCATAAGAAGATGAGCCTCGCCTTGCTTTCCGACGAGCGCTACCAGCGCCTCTACACGCCGGCGCAGAGGGCGGCCGTCCGGCGCCACATCCCGTGGACGCGAAAGGTGCGGCCCGAGCTGGCGGACGACATTGCGCGCCGCCGAGAGACGCTGGTCCTGAAGCCAAATGACGAGTACGGCGGCAAGGGGGTGGTCCTCGGCTGGACCGTCGGCCAGTCCGAATGGGAGGCGGCGATCGGGATGGCCACGACCCAGAGCTATGTCGTCCAGGAGGCGGTCGAGATCCCCCGGGTGCCGTTCCCGGTGGCCCTCGACGGGGTTCGCTACCTGGACCTGGCGGTCGACCTCGACCCGTACCTCTTCAACGGCCGGGCCGGCGGCTTCATGACCCGTGTATCGGCGGCTGCCTTGCTGAACGTGACCGCCGGGGCCGGCAGCGTCGTGCCAACATTCGTCGTCGAGGGGCCAGCATGAGTCGGGACGGCTTGATGACCATCGGCGTCGAAGAGGAGTACCAGATCATCGACGCCACCGGGGCGCTGCACTCGCACATCGACACGCTCCTGGCCGCCGCAGCTCCGCGCCTGGGCGACAAGGTGAAACGCGAGATGATGCAGTCGGTGGTCGAGGTCGGCACCACGATCTGCGAGAACGTCGACCAGGCGCGCGACCAGCTCGGTGAGATGCGCCAGACGCTGAGCGACCTGCTGAAACCCGAGGGCATGCGTATCGCGTGCGCCGGCACCCACCCGTTCTCGAGCTGGCAGGAGCAGCAGATCACCGACTACGAGCGGTACAAGATGCTCGAGGAGGAGCTGCAGGACGTCGTCCGCTCCCTGGTGATCTTCGGCCTTCACGTCCACGTGGGGATCCCGGATCCCGAGCGGCGCATCGAGGTCCTCAACGAGGCCCGCTACTTCCTGCCGCACCTGCTGGCGCTGAGCACGTCGAGCCCGTTCTGGATGGGGCGCAACACGGGCCTGAAGTCGTACCGCAGCGTCATCTGGTCGAACTTTCCGCGCACGGGCATCCCGCCCGACATCACCTCTTACGACGAGTACCAAAACTACGTCGAGCTGCTCGTCAAGACCGGTTCGATCGACAACGGCAAGAAGATCTGGTGGGACCTCCGCGCCCATCCGAGCTTTCCGACCCTCGAGTTTCGCGTCTGCGACATGCCGACGCGCCTGGACGAGACGATCTGCCTGGCCGCGCTGATGCAGGCGATCTGCGCCAAGCTGCTGAAGCTCCGCGAGGGCAACCTGGGCTTTCGCAAGTACATGCCGGCGCTGATCGCGGAGAACAAGTGGCGGGCGATCCGCTACGGGCTCGACGGGAACCTCATCGACTTCGGCAAGCAGGCGGAGGTCCCGATGCGCGACCTGGCGCTCGAGCTGGTCGAGTTCGTCGACGACGTCGTGGACGAGCTCGGCTCGCGGCGCGCCGTCGACTACGTCCACACGATCCTGGCCGAGGGCACGAGCGCGGACCGCCAACTGAAGGTCCTGCACAACGGCGGCGATGTGCGCGCGGTGGTCGAGCTGCTGGCCGCGGAGACGATGGGGTTCGCGGTCCCGGATTAGGAGAACCGCCGGCACCCTTCGGGACCGTGACGCGAGGAGTTCAAATCCGGGCCCCCGGACCAGTTCGCCGTTACATGTAACATCAAAGCGTGAAGCCCAAAAAGACCCGGAAGCCTACCGCGGTGCGACAGCGTGTGAGTTCTCACCGTTCACGGCTCAGGGCCATGGGGATGCGACCAATTCAGATCTGGGTGCCGGACGTCCGCTCTCCCGAGTTTGCCTTTGAAGCTCATCGTCAATCTGCGGCCGTGGCAGGCTCGGCTCATGCGCTCGATGACCAAATGTTCATCGATGCAGTTTCAGCGGACGGGGATTGAAGCGGGGCGAAATCAGGTCCGCGGCCGGCGGTTCCGGTTACGTCGGAAAGCCTCGTCCTGTCGTGATCGTCCAGGACGACCGGTTCGACGCCACGGATTCCGTGACGATTTGCGCATTCACCACCGACCCAACAGAAGCGCCCCTGATTCGTTTGGTTGTTCAGCCCCACCCATCGAATGGCCTCAGGGAAGTCAGCAGCCTCATGGTGGACAAAGTCACTACTGTGCCGCGGAATCGCCTGGGTGAAAGGATCGGCCAGCTTGGCGACGAGGATCTAGTCCGACTCGGCCGAGCCATGGTTGTGTTCCTGGGGCTGGCCGGTCAGTAGCCAGGACTAGCCAGGCTCGGGACCGTATTTACTCAGGGTATGTGAGAGTGACGAGGCAACGTCGCTCTCCGCGTCGAACTTGAACCATTCGCAGCTGCCTTCGGTTCGGAGAATGACGCCGTTATTGCACTTGAAGCAGATGGCCATCTCAGCCACGCTGCCTCCGTCTGTCCATGCTCTGAAGCCATGGCTAGGTATGAAACATCGCATTGCTCACCGTCGGGCAACTGGGCGAGGAGTGCTAACAACGCGTCGGCTTCGGCTCCGCTCAAGGTCGCGACAGTCTCGCCCGGAATCGGCGGCCACGTTTCCGGGGTGGGCATGCCGGTCATCCGCAACACATCAATGCGCGTGACTTCCGACGTCTCCGCAAGAACGGGCACTGCTGCAGTATGGTCGCCAACCACGGCTTGGTCTGAGCTCATCAGTGCTCAGAGTGTCGAGCCGCGCAGCCTGTCAGAGTAGGCTCAGATAAGGTCCAAGGCACTCATTGCGGATAGGGTCACAGCCGGGTCACAGAATCCGGGATCCCAGGGGGATGGGAGGGGTCACGCCAGGACAACAGACGGTGGCGATCCGCTCAGGCGGATGCGTTCGGGATGGGCGATGGGAGGAAGATCGACCGAACGGTTGATGTGTGGCCGAACGTGCCGCCGCTACCCTGGGTCGCATGCATGAATCCGCTCCGGACGCTTTCCTTTCCGCTCTCTCGGCACGCGACTTCGGACGATTCGCCGAGTCCCTGGCACCGGAAGCGCAAGCGCGGATGCTCTTGCCCCGAGGACCCGAGCTGCGCTCGGGGCGCGAGGAGATTGCACGGCGTTTCGAAGGCTGGTTCTCGCGCGCCTCGGACTTCGAGGTTGTGGACACACAGCGCGCACAGGTCGGGCGTCGAAACCGCCTCAGCTGGCGGTTCCGGCTCAGCCGAGACGGGCAGTCGCGCGAAGTCATCGAGCAGGTTGCGTTTGTCACCACGGGGCCGGATGGCATAGCTGAGATCGACCTGCTCTGTTCCGGTTTTCTGCCAGATGAAGTGGGTGTCGCGCGTAGCGCCATTGACCCTGCCTTGAGTGGGCGCGCTCGATAATGGGCGAATCATTGGCATCGCTGGGAGCCCGCACGTAGTCGACGGGCGGAGATCTGAAAGCAGCCTGCGCCTGGCCGAGCTCCTAGCGGCGGTTTCGCTCGCCACCGATCTGTCGCACGACGTGCCGGCGGAGAGCGCACTCCGAGATGCATTGCTCGCGGTTGAGCTCGCTCGCCTCGCCGGCTGGAGCAACGCCGACTTGTCGGATGTCTACTACCTGGCGCTTCTCTACCACATGGGGTGCACGGGCGCGGTCGCGGCGCAGAGCCGGCTTGGCGGCGGAGACGACATCAGCGTGCGTCACTGGATGTCAGAGGCCGACTACGCAGATCGTCCGGAGCTCATGCGCATCGTCGTCACGAGGCTGGCGCGGGGGTGGGGAGCGTCCGGAGTCGCACAGGGCGTGGCCGCGCTTGCGACTGCCGGCCATGACATGCCCGAGGCTCTGGCCAGCATCGCCGAGGTCGCCGCCCGGCTCTCGCAACGGCTCGGTGCGAGCCCTCGCGTCACCGAGGCGCTCAGCCACGCATATGGACGGTGGGACGGCAAAGTCTTCACCTCGCTGCCCAGTGCCGAAGGCCTTTCCGCGAGCTCACGCCTGGTGCACCTGGTCCACGTGGCCCAGATCTATCACCAGGCCGGAGGCGCTGAGGTCGCGGACGCGGTCGTCCGGCAGCGCAGCGGTAAGGAATTCGACCCGGAGCTGGCGAGGCTCTGGCTGCAGAACAGCCACGATCTCCTGTCCAGACTGGCATTGGATTCTGTATGGGATCAGGTCTTGAGCGCCGAGCCGGAGCCGCATCGGCGCGTTGGCCCGTCCCACCTGGACGAAATCAGCCGAGCGCTTGCGGATTTCGTGGACCTGGCCTCGCCCTTCACGCCAGGGCACTCGACGCAGGTTGCGCGGCTCGCCGAAGCTGCCGCGTTGAACGCAGGATTGGGCGCAGACGACGCCACGACGGTCAGGCGCGCAGCGCAAGTCCATGACCTTGGCATGGTGAGCGTGCCCAATCGGGTGTGGATCAAACGCGGTCCGCTCAACGCATCCGAGTGGGAGCGCGTTCGCCTGCACCCGTACCACACCCAGCGCATCCTGAGCCTCGCCGGCCCGCTGCGAGCGTCCGCGACCATCGCGGGTCTCCATCACGAGCGGCTCGATGGCTCCGGCTACCACGTCGGGCTGTCCGCCAACGCCCTGCCGTTCACAGCCCGCCTGCTGGCGGTCGCGGAGATCTACCAGTCGATGGGCGAGGACCGCGCCTGGAGGCCGGTGCTCAAAACTGTGGAGGTCACGCAGCAGCTGCAGGATGCGGTTGCGGCTCGACGCCTCGACCCGCGAGCAGTCGATGCGGTGCTCTTGGCCGCTGGTCAGCCTCGGCAGAAAGGAAGATCGAGCCCGGCCTGGCCGGCCGGTCTCACCGACCGCGAGGTGGACGTGCTGAGGGCGATCACACGGGGACTCGCCAACAAGCAGATCGGACACGAGCTCCACGTCTCACAGGCGACCGTACACACGCACGTCATCAACCTCTATGGAAAGATCGGCGTCAACACACGGGCCGGAGCCACGCTCTTCGCATTTGAGCACGACCTCATCGACTCTCGCTCGCCGCAATAGATCGACCGAATGGTTGATGTGCCTCTGAACGCCCGAACTTAGGCTGCATCTCATGGCACAGCAACTACCGCAGCTACAGATCTCACGGTTCTGCAAAGCGTCGCCCGAGGTCGTCTACGACCTGCTCGCGGATCTGCGGACCCACATCGAGTGGGGAGGAGCCCGCCAGAGCCGAGAGTTCCGCCTCGTCTCGCTTGAGTCGCCGCCCGGACCGGCGACTGTCGGCACCAGCTTCTCCAGCACCGGCACGATCCCCATGTCGCGAAGGCACTGGTCAGATCGCTCGACGGTCACGGTCGCCGATCGGCCGCAGAGGTTCGAGATCACGACTCAGGCGATGGCCGGCCAGGGCAATCCAATGACCGCCGTCTACACGCACAGGTACGAGATCACGCCGGCGGCCGGCGGGTCGCGCGTGACCTACGCAATGACGCAGCTCTCGATCACGAACCCGATACTCCGCCTCGGGCCGGCGATGAGCCGGATGACGTGGCTCATGATCCCGATGTTCGCCGGCCGCGGGCTACGAAACCTGCTCGCTCTCGCGGAACAGAGCACGTCGCGAACCGTTGTTGCCGGCAGCCCGAAGTTCACCCAGGAGGTTTGACCTTGCCACTGTACATAGACATCCACGAGCAGCTCCCCGAGGGGGCGACCGCGGCGGACGTGGCGCACGCCCACGAAGCGGACCTCGCCAAGCAGTCCGCATACGGCGTCAAGTACATCAAGTACTGGGTCGACGAGAAGGACCACAAGGCGTTCTGCCTCGTCGAGGCGCCCACCGCGGACGCGGCCATGCGCGTTCATCGGGAGGCGCACGGGCTGGTCGCCAACCGCATCCACGAGGTCGTCGAAGGAAACTAACGCGCTCCCACGTAAGGCCGGGCATGGGGTCGGCATCGTGCCTCGTGCCCGGCTTCCGTGGCCCGTCTGCGAGGGCGTCGGGTCACCTGTTCGAAGTCTTCGTCATCGGTTGATGGCCAAAGTGCGCCGCCAGGGCAAGGGCCTCGCCAACGGAGTCGGCGGATCGCTGCAGCGCCTCGCGATCGCGTCTCGTGTATGCCGCGTCGCCGCGCCGGCGGCCCATCACCAGCCTGCCGAAATCAGTCCCCTCGTGTCGAAGGACAACCTCGATGGAGACCTCGCCGTGCATCTCGCCCCGGCAGTAGAGAGAACCATCGGCCGAGCGCAGGTATAGCTCGGCGCCGTACGCGTCAAATGCCAGCACCGCTTGATCCACGAGCCGGCACGCGATCCGGTGTACATCGAGAACGGACACCACGGCATCGACGCCCGCGCTGAAGCTGTCCAGGGCGTCGGAAGCCCAAGCGCGCCCGAGCCGGCGGTCGACGCGCCTCTGCAGCGCGTCCTTGACCGGGCCGAAGGCGACCACCACGACGAAGGCCGTCAGGACATAGGCGGCGTCCGATTTCTGTCCGGACGCAGAGATGAACAACCTATTTAGAAACGTGATGACCGCTGTGTACAGGGCACCGAGGATTGCGGTCAGGGTCAGGTACACGACGCTGCGGTTGATGATCACGTCGATCTCGTAGAGGCGGTAGCGGAGGATCGCGATCCCGATGGCCAGTGGCAGGGAGAGGAAGGACAGGTGGAGGGCCACGTCGATCGCGCCAGGAGGGACTACGCCGATGAGCTCGACTGCGGCTCCGTACACAACCGCCGTCGCGATCAGCCCAACCGCATACGCGAACCACTTGAGCTGCAGCCTCTCTTCGCTGCGTGCGTGCCGAAATCGATCGACGACCGAACCCAGGGACGCGAGGTAGGCGAGCAGGACCAGCCCGAGGCCGATGAACAGGACGATGCCAGGCATGGCCACGGGCGCAAACCCGGCCAGCGGGTTGGTGATGATCGGCTCCACGACCGCCAGCTTTGGGCGCGGAAGCAGGAGGAATCGGACCAACAGGTCTGGAGGCGACAGCGCTGCCCCAAGCGCGGTGGCCGCGGTGCCGGCCATCGCCAGCCACTCGACGGCCCGCCATTGCGATGGCACGATGCCGTCGGGGAACCGCGCCGTTATGGCTGGGAGGAACAGCGAGAGGACCGGCACCCACGCCCAGGCGCCGACCCAGAACGCCTGCCCTGCGAGCGGCCAGGCGCCGTGCTCGATGACGCCGGCGGCGTAGCCGTAGTCGGTGGGAATGTAGAGAAGGACTGCCGCGAGCGACGCTGCGCACATCAGCCAGCCAACGCTGTTCCGCGGTTCGCGCGACGCCACCAGCGCACCCAGCAGGCCGGCCAGGATGAAGGTGGGCAGGACGAGCAGCTCCTCTGACGCAAGCCCGATCGCGATCGTCAGCCCAAGCGTGAGTGTGCAAGCCACGGCGCCCGCCAGGCCCAGCGTCCAAGCCAGAGCGCGCATGTGACGACTTTAGGCGCCGGCCGTGCGATAGTGAAGCTGGATCCGACGCGGTCTTCCCCGCTGAAACAGGAGGTGCTCGTGTCGCCGACGCGAAGGGCGTTCTCGATCCTGGGAGTCATCTTGCTGGTGGAGCTGGGGCTGCAGTTCTACCTGATCGCGGCCGGGGCTCTGAGCGTCTGGGCGGCACAGGACAACGCCGGCTCCGTCTACGCCGCTTTCAAGAACGCAGACAAGTTCGCATCGCTGCACGGCGTCATCGGGACCTTTGTGATCCCCATCACGATCCTCGTGATGATCGCGCTTGCTTTCGCCGCCGGGCTTTCGCGCCGCGACAAGGCGCAGACCATCGGCCTGTTCGGGCTTATCGTCATCCAGTTCCTGCTCGGGGTGGTCGGTTCGTCGGGTAGCGTTGCCGGCGCGATCATCGGCGGCCTGCATGGGCTCAACGCGCTCGTCATCGTGGGTGCGGCAGGCTCGCTTGTGTACCGCACCTGGGCGCTCAGGGGCTCCGCCAGGACGACCGCCTAGCCACTTATGGCGGTGGTCGCACGATCGTCAGGGGCGCTAAGGCTCCTGGTAGTACTCCATCCCCAGATGCGTGATCTGCTCTTCGCCCATCAACCAGCGCAGGGTGTTCTTGAGCTTCGTTTGCTGGATGAACAGGTCGTTCTCCGGATAGACAGTCGGCGCGTGCTGCGGACTCTTGAAGTAGAAGGAGAGCCACTCCTGGATGCCGCTCAAGCCTGCCCGCTGCGCCAGGTCCGTGAAGAGGACCAGGTCGAGCACGAGCGGTGCGGCGAGAATGGAGTCCCGACACAGGAAGTCGATCTTCATCTGCATCGGATATCCGAGCCAGCCAAAGATGTCGAGGTTGTCCCAGCCTTCCTTGCTATCGCCGCGCGGCGGGTAATAGTTGATCCTGACCTTGTGGTAGATGTCGCCATAGAGCTCGGGGTAGACGCCCGGTTGGAGAATTTGCTCGAGCACGCCGAGCTTGCTTTCCTCCTTGGTCCGGAAGCTGTCCGGGTCGTCGAGGACCTCCCCGTCGCGGTTGCCCAATATGTTGGTCGAATACCAGCCGCGCAGCCCGAGCATGCGTGCCTTCAGCATCGGAGCGACCACGGTCTTCAGGAGCGTCTGCCCAGTTTTGAAGTCTTTGCCACAGATCGGCGCTCCACGTTCCTGGGCAAGCTCGACCAGGGCCGGGATGTCAACCGTCAGGTTCGGGGCTCCATTGATGAACGGCACGCCCTCCTGGAGTGCGGCGTATGCGTACAGCATCGAGGGCGCGATGCTGGAGTCGTCGGCATTCAGCGCAGCCTCGAACGAGTCCAGGTCCGCGTGCGCCGACCCCGCCGTCATGAAGACTTCCGTCGACCCGCACCAGATCACAACCAGGCGCGAACAGGCGTGGGAGTCTTTGAAGTCGCGAATGTCCTGTCGCAGCGTTTCAACCATTTCACGTTTGGAGCCGGCCATGACATTTGAGCCGTGCAGTCGCTTCACGTAGGCCTGGTCAAATGCCGCCGGCATGGGCTCCAGCTCCCTGAGCTCACCCGCCACCGGCTCGATGTGACTGGCGCGGTCGAGGACGCCGCACTTGACGGCCGCCTCGTAAGCGTTGTCGGAGATGGGATCCCAGGCGCCGAAGACCAGCTGATCCAGCGTCGCCAGCGGCACAAAGTCCTTGATGAGCGGCATTCTCTTCTCGGTCCGCTTGCCCAATCGAATCGTGCCCATCTGCGTCAGCGACCCGATGGGCAGCCCACCGCCCCTCTTGACCAGCTCGACGCCGGCTACAAAAGTCGAGGCGACCGCGCCAAGCCCGACCATGAGCACGCCCAGCCGTCCCTCTGCGGGAGCGATGGGGTGGCGTCCCGGAGCCACAAAATCCCTGGCCTCCAGCGAGATGCCTTTCTCCCGCGCGAGCGACATCAGCGTCGCCTGCCATTGGGCTGGAATCCGGCCTGTGGCGACCCAGTGCTCGACGGTGCTCTGGCGGCGGCCGAGGAGCTGGGCGAGTGCGCTCTGTCCTCCAAACCGCTGAATCACGCGCTGGGCCGGGTTGGATGCGGCGGGGCTCATTCGCCTACATTAACGAATTTTTCGTTAGCTGGCAGCGGCCGTGGTTCGGGATTGCGCTAGCCGCCCGCACGGTTCTCTTGTATGTGAATAAGGCCGGCGAGCTCATCCACGAGGCGGTAGCGTCGTGGCCGGGGGTCACCGCGGTGGCGCATCGATTCGGCGGGACCGAGTACCGCTACGGTAAGAAGGAGATGGGCCACGTCCACGGCGACCGCCTCGCCGACCTGCCGTTGCCCCGGAGGCTGCACGACCAGCTGATCGCGCAAGGACGGGTGCAGCCGCACCACGTGCTCCCCGAGTCCGGGTGGGTCAGCGTGTGGATCGACGGGCCGGAGGACGCGGAGGGCGTGATCGAACTGTTCCGGATGCAGTACGACCGGTACGCGGGCTCAGCTTCTCAATCAAGCGTTTAATTAGCCACTATCAACCCGCCCCTCCGTCGCCTTCGGCGACACCTCCCCATAAATGGGGAGGAGCCCTCAAGTTCTCAATCAAGCGTTTAATTAGCCACTATCAACCCGCCCCTCCGTCGCCTTCGGCCACGCCTGCCCATAGATGGTGAACAGCAACCTCCGACGAGGCCAGAGGAGCTTGTCCTCGCCGCCTACGAGCTGATCGCCGAGCGGGGGTTCGAGGGTCTGCGCACGCGCGACGTGGCGGACAGGGTGGCGGTCAACATCGCGACGCTGCACTACTACTTCCCGACGAAGGAGGCGCTGATCCGCGGTGTGGTCGAGCACGCGATGCGGCGATTTCGCACGACACTCGAGCCGAACGGCTCGCCCGCGGACCAGCTGCGCAACCACCTGCGCGCCGTGCGGAAGCTGATGACCGATGAGCCGCAGCTCGGCACGGTGATGAACGAGCTCGCCCTGCGGTCGAGGAGGGACGCCGCCGTGCGAACGATCGTCAACGAGATGTTCGACACCTGGCATGCGGCGGTGCGAGGGCTCCTGCGCAGGGCAGCCCGCGAAGGCAAGGTGCGCTCCGATCTGAGCAGCGACGCCGTGGCGTCCACGATCATCGGGACCCTGATGGCGTCGACCCTGCCTCAGATGCGCGAGGCGCGGCGAGGCGAGCAGGCGCTGCGCCAGCTGGAAACGCTGCTGGGCCTTTCCGACCGCTAACTCACAAAGGCGGAATCAAGCAACTGATTGATTGGTTGCTATTGTCATGAGCACTGCTATGTCCGCCAGGCCCCCGTCGTTCGTCCGGTTCCTCAATCCCGTCGCCCGGCGCGTCCTGCGGGTCGGCCCGCTGCTGGGCCCGAACGCGCTCATCACCGTCCGTGGCCGCAAGTCGGGCGCGCCGCGGACGACCCCGGTCGCGCTGGTCGACATCGGTGGACAGCGCTGGGTCATCGGCACCTTCGGCGAGGTCAACTGGGTACGCAACCTGCGGGCGGCCGGCGAGGCGACCGTGACCGTGGGCCGGAAGGCGCAGCAGGTGCAAGCCACCGAGCTCGGCCTGGAGGAGCGGAGCGCGTTCTTCCGGGACGTCGTCGGGCCATACGTCCGCCGGATCCCGATCGGCGGGCTCCTCCTCGCGATCCTCGGCGCCAGGGACGTCCTGGCCAACCCCGCGGCCGCGGCTCAGCACCGGCCGGTCTTCGAGCTGCGCTAAGCCGGCTGCAACGCGGCCCCGGAGCGGCATCATGGTCGCCCCATGAGCTACTCCGCGGTGCGGCGGCCGTCGCTGCTCGGCCGGGTCGGCGGGCTGTTCAGCTCGATCTTCTCGACGGTGGTCATCTTCTGGTTCATCGTCGTCGCGGTCCGGCCGACGGCGACCTTCGACCTCTTCCAGTGGTATGCGGCCGGCCTCGTATCCCTCGTCGTCGGAATCGTGCTTCACGAGGGAGGCCACCTGGTCATGGGCCTTGCCACCGGCGAGCCCGTCCGCAAGATCCGCATCGGGTCGGGCGCGACGCTCTTCGGGTTCCAGGTTCGAGGTCTGATCGTGCAGGTGTGCCTCAACCCGATCGGCGGCGGGGCGGTCTACTTTTCGACCTACGACGCCGTGCCGGGCCGAGCGCACCTGGCTTCCCTCGCCGCCGGGCCTGGCATGAACCTGATCGCCGTCGTCTACGGACTCGGCCTGTTCCACGCCGGGTTCGAGTGGTTGGGCCCTTTCGTCGCCGCCAACTTGCTGATCCTGGTGACCAGCGCGGTGCCTTCGACCGCATACGCCGGCGGCCGGCAGCAACCGTCGGACGGAATGCAGATCTTCAACCTGCTCTTCAAGCCGGCGATCCCTCGGACGCAGTTCGAGGGCGCGGAGATGGCGTCGGACGCGCGCGCGGTCCTCGTGCGGGCGGCGGAAGGCGCGCAGATCTCGGGTGAGGCCGAAGTGACCGACATGGACGTCCTGCGCGCCCTGAACCATGACGCGGCGGTCGGCGGACTCTTCGCCTCGCTGGGACTCAGCGGGCGGATGCCGCCGGCGCCGACGCCGGACTCCGACGAATCACCGTCGCCCAGGTTTTCGCGCGTCGCCCACGCGGTGCTCGAAAGGGCGTTCCAGAAGGCTCGTGACATGGGCGTTCAGAAACCCAACGCCGCGGGGATCTGTCTCGCTCTCCTGGCGATGGACTGCCCGGCCGGCCGGCTCATGCGCGAATCGGGCGTCACCGAGGATGCAGCCCTCAAGCTCGCCGCGGTCAGCGTCGACGACGAGGAGGATTTGCGGAGAGCGAAGGTGATATCCGCCGACCTGCCCCTCGAGCGTTGGGGGACCGCCGCGGAAAAGATCGTCGGCGCCGCGATTCGCATTGCTGCGGCCGACCACGCGGGCTTCGTCGGCACGCAGCACCTGGTCGCGGCGATGGTCGCCGACCCCGGCTGCCGCGCCGCGCAGGCGCTCGAGCGATTGCGCGTCACGCTCGTGTGGCGGAAGGCTCAGACCGATCCTGAGGAGAAGTCGTCGGGAGAGGGCGCCACGAACGTGATCTCGCCGCAGGCGTTGCTCGCCATCGCCGGGGCGCTGTGGCGCACCGGTCCCACCTATCCGACCGGGACCGCCGAGCTGTGCCTCGGCATCGTCGACCAGAGCGCGGGCATCGGCGCCCAGATGCTGATCGGCGCGGGCGTCACGGCCGGGGCGCTGGAGAAGGCGCTCCGCTACACGCCGCGCGAGAGCAGCGAGCCATCGGGCTGCACCGAGGCTTCTCGCGGGATCTGGGAGCGCCGAGCCTTCGCCCGCATCGGGGCCGGACGCTGGCTCGACGCGCGCGCCGACTTCCTGGAGTGCGACTGCACCGCCTCCACCGACCTGCAGCGCGCCGTCGCGCGCAACAACATCGCATGGGTGTCGCTGATGAGCGGCGATCCGGCGCTGCGCGCGGACGCCCTGGAACGTGCGCGCTTCGCAGTAGGCGTCAAGCCCGACAACATCTCTTTCCAGGGGACGCTCGCATTTGCATTGCTGGAGAACGGCTCACCGGCGGAAGCGGCCCCGATGCTCGAATCGATCATCCCCCAGCAAACCCGCCCGCGCAGCCGAGCCCTCGACCTGTGCGTGCTGGCGATGTGCCAGGCGCGCCTGGGTCAGCCCGAGGCCGCGGTCACGAACATCGATGCGGCCGCTCAGGCCGACCCCAAGTGCACGCTCCTGCCTCTCGCGCGGGCCGAGCTGGGCAAAGGCGCGGCGGCGCCTGTCGTCTAAGGGGCTCAGGCAGGACGGGGGAGCGGCCAGCCCTCGCCGGGGACTTCGAGCACGATCGCTGGGAGCCTGAAGTCGAGCACCAGGTCCGTGCACTCGCCTGGAGGCACGTCGATGGTGACCGAGCGCGAGTCGCCCGGCATGGTCAGGATGTACGTCCCGGGGGCAAGCCGTGCGACCAGGCTTCCGCCCTTCGACAGCGGCGGGCGGCTCATCGCTCCTGTTTCCGCGTTGTCGATCAGGACGTAGGCCGGCGGATTCCCCCACACGTCCACCTTTGCCGCGATGCCGGTGCCCATGAACCGGTAGATGGTCTGCTGCTCGTTTCGGTAGCCGAGCACCACGGTTGCGGTCAGCAGCACAGCCAGGATTGCGGTCAGCATGCTGATGATCAGCAGCTTCATCGAAGCGTCCGCAGGAGACGAGGCGCCGCCATCAGCAGCGCCAGCACTGCGACAAGGAAAGCCAGGAGGATCAGGGCCGGCCATTCGCCGACCATCCTGAGCATCAGCAGCGAAGCGCTTTCTCTGCGGACCCCGAAGAGGAAGCTGTTCATGATCACCAACGCGAAGCGAAACGGGCCGACCGCAACCTCGGTCGTGGCGAACGAACGCTGGGCGACGAGGATCAGCGTGACAAAGGCGATCGCCTGGACCAGGACGGCCACCCACACACCATGGAAGTAGGCGCTGGCGGCGCTGAGGATGCGGTTGCCGCGAATCACGATGGCGTATGCGGTCGCCGCGCCGAGGAGAAGGTCCAGCGCGACACCGGCGCCGCGAGGCGACTCGTCCAGCAGGAGCTCCATCTCGACGCCGTACCGCTCCTGCCACGACCTCGGGTAGAGCTTGAGGAAGCTCTTCATGGTTCGAGCCGCCATCGCCGGTACGTGCGGCCGGCCGCCGCGGCGCCGCACCCAGCTGTGAAGAGGCAGGAGCCGACGAAAGCGGCGTTGAACAGCGTGACGTTCGGGTAGGACAGGCCTGGCACGAACAGGGCGACCATCGCGCCTCCGACCTGGACTGTGAGGTTGAGCTTCAGCACTGCGGCGAACAACAAAAGGAGAGCGGCGAGGCTTGCCTCCGCGACCGCGACCGTGAGCAGCCACAGCAGCACGAGCGAAACGGCCGCAGTCGTTCGGCGCATGGTCATGCCCGCTTGAGGCGGCGCAGCCCGATCGCGACCAGGCCCTTCATGCCGCCGATCTCGGCCTCCAGGTGTCGCCGGCCCTGCGGCGTGATCTGGTACGGCCGCCGCCGGTCGTCGCTCTGCAGCGCCTCGATCAGCCCTTCGGCCTCGAGGCGGCCGATCGCGCCGTAGAGCGTCCCCGGTCCCAGGCGCACGCCCGTGATCGAGGCGATGTCCTCGATCATCGCGTAGCCGTGCTTGGCCCCACCCGCAAGGCTGGTCAGGATCAGGAGTGCGGCGTCGTCGCGGAGAGCCATGTATCGCCTCTCGCTATATCGTGACGCGATATAGCGGCCCTGTCAAGCCCTTATGTGCCTGCGGCCTTGCACCACTCGTACAGCGCGTCGTACAGCGGCATCTCCGCCTCGAGCTTGTCCTGGTCTCGCCCGCCGTAAAGACGGCGGAATCCCATCGCGACCGCCTTGAGCCCGGCCGACTCCGGGACGGCGTCGATGTCGGATTCGATATCCGCGCCGTGGACGATCCTCGCGAGGCGCGCGAGCCCTGGGTCGTCGAGGCGGTACTTGACCAGGATCGACTCGAACGAGCAGCGGCCGTCGACGTGCCCGAGCTCGGCGCCTTCGACGTCGAACGGAGTCGCGTCCTTCTCCCGCGCGACCCGAGCGACATCCTGGGGATCGACGTAGAGGAACTCGGCATCGGAGTCGATGAAACGCCTGACCAGCCAGGGGCAGGCGATCCGGTCCACGGCGGCGTTCTTGCGTGTCACCCATCGCATCGGCCTATGCCTCCTTGCGCTTGCGCGCCAGCCTGATCGCCTTTTCCGCGCGAGTCCGTCCAGACGAGGCGAAGTAGTCGCGCTCGATCGCCCGCTCAAGGCCCCGCAGCAGGGCGGAGAGCTCCCTGTCCCGCCGCGGCCGCTGCGCCGGCCGTCGGGTGAGCACCTCGGCGGCCTCGCGAATCTGCTCGTACTCCTGCTTGCGGTCCTCACGCATGCGTCGCTGGATGTCGCTCTCCTCCGCTTCGGAGAGCTCGGTCACGGGCAGGACATACGCATCGCCACCCCGTTCGACGATGTCCTCGGCGATCCATTCGAGCTGCTCCAGCAGCTGCTCGCTGTATGGCAGGATCGCGGCGCCGGGGGTGAGGGTCACGGCTCCTAGCCGCTGCAGGCTTCGCCAGGTCGCCACCCGCGGCGTGCTCGAGGTGGCGGGCAATCGCCACGTCAGCACCAGCCATCTGGGAGTGGTCATCTCGATTGCAACATACATTACGTGCAACTTAGGTTGCAAGTCGTGCTCTCGCAACATAGCATCAGCCTGACGTGCACTTCGTCACGCGAGAGCGCATCCACGTGGACCGGATCGCCACCGCGTGGGCCATCCGCCGGTTCGTCGATCCAGCCGCGACCTTCGAGTTCGTGGCGCGGACCCGCGACGTCGCCAGGCTCGCCGGCATCCCGTTTGACATCCGCGGAGCGGAGCTTGGCCACCGGAACGGGCGCTGCACGTTCGAGAACCTGCTCGAGAAGTACGAGCTGCGCGATCCTGCCCTTCGCCGGATGGGCCGGATCATCCGCGGGGCGGATCTCCCCCACGAAGACGGAGCACCGCCTGAGTCTCCCGGAGTCCTGGCCGTGTTCGACGGAATCCGGGACAGCGCATCGACCGACGCCGAGCGATTCGAGCGCGGGGCCGCAGTCTGCGACGCGCTATACGCTTACTGCGTCGGGAGCTGACGGGTCACAACAAGGAGGCGTGGGATGGACGAAGGCGAGATGGTGCGCCTCCGGCAGGAGTGCGCCGAGCTACGACGCTTGCTGGACAAGCACCAGTGGGCGGGCCTGACGCCGGCAAGCTCCGTCGGGGCGTGTCCCGAATGCGCCGGCTCGGCACCGCCTGAGGGTCGCGGGCACCGGCCGGGCTGCGCCCTCGCCGCGGCGCTGGCGGCGGCCGGCGTCTAAGTCCCGGCTCGCCTCAGCGGCGCCCGAACAACTCGAGCGCGGACGCGATCGCCGGATCGGTCTCAAACGTGAAAGTTTCCCAACCTGCGCTGACCTGAACGTCCGGGACAATCCCTGTCGTCGCCCAGTCGGCGTGCGAAACGGCAGGTTCGAAGCCCTCCTCGGCGATCCACGCTTCGGAGCCGTCGTCCAGCCGCAGCACGTGCAGGCTCTGGATGAGCCCGGTGGTCTTTTCTCCCACGAGCCTGGCGCGGCCCTGGTCCTTGAGTATGCCCGCAAAAAATTCGGCCGAGCTGAACGTGTGAGGGCTGATCAGGACCGCGAGGGGAACGGTGTTCGAGCCTGAGTTGGGGCTCGACTCGATGCGGAAAGTGCGCGTTGCCGTCCGGCTGACGAACCGGCCGGAAACGCCTGAGGTGAAGTAGCCGAGCATCGAGGCGAGCATCCGCTCGAGACCCCCCGGGTTCTCCCTGACGTCCACGATGAGGGCGTCGAGCCGGCCGAACCTCGTCAGCGCCTGCGCCATCTGCCCGGGCATGGTCACGTCGGCGAACGTCGGCAGAAAGATGTATCCGATGCGCGATCCGTCCGAGGTCTTCACCAATCGCGCGTCGATTCGCTCGCGCCCGGTGACCCTGTCCCGGACCACGGTCGCCATCCGTGGCCGCGCGCCTGGTGACGCGACGGTCAGCGTCTCCACCGAGCACCGCGGGCCATCGAATCGAGGCGAGGGGCCGCCGTCGCTCGTGAGCGCCGGCTGTCCGTCCACGGTGAGGATCGTGTCGTGCGTCTTCAGGCCCGCGCGCGCCGCGGTGGATCCTGGATCGATGCCCGTGATGGTCGCGCTGCGCTGCGCTGGGCTCGCCTGGACCGAGACTCCGATCCCCACATAGTTGGTGTCACCGGCCAGTTCGGCGTTCAACGCCTCGACATCCGCGGGCGTCAGGAATTGCGAATGGCGGTCGCCCAGCGCCTCCATCAGCTTGCCCATGTCGTCGTAGAACGTCGTGGTGTCGAGCCCCGCCTGCACCTGCTTTCTGTAGCTCGCGGCGACGGCCGGCCAGTCGACTCCGTGAAAGTCCGGGTACACGTAGTCGCTCTCGACGGTGCTGACCAGCCGGTCGAATACCGCCAACTGAGCGGTGGTGGTGAGGGCCCTGCCGGGCGTCGGGCTTGGCGACGGCGCCGTCGCGGCCGGCGTCACGCCGGCGCAGTCGGACGGCATGTTTGGGCTCGAAGTTGGCGCGTGGGGCATCGGGTTGCATGCTGCCAGGCCGATAAGAGCCGACAGGGCGAGCGCAGCTCGGCGGGCGACCTGCATCACCTCGATCTTGCCACGCTGGGCGAGGCGTTTCTCCAGCGGTCACGGCGCAGCCGGTACAGGACGTGGCGGCGCATGCGATGACCGATAGGGATGGCCGGGTGCTCGAAGTCGTCCGCCTCGTCGCGCGTCATGCCGAGTCGCTCCATCACGCGGCGTGACGGCAGGTTGGTGGGAATCGTGAACGAGACGATCTCCTCGAGCCCGATCCGCTCGAAACCATCCGCAACCGAAGCACGCGCCGCCTCGGTGGCAAAGCCGCGACCCCAGTAGGGACGATCGAGCCGCCACCCAACCTCTACGGCAGGCATGAAGTGAGCTTCGAATCTCGGGACCGAGAGACCGACAAAGCCGATGAACGACGCCTCGCCCGGCACCTCGACCGCCCACAGCCCAAAGCCTCTCTCCTGGAAATGCGCCTCGATGCGGCCGGCAAAGGCGTCGGACTCTTCGCGTGCGAGCACGCCGGGGAAGTGCTCCATCACGACCGGGTCGGCATTGAGACGGGCGAATGGAGCCCGGTCGCCTGGCGTCCATCGCCGGAGAACGAGTCGCTCTGTGGTGAGCCTCAAAGCCGCTTCTCGAACCAGTGGTGCGCGTAGGGCTCGTCGTTGAATCTCGGCACCTCGCGGTAACCGCTGCTGCGGTACAGCGCGATGGCCTCGGTCAGAGATCCGTTCGTCTCGAGCCGGACCGTCCGAGCCCCCGACTCTTTCGCGTGACGCTCGAGGTCGACCAGTAGGCGCCGTCCCAGCCCCAGGCCACGCGCCTCGGGCGCGACCCACATTCGCTTCAGCTCGGCCGGCGCGCGGCGGTGGAACTTCAGCGCGCCGCAGCCGATCGCGCGTCCCCGGAGTCGAGCGATCATCAGTGCACCGGCGGGAGGCACCAGCTCGTGCGCGTCGGCGGAGATGCTGCGCGAAGGATCGAATCCGGCTTCGAATCGCGTGTTGAGCTCGGCGAAGTATTGATCGATGCACCACTGCGCGTCGGATGTCGTGGGGTCCTCGATGCCGATCTTCACCAGTGACGCAGTCAGCAGGCGCTCGACGCGTTGCATCGCGCTCAGAAGCTCCGCACGCTGGTCTTGGTTGAGCGGCTCGAGTAGCCCCCACGCCAGGCGGTCGGCGCGCCGCTCGAGCACGGCTCGCTCCGCGCGACCTGCTCGGGTGAGGGTCGCCCGGCGCACGCGCCCATCCTCGGAGCTCGCCTCGAGTGCGATCAAGCCCTGGCGGTTCAGCGACTGCAAGATACGGCTCAGATAGCCGGAGTCGAGCTCGAGTCGCGCCCGCAGCTCGCGCACCTCGCCGCCTTCAAGACCGATCTCCCAGAGCGTTCGAGACTCGGCCATCGGCCGCCCGCGGCCTAGGAAGCCATCGCTCAGTGCGCCGATCCGCTCCGCCACCGCCCGGTTGAACAGGCGGACGCTGTGGACGGCCGGGCGGTCCATTTATCTGACCTCAGTCAGAGAAATGTGGCGTGTCAACTTTTTCTCGGTTAAGGGCCTTGATTCGCAAACATTTGTTTGCTAGCTTCAGATCCATGATCCTCGCCGAGTCCGGACTACAACCAGCATTCCGTCACACTCCCTCAAGGTGATCACCCAAGCCGACGTAGTGCTCTACGAGGTCTTCGGCCATAGGGCGTTCCGGCCCGGGCAGGCCGACGTCGTGGAGGCGATGCTGGCGGGGCGCGACGTCCTGTCGGTGGCGCCCACCGGGTCCGGGAAGAGCATCAGCTACTGGGTGCCGGCCGTCGTGGAAGGCGGCCTGACGATGGTGGTCTCACCTCTCATCGCCCTGATGAAGGACCAGGTGGATCGCCTTACCGAGCAGGGCGTCGCCGCGACGTTCATCAACTCCTCGGTGGAGCGGCCAGAGCAGGTGGACCGCCTGCGACGGGCGATCGCGGGCGAGTACAGGCTCCTGTTCCTCGCCCCGGAGCGACTTGGGCGTCCCGGGTTCATGGAGCGGCTGGCCGAGCTGCGCGTGCGGCGCGTGGTCGTCGACGAGGCGCACTGCATCTCCACGTGGGGGCACGACTTCCGGCCGGATTACCGCCTGCTTGGACCGGCGATCGCGGCGTGCGGACGGCCGCCGGTGGCCGGATTCACCGCCACGGCCACGCCTCAGGTGCTGGCGGACATCGCCAGGTCGCTGGATTTGCGTGACCCGTTCATCTCGGTCACCGGCTTCAACCGGCCGACGCTGACACTATCCGTGGTCCGGTGCCGCGGCGACCGGGCAAAGCGCGAAGAGCTGCGCCGCCTCCTTTCGGATCGCACGCAGAGGGCGCTCGTGTACGCCGGCACGGTCAAGGCCGCCGAGGAGATCGCGGGCGAGCTGAACACCGTGTGTTATCACGGGCAGCAGGACCCCGCGCTGCGCCGCCGGATCCAGGAGGACTTCACGCAGGGGCGCATCCGGGTGGTGGTCGCGACCTCGGCCTTCGGCATGGGGGTGGACATTCCCGACATACGTCGGGTCATCCACTACCACATGCCGGGCAGCCTCGAGGCCTACTACCAGGAGGCGGGGCGCGCCGGGCGCGACGGCGAGCGAGCGGAGTGCACGCTCCTCTACAGCCCCGCGGACCGCGACCTGCAGTCCTTTTTCATCGAGCAGTCAGGACTGGAGGACGGCTCGCCATTGAAGGACCACGCATACGCGCGGCTGGCGCAGATGATGGCGTACGCCGAGATGCGCGAGTGCCGGCATGCGCGCATCGCGGACTACTTCGGCGAGGCAGGAGTACCGCGGCGATGCATCGCGTGCGACAACTGCCTCGCCGAGCGTCCTGCGGAGGAAGCGGTGCCAGTTGAGGCCGTGGCGGCGGCGCTGGCGGCAGTCGCGCGGTTCACCGGAAGGGTCGGTCTCGCCAACGTGGCTGGGGTTCTCGGCGGTCGCCGGACGAAATGGTCGACCGCGCAGGCATGGGTCGAACAGCTGCCGTTCCACGGCGCGCTCGCGCGGTGGAGCGACGATCGCGTGAGGCTTTTGTTGGCCGAGCTCGTCCGGGCAGGCGTGGCTCGCCAGAGCTCGGGCGAGTATCCGGTGGTCGAGCTGACGCCGGCAGGACGGGACGCGGTCGGGCGCGGGACTCCGCCGGCGCTGACGCTGCCCGCGACTCTCAACCGGCGTGCGGCGGCGGGTGGCGATGTTTCGGTCGAAACGGTCGACCGCCTCAAGCGATGGCGGCTGGAAACCGCCCGTGCCGCCGGCGTTCCAGCGTACGTGGTCTTCCACGATTCGACGCTCAGTGCGATCGCTGGTGCCAAACCCGCGAGCCTGGCCGACTTGCTCCGGGTGCCGGGCGTCGGCGATGCGAAGCTGCGCAAGTACGGCGAAGAGGTGCTGGAGGTCTTGCGCGCGCCACAGTGATGGACGGCGAGCCACAATCTCCGCTCGATGGGTGGGGGTCAGTGGCCGCTCAGGACGTGGGAGCTCGGTGTCTCCGCGCTGGTTCTCGGGGGACTCATGTATCTCGCCTCTCGGGGCATGGGTGGGGTGTGGCCGGGGATCCTGGTCTCGGGAGTGTTCTCGTGGTTCGGATTCCAACTCGTGCTTTCGTTCGTGCGCGGTGTTGGGCGGCTGGAGACACGGGTCCAGCCACGACACGCGATCCTCGCCGGCTGCCTCTCGCTGGTGGCGGCGTGCGGGGCGTTGGGCCTGTTGGTCTCCTTCGGCCAGCAGCTGATCATCGGCGTGATCCTTGCCGGGGCGGCGGTGGTGGGCGCCCGCCTCACGAAGACCCAGCTCGGAGGACTCGAGCCGACGCTGCCACAAGCGTTGCGACCGACGGCGGTCGTAGTCGGTGTGCTCTTCCTGCTGGCGGGAGTCGCCCTGGGTGGACTTGGCGCGTTTCGGATGATGGAGGCCGGCACCTACGCGGTCGATGCCGGGTGCCAGCATCCCTGCGCGATGGTGAAGGGTCTCTGGGTGCAGGTCCTGCCCAACTCGGATGGCGACTTCGTGGCCAGGTTGGATCCGACTGCTGTCCACGTCAGGCTGCGGTTCTGGGACGAGGTGGCAGGGGACAGGGTCGCGAGCCCGCTCGTCTTCACCGTCTCCAACCCGCCCGCCGTGTACCAGAGCGTGGCGGATCGGCAGGGCTGCGAGCCGTGGGGTTCGCGAGTCCTTCACAACGGTGACCGCACGCAGGACCTCTCGCTTTGCTTTGCGGTGTCCCAATCGCAAGAGGCCGACCTGTCCCAGCTCGTCCTTGAATGGCCCAGGCAGATGTGACGGCGCCGATCGGGCTTGGCAAGAAGTCCAGTTGGGACGTGGGCGTCGACTTCACCACGGGCTGAAGAGGTTGGCGCTGGCTCGAGGCTTGTGCAGATGGCGCTCATGGCTGATTCGCTGACCGCGCGATCAGCTGAACTTGGGGGCATCCGGCTTGCCTTCAGTGTCACGGCTCGTCGAGACGCCTCGCTCATCCTCCTCCACGGAGGATCTGCCACCCGATCGAGCCAGTGAGCGTGGTGGGGCGGGCCTCTCCCACGCCGAGTCTGCAGCGCGCGATCGACCAGTTCCACCTCCTCGATCACCTCACCACCGCGGTTAGAACGGGCGTTGTCAGCGTCGAGGATGCTGCAGGATGGCAACGATGGATCGAGACCGCCGCATCTTCGGACCGATTCATGGTGACTCCGGGTCGCGTTCCGGGTGATCGCGCGAAAGTCACTCTGAGGTTCCGCTGGCTTACGGCGGATCAGCCATGAATCATTGGGCGGAAGAACTGGCGGTGCGGCTACGGGCGACGATGGAAGCTAAAGAGGCGTCGTTTCGCGCGATTCGACCCCCCCGACCGCCAGCGGCCGATCACTGACAGTCAGCATCCGGGTGGCTCACCTTGGAGCGCGACAGATCACCTTGCCCATGTTGTCCAGAGCGAGTGGGGCTTCCTCGCAATAGGGCAGCGATTGGTCGCAGGCGACCACGATCCTGTGCGCCTGTCCCGCCGTGGTAACACGCCCGAAGAGCGCACTGCGTACGTGAACAGCGAGAATCAAGCGCAGGTCGAATCGCGTCGCGGTCAAAGCCTCGAAGACTTACTCGGCGAGCTGCGGGACGTTTACGAACAAAGGATTCACCTCCTCCGAGGACTCAGCGACGACCAGTTAGCTCGGCTGGTCCCCGGGTCGCAGCGAGCGGATCTTCAGTGGGCCGAACTGCTTGGTAGTACTCGCCACGCAGATGCCCACGTCAAGATGGTGCAGAACGCCCTGGCCGAGACTCGGGCGTAGTCATCAGGGTGTCAACATGCTTCCTTCTGACCCTTCTTCGACGCCTGTCTCATCGAGAACTCCTTGGGCTACTGCAATAGGCACACCGGCGCGCAACGCCAGATTGAGAGCATCGCTGGGCCGGCAGTCGAGTATCTGTTTGCCGCTCTGCGACTCTGTTGCCAGCTCGGCGAAGAATGTGCCATCGGCTACTCGGATCACATCGGCCCTACTAATCCGCACGCCATGCCGCTCAAACGCTTCCAGCATCAGGTCATAAGTTAGGGGTCGCTCAGTCTTTATCCCCTCAACTTGAAGCTTCAGCGCGTTTCCCTCAAAACTGCCTACCCACAACGGCACCCTGCGTCCCGTCTCTGAAACCAACGTCACCACGTGGACCTCCTGGGGTTCGGCCGGCAGCATTGGCATCTTTTTCCGCAGCTCGTCCCAGCGCTCAAGTGTTGGGACTTGGCTTGTCACCTTCTCGACGTGGGCAGGGATGAACCCCTCTCGGACTAGGTGTTTTGGACTGGTCATTAGAGTTCCCTCCTTGACTATTCGATCGATCGACTCCAGGCGTCCAGCGACCTGGTTTAAGCGTTCCTCGAGACGCAACCGATGTGCGGATAGGACTTCGCGAACGTTGGCCTCAGATGGATCGGTCAACAGACGCTGGATGTCACGAACAGACATGTCGATTGACCGGAGGATCGCGATAACTTCAGCGGCCTCTCGCTGCGCCGCGGCGTAGTAGCGATAGCCGGACTCAGGATCGACATAGGCTGGCTGCAACAGGCCGACCTCGTGGTAGTGCCGAAGGTGGCTAACAGGAATGCCACTGCGCCTTGAGAACTTGCCAATAGATTCCAGCTGTGCCCGCCTCGTGTCGCCCATAGCTACAGCGTGCAACTCTCGACCGGTCGAGAGTCAATAGAGCCGGCGCCTGAAGAGCTGATTTGGACGTGGGGACTCCGATCTCCCGGCCCTCAGGGTGTCAGTTAAGGTGTCAAGGGTCCGCCCGTTTTCGAACGTTCCCCCACAGCACCCCTCGATTCCAGCCTTTTTGACTACTCGGTAGGGAACAGCCGTCACATCCGATGGTGCTCAAATCCGATGGTGCTCGCGCAGGGAGTCGAACCCTGAACCTTGGGATTAAGAGGAGATTGACCGTCCTTGTCAGGACGTGCCAGGAAGCGTCAGGACGCGCGTCACGTGTTCACCGGTCTGTGGCGTCTGTGCCACGGACCGTCCTGGCGTGTCACAGACTGCCCAGGCTAAGCTGTCACATAAGCTGTCCGCTAGGCCGTCAATTGCGGAGCCGCTGGTCACTGAGGTTGGCAATGGTGTCCCAGTCGCCGTGTTAACGGCTCCGGGCCTAGGCTCCGATCTGACGTTACGCCGCGGTTGTGGCGTTGAATCCGAACTTTAATTGACTCTTCGGAGCCCAACCCAATTTCGGCCTCAAAGGTCGAAGGTCGCGAGCCAATCCGCTGAGCCTCTCGATTTCAAGGGGTAAATAGGTTCCAGTGCCCCTCTGAGACGACTTCGACGGCACCATCAGTGACTTTGATGGCGGTCTGATCGTCAATCGCGTACCCCGGCACCGGCACGCCGGCGGCCCATTTTTCTGCGCTGGCCATGGAATTGTCCGGCATGTCCTCGTGATCGACATGCGGAAAAATCGCAAAATCAACGACTCCCAGCGCTGCATCGCCACCGGTGGGCGGCTTCCACCGGACCATGTCCTCCCCGATGTGGGGGGTCATCACCATGCTCCCGCCGCTAATTCCCACGTAGACCGCGCGCAGCGACGGCAAGAGGTCCGCCAGTCCGGACTGGCGCATCCAGTGGCACAGATACAAGGCATCGCCGCCTCCCACGAGCAGGGCGTCAGTCTCCAGGGCCATGTGGACCCATTGCGCTTTATCGATGCTGGGCAGCGCGGTGAGCTCTAGAACTCCCAAGGACTTCCAACCTAACTCGCACATGGGGGTAGGGCCTCGTCCGGTGATGAAGCGCCATGCCACGCCGGCACCTCCGGGCATGGCGTACGCCGCGGTGGGAATGCAGAGTGCGTTGGATTCGGAAATCGGTTTACCCAGCAGGTCGACCAGCGTGTCGTGGATGCTCGCGTTCTTGATGCCAGCGGAAGTGAGGAGAAGCTTCATAGTGCCTTCCCTTAGTTACGTAATCGACCTGCGCGATGACCCTATCACTTGAGCTGAAGCTGACCCATTTACCGTTGTGACTGTCGTTGGCTACGAACTGACTAAGGGCCCGTCTCAGCGAAGCTCGCGCCATCGAACTGGAATCCGAAGCAGCCTGACCAGTTGGCGGGCCAACCCTGTCGGACGTTCCAAATCCCCCACTTGCTGCTGCCCGATGTCGCCGGATGATGGCTCGCGTCAATGACCGCTTCTTTCCGCTGCTGCAACGTCTTGCCGTTGATCGTGTCCGTGCCGACGACCTCGCCCGCCGCGTAGGGTCCGACAAAGACCCCGGCCCGCCCAGTCTCGAGGTCGCGAATTCTCAGCAGGACAAGGCCACTTAGCTGCGGGCCGGCATAGTAAGTGGGGTCGTAGTACACACCCCATGTCGTGGTCGCCTGCACACCTTTCCCGGTCAAGTAGATGGGCCCATCTCCGGTGACGGTCATTGAACCGCCACCGAGGTCGATCTCCGCGTAGTGGTGGCTTGGGCATGTGCCCCCAGGTGGAACAACCGGTAGAAGCAGCGGTCTCGCCTCCAACTGGGCCAGCCCGACGGTGGGGCCATGGCTTGGCGTCGGCGTCGCCGCCGAGCCAGCACGAGACAAAACGCTAATCGCCACCATGCCGCAGGCGAGTAACACAAACCGCCTTCTGATCATCGGGTCCTCATTCGATTGGGTGGAGCCTAAGCCGAACGCGACTTCTGCTCATGCGGCGGAGCAACAACACCGCGGCCTCACAGCCACTGAGCTCGGGCCGAGCCGCGGCCTGCCAGTATCAGTCGGACGAGCTGTCAAACAAGCTGTCACGGCGTCTCCGGACGCTCGGCATTGCGATCCAAAAGGGGAGCCGGCTGACGCTCGGCATTCCGATCCAACAGCGGATAAGCCGTGATCGCCGAGGTGTTGTGGACAGTGGTGCCTTCGGAGGGCGTACTAGCGGTGAGGACATTCCAGCCCACCAGGCCTATTGCCAGTGCGACCAATATTGCGGCTCCCCACGCCATTGGCCGTGTAGTCAGGCGGCGCATGTTCTGCCGGAGTTCCATTTGCTTTGACCTCCTGAGGTTGGGTTGGCCTCACCGGCAACGTAGGGCTGGTCAGAGTCGCAATCACCACGAGAACTACGGGGTTAGCTACTGGTTGTTAGGCGTCTAGACTGGCCGCGGGTTTGTCGCATGAGCAGAAAGCTCGAGCTTGGACTTACGCCCCGCGAGTTTGAGATAGCTCGCCTCGTAAGAGATGGGCTGACCGATCGCGAAATTGGGACGAGGCTCTTTATCAGCCGCCGGACGGCGGAGTGGCACCTCAAACAGATCTTCAACAAGCTGGGTTTCAGTTCTCGATCGCAGGTAGCTGCCTGGGTCGCGCACGATCAAGCAGTCGGCTCAACTGCAGACTCGTCTAGCGGGCACCGACATAACCTCCCACTCCAGCTGACAACGTTTGTGGGTCGCAGGAACGAGCTGGTCGAGATCCAGCGCCTCCTGACGACGAAGCGCTTCGTGACTCTTACCGCCGTCGGCGGTGCAGGCAAGACCCGGCTGGCGCTCGAAGTGGCTGGCCAGGTACTCGATGCCTATCCAGATGGGGTGTGGCTGGTCGATCTGACTCCCGTCAAGGATGGCCATCTGGTTTCAAGGGCGTTTGCAACAGCCCTGGGAGTTCACGAGCGGCCGCGCCAACCCTTGACCCACATACTTGTTCAGCACCTAATCGGTCGGCATCTGCTGTTGGTGGTCGACAACTGTGAGCACGTGGTCGAGGATTGCGCCGGTCTTGTCGACACAATCCTTCGGTCCTGTCCCGGCATCACTCTGCTCGCCACCAGCCGGGAGCCTCTCCGCGTCCCCGGCGAAATAGTTTGGCGCTTGGATCCGCTTGCAGTTCCCGCTCCAGTTGAACGGATCGATCTGCAGGATCTAGCCGAGTGCGAGGCGGTGAGCTTGTTTATAGATCGTGCCCAGCTTGCAGCGCGTGCCTTCGAGATCAGCGCGTATAACGCTCCTGCGGTTGCGGACCTCTGTCGCCGGCTGGACGGCATCCCGCTGGCTATCGAGCTCGCCGCAGCGCGCGTCGGGTTGATGTCTCCTAACCAGATTCTGCATCGACTGCAGGATCGATTCGGGCTCCTGACCGGCGGCAGCCGGACCGGCCCAGCGAGGCATCGAACGCTTCAGTCCGCCATCGATTGGAGCCACGACCTGCTGAGCGACAGCGAGCAGAGGCTCTTCCGGCGCTTGTCGGTCTTTGCCGGAAGCTTCAGCCTCGAGGCAATCGAACAGGTCTGCTCCGGGGACAATTTTGAGGGTGCCGTGATCACGGGCCTACTAGGTAGCCTCGTGAATAAGTCGCTCGTGATCGCGATCGGTCAGGGGGCGGCACCAATCCGCTTCCGGATGCTCGATACGTTGCACCAGTACGGGCGCGAGCGTCTGACCGAAAGCGGCGAGGTGGAGCAACTTCAACAGCGCCACTGTGAGTTCTTCATGTCGATTGCCGAAGAAGCCTCGCCGAACCTTAGAAGGCAGGAACAGCACGCGTGGCATCAGCGCCTAGGTGAAGACATCAGCAATTTGCGCGCAGCATTCGCGTGGAGCCGAAGCCGGGATACGCGGGCGCACGTCCGGCTGGCGATCGCGCTAACGGATTTCTGGTACCTCCACGGCCTGATCCAAGAAGGCGATGCTTGGATCGAGGAGGCGCTTGCCGCCTACACCACCCGCGACCGGCTCAGGGCGGAGGCACTCGAACGGGGGGGACAGATCTTCTTTTGGCGCGCCGATCTTGAGGGCTATTCTTCGCGCTGCCATGAATTTCTGGACATCTACCGCGAACTAGGTGACCAGATGGGAATCGGTCGTGGGCTGGCTCGGGTCGGGGAGGTGGTCGAATGGCGCGGCGATCTTGGACAGGCACACAAGTGTTACCTAGACGCGCTCGCACGTTCGAGGCAAGCCGAGGATATCGGGTGGATTGTGGCCACCCTCAGGAATTTAGGACGATTAGCCATGAGGGAAGCAGACCACGCACAGGCGCGCTCCTATTTGGAGGAAAGCCTCTCTTGGAATGACAAATTTGGTGACCAGCTGCAGAAGGACTGGGCGACCGCGTACTTGGGACTTAACGCAGCGGACAGCGGAGACTTGGTCGGCGCCCGCTCGTATCTGGAAGAGGCAGTGGCGATCGGACGCGCCATGGACACGACGATCGGCCTAGCAACCTCGCTCATGTACTTTGCAGTGCTGGCCGCGGCCGAGTCGGATGCACCTCGGGCCCTGCGTCTGGCCGGAGCATCTGAGGCTCTTGCCGAGTCCGCAGGCGCCGCTCCGATTCGGCTAACCAGGCCGATAGTTGAACGTTGGCTCGACCGAAGCCGCAGCGAGGCAGGTCCTCAACGCGCGGTCGCCCTCCGGGAAGAAGGCCGCGCCATGTCCCGAGACCGCGCAATCGAATTCGCGCTGAAGGGCTGAACGGCAATGTTGGTGCTCTTTCAGGTGTTGTCCATCGATACGAACCTTTGGGGCAGGGGATTATTGGTCTTTCTTCAAGGGGTTCGAGTCGGTAAGAAAACACCAGCCAAGTTCAAACCAGGGCCCCCGGTGATGACAGTTCGGGGGCTTGTTTCCCGATTTGCAAGCTGTCAAATGAGCTGTCAACAGGCGACGGGGCAGACGCTGCCCACCACAAGTTGACAGATCAGGTACACCAGAGGCACGTCCTGACGCTGTGGGACACAACATCATGGTGCTCGCGCAGGGAGTCGAACCCTGAACCTTGGGATTAAGAGTCCCCTGCTCTGCCAGTTGAGCTACGCGAGCGCGTGATTAGGGGCCGCCTGTCGATTTTAGTGGCCCCGGGGAGATTAACAACCGGGGTTCCGTTGCGATGCGGCGGTGCGTAGGTTGGCGCCATGCCTACGCGGATCCCGCTCGACGTCGACATGGAGGACAAGCTTCTCTACGGATTGACCCCCACGAGGCTCGCCTATCTCGTGGTCGCGTTGCTCGCCGGATTTTCCACATGGTCTACGCACTGGGCGCCTCCACCGGCTCGCGCCTGTGCCGGTGCTGCCATCGCGCTGATTGGTGCAGGCGCCGCGTGGGGTAGGTGGCGGGGACGTGCCGTCGACAGCTGGCTTGTAGACATCGTTCACTTCTGCCTGGCCACGTACCGCATCAGGTGGCGTGTGCCCAGGCTCAGGTGGCGGCGTTGATTCGAATCGCGCGTCGCGAAGCCGCCGCAGTCTGGACCGCGGAACCGACGCTCGCGGTGATCGAAACCAGCTCGATTGGATTCGCCGGCGCGGCCGAAGACGACCGGCAGCGCTGGCTCAATGCGTTCCGCCGCCTGGTCGACGGCATCGATTCGCCCCTCCAGGTCGTGATCGAGGTGGAGCCTGGTGCTGAAGACGATGCAGACGCCAGCCCCAGTCCGGCGCGAGCAGATATCGACGACCTCCACGCAGCTGATCTCTGCTTCGCTGATCAGGTCCGGCGAGCCTCGTCCTCGCACCGCGTGAAAACTTCTCTGGTCACCGGTGCCAGACACGCCGCGCGCATCGAGGCTGCTCTGAATGAGATGGGAATCGCATTTGCCGAATCGGTGAAGCGCGAGGTTCCATTCGGCAAAGAGCTGGCGACGCGCTTTCAACACGTACGCGGTTTCAGTCGGAGCTGGTGCATCGAGCGTCTGCCCGGCACAGAGATCGACGCGGGATGGCTTTTCCGCCTGTTGCCTTCAGGCCTCGCCATCAACCTCTCGTGGCACGCGACCCCGCTGCCCGCCGCGTGGATCGTCGGCTACCTGCAGCGTCAGCTGATCAACATGCGCGCGTCGCGGCTCATAGACGTCAACGCGGGTTCCTCGGATCCGACGCTCGCGGGAGCGCTGCCCAACGCCGAAGACTTGCAGCGCCGTCTTGCCTCGAGCCAGGACAAAGCCTTCCACGTGTCGGTGTATCTCACGCTGACATCTCCGACGCTCGAAGCTCTCGAACTCGGGGCGCAGAGGGTCGAAGCAGCCGCGCGAGCGATCCTCTGCGAGCTGCGACCGTGCACGTTCAGGATGCTCGACGGCTACCTGGCGACCCGGCCGGGCGGACCCGACCGATTGCAGCGCAAACGGGTGCTCGACTCGAGCGCGCTCGTCACCTTCTTTCCCTGGCACGAACCGGACCTGCAGCAACCAGGCGGCCTGTTCATCGGGCGCAATGTGGCGACCGGAGCTCCCGTGCTCGTCGATCCGTTTGATCAAAACCATTACGCGAACGCCAACATCGGAGTGTTCGGTCATTCCGGGGCGGGCAAGACTTACCTGCTGTCGACCATCCTCATGGGCGCCGTCGGCCGAGCCACCAGCGTCTACATCATCGATCCCGAGCATGAGTACGGTGGCCTGGCCCGCGAGCTTGGCGGTGTCGACGTGCAGCTCGCGCTGGGTTCAGGCCATTCCCTCAACGTCCTCGATCTGAGACCGGCCGATCGCCGTGACGAAGCCTGGCTCGGGCCGGCGGCCGCGGACGCCGTGGACCTCTGCGCGTGCGTGTGCGGCGGCCTCGATGAATCCGAGCGTGCGTTGCTCGAGGGCGCGGTCCGCCTCGCTTACGACGATGTGCCCCAGCCCGTACTGCGCGACGTCGCGGAGCGTCTCCCGGCCGGCTCGCGCGTGGCGGTGATCCTGCACCGCTGGGTCCACGGCAGCCTCGGCCAGATGTTCAGCGCCCCCACCAACGTCGACCTCGACGCGCCCATAGTGGCTTTCGGCATGCGCGAGCTTCGCGACGAGATGATCGCCCCCGTGCACTTTCTGCTCGCCGAAGCGCTGTGGACCCGCATCAAGCGCAAGGATCGGCGCCGCATGCTGGTGATCGACGAGCTCGGACTGCTCTTCGAGGACGCGACGATCCGGCGCTTCGTCGTCAGCCTGGCCAGGCGAATCCGGAAATACCAGGGTTCGCTGGTCTTCGCGACCCAGAATCCGGGCGACCTGCTCGGCTCGGACCAGGGCTCGGTCGTGGCCACCAATCCCGCGCTCGTCTTCTTCGGCGTCCAGCGGCCCGGCGAGGCCGCCAAGCTCCAGGACGCGTTCCATCTCAGCCCCCATCAAAGGACTTTCCTCGAGACCGCTCATCGGGGCGATTTCCTGCTCTCCGCCGGCGCCGACCGCCTCGCGGTGCAGGTCAAGGCGCCGCCGTGGCAGGAGGAGGTGATGCGCCTGGCCCGAACGCCGGCCTGACCGGTAGGCTTACGCCGAAATGCCGCGAGTCCTCCATTACCGCTTGCACGGGCTTGCCGAACACAGACTCGAACGCGTTCACGAGGAGTTCGAAGCGCTCGCTGCCGCCCGCGCGTGGCGATGTGGCTCGCCGTGGGTGGCCAGCTCGCAGTCGCGCGGGCTGTTCGAGATGGAGTACTTCCGGCATCTGAAGAATGACGAGGCCACTGAGCTGAGCGCCGCGGGTTTCGTGAAGATGGCGGGCGACGAAACCGACGCCTTGATCATCGCGATCTTCATGCGCGACCTGAGTGCGGAGTACGGCGTTCGAACCTCGATTCGCGACGAGGACCACCCGCTCGCCAAGCTGCGACACCTCCATTTCGAACGGGGACGCCTTCCCGGCGGACAGTCGCTCGAGGACGTCCTCGCCAAGCGACCAGTGATCAAGAAGGTCGAGGGCGAGCGGATTTTCTTCTACCCACCCGCGTTCCGGCTGCATTCGCAGGGCCCACCCAGCCCGGAATGGGCGTACGCGTTGTGCGGGATCCGGGCGTACGCGCCGACCCTGCTCGAGGCGGAGCAGGAGGCGCTCAAGATCCTCCGCGGATTCGGCCACCTTGGCGCCTGACACCGCGGCGGCCGCCAAGGGGTTCATCAACTCGCCCGACGGAACCAGGCTCGCCTACAGAGCCTGGCCGGTGCAGGGTGCCACGCTCACCCTGGCGGTGATCCACGGACTGGGCGAACACAGCGGACGCTACGAGCGATTCGCGCGGGGCATGGCGGAGTTCGGGATGGCGACGTGGGCCGTCGACCTGCGCGGTCATGGCGAGAGCGCCGGACAGCGCGGCCACGTCGATTCGTGGTCGCAGTGGATCGACGACAGCGCGGCGTTTGTTCGACACGTAGAGACCCAATCAGCGTCAGAGGTCGTGCCGGTCGGCCACTCGTTCGGCGGTGTCGTGATGCTGAGCGCGGTCAGGTCGGGCAAGCTGCCGAACGCCCGGAGGTTCGTGCTGTCGAGTCCCGCACTCACGCTCAAGGCCGCGGTCCCCGCATGGAAGTCAAGCCTCGGCAAGGTGATGTCGAACGTCGCCCCGCGGCTCGCCATGAGCAACGAGGTCGACGCGGGCACTGTGTCTCGAATCCCCGAAGTGGTCGCGGCCTATCGCACCGACCCCCTGGTGCACAACAAGATCTCGAGCCGCCTCTACGCCGAGTGGCAGCGCGCAGCCGCCGAAAACCTCGCGAGGGCGGGCGAGATCGCGATTCCTTTCCTGATCCTTGCCGGGACCGCTGACCGGCTGATCGATCCGGAGGGCAGCCGCCAGCTGCACGCCGCGGCGCCGGCGATGAGCGAGCTGCGGACGCTCGACGGCCGATACCATGAGCCATTCAACGACCAGGACAGTGAGGAGGTTTTTGCGTTGATCGCCGAGTGGCTGGGGAAATGATCGGGGCGGGTTTGCTTGCGGGAAGCTTGAACCTCGAACCTGGGTCGTGGCTGGCATGGATCGTGGTCGGACTGATCGCAGGTGCGATCGCCGCCCGCGTCGTGGCCGGGCGCGGTTTCGGTTGCCTCGTCGACATCGTGGTCGGCGTGGCCGGCGCTGTCATCGGCGGCTTTCTGCTGAGCGCAGTCTTCGGCGCGAGCGGCACAGTCGGCTTCTGGGGCAGCATTGTGGTCGCGTTCATTGGGGCCGCGGTCCTGCTCGCGGTGTTGAAGGCGGTGTCGGGAGGACGCCTCTGAGCTAGCCGGCGGCGGCTCGGACCTCTTCCGCAGGCTGCTCGACGGCGGCCTGCCGAGCGCGGCGCTTGATCAACAGCGTGGTCAGCGCAGTGAAAGCGAGGAACACGATCGGGAGGACGAAGGTGTGCTTCATCGCGTCGATGTATCCGCTGACGAACACTTCGTGAGCGATAGCGGACAGCTGCTGCGCCACCGCTGGCGGGAGGTTGCTCGGCAGGCGCGCCCCAGTCTGGCCGGCGCCGATCTCGAATCCCTTCGACGACACGTTGCTGAACGCCGCGATGAACTGGTCGCGGAAGGTTGCGGGCAGCGCCGCGGCATGGCTCACCGCCTGGTCATGAAGCGTCGTCGCGAGCTGGTTCTGCAAGAGCGCTCCGATGACCGCGCTGCCAATCACAGCGCCGAGCTGCCGAATCGTGTTGAGCACCGCCGATGCGGAGCCGGCGATACGGGGCTCGATGTTCCGCATCGCGACCGTGGTCATCGGCGCGAAGGTCATTCCGATCCCAGCGCCGGCGATGATCGCGGGGACCAGGAAGGTGATCCATGTCGAGTCTGGCCCAGCGACCCACGCGAGGCTGCCCATCCCGATCGTGAACATGACAATCCCCGTGAGCAGGATGTACTTGCCGCCGACCTTGTCCGCGAAGCGGCCGGCGAACGGCGCGGTGAACATCGAGGTCAGCGACATCGGCGCCAGGGTCAGGCCGGCGACCAGCGCGGAAAACCCGCGGGCCGACTGCAGGTAGATGGTGAAGGGCAGGAACATGCTCAGCATTCCGAAGCTGATCGCCGCCGCGATCCAGTTGGCCACCGCGAAGTTCCGGTCGGCGAACAGCGACAGGGGAAGCAGCGGCTCCTTCTGGAATCGCTCCCAGACGAGAAACAGAACGATCAGCACGACTCCGACGGCGATAACTTCTGGGATGGTCACGCCGTAGGACTCGACCTGGCCCCAGTTGTAGCGCTGGCCCTCGATCAGTCCGAAGACGATCGCGAACAGGCCCGCGGTGGCCAGGACGATTCCGACGAGGTCCCAACCGTGCTGGCGTCCTGGTCGCAAGTCCGGAATGACGAGAAACGTCGCCACGAGGGCGGCGATGCCGATCGGCACGTTGATGTAGAAAATCCACCGCCAGTCGATGTAGGTGATGATCGCCCCACCGAGGGTGGGTCCGGCCAGCGTCGCCAGGCCGGCGACGCCGCCCCAGATCCCAAACGCCGCGCCGCGCCGCTCCGGCGGGAAGATCGAGGTCAGGATCGCCAGCGTCTGCGGCGTCAGCAATGCGCCGCCGACACCCTGGAATACGCGCGCTGCGATCAGCTCACCCGCGTTCTGGGCCAAACCGCACAGCGCCGACGCGACCGTGAATATCGCCAGTCCGATGGCGAACAGGCTGCGCTGCCCGTAGAGGTCGCCAAGACGACCGGCGGTGATGAGCAGGACCGCATAGACGAGGACGTAAGCATTGAGCACCCACAAGATCTGGTCGAACGTGGTGTTCAGCCCGGTGCTCATCGCGGGGATGGCCACGTTCACGATCGTGGTGTCGAGCATGATCATGAAGAACCCCGTGGTCAGTACCAGGAGCACCAGCCAGGGGTTAGTGGTGCGTGCTTGAGACATGTCTCCTCCTCAATCCTTCAGCGCCGGGCGCAATTCCAGCCTTCCACTCCAGCGTGCCTTCCGAGATTTCCTTTTCGAGATCGGTGACCCACCTGCGCTCAGCGTCGAGCACCGCGATCTTGTGCTCGAGCTCGATCACAGCGAGCCGGCGCAAGCCGTGCCCGTGCAGCTCGGACAGGATCGCGCTCAACTTCGTCGTCAACGCTTTCAATGCGAGCGCACGGTTGCGGAGAAGTTGTGAGGCCTCGGCGGAGGTCAGGTGATGCATGAACATCAGTCCGGCCGAGAAGTGGGGGTACTCGCGGCGGGGTTGGGCAATGATGTCGCTGACCACGCGAAGGAACACCTCGCGGCCCGAGTCGGTGAGCTTGTAGATCGTGCGCTCCGGCCGGCGTCCTTCCTTCTCGCGCTCGGACGGCAGGATCCAGCCGTTCCGCTCGAGCACTTCGACCGTGTGGTAAAGGGAGCCGAAGTTGAGGCGGATGAACTCGTCCTGGTGGCGCTCCCGCATGGTGGACGCCAGCTCGTACGGGTGCATGGGACGCTCGTCCAGGAGCTCCAGGATGCAGAGCGCGAGGGGTGAGATCTCGGGCGTGTCTGACATACTCCGAAAGGAATATATCACATCAGATATACAAGGGCAAGTACTACGGGCGGGACACCTTAACCCGAAAAGTTGAATGAATCTCTAGGCTGCTCCTTCGGTCAGGGAAACGTTATAGCCGAGGCGCTCGAGGCGGCGAACAGCTTGGCGGGTGATGAGGGAGCGATCCCGCTGGTCGAAGTAGTT